>Ga0209056_10006938_pt1 | contig 11674 bp, 7 predicted proteins | sample GraSoiAngelo_114_FD_185876 | JGI IMG/M metagenome (GOLD analysis project Ga0209056, IMG submission 185876) | Grasslands soil microbial communities from the Angelo Coastal Reserve, California, USA - 14_0903_13_40cm (SPAdes) (version 2) | ecosystem: Environmental > Terrestrial > Soil > Grasslands ... | reverse complement strand
ATTCATTCCCAACGCAGAACGGACAATTCTTTGCATCCGTGGCGACCACGCTTTCGCGCAGAAATTCGTTCGGCCGTTTTCCGCGTTCCGTCGAAATGATTACCCACCGGCCCGTGATCGGGTCTTTCCGCAACTCTGGCAATTCCATCCTCCTCGAACGTGTTCCTGGCAGCTCCGCAGGGACCGCTAATAGGCTTCAAATTGTACCGCGTCTAGCGTTGCTGTGAAGGTGTTCCTGCGATACCTTCCTATATTTGCGGGCTGAACGCGCCCTTGTGCAGCCGTACTTCCGGCGGCTGCCCTGGTTTGTTGTCGATCGCCACAACGTCGAACCGGCAAGGACTTTCCGGCGTGCGACGCTCGGCAAGAAATCGCTGCGCCGTGCGAATGACGATGCGTTGCTTTTCCCTGGTTACACTAAGTTCCGGCAACGCCGGCGACTCCTCTCGCACTGTACGGGTTCGAACTTCCACAAAGGCAAGTGTATCGCCATCGAAACCGACCAAATCGAGTTCGCCCTTTATGCCTCGCGGGGTGTAATTTCTCGCTACGAACACATACCCGTTCCGCCGCAAATACCAATACGCATAAGTCTCCCCGCGCACTCCGGTGCGCCGGGCTTCCAACTTTTTCGCATCGCTGGAAAGACCTTCTTCTTCGCGCAAGCCGCGACGCGCCGCCCAGCGCACCGCCCGAAACATCAAACTTGAAAAGATCGGCATGCTTCCTTCACCGGCAATTCACATTTTCCGCGCAGTATAAACAAAAATCCCGCGGCTGCCATCATTCTTCTTTGCAGCCGCGGGAATTCCTTCATACGATGCTGGTTCAGATCTTCTTTTCAGCCTCGCGGAAGCAATCTTCGAGTGTTTGAATCGCGAAGTCGGCCTGTTCCTGATCGATCAAGAGGGGCGGCGACATGCGAATGGAGTTCTCGCCCGAACTGAGCACCAATACTCCCTTGTGGAACGCCTTGCTGATCACCGCGTCCCGCAAATCGGCTGCCTTTTCCTTGGTCTTCTGATCGCGCACGATTTCAATGCCGATCATCAGTCCCTTGCCGCGCACATCGCCGACAACCTTGAAGCGGCTTGGCCAATCGTTGATGCGCCCGAAAATGTAGCCGCCCATCTTGCGAGCGTTCTCCATGTATCCGCCTTCGATCAGGTCCATCGTGGCCATCGCCGAAGCGATGCATACCGGGTTGCCGCCATATGTGCTGCCATGCGATCCCGGCTTCCACCGCATCACGCTTTCCTTTGCGATGAACGCGCTCAACGGCATGCCGCTGGCAATGCCCTTCGCCGTGCACAGGATGTCCGGCTCGATGCCCGCGTGTTCATAGGACCACCACTTTCCGGTGCGTCCCATGCCCGATTGCACCTCGTCTACGATGAGCATAATCCCGTGGCGGTTGCAGATGCGCTGCAATTCCTGCAGAAAAAATGCCGGCGCGGGAACGAACCCGCCTTCGCCTTGAATCGGCTCGATGATGATGGCGGCGATTTCCTCGGGCGCGAACAGCCGCTTGAACATCTGCTGTTCGAGGAGTTCGAGAATTTCCGTGCCGCAAGTTTCCGGCGTGTGGCCGTGCGCGCAGCGGTACGCATAAGGAAATGGAATATGTTCCACGCCGCCGAGCAGCGCGCCGAAATGCTTGCGCTGGGTATTCTTGGAAGCCGTCAGCGAAAGGGAGCCGAGGGTGCGGCCGTGAAAGCACCCGTAGAAGGCGATGAGCTTGTCCCGCTTCGTCGCATAGCGGGCCAGCTTGATCGCGCCTTCGACTGCCTCCGTGCCGGAATTTCCGAAGAACACTTTCTTGTGTTCTTTGCCGGGCATCGTGGCCACAAGGCGCTCCGCCAACTGTGGCAAATGATGGTGATAAAAATCCGTGCCGGAAATGTGAATCAGTTCGGCGGCTTGCTTCTGAATCGCTTCCACCACTTTGGGGTGGCAGTGGCCTGTTGAGCAAACGGCGATGCCCGCCGCAAAATCCAGGAAGGCATTTCCATCCACATCCTCGACGATGGCGCCGCGGCCCTTCTTGGCCACCAGCGGATATTCGCGGCTCAACGACGGCGACATGAATTTCGCGTCGTCCTCGATCACTCTCTTGGCTTGCGGCCCGGGCAGCTCCATCAGGAGCCGGGGCAATCTCGTTTCTGTAGCGGTAATCATCTTTTTATCCTCATTCCTCATCGCCATGGATGGTCAGCGGTTATTGTGGGAGGGCTACCGCAGGGCAGGTTTGCGTGCGCACACCGGTTCGGGGTTGCGCCCTGCCAAGGAGAGAGGACTTAATCGACGCCGTAGAGGCTCGGACGTTCTTCGGCCGGAACAAAACTACCGGGGATTTTGATGGCTTTGGTGACTTTCATTTGCGTTTCCAGCGGACGCTTCCGTCCTTTGCATCCTCAATAATTATACCACGATCTGCGAGTTCTTTGCGGATGCGGTCGGCGGTAACGAAATCGCGCTTTTTCTTTGCGGCATTACGTTCCGCGACGAGCTTGTCAATTTCTGTGTCGCCCGGCCCGCTCTCCGGTCTGCCAAATCCGAGCGCGCGGAGCTTTTCGCCGTCATTGTCCTCCATCACCGCGAAAACTTTGTCGAACGTCGCCAGAAATTCTTGCGCGGCAGATACATCTCCCTGCCGGAACTCGCCCTTATCCATCGCAATGTTGGCCTCGCGCACCAGGTCAAACACCGCTGCCAGGGCACGCGCGGTGTTCAAATCTTCCGAGAGCCCGGCGTCGAACTCGTCCGCGGCTTTTGCGATCCGCGCCGCCATGCCCTTCTGCTTCCCTGCGGGGAATTTTCCTTGCTTCAGCCGATCCGCGAAATTCCGCAGCCGCTCCACGGAACTCGCCGCCTGCTGCAGGCCATCGAATGTGAAATTGAGCTGCTTCCGGTACGGAACACTGGATAGGGCAAACCTCAACGCCGAAGGCTTGTAGCCCTTACCGAACAAATCGCGCAGCGTATAGAAATTGCCGAGCGACTTGGACATTTTCTCGCCTTCGACAAGCAAGTGTTCCGCATGCAGCCAGTACCGCGCGAAAGGCTTCCCGGTGGCAGCCTCGCTCTGAGCGATTTCGTTTTCATGATGCGGAAACGCCAGGTCGACGCCCCCAGTGTGAATGTCCAGCGTGTCTCCCAGAAATTTCATGGCCATCGCGGAACATTCAATGTGCCAGCCCGGCCGGCCGGGACCGATCGGCGTTTCCCAGAAGTGCTCGCCGGGCTTCGGCGCCTTCCACAAGGCGAAATCGCGCGCGCTTTCTTTTTCGTAGCGATCGTTATCGACGCGCGCGCCTGCCTGAATTCCCGTCAAATCAACCTTCGAGAGCTTCCCGTATTCAGGAAATTTTGCAATTCGGTAGTAAATCGAGCCTTCGCTCGGATAGGTAAACGTCTTTTGCTGCAGCCTCTCAATCAGCTTCACCATGTCGTCGATGTGGTCGGTCGCCCGGATCCAGTGTTCGGGCGCTTCGATGCTCAGCGACCTGCAATCGTCGAAAAACGCCTGCACGAATTTCTCTGTGTAATCGCGGATGCTCTTTCCCGCGGCGGCCGCATTGGCGATGATGCGATCGTCCACGTCCGTCAGGTTCATCACATGGTTCAACTTGAATCCGCGAAGCTTCAGGAAGCGACGCAAAATATCCTGAAAGACGAACGTCCGATAGTTGCCGATGTGCGCGTAGTCGTAGACCGTCGGCCCGCAGGTATACATGCGCACTTCGCCCGCTTTTTGGGGCACGAACTTCTCGATCTTGCCGGCCAGCGTGTTGTGCAGCTGAATCTCAGCCATAAGCTCTAAGTCATCTCTTTCGGCGTGCGAATAAACGCTAGATTGTAGCCGAGCCATCGGAAACGGAGCAACGTCGAAGCGCCACGCAATTGCTCAAGTCCTCGACGAATGCGACTCGATTAGTCCTAATTGACGCATCCCACGCCCACAGATAGAGTCTTTTCCCTCCACCCTTGAAGGAGACCCAGATGAATCGGTGCTTTTGCGTCCGCGCCCTCTTCACCCTCGCCATCCTGGTAGAACCGCTCTTCGCTCAAGAGGCGCTCAAGGCTGATGCAGCGAAGCTCCTGACCCCAGAAGCTTCTCTCAACTTGCGAACGATCTCCGACCTTCAGTTCTCTCCAGACGGCACGCGACTTGCATTTGTTGTGACGGAACCACCGAAGGGCGAGCGCCGTGCGCGTCACATCTGGCTTTATGACAAGCAATCCGGCAGCATCCGCCAATTCACCTATTCCGCTAAGACCGAAATCTCTCCGCGCTGGTCGCCCGATGGCAAACAGCTCGCATTTCTCTCGAATCGCGACGACGATCAGCAAATCTATGTCATGCGAGCTGATGGTGGCGAACCGATGGCTCTTACCAAAAGCAAGCGCAGTGTGCAGAGTTTCGCTTGGTCGCCAGACGGCAAGCAGATTTCTTTCCTGGCTCCCGATGCAAAAACCCAAGCCGAAGAGAAAAAGGAAAAAGACAAAGACGACGCGCATGTGGCCGACAAGGAAGACAAGCGCGCGCGCCTCTGGCTGTTGACGGTAGGAACCAGCGAAGCCAAGGCCCTCACGCAGCCCAACTGGACAATCCACGAAGCCGAATGGCATCCGTCGGGGTTGGGCCTGATGCTCATCGCCACCGATCGTCCCGAATCGGATCAAGAGACCAATCGCATTTTCTTCTTCCGTCTCTCAGATAACTCCCAGACACAAGTTCTCGCTCCACGCGGTCCTTTCGGCGAAATTCGTATGGCGCCCGATGGCAAGACCACTGCGTTCGTAGGCTGCCGCGTGGATGGTCCAGTCCCACACGACCTCATGTTCGTTCATCAGGGTGACAAGGCCGCTCAGAATCTCACTGGCGCCAGCATCGATCGTCCCATCTTTGAGTATCGGTGGGGCAAGGACAGCAGCTTGCTGGCCGTCATCGCCGATGGCTTCCGAAGTAAGTTCGTCACCCTCACCCCAGAAGGAGCTCTGAAAGACCCTTCTGCGGCCCTGTCGACCAATCCTGCGGCGTTTGCCGCATCGAATTCGGGCGATGTTGTCTTCGTTGGACATACCGCAACCACGCCACAAGAACTCTGGCTCTGGGATCAGAAATCGCCCGCCAAGCAAGTCTCTCACTTCAACGATTCCTGGAAGCAGCTCACACTCAGCACGCCGGAATTCTACAGATACAAATCCTTCGACGGCCTGGAAATCGAAGCCGCTCTCCTGAAACCCAGCAGCTACGACGGCAAGTCCAAATTGCCGCTCATCGCTCTGATCCACGGCGGGCCCACGGGCAATTGGCAGGATTCCATCGAAACGTGGGGCCAGCTCCTGGCGGCACGAGGCTACGCGGTCTTTTATCCCAACATTCGAGGCTCCAGCGGTTACGGCCAGAAATTCATGGAGATGAATCGCGGCGACTGGGGCGGTGGCGATTACCGTGACGTGATGGCCGGTGTCGACGACCTCGTCGCACGAGGTATTGCCGACCCCGAAAAGCTCGCGATTGGCGGCTGGTCTTACGGCGGCTACATGGCGGAGTGGGCCATTACGCAAACGACGCGCTTCAAGGTCGCGGTTTCCGGCGCGGGCCTCGCAAACCTGATTTCCGAATACGGCACCGAGGAGGGCCCCTCGTACGATGAGTGGTTCTACGGCGTTCCGTATGAACCGGAAAAGGTCGCCGGCTTCCTCAACAGCTCCCCATTCGTGCATCTAAAAAACGCCAAAACGCCGACGCTCATTCTCCAAGGTGATGCGGACCTCACGGACCCGCTGGGCCAGAGCCAGGAACTCTATCGCGGCCTGAAGCGCTACGGCGTCGAAACCGAGATGGTCGTCTACCCCCGCGAGCCTCACGGCTTCCGCGAAGAGAAACATCTCCTCGATCGGCTCAACCGCATCCTCGCCTGGTACGACAAATACTTGAAAGACAAGCCGCCAACGTCCAAATAAAGTCGGGGCCGGACTCTTGTCCTTCGTCCGGAAGCTTGTGATGCTGCTGAAACGGCCACAACCTGTGCCGGAATGCTTTACACGGCTTGCGCATCATGTTACTGTTTTTTCCCGTACCGCCATCCTTGCGCCAGGCGGCTGGGCCTCTGACCGAGAACCTGCCAAACGTGTCTGCGGGCGATCCCAGTGTCCTTGGGATGGACCTGTTGCTCGAAAGACCCTCCCCTCGAGGAACGAAACGTCGTCTCTCCTCGCGTGCTTTTGCCCCAATCCTTTGGACGGGCTGGCCATTGCAGTTTACGAGTCTCGCTTTCTTTTGTTTGCGGGCGCGAAGCGATTGACGACCAAAAGGGGAAATCTTGCTTAAGCTGCGAAAAGTGGAAATCGTTGGCTTTAAGTCGTTTTGTGAGCGCACCGTCGTGACCTTCAGCGGCTCCGGCACCACTTGCATCGTCGGGCCCAACGGTTGCGGCAAATCCAACGTAGTGGACGCCATCTCCTGGGTTCTCGGCGAACAGAGCCACAAATCGCTCCGCGCCGAGCGCATGGCCGATTGCATTTTCAATGGCACCACGAAGCGCCCGCCGCTCGGCCTTGCCGAAGTCACCATCACCATGGAAGATCCCGAGCTGGCCGAAGCCGCCCGCTTTGTGTTGGAAAACGCCGTGTCTGAATCCGCGACGGATTCTGTGCCTTTTGTCGCCGAAAACAGCGCCGCCTCGACAGAGGCAACCGAGATTCTCTCGCTCGACCCCGCGCGTGCCCCCGAAACACAGGAACTCACCACCGAAGGTTCGGCGGATATCCCGGCCGAGCCCGAAAGCAAGTTCAAAAAGAAAAAGAAGGCCGCGGACAAGCCCGTTCTGGCGATGAAGCCGGGCGAAGTCGTCGTGAGCCGGCGGCTGTACCGCTCCGGCCAGAGCGAATACCTCATCAACGGCCGCGTCGGAAGGCTCCGGGACATCCAGGAAATGTTCATGGGCGTCGGACTGGGCCCCGATTCCTACGCCATCATCGAACAGGGCCGCATCGGATTAATCCTCTCTACCAAGCCCATGGAGCGCCGCGCCATCATCGAGGAGGCTGCCGGCGTCACGAAATTCAAGACCAAGAAGCGCCTCGCGGAGGCCAAGCTCGAATCCTCGAAAGTGAATCTCGCGCGCGTCAATGACATTGTGGTTGAAGTCGAAAAGCAGCTTGGTTCGCTGAAGCGCCAGGCCGCCAAAGCGCGGCGCTATTCCGAAATTCGCGACCAGATGCGCGGGATCGTCCGCCAAATGCTGGCAGGCAAGGCTCGCGAATTGGACGCCGAAGCCGAACGCGTCGCGAAACAACTCGAAGAGCTGACTGCCTCGGAATTGCAGCGCGCCACTGCGGTCCAGCAGCAAGAAGGCGAGCAAGACCGGCTGAATCAGCGCATTTACGAACTCGATGCGGAAATGCGCCAGAATCAAAATGTTCTGAATCTCACCGCACTCGAAGTCGACCGCAGCGAGAACCGCATCGCGTTCAACAAGCAGCGCGCCGAAGAACTCGCCGGGCGCCACACTCAGGTCAACGCAGAGCTTGAGCAGGCCACAGCGCAGGCTGCAGAGTGCGAGTCCCGTACCGCCTCGCAAATTCAGGCGGTCACGCTGCTGCGCGAAGAATCAGGCAAGATCGCCGCACGCGTGGACGAACTCGCAAGCCGCGTCGAATCCCGCGCTTCACAAATTACTGCCGCCGAAACGCGTATCGAAACTCTGCGTCGCACTGCCTCCGAGGCCGGTGAGAGCCTCCTTCGTTTGCACGGCGAACAAAAGCAAGCCGAAGAAGCGCTCGTTCATCAAGCCGAAGCCCTTCGCAAACTTGAAGCCACCGAGCACGACGTGCTCGAAGCCTCGATGCGAGCGCGCGATGATGCCGACCGTGCCTCTCACGACTTTGAATCCGCCTCCGGGCAGCTGGGCGCATTGAAGCAAAACGCCGCGGAGCTGCAGTCTGCCATCGCCGGGCACCGTGAGCAGCGCGATGCCATCACGAAACAAGTGGAAGCCTTGCGCGATTCCCTCGCTGGAGTTCGCGCCCGCCACTCCACGCTGACGCAAATTCTAAGCGATCGCTCTTACACCGCCGGCGCGGTTCAAAAACTTTTCGCCGCCAACGAACGCGGCGGCGGTGCCAAAGGCTTCCACGCCGTCGGCGTTCTCGCAGACTACGCCGAGGTCGAAGAGAAACACGAAGCGGCCATCGAACAGTATCTCCGCGACGAACTGGAATACGTCGTCGTGGAAACGTACGACCATGCTCGTGCGGGGGTCTCCATGCTTCGCGACGAAGTCGGCGGCCGCGCCACCTTCTTCGTGGATTCGCTCCGCAATCTGCGCCTTTCTTCCGAATATGAGCCCATCGTAAATTTCCGCGCGGAAGACGGCGTCATCTCGCGCCTAGATAAGCTCGTGGAATTCCGCGATCCGCTGGGCGCCGCGGCCAAGCAATTCCTGCCGCGGCTGCGCTCCGCGTATTTGACGGACAGCACTGCGGCGGCGGAAAAGATGTCGCGCGATAATCCGCAGTACGCCTTCGTCACGCCCGACGGCACTTGCTACCAGGGCCGCATGGTCACCGGCGGCCGCCCTGATGAAGTTGGCCCACTCGGAATGAAGCGTGAGCTTCGCGCTCTCGATGCACAAGTCCTCCAGCTCGAACGTCAAATGGGCGAGAAGCAAGCCGCGCTCGAAGCGATTGCCGCCCAATTGATGGCTTCCGAGAAAGCGCTCGAAGAGCTCGATACCAGACAGCGTGAAGTCGAGCGCGAGGTCATCTCCGCCACGCACCGTCATGGTCACATGCAGAGCGAGTTGGCGCGGCTTGGGCTGGAACTCACGGTCTGCCAGAACGAACTTGCGCGTATTCGCGCGGACGTGCAATCCGCACGGCAGCGCGCCGAGCGCGCCAGGAACCAGCACGACGCCGCAGCCCTCAGCCGCGCCGAAGCCGAGGCGGAAAGCGTGCGCCTTGCCGACGAGCTTGTGCAACTCCGCGGCTCCACCCATTCCGAGCAGACCGCACTCGCCACGGCACGCGCCGAGCATGCCGCCATGAACGAGCGCCTCACCGCCGCCGAAGCTCTAGCCGCGCGCCTTACTGAGGAACGTGCGGAACTCGAGCGGCGCGAAACCACTCTCCAACTGCAGGCCACTTCGATCGGCGATGAAACTGCCGCTTTAGCGAAGCAGAGCGAAGAGCTGGCGGTGCAATTGGAAGGCCTGCGCGGCGAAAAACTCCGTCTGGAAGTTCGTCAACGCGAGCTCGAACTGGAATGGGACGCCGCCCGCACCCGCGTCACGCAGATGGAGGATCATCTGCGCATGGGCCGCCAATCTTTACTGGAACTCCGCGAACAGCGCGGTCACGCGGAGGTGGACCGTGCGAAAAACGACTCCGACCGCCAGCACCTGCGCGAAACTTGTATGAGCGAAGTGAACGCGCAACCCGAGGATCTGATCGCCACGGAAGCCGCTTTCATGTCCGGCGAAGAGCTGGCCAACGCCGAAACGAATTACCGCGAGATGAAACAGCGCATCGAAGCCATGGGCCCCGTCAATATGATGGCGCTCGAGGAATTTAACGAATGCGAGCAACGCTTCACGTTCCTCACCCGCGAGCGCGACGACCTGCTGCAATCCATCGCGGACACGCAGCAAGCCATCGCCGAGCTGGACCAGGCCACCAAGGAAAAATTCGAACTGGCCTTCCACTCCATTAACAAGAATTTCTCCGAAGCTTTTCACACCATTTTCGGCGGCGGCATGGCGGAAATGCGCCTGACGGAACCGGACAGCTCCGGCGATGCCGGCATCGATATCGTGGCTTCGCCGCCGGGCAAGCGCCTGCAAAACGTTCTCTTGCTCTCCGGCGGCGAGAAAGCCATGACTGCGCTCGCGCTGCTCATCGCCATCTTCCGCTATCAGCCAAGCCCCTTCTGCATCCTCGACGAGGTGGACGCGCCGCTGGACGAAGCTAACGTCGGGCGCTTCACGCGCCTGATCGGCGACATGAGCGGCCAGACGCAATTCATCATCGTCACGCACAATCGCAAGACCATGGAAATGGGTAGCGTGCTCTACGGCGTCACGATGCAGGAACCCGGCGTCTCCAAGCTCGTCAGCGTCCGCTGGGAAGGCTCCGAGGCCCCCGCGCCCAAGCGCCACGCCGCAGCAGCCTCCGCGGCCTGAAGAATTCTCCCGTTTTCATTTGTAGGGGCACACCTAGGGCTCCGCAACAATCCTTCACTGCATTTTCGTAATTCATTCGCACAAATTTCCACCGCCCAACGCTTTGACTTCGCGTTTCGCTGCGCTAGAATACTCTCACTTTGTCGGGGGAACGCTTTCTGTGTCATCTGCTCCTGCCATGAAAGTCTTGAAGGAAACTCAATTCGCCGGGCTGGTTCCCAGCGCGCGCGGCAAGGTCCGCGACATCTACGATCTCGGCGACGGGCTCCTGATCGTCGCCACCGACCGCCTCTCCGCCTTCGACGTCATCCTTCCCACGCCCATTCCCGACAAAGGCCGCGTCCTCACGCAACTTTCCCTCTTCTGGTTCGATCTATTGAAAGACGTCGTTCCCAATCATGTCCTGAGCGCCACCGATTTCCCCGCGCCCTTCGACAAGTTCAAGGACGAGCTCGCCGGCCGCTCCATGATCGTGCGCAAGACGCAGCCGTTACCTATCGAATGCGTTGTCCGTGGTTACCTTTCCGGCTCCGCGTGGAAGGATTATCGCGCCACGGGAAAAATTTGCGGCATCGCGCTGCCCGCCGGCCTGCGCGAATCCGACCGCTTGCCGGAACCCATCTTCACCCCCGCCACAAAAGCGGCCACCGGCCACGACGAAAACATTCCATTCGAACAGGCAGCCGCGCTCATCGGCAAAGAACTTGCCGAAAAAGTTCGCGCCGTCAGCCTGGAAATCTACCGCCGCGCCGCCGCTTACGCTGAACCGCGCGGCGTCATTCTTGCCGACACCAAGTTCGAATTTGGCCTGCTCAATAACGGTCTGATCTGGATCGACGAAGCCCTCACTCCTGATTCTTCCCGTTTTTGGCCCGCCGCGCAGTACAATCCCGGCGGCCCCCAGCCTTCTTTCGACAAGCAGTTTGTGCGCGATTATCTCGAGCGGATCCACTGGCCGAAAACCCCGCCCGGCCCGGAGCTTCCCGCAGAGGTCGTTGCCGCAACGCGCGCCAAATACCGGGAAGCGTTTCGCATCCTGGCCGGGCGCGAATTGGACTAGCAAGCAGGCCCCTCACCCAGCAATTTCTTAGCGGAGAGTGCCATCGTGAAAGATCAATTGGAAGGGCTCGTCATACAAATGGTGGAGCGCGGGATTCTTTTCGACGAGGCCGTTGGCGAGTTCGAAAAACGTTTCATTAAGCGCGTGCTGGACCGAAGCAATGGAAATCAGTCTCGCGCCGCCGAAGTTCTGGGCATCCATCGCAATACGCTCAGCCGCAAGATCGACGCTTACAAGTTGGATTCGAACGGCCACCGTCGCCACGCCCGCTGAGTGCCGCCACAACTCCTTGTAGGAATGCAAAACGGCTCGCCGGGATCACCGGAGAGCCGTCTTCAATTCAAGCCCGATTGGAAGGACTAGGGCTTCGGCTTCCTGGCCGCCGGCCTCCGCACCGGAGGTTTCTTGGGTGTCCCCTTCTCCT
>Ga0209056_10006937_pt1 | contig 11674 bp, 12 predicted proteins | sample GraSoiAngelo_114_FD_185876 | JGI IMG/M metagenome (GOLD analysis project Ga0209056, IMG submission 185876) | Grasslands soil microbial communities from the Angelo Coastal Reserve, California, USA - 14_0903_13_40cm (SPAdes) (version 2) | ecosystem: Environmental > Terrestrial > Soil > Grasslands... | reverse complement strand
GCCGGGTGGAGTTGCGCCTCGAAGGAAAAGTCACCGGGCACTGGGACCCCCTCCGGCTCGATCAGGTGATCGACAATTTGATCAGCAACGCAGCCAAGTACGGCGCCGGAAAGCCGGTCGAGGTCTGGCTGAGCGACCGGGGAGAGCGGGTCGTGCTCGGGATTCGGGATCACGGCATCGGCATCGATCCCGCGGACCAGTCGCGCGTGTTCGGGCAGTTCGAGCGCGCGGTGTCGCCTCGTCGATTCGGTGGGTTTGGCCTGGGGCTGTGGATCACTCGCCGCGTCGTCGAAGCGCATGGAGGGACGATCAGCCTGAGCAGCGAGCCGGGCCGCGGCTCGACCTTCACCGTCGAGCTGCCGCGGTAGGCGCTCCCGCGCAGCGGGCGATTTCCAGGTCCACGCGGCGCCGCGCAGCCTCGTCGGCGCCCTCGGACTCCCGCAGCAGCCAATGCATGAGCAAATCCGGGAGCTCCAGCTTCAGCACCTGCACGCCGGAGGCGTCGCCCACGATGCGCCGCTCCGTAGAGAAGCGGCGCGACCAGGCGCGCACGGAGAAGAAGTCGCGGCGGCGCTCGGCCCAGTCCAGGAGCGCGCTCGCCGCGATCTCGTGCGTCACGGTGGGCTCCGGACCGCTGGCGCTCTCGCGCAGCGGCACTTCCGCGGCGCCGAAATCGAGCGAGAATTGCAGGGCGCCCTCTGGGAGCAGGACGGTGAGCCCGTACACGGCGCCTGCCTGGCGGTATCGCCATGGTACGGAGAGCGGCGTCACATCCGCGCGCGCCCATTGCGCGAGAGCGCGCGCGATTCGGATCACTCCTTCGCGCAGCTCGGCCTCCGTGCTGCCGAGCTGGTCGGTTCGGCCACCGGGATCTTCCTGACGGGCGGCAACCAGCTTCGGCTCGCCTCCGTCGTTGGGGGGACGAAGCTCTCCAGGCCGCTCAAGGCAGCGCACGAACGGGGAGGCGCCGCGCACGATCCGCGCCTCACCGTCCGACATCTCGACGACGTCGCCCGGATCCATCGCTTCGGCTCGCTGATCCGGCGAGACGCGCCCGAGATCGGCGAGGAACGCGCGGCGCGACACGGGAAAGAGAAACCGATTCAGCCAGGCATGCTCGCCGCAAAACCGGAAACCGGCGGAACCAGGCACGACCAGCCCTGCCCCCAGCATCGCGGCGGTCTCGAGATTTCGCGCATGCTCCTGCCAGGGGAATTCTGCCGCGCGGCTCTCGAAATAGTCGAAGTTCTGGCTCGCGTAGCGGGCGAAGTGGGCGGCGAGCTTGAAGCGGGCCCGCACTTGCTGCGCGGTTTCGCGCGAGACCGCGGTGTCCACCTGGTCGAAGATCGCGGTCCCGGAATCGGCGAACACCAGCCCGACCTCGCGCACCGGCTCCTCCGAGCGCGTGGGAAAGATCTGCGTCTCGAAGAAGCTGAGCGGCCGCCCGGGGTCGAGCGGCTGCATCTTCCTGAAGCCCAGCTTTTCCAGGGCGTGGGCGATGAGCGGGTCGCGGGGCAGCAGAACGGTGGCATCGCGCGGGAGGATCGCGAGCGATTCGATGTCGAAATGATCCGGGTGCCGGTGCGAGATCACCACGAAGTCCGGCGACGGCAAAGCCGCGAGGTCGACGCTCCGCTCCGGCCAGGACGACACCGCGCCGCCCTCGAAGGGATCGCGCAGGACCGGATCGACGAGGAAAGAAGCGTCGCCGGCCTCGACGTACAGCGTAGCGTGACCGATCAACGTGACCCGCACGGCTGCCCTCCGCCGGGGACCGCGCGACCTTAGCATGCCGTCCAGGACGCAGCGCGTCCAACCCCGGCCCGATTAACTTGACTGTTTGGTATGTTTTTCTTATTAGCGGGTCCATGAGGCTCAGTGCGCAGGAGGAATACGGGCTCCGGTGCTTGCTCCAGGTCGCTCGCGAACCCGAGGGGGCGCTGACCACTCCCCAGCTCGCCGAGCGGGAGGGCCTGGGCGCGGCCCACGTCCACAAGCTGATGCGGCTGCTGCGCCGCGGAGGCCTGGTAAAGAGCGTGCGCGGCCGCAACGGCGGTTATCAGCTCGTCCGGCCGGCGGAGCAGATCAGCGTCGGGTCGGTGCTCGGTGCCCTCGGAGGCAATCTCTACTCCAGGGACTTCTGCGGCCAGCACAAGGGGGTCGAGCGGGTGTGCGTGCGCAACAGCGACTGCGCCATCCGCGCGGTCTGGATCGCCGTCGATCAGGCCGTCCAGAACGCCTTGGGCAAGACGAAGCTCAGCGACCTGCTGCGCAGCGAGCCCGAGATGGACGTCTGGATCCATTCCCAGCCCGAGGTCTTTCCCCTGAGGACGCTATCGTGAGCGCCCCCGCAACCATCCAGGAGCTGACCTCCCGCCAGTACAAGTACGGCTTCGTCACCGAGATCGAGGCCGATGCGGTTCCGCGCGGGTTGAACGAGGAGACCGTCCGCCTCATCTCCGCGAAGAAGAACGAGCCCGCGTTCATGCTGGAATGGCGCCTGCGCGCTTTCCGTCACTGGCTGACGATGAAGGAGCCGCGCTGGCAGAACGTCCGCTATCCGCCCATCGACTACCAGGACATCGTCTACTACTCCGCGCCGAAGCCGAAAGGCGCGGGCCCGAAGAGCCTCGACGAGGTCGATCCCGAGCTGCGCCAGACCTTCGACAAGCTGGGAATTCCGCTCATCGAGCAGCAGAGGCTGGCCGGCGTGGCGGTGGACGCCGTCTTCGACAGCGTCTCGGTCGCCACCACCTTCAAGGAAAAGCTGGCAAAGGCCGGGGTCATCTTCTGCTCGTTCTCCGAGGCGGTACAGAAGCATCCGGAGCTCGTCCAGAAGTACCTCGGGTCGGTGGTCCCTTATTCGGACAACTTCTTCGCCACCTTGAACTCCGCCGTCTTCAGCGACGGCTCCTTCTGCTACATCCCCAAGGGCGTCCGCTGTCCGATGGAGCTGTCGACCTACTTCCGCATCAACGCGGAGAACACCGGGCAGTTCGAGCGCACGCTGATCATCGCCGAGGAAGGCAGCTACGTCAGCTACCTCGAGGGCTGCACCGCGCCCATGCGCGACAAGAACCAGCTCCACGCCGCCGTGGTCGAGCTCGTCACTCTCGACGACGCGCAGATCAAGTACTCCACGGTCCAGAACTGGTACCCGGGCGACGCCGAAGGCCGCGGCGGCATCTACAACTTCGTGACCAAGCGCGGCGCCTGCCGGGGAAAGCGGTCGAAGATCTCGTGGACCCAGGTAGAGACGGGGTCGGCGATCACCTGGAAGTACCCGAGCGTCATCCTGCAGGGCGACGATTCGGTCGGCGAGTTCCACTCGGTGGCGCTGACCAACAACCGCCAGCAAGCCGACACCGGCACCAAGATGATCCACATCGGCAAGAACACCCGCAGCACCATCCTCTCCAAGGGAATCTCCGCCGGCCACGGGCAGAATACCTACCGGGGCCTGGTGCGGATCCAGAAGAGCGCGGCGGGCTCCCGCAACCACACGCAGTGCGACTCGCTCTTGCTCGGCAGCCGCTGCGGGGCGCACACCATGCCCTATATCGAGGTGAAGAACACCTCCTCCACGGTGGAGCACGAGGCTTCCACCTCGAAGATCGGCGAGGACCAGCTCTTCTACTGCATGCAGCGGGGCATCTCCGCCGAGGACGCGGTCTCGATGAGCGTCAACGGCTTCTGCCGCGTAGTCTTCAAGGAGCTCCCGATGGAGTTCGCCGTGGAGGCGCAGAAGCTGCTCAGCGTGAGCCTGGAAGGGAGCATCGCATGACCGGGCCGATGCTCCGCATCCGGAACCTGCGCGCCAGGGTGGCCGACAAGGAGATCCTCCGCGGCATCGATCTCGAGGTCGGCGCCGGCGAGGTGCACGCCATCATGGGTCCCAACGGCTCGGGCAAGAGCACGCTCGCGCAGGTGCTCGCGGGCCGCGACACGTACTCGGTCACCGGGGGCGAGGTCCTCTATCAGGGACAGGATCTGCTCGCGCTCCCGCCGGAGGAGCGCGCGGTGGCCGGCGTCTTCATGGCCTTTCAGTACCCGGTGGAGATCCCCGGCGTCGGCAACCTGTACTTCCTCCGGACCGCGCTCAACGCAATCCGCAAGCGCCGGGGCGAGGAGGAGCTGGACGCGATGGATTTCCTCGCCTTCGCCCGGGAGAAGATGAAGTTGGTGGCGATGGACGAGAGCTTCACCGGCCGCTCCGTGAACGAGGGATTCTCGGGCGGCGAGAAGAAGCGCAACGAGATCTTCCAGATGGCGGTGCTCGACCCGCGGCTCGCTATCCTCGACGAGACCGACTCCGGCTTGGACATCGACGCGCTGCGGATCGTGGCGAACGGCGTGAACAGCCTGCGCAGCCCGGATCGGGCGATGATCGTCATCACCCACTACCAGCGGCTCCTCGAGTATGTCGTTCCCGACCGCGTGCACGTGATGGACAACGGGCGCATCGTGCGGTCCGGCGACCGGCAGCTCGCGCTGGAGCTGGAGGAGAAGGGCTACGCGCTGGTGCAGGAGCAGCCGGCCGCGCCGGTTCGAGGGGAAGCGAGGTGATGACGCCGTTCGATCGCAGCTTGCGGGAGGGTTTCTCGCTCCTGCGCCAGCGCAGCGGTGTCGATCCGATGCCCGCGCTCCGCGAGGCCGCCTTCGCGCGCTTCGCCGAGCTGGGTCTTCCCACGACCGAGAGCGAGGACTGGAAGTACACCAGCCTTGCCGCGCTCGCGCAGATGCGCCTCGAGCCGGCGGAGGCGAAGGCAGACATCGACGAGGAGCTGCTGCGCGGCCTCTGGAGTCCTCCCGCCGATGGCTCCATCCAGGTGGTGTTCGTCGACGGCCATCACCGGCCGGAGCTGTCTTCGCCCGCGTGGGGCTCCGGCGGGTCGTTCGTCGGCAGCCTGCGGGCGGGGCTGGCGCGGAATCGGGATCTGGTCGCACGCGAGCTGGCCCGCCATGCCGACTTCCGTCGAGACGCGCTGACCGCGCTCAACACGGCGTTCATCGAGGACGGGGCCTTCATCCACCTGCCAGCGGGCGCCGTGCTGCAGTCGCCCATCCATCTCCTCTTCCTTTCCACGGTTTCCCGCGGGGCAACGCTCTCGCATCCCCGCAACCTGATCGTCGCTGGCCGGGGAAGCCAGGCGACCGTGGTCGAGACCTACGCGGGCCCGTCCGAGGCGACCTACTTCACCAATGCAGTGACCGAGGTGGTCCTGGATGAAGGCGCCCGCCTCGACCACTACAAGCTGCAACAGGAGAGCGAGCGCGCCTTCCACATCGCGCTGCTTCAAGTGAGCCACGGCCGGGACAGCCGCTTCACCTCGCACTCGCTCGCCCTCGGCGCCGCCCTGGCCCGCAACGACGTGCGGGCCCTCTTCGCGGCTGAAGGGAGCGAGTGCACGCTGAACGGGCTGTACATGGCGGCCGGCAAGCAGCACCTGGACAACCGCACGCTCATCGATCACAAGAGCCCGCGCTGCACCAGCCGCGAGCTCTACAAGGGCGTGCTCGACGGAAATTCGCGCGGCGTGTTCAGCGGCCGGGTCCTGGTGCGGGAAGACGCGCAGAAGACCGATGCCCGCCAGATCAACAAGAACCTGGTCGTTTCCGAGGGCGCGGTCGTCGATACCAAGCCGCAGCTGGAGATCTTCGCCGACGACGTGAAGTGCGCGCACGGCGCCGCCGTCGGTGAGCTCGATGAGGACGCGCTCTTCTACCTGAGGTCGCGCGGACTCGGGCGCGAGGCGGCGAGGAGCCTGCTCACCTACGCCTTCGCCAGCGAGATGGTGAACCTGATTCCGCTCGCGCCCCTGCGCGCGCGCGTCCGGGAGCTCGTCACCTCGAGATTGCCGGACCGGGAAAGCCTGAGGGAGGTTGCATGACGGCGCTCGCCCAACGATCGCTCTCCGCGCCGGGCCTGGACGTCGAGAAGGTCAGGAAGGACTTTCCCATCCTCGGGCAAGAGGTCAGGGGCAAGCCGCTCGTCTATCTCGACAGCGCCGCCACCAGCCAGAAGCCGCGCGCCGTGATCGATGCGGTGGCCCGGTACTACCTGCAGGACAACGCCAACGTGCACCGCGGCGTGCACCTTCTCTCCGAGCGGGCGACGAAAGAATACGAGGGCGCCCGCGAGAAGGTGAGGCGGTTCATCAACGCCGCGCGCGCCGAGGAGATCATCTTCGTCCGCGGGACCACCGAGGCCATCAATCTGGTGGCGCAGACGTACGGCAGGACCCGGGTGCGCGCCGGCGACGAGGTCCTCATCACCGAGATGGAGCACCACTCGGACATCGTCCCCTGGCAATTGCTTTGTGAGGAGAAGGGCGCGGTCCTGCGCGTGGCGCCGATCGACGACGACGGCCAGCTTCTGGTCGACGAGCTCCAGCGCATGCTCGGGCCGCGCACGCGGCTTCTCGCTCTCGCGCACGTCTCGAACACCCTGGGCACCATCAATCCCGTGCGCCGCATCGTCGAGATCGCGCACCGGCAAGGGATTCCGGTTCTCCTGGACGGGGCGCAGGCCGCCCCTCATTTCCCGATCGACGTCCGCGCGCTGGACTGCGACTTCTACGCGTTCTCGGGGCACAAGCTCTTCGGGCCTACCGGCATCGGCGTCCTCTACGGAAGATCGGAGCTGCTGGAGGAGATGCCTCCCTGGCAGGGCGGCGGCGACATGATCAGCTCGGTCACCTTCGAGAAGACCACCTGGAACAAGCTGCCCCACAAGTTCGAGGCGGGCACGCCCGACATCGCCGGAGCGATTGGCCTCGGCGCTGCCATCGATTACGTGGGCGCGCTGGGATTTGCAGCCATCGCAGCGCACGAGCACGATCTCCTCTCCTACGCTACGGAGGCGGTGCGCGAGGTGCCCGGCCTGCGGCTCATCGGCACCGCGAAGGAGAAAGCGAGCGTACTCTCCTTCGTGCTCGGGGACGTCCATCCTCACGACGTCGGCACCATCCTCGACCAGGACGGGATCGCCATCCGCACCGGCCACCATTGCACCCAGCCGCTGATGCGGCGCCTGGGGGTGCCGGCCACCGCGCGCGCTTCGCTCGCCTTCTACAATCGCCGCGAGGACGTGGACGCGCTCGTCGCGGGATTGCACAAGGTCCAGGAGATCTTCCGGTGAACCACGAGTTGCGCGATCTGTATCAGGAGGTCGTCATCGACCACAGCCGCAAGCCGCGCAACTTCCGCAAGCCCGAGGGGGCCAACCGGAGCGCCGAAGGGATGAACCCGCTCTGCGGCGACGAGATCAAGGTCTACCTCAAGCTGGCGGGAGACGTGATCGAGGAGATCGGATTCGAAGGGGCCGGTTGCGCCATCTCCAAGGCTTCCGCCTCGCTGATGACGACCGCCCTGAAGAGCAAGACGAAAGCGGAAGCGGAGGCGCTCTTCCAGCGCGTCCACTCGATGCTGACTTCAGGTCAGGACAACGTTCATCTCGAGGAGCTGGGAAAGCTCGCCGCTCTGTCAGGCGTCTGGGAGTTTCCTGCCCGGGTGAAGTGCGCCAGTCTCGCCTGGCACACGATGCGCTCTGCGCTCGACGGAGCAGGTACGCGCGTTTCGACCGAGTGAGGTTCCAGGATGGCGAGCAATCTTCCGGTGGTCCAGGTCATCGAGACGCCCCCGCAGGGGGGCGGACCGATCGCGCTCGCGCGCGATTGCGAAGCGACGAGGATCCCGAGCGGGGCCCCCGCGCGGCTCGCCGCGGGCACGCGCGTGGAGATCGCACAGTCGTTGGGCGGCCAGTTCACGGTCACGACCGATGACGGCGGCCTCTTTCGCATCGCCGGGAAAGACGCCGACGCGCTCGGGCAGCAGCCTGCGGCGGCTGCGGCCGCGACCGCGGAGGGGCCCTTCGACGAACAGCGGGTCTGGGAGCAACTGAAGACGGTGTTCGATCCGGAGATCCCGGTCAATCTCGTGGACCTCGGCCTCATCTATCGCTGCGAAGCCGTGCCGCTTCCCGAGGGCCGCCGCGTCGAGATCGACATGTCCATGACCGCTCCGGGCTGCGGAATGGGGGACGTCCTCAGGGAGGACGTCCGGCGCAAGATCCAGGGCCTCCCTGGGGTCCGGGAGGTGCGCGTCGAAGTCGTGTGGGATCCTCCTTGGGACCCGAGCCGCATGTCCGACGCAGCCCGCCTCCAACTCGGCTGGATGTGATCTACTTGAGGACGTCGCGGACCCAGGTCCAGACGGCGACCGTGGACGGGAACCCGAGGGTGCTAGCCGCGAGCGCGACCGTCTGCTCGATCGATGCGGCGTCGATCCCGGACTGAAGCGCCTTGCGGACCGCGGAGTGCACCGCGCCTTCGCGCATTGCGCCGATGGAGACGCCGAGCTTCACCAGCAGTTGCGTCCTCTGGTCGAGCGGGCCAGACGCGGAAGCGTCGCGCGTCAGGTCCCACGCTTCCGCCAGCTTTGGAAAACGGGCCTTGAACTCGTAGTACGTCTTGGGCGCGCCCTTGTTGTTGCTCATCTCAACCTCCACAGCTGCCGGCCGCCAGCGTGGCCTGGCCGTTCCTGAATGGCACGAATTGCGTATGACGCCTCCGGTGGGCAATATCCCGTCCGCGGCGGCGAGGCGACGATGGAAATCTCATGGCGGCGGGATGTCGAGGCGGTCCTTTCCGAGGCGCAGGCCCGGGGCAAGCACGTCCTGCTCGATTTCAGCGCGGCCCCTGCCTGAAGGGGTTGCGCTCGGCTGGATGCCGAGGTCTATCCGGATGAGCGCGTGGCCGGCTTCGTCAGTGAGCATTTCTTGCCGGCGCGCATCCACGTACGTGAACAGAAAGCCGACTGGGATCGGTACAGCGCACGTTTCGGCGTGCAGTGGACGCCGACCATCCTGATCGTCGACCCATCGGGGACGGAGCGCCACCGGATCGAGGGCTTCCTGCCGGTCGAGGAATTCCTCGCCCAGCTCGTGCTCGGGCTCGGCCGCTCAGCGTTCGCCCGGCAGCAGTTCAGTGAGGCGGAACGGCGCTTGCGCGAAGTGGTCGAGCGCTTCCCCGGCACCGCAGCGGCGCCGGAAGCGCTCTACTGGGCGGGCGTCGCCCGCTACAAGGCTACGAACGATGCGACGGCGCTCGGCGCCACCGCCGAGGCCTTCGCGCGGCAATACCAGGACAGCATCTGGGCAAAGAAAGCGTCGGTCTGGAAGAAATAGCGATCGCGGTGCCGCAGTCACTGACCACCGGCCACGCTGTCCGTGAGCAGCGGCCGCGTCGAGGTGGCTCACACGGCGGTATACACCTTGTTCTACGAGGCAGCCGCCGGCGCAGCGACCGGCCGGATGGGCGGATTGCGCCGGGCGTTGTCCATCCACCGGCGCGATTGCCGCAGGAAATGCTCCTGGCTGCGCACGGCGCCCTCCGTCCGCTGAGCCCTCGAGTACGTGCCGTCGGGCGCGAGCCGCCGCGCCTTGACGCCATCGGCCAGGGACACCCCCAGGATGTCGTTCAGCAGACGGCTGCGGAGCGCCGGGTCGTCGATGGGGAACATCACCTCGATGCGCCGGGTGAAGTTTCGCGGCATCCAGTCCGCCGAGGAGACGAACACCTCGGCCCGCTCGCTCGAGCCGAAGCTGAAGATCCGGCTGTGCTCGAGGAAGCGGTCCACGACGCTCACCACCCGGATGTTCTCCGAAACGCCGGGAATGCCGGGCCGCAGACAGCAGATGCCGCGCACCAGGAGATCGATCTGCACTCCGGCCGCGCTCGCGGAATAGAGGCCGCGAATCACAGCCGGATCGACCAGCGAGTTCATCTTCGCCACGATTCGCGCAGGCTCGCCCGCGCGGGCCCGCTGCGATTCGCGCTCGATGAGCGCGAGAATGCGCTCCTGCAACCCGAAGGGCGCTACCGCGAATCGCTTCCACTGCGGCGGCTCGGCATAACCGGTCAAGAGATTGAAGAGCGCCGAGGCGTCGTCGGCCAACTCTTGCCGCGCCGAGAAGATCGACACGTCGGTGTACTGCCGGGCGGTATTCGGATTGTAGTTGCCGGTGCCCAGGTGGACGTAGCGGCGGATGCGATCCTCGCGCCGGACCACCAGCGCGATCTTGCAGTGCGTCTTCAGGCCGATCAGGCCGTAGACGACATGCACGCCGGCGTCTTCGAGCCGGCGGGCCCAGGCGATGTTGTTCGCTTCGTCGAAGCGCGCTTTGATTTCCACCAGAACCGTGACTTGCTTTCCGTTCTCCGCGGCGCGCGAGAGCGCCTGGACGAAGGGGCTGTCGCCGCTCGTGCGGTAGAGCGTCTGCTTGATGGCGAGCACCTTCGGATCTTCCGCCGCCTCCTGGATGAAGCGGACGACGGGATCAAACGACTCGTAGGGGTGATGCAGCACGATGTCCCGGGCCGCGATCGCCAAGCACATCGACGACGCTTCCTGCAGCTCGGGGGGGACCAACGGCTGCAGGAGGTCGACGCGCAGCTCGGGGCGCGGGTCGGCATCCACGAACCCCAGGAGATCCGCCGGCTGCAGCGGAAAGCGCACGCGGTAGATGTCCTGCTCGGCGAGCTTGAGCGCGCCCGCCAGCGCCTGGGCCAGCTCGGCGGGAGCGTCGCCAGCCAGCTCGAGGCGGACGGCCGCCCCGCGGTCGCGGCGCCGCAGCTCGTCTTTGACGGTATTGAGGAGGTCCTCAGATTCCTCCTCGTCGATGTCGAGGTCCCAGTTGCGCGTCACGCGGAAGGCTGTGGCCTGCTTGACCGCGTACCCAGGGAACAGATCGCCAGCAAACGCGGCGATCACGTCCTCGAGCAGCGCGAATGCCTGCCCTGAGGCAGCCGGAATCCGCACCAGCCGCTCGAGAACCGCCGGCACCTGGACCACCGCCAGGCTGGTATCCCGCGGATCCTTGCGGCGGCGACGCCCTTCCCTTCGCAGCAGCACGGCGACGTTGATCGACTTATTGCGCAGATGGGGAAAGGGATGGCCGGGATCGACCGCCAGAGGGGTGAGCGCGGGAAAGACGTTCTGGGCGAAATGCGCCCGTGCAGCGGTCCGCTGCTGTGCGTCAAAGGTGTCCGGGGCGAGCAGATGCAAACCCTGCCGCTGCAGGCAGGGAAGGATGTCGCGCGCCCAGATGCCGTGCTGCTCTTCGGTCATGGCGTGCACGTGCGCGCTGATGGCTGCAAGCTGCTCGTTGGGCAACATGCCGTCCGCTGCCGTCTCGTTCACGCCGCCCAACTGTTGCTGCTTGAGGCCCGCGACGCGGACCATGAAGAACTCGTCGAGGTTCGACGAGACGATGGCGAGGAACTTGAGGCGCTCGAAAATGGGCAGCGAGGCATCGGCCGCCTCTTCGAGCACGCGCGAGTTGAACTGCAGCCACGAAAGCTCACGGTTGAGGAACAAGTGAGGGTCGTGAAGCTCGGGGACCCGGCGCGCCCCTTGCTCGGCGGCGGATGCCGCCTCGCGTTGGCTTGGGGGATTGGACACTTGCATGACCGGATCCATATGTAACGCTCCCGATACACTTCCGGGATGCGGCCGCATATCCGATGCGTAGCCCACCGAATGTGACAATCATGTCACAGGGCGGACAGTGCCAGAAACCCGTCCGAAGTCCGGTGACTTTGCCGGGGAAGGCGCTAGAGTGCCCGCCCGGTGCCGACCGAGCGGAGGTCCCGAGTGCTGGCGGCCATCGACG
>Ga0209056_10006935_pt1 | contig 11678 bp, 10 predicted proteins | sample GraSoiAngelo_114_FD_185876 | JGI IMG/M metagenome (GOLD analysis project Ga0209056, IMG submission 185876) | Grasslands soil microbial communities from the Angelo Coastal Reserve, California, USA - 14_0903_13_40cm (SPAdes) (version 2) | ecosystem: Environmental > Terrestrial > Soil > Grasslands... | reverse complement strand
ACGCGACCCGATGGCAGAGAGAGCGCGGCGTCGCACGCACCAGGCTCCCGCAAATCGAGCAGCTGGAAGTCATCCGCCGTGGTGGGTGAGAATTCGGGGGGCTTGATGTCCACCCCGCGGACCCAGTACCCTTCCCGCTTGAGCCGTTTCACCAGGTGCCCTGCGATGAAACCGCCCGCTCCACACACGAGTGCCCTTTTCACGGCGACGCTCCCGCTGGGGTCCTACCCACGGTGCCCACGTTCCGAGCCGCTGCTCGGAAGTATAGCATCGAGCCGGCGACCCGGGCGATGAAGAAACATGACGCAGTCGCCTGCAGATCTTCGTAGAAACCGGAACGTATCGCGCGACATGGTCGAGGCCATGAAGCCGCAGCGTGCGAGTACCGCCACCTAACTCGCCGCGCCGGCGGCTTTCGGGGTCGCCGCCGGGCGCGCGCTGATCGCGTAGGTGGGGCAGTGCCGGATGAACTCGCCGTCGATCGGCGACCACTCCTGGTCGGGTCGCGTGACGACGGCCTTCCCCTGGGCATCGAGCACGAACATGCCGGGCGGCGCCTGCACCAGGCACGCGCCGCACCCGATGCAGCGCTCGCGCTGTACCCGCACCGTGACGGGGCGACGCGGGTGGACGCCGACGTCGCCCGGCGCGGGCCATTCTTCGGGCCGGTCGAGCGCGGCGACGGTGGCCCGATAGCCCTCCTCCACCACCTCGCGCAGGTGATCGAAGTCGAACGCGGAGATGTGCTCGACGCGCGGGTGGATATAGTAGATCGGCGGCGTAGTCCACTCGCGCAGCCGCAGCTCCAGGATGGTCTGCATCGCGATCTCCGCCGCCCGCGCGAACACCGATGCGAAGCCCTCGTCCTGCGTGTCGGCCCGCAGGGCGTTCGAGGCGGACACGTCCACCGCGATGATCACATCCGCACCGAGGATGCGTGCCGTGCCCACCGGGAGGTTGTCCACGGTGGCGCCGTCCATGTAGAACCGTCCGCGGATCTCGCGGGGTGGGAGATACCCGGGCAGCGCGCAGGAGGCGAACACCGCGTCTCTCACCGGTACCTCGTCGAGTCCGTCGAGCCCCCAGAACACTTGCATCCCCGAGTTCAAGTCTACGGTGTTGACGATCAGGGGGTTGTCGAGGTCCTGGAAGGTGATGTCGCCGACGAGGCGGTGGAGCAGGTGGTCCAGCGGCTCGCGCCGGAACAGGGCCGGGGAGCGCATCCGCTTGAATGCCATGTCGGCGTGCGCCACGGCGAAGATGTCCTTGCGCACGAGGCCGAGCGCGATTTCACGCAGCTCGGCGATGCTCTTCCCGGCGGACCAGGCGGCGCCCACCAGGGCGCCCACGCTCGAGCCGACGATCTGCGACGGCACGAGCCCACGCTCGGTCAGTGCCTGCAGCACGCCGACGTGGGCCACGCCTTTCATCCCCCCGCCGCCCAACACGAGGGTGAACTGGGTTTGCTTATTCACGTGACGCCGCTTGCCCGGAAGGTGAGCCTCCGAGTAACGTAGTCGTGGCCCCCAGCCCTGCGCTACTCATGCGTCATCGCGTTGTATGGAACCGTTGGACACTGGCTGGCCTCGCCGTCGTGACGCTGCTCGGGCTTGCGGCGCTCGCCGCGCCGTGGCTCGCGCCCGGCGACGCGACCCGCGGCGATCTCACCGCCGCGCTGCGCTCCCCTTCGTCGGCTTACCTCCTCGGCACCGATGCCCAGGGACGGGACGTGCTGAGCCGCGTGCTGTTCGGGGCCCGGCTGTCGCTCGCGGTGGGCCTCGCGAGCCAGGTGATCGCGCTCGCGGCGGGCCTCGGGCTCGGTCTCACGGCCGGATTCTACGGTCGTTGGGTCGACGCCGTGGTGATGCGCGTAGCCGACGTGACCCTCGCGTTCCCCTCGCTCCTGCTGCTGATTGCCGTCGCGGCCGCCGTGCGGCCGTCCCTCCCGGTCGTGTGTGTCGTGATCGGGCTCGTGGGCTGGGCGGGGATGGCGCGGCTGGTGCGCGGGCAGGTGCTGGTGGCGCGGGGGCTCGACTACGTGCAGGCGGCCCGCGCGCTCGGCGCGTCCGACGCGCGGCTCGTGGCGCGGCACGTCCTCCCCAACGTGCTCGGGCCCGTCATCGTCGCCGCGACCCTGGGGGTCGGGGGCGCGATCATGGCCGAGGCGGCCCTCTCGTTCGTGGGCCTGGGTGCGCAGCCGCCGACGCCGTCCTGGGGCGCCATGATCGCCGAGGGACGGGATCTGCTGCGCGTTGCGCCGTGGGTGTCGCTCTTCCCGGGGCTCGCGATCGGCGTCACGGTGCTGGGTGTCAATCTCGTGGGCGACGGCTTGCGCGACGCGCTCGATGTGCGGGCATGACCGACATCGCCTACCACCCGACCCGGCTGCGCGCCCTGCGCGATCAGTTCCGCGCGCTGCGCGCCGCCGAGTTTCCCTGGACGGCGGACACCGTCTATCTGAACAACGCGTCCATCGGTCCCATCCCCGAGCGCACGCGTCGCGCCCTGGACGAATTCACCGCGAAGCGAACCGCCCCGCACCTGCTCCCGGACCGTGAGCTCCAGGCGGGGCTGCAGGCGGCGCGCGTCGCCGTGGCCCGGCTGTTGAGCGCCGAGCCCTCCGAGATCGCGCTCGCGACCAACACCAGCCATGGCCTCAACCTCGCGGCCTGCGCGCTGCCGTTGCAGCGCGGCGACCTGGTGCTCGTCTCGGACCGCGAGTTCCCCGCGAACGTGTATCCCTGGATGTTGCTCAAGAAGCGGGGCGTCGAGGTCGAGCTTGCGCCCTGCGCTCCCGAGGGCTGGCCCGACGAGGACTACCTCGTCGAGCGGCTGCACGACCCGCGCGTCCGGGTGCTCGCGGTGTCCTTCGTCCAGTTCTCGAACGGCTACCGAGCGGATCTCGCCCGACTGGGCGCGGCCTGTCGCGCCAACGGCACCTTCCTCGTGGTGGACGGGATTCAGGGAGTGGGAAACTGCGTGCTCGACGTCCGCGAGACGCCGGTCGACATTCTCGCATGCGGCGGGCAGAAGTGGCTGCTGGCGCCCTGGGGATCCGGGTTCGTCTACGTGCGCCGGGAGCTCATCGCGGTGCTCGAGCCCGCGGTCGCCGGCTGGATGGCGTTCGAGGGGACCGACGATTTCTCGCGACTGACCGAGTACAACCCCACCTTCCGTTCGGACGCCCGCCGTTTCGAGATGGTGACGCTCCCCTTCCAGGATTTTTACGGGATGACCGCTTCGGTCGGGATGCTGGCGGAGCTCGGCATCGACGACATCGCCCAGTACGCGCGCACGCTGCACGAGCCGGTGTTCCGCTGGGCGGACGAGACCGGCGTCCGCGTCGTGTCTCCGCGCGCGGAGGCCCACCGCTCGGCGATCGTCTGCCTGGCCCCCGCCCACCCCGTCGAGGCCTACCACGCGCTGAAACGAGCCCATGTTGTGTGCTCGCTGCGCGAGGGTGCCATCCGGCTCGCGCCGCACTGCTACAACACCGTCGAAGAAATGGAGCGGGTACTGGATGTGCTAGACCAACTAGAGTAAAGGCGTGCCTATCCCTCGAGCCCCCTATCGCTGAAGCCGCAGCAATCCGTAATCCTTCTTTCCCTTGCGCAGCAGCAGGTTGCCGCCTCGGAGCCAGTCCGTGGGGCCGAGTGTGTGGGCCGCGTCTTTCACGCGCTGCTGGTTCACGTAGATCCCGCCCTGCTCGATGGCACGCCGCGCTTCGCTCTTCGACTTCGCGAGCCCCGTCCGGACGACCGCCTCGACCAGCGCCAGCCCGTCGGCGCTCTCGAGCGCGACGGTGGGGATTTCCTGCGCGAGGGCGTCGAACGCGCTGGGCTCGACATCGCGCGGGCTGAACTCGTCGAACAGGATCGCACTCGCGGCGACGGCGCTGGAGCAGGCGTCCTTGCCGTGCACCAGCTGGGTGACCTCGTTCGCCAGCTTCTTCTGCGCCTCGCGCCGGGTGGGATCCTTGTGATGTGCCTTGGCCAGGGCCTTGATCTCGTCCTGCGAGAGCAGGGTGAAGAGCTTGAGATAACGCTCCAGGTCCCGGTCGTCCGTGTTGATCCAGAACTGGTAAAACCGATAGGGCGAAGTCGTCACCGGATCGAGCCAGATCGCGCCGCCCTCGGTCTTCCCGAATTTTGCCCCGGTCGCGGTGGTGAAGAGCGGGGCGACGAGGCCATGCGCCTCGCCGCCTTCTACGCGGCGGATCAGGTCGATGCCCGCCGTGATATTGCCCCATTGATCGCTGCCACCGACCTGGATCGTGCACTGCTGCTTCCGGTACAGATGCAGGAAGTCGTACGCCTGGAGCAACATGTAGCTGAACTCGGTGTAGGAGATTCCGGCATCGAGTCGCGCCTTCACGGACTCCTTCTGCATCATCACATTGACGCTGAAAGGCCACGAGCCGCTGCTCCACGAGCCAGTCGGCGTTGTTCATCACGAGGGCGCGGGTCTCTTTCACGTCGAAGTCGAACAGCCGCACCAGCTGGTCGCGCTGGCGACGCACGTTCTCCCGGATCTGCTCCTCTGAAAGGAGCGGCCGTTCACTCTGCTTGCCGCTGGGATCGCCGATCAGGCCGGTGCCCCCGCCCATCAGTACGATCGGCCGGTGGCCGGCGAGCTGAAAGTGCCGCAGCAGCATCAGCGGCATCAGGTTCCCGACCTGGAAACTGGGTGCGGTGGGGTCGAAGCCGCAGTACAGCGTCCGGCGACCCGCAGCGAGGTGACCCGCGAGGTCGCGTGTGGCGTGATGGATGAAGCCGCGCCACTCGAGTTCGGCCAGGAGGTCCGGCATGGCGCGGAATCGTACGAGAACCCCCAACCGCTGGCAAGCGCCGAGCGCCCTCACTAGGTTGTAACGCGATGGTGTCCATCCCAGCGCCCCCTCCCGTTGCGCTTCCCGGGCCTCGCTCGTGGTGGCAGAAGCCCAAGGTGCGTCGTCGCGTGATCGCGATCGCGGTGCTCGCGGGCGCGTACCTGCTGGGCCTCTCGTACGGCGCGTGGACTCGCGTGTGTGCGGGCGAGCACTGCCCGAGCATTTCCCGGCTGTATCCCCAGGGGGCCGGCGGTAAGGTCCAGGTCCAAACGTCGAAGATGTACGCGGCGGACGGGCGCCTCATCAGCGAGCTCGGCGCCGAGCGGCGCACGGTGCTCCCGCTCACCGAGATCCCCCTGCCCGTGCGTCAGGCGTTCATCGCCACCGAGGATAAGCGCTTCTACGACCATCATGGGATCGACTTCTGGCGCATCCTGGGCGCCATCAAGAACGATCTCGTGACGATGAGCTTCGCGCAGGGGTTCTCGACCATCACGATGCAGCTGGCGCGCAACATCTTCCCGGAGGAGATCAGCCGCGAGAAGACGCTCACCCGCAAGCTCAAGGAAGCGCGGGTGGCGGTGGAAATCGAAGGCAACTTCCCCAAGGATACGATCCTCCAGCTGTACTTGAACCAGATCAACCTCGGGGCGGGTGCCCACGGCGTGGAGGCGGCGGCGCAGATTTATTTCGGCAAGCACGCACAGCAGCTCAACGTCGCGGAAACGGCTACCCTCGCGGCGCTCCCCAAACTGCCCGCGTTCTAGAACCCGCGGACCCACCCGGAGCGGGCCGTGCGCCGGCGCAACGTGGTGCTGGGCCTGATGCACGACCAGGGGTTCCTGACGGCGGAGGAGGCCGAGCTGTGGCAGGCGTATCCCCTCGTGCTCACCGGGAACCGCACCAACTACGGCGACGTCGCCCCCTACTTCGTCGAGTGGCTGCGCGTGCAGCTCGACGCGCGCTTCGGCCGGGACTTGTACGAGGGGGGTCTGCGCATCTACACGACGCTCGACCTGGACATGCAGGAGGCGGCGGAGCGGGCGGTGCAGTCGCAGCTCGACGCCATCGAGGCCGGCGTGTATTCGAACGGGAAATTCCCGGGGCGCACCACCTATCGCGAGTACCTCGAGTCGTCCAAGGCTTCAGGCGAGGACCATGGACCGTTCACGCCCTACCTCCAGGGCGCCCTGGTGGCGCTCGAGGCGAACACCGGATACATCCGCGCGATGATCGGCGGCCGGGACTTCGACGACTCCAAGTACAACCGCGCCACCCAGGCGGTCCGCCAGCCGGGCTCGACCTTCAAGCCGTTCGTGTACTCGGCGGCCGTCCGCGCGGGCCACCCGGTGACCGAGATCGTCGACGACTCACCCCTCAACCCGCCGGTCATCCAGCTCGACTCGACGCTGTGGCAGCCGAAAGACGATGACGACACGACGCTCGGCCTGATCCCCATGCGCGAAGGGCTGTACCTGTCGCGCAACCTCGCGACGATCAAGCTCGGCATGGCGCTGGGGGAGCAGACGGTGATCGGCGAAGCGCGTCGCTACGGCATCACTACGCCGCTGCCGCCGTATCCGTCGATCCACATCGGCGCGAGGGGCGTGCGTCCGATCGAAATGATCGCCGCTTATACCGCGTTCGCCACGCTCGGCACCCGCGCGGAGCCGGTCGGCGTCCTGCGGGTGGAAGACCGGCAAGGCAACATCCTGTGGCAGCCCGCGATGCGTCGCGAGCCGGTCATGGATCCCGAGCACACGTGGCTCATGGTGGACATGATGAAGGACGTGATCCGCCGCGGCACGGCGTTCACCGCCGTGTGGAAAGCGGGGTTCACGCTGCCGGCGGCCGGAAAAACCGGGACGACCGACGACTACACCGACGCCTGGTTCATCGGGTACACGCCCGAGCTCGTGACGGGCATCTGGGTGGGCTACGACATCCAGCAGCGCATCCTGGAGCACAACGCCGGCGGAGGAAAGATCGTCGCGCCCGCGTGGACCGCGTTCATGCGCGACGTGTACGACCGGAGGCCGGCGCCGCCCGACTGGGTGCGACCCGACTCGCTCATCACACGCGAGGTGGACTGGTCGAACGGCTACCTCGCCACACCGTTCTGTCCCCAGGAAGTGCGACACTGGGACTGGTTCTACCCGGGCACCGAGCCGACCCAGGCCTGTCCGGTGCACGCGCCATTCGGCATCGGGGTGTCACCGTAAGCGGGGAGCGGTGAGCGGTGGCTTCACGTCCACCGACCGCTCACCATTTACCGCTCACCGCCTACCGGGACGACACCTGATGTTACGCATCCGTGCCCAGTTCGTGCACCCGGTGACGGCGCCACCGATTTCGGACGGCGCCGTTCTCGTTGACGACCGCGGCACCATCGCCGCCGTGGGCCCGAATGCCGTCGTCCCGACGCCGCCCGGAGCGCGAGCGCTCGAATTTCCTCACGCTCGTCTCCTCCCCGGCCTTGTCAACACGCACACGCACCTCGAGCTGACCCATCTCATGGGGAAGAACACGGAGCGCGAGTTCGCCGGATGGATCCGCGGGCTGCGCGTCCTCAAGGACGCCACCAGCCCGGATGAGTTCTCGCGCTCGGCGGAGCAGGGGGTGCGCGACGCTTGGGCCGCCGGCGTGACCTGCGTGGCGGACACGGGAAGCACCGGAGCGCCGCTCGAAGCACTCGCACGCCTCGGGGGCCGGGGGATCTACTACCAGGAGGTCTTCGGTCCCGACCCTGCAAAGTGCGCAGCCAGCATGGAGGAGCTACGGCGAGCGCTCGACCGGCTTAGCCCCTTCGCCTCTTCGCTCCTTAGCCTCGGCGTCTCCCCGCACGCCCCGTATACCGTGAGCGAGCCGCTCTATCGCGCCGTCGCCGAGCTGGCGCGGAGTGAAGGGTGGCCGGTTGCGATGCATCTCGCCGAGTCACCCGCGGAGACCGAGTTCGTGCGCGAGGGGAGCGGACCGTTCGCCGACGCACTGCGTGCCCGCGGCATCGCGGTCGCACCGCGCGGCTGCTCGCCCGTCGAGTACCTCGTGCAACTTGGCGTCGTGGAACCTGGAACGGCTTGTCTCTGCATCCACTGCGTGCAGGCGGACCAGCGGGATGTCGAACTGTTGCGCGACGCTGGCGCCAGCATCGCCCACTGCCCCCGGTCCAACCGGGCTCACGGTCACGGGGCCGCACCCCTCGCGGCGTTCCGTCGGGCCGGCCTGCGCGTCGGCCTCGGCACCGATTCGGTCGTGAGCGTAGGGGACTCGAGTCTCTTGGCCGAGGCGGCCGCCGCTGGACTGGAGGGAGAGGACGCGCTGCGCATGCTGACAATCGAGGGCGCGCGGGCACTCGGTCTGGAGAGTGAGATCGGGTCACTCGAGGTAGGGAAGCAGGCGGACCTCGCAGTCTTTCCCTCTACCGCCCTCTACCGCCTTTTACCGCCCGTTACCGCCCTTCTCACCCTCGTCGCCGGACGCGTAGTTCACGGATAGATTCCGGCCCCATGAAGACCCAACGCCACGCGGCCATTCTGAAGATCGTCCGCTCGGGAAAGGTCGCGAGTCAGGAGCAGCTGCGTGAGCTGCTCAGGGCCGAGGGGTTCGACGTCACCCAGGCGACCCTGTCCCGGGACATCCGCGAGCTGGGCCTGGCCAAAGTGGCGGCCCCGGACGGCGGGTCGCACTACGCGCCCCCGCTCGAGGCGGGCGCGGCCATTCGGCCACATCTCGGGCAGCTGCTTCCCACCGTGCTGGTGTCGGTCGAGGGTGTGGGGCCGTTGCTGGTGGTGAAGACGCCCGCGGGTGGCGCGCAGGGGCTCGGCCTCGCCATCGACGCCGCGGGGTGGACGGAAATCATCGGAACGATCGCGGGCGACGACGCCGTCCTCGTGATTACCAGGAGCGAGCGTGCTCGTCGCGCCGTGCAGACGCGTCTCAAGGAGCTAGCCGGTATTCCCGACTAAAGCCGTGGCAGGCGCGCAACTTCCGGTGCGCCTTGCCGCAACGTACTGTTGACGCCCCATTTCCGCCGTGAACGAGGAGGCGACGTGAACCCTGTGACCCGTTTTGCGCTGCTGGCGGCCTTGATCGCCGCCCCGCGTCCGAGCCTTGCCCAACATGCAGGCGCGACGAGCGGCCCCGTGGCTCTCAATACGCTCACCGCCGCCGAGCGCGCCGCCGGCTGGCGCCTCCTGTTCGACGGCCACTCCACGGTCGGATGGCGGGGGTGGAAGATGGACACAATCCCGTCCGGGTGGGGCGTAAGAGAGGGTGAGCTGACGCGGGTGCGCCCGGCCGCCGACATCATCACGACCGACAAGTTCAAAAACTTCGAGCTTACGCTCGAGTGGAACATCGCCAAGAACGGCAACAGCGGGATCTTCTATCGCGCGAGCGAGGACCCCGGCGACGACGCCATCTACTGGAGCGCTCCCGAGATGCAGGTTCTCGACGACGCGGGACACCCCGACGGCCAGTCGCGCCTGACAGCGGCCGGCTCCGACTACGGTCTCTATCCCTCGCCCGCCGGGGTCGTGAAGCCGGCGGGACAGTGGAACCAGGTGCGCCTCGTGGTGAACGGGAACCACGTCGAGCACTGGCTCAACGGTGTGAAAGTCGTCGAGTACGAGCTGGGGAGTCCCGATTGGGAGGCGAAGGTGAAGGCCAGCAAGTTCGCGGACCATCCGCGGTACGGCCGGAACGCCGAGGGCTACATCGGTCTGCAGGAACACGAGTTCCGCGTGGCCTTCCGCAACATCAAGATCCGAGTGCTGCCGTGAGCGTTCGTGCCAGGCTGTCGACGATGATGTTCCTCCAGTTCTTCATCTGGGGCGCGTGGTACACGACGATCGCCGTGTACATGACCCACCACGGGATGGAGACGCTGACGCACTGGCCCTACACGGTGAACCCGATCGCGGCCATCGTCGCGCCGTTCTTCCTGGGGCTCGTCGCCGACCGCTACTTCGCGACCGAGAAGGTGCTGGGCATGCTGCACCTGCTGGGCGGTGTGGTGATGTTCGCGGTGCCCCGGGCGACGGGCGCGCCCGCGGTGTTCATCGTGCTCCTGTTGTTCTACAACCTGTGCTACATGCCGACGCTCGGCCTCGCGAATAGCCTGGCATTCCACCACATCGAGTCGCAGGAAAAACAGTTTCCCCTGATCCGGGTATTCGGCACGCTCGGCTGGATCGTTGCCGGGTTGTTCATCAGCCTCGTCCTGGGCCCCTTGGTGGCGGCCGTCCCCGAACAGACCGCGCTGCCGCTCTACACGGCCGCGGGGGCCAGCGTGCTGCTCGGTCTCTACAGCTTCACCCTGCCCCATACGCCTCCCCCGGGCGCGGGGCAGCGGGTCTCGCTGCGCAGTATCGTCGGCCTCGACGCGCTTCTACGTCTTCATCGCCGCCTCGTTGTTATTGTGCATTCCGCTCGCGGCCTACTACAACTTCACCCAGATCTTCCTGGGCGACGCCGGAGTCAAAAAGATCGCGGCGACGCAGTCGCTGGGACAGATGTCCGAGGTCGTCTTCATGCTGCTCATGCCGCTCTTCTTCGCGCGGCTCGGCGTGAAGCGGATGCTGATGGCAGGCATGGCTGCCTGGGTGCTGCGCTACGCACTGTTTGCGATCGCGGCGCCCAACGCGGTCTTCTCGCTCATCATCTTGGGCGTCTTGCTGCACGGCGTCTGCTACGACTTCTTCTTCGTGACCGGCCAGATCTACGTGGACAAGAAATCGACGCCCGCGGTGCGCGGCCAGGCGCAGGGATTCCTCGTGCTGGTTACCTACGGCATCGGTATGGTCATCGGCGCGCAGGTGGCCGGCAACGTCTACAACCGCCTCCTCGGCGGCGCGGCCAGCCTGACCCTCGAGCGTTGGCCCAGCTTCTGGGTGCTGCCCGCCGCGTTTGCCGCGGTGGTCCTGCTCCTATTCGCGGCGCTGTTTCGCCCGGGGGGCGCGCGCGCGCGCGATCCCGTGGCGGCCGACTGAGGAGGGTCGCCTTATGGCACGGAAGCGCATCTCGAGACGGAAATTCGTGGGCGACGTCGGCGCCGGCGTGGCATTCGCGATCGTGCCCCGGCACGTGCTCGGCCGCGGGCGCCGGGCGCCGAGCGACACCGTCAACGTCGCTTGCATCGGCGTCGGCGGCATGGGAGCGAACGACGTGAAGGGCGTCGCGAAAGCCGGGGCGAACATCTACGCCCTGTGCGACGTGGACGAGCACCAGGGGGCGGCGTCCTTCACCGCGTTCCCGAAGGCCAAACGCTTCAAAGATTTTCGGGTGATGCTCGAGAAGGAGGGGAAGAACATCGATGCGGTCACCGTCTCGACCCCCGACCATACGCACACCGTGGCCGGGATGATGGCGATGAAAATGGGCAAGCACATCCGCATCCAGAAGCCGCTGGCGCGTACTCTGTGGGAGGTGCGGCAGCTGGTCGAAACGGCCCGCAAGACAAAGGTCGCCACCCAGATGGGCAACCAGGGTCACGCCGGCGAGGGCACGCGCCAGATTCGCGAGTGGGTCGAGGCCGGCGCCATCGGAACCGTGCGTGAGATCCAGCTTTGGACCAACCGGCCGATCTGGCCGCAGGCGATCGAGCGGCCGCTCGAGGAGTACTACACGCCGCCCTGGATCGATTGGGACCTGTGGCTCGGCCCGGCCCCGGCGCGGCCGTATCATCCCGCGTACGCGCCGTTCAAGTGGCGCGGCTGGTGGGAGTTCGGCACCGGCGCCCTGGGCGACATCGCCTGTCACTCGATGGATGCGTCGTTCTGGGCGCTCGACCTCGGCTACCCGACGCGGATCGAGCCCGAATCGACCAAGCTGTTCGGCGAGAGCGCGCCGG
>Ga0209056_10006932_pt1 | contig 11681 bp, 11 predicted proteins | sample GraSoiAngelo_114_FD_185876 | JGI IMG/M metagenome (GOLD analysis project Ga0209056, IMG submission 185876) | Grasslands soil microbial communities from the Angelo Coastal Reserve, California, USA - 14_0903_13_40cm (SPAdes) (version 2) | ecosystem: Environmental > Terrestrial > Soil > Grasslands... | reverse complement strand
GGCACCAGCAGTCCCGTCACCTTCAGCACGCGTTTGTTGCCGTAGCGGTCCCCCAGCAGGCCCCACGGCTTGAGCGTGAGGAACTGGCCGAGGATGCCAGCGGCTAACCACGCCGTGTATTGCAGGTAGGTGAAATGGAGATCGTGGAGTAGATACACCACGAAGTACGGGCCGGCGATCAGCACGCTGACGTGCATGAGCCCGGAAAAGACCAGAAACCGCTGGAAGTTCGATCCGCGCTCCCGCCGCAGGAACGCCAGCAGGCGGAACTCGGCTTCGCGCGTCACGGACTCGGTCGACTCGTCGATCCGGGCGAGATAGCTCGTGGAGACGCCGCGGGCGGCCGCCGCCAGCAGGAAGATGATCACAAAACCGGCCCACGGCTTCTCCCAGGCTTCGGCCGCATGGAGCACCAGACCAGCCCCGCACAAGGCGAAAAAGCTGGTGACGGTCATAAGCCTAGCCCGGTGACCGAAATACGCCCCCCGCTGATCAGGATCGACGAGGTCCGTGATCAAGCTGTTCCAAGCGGGGATGGCAAAGTGCCCCATCGCAACGTAGGCGACGGCGCAGGCAATCAACAGCCACGGCGCGTGTTCCCGAAACACGAGCGGCAGGGCCAGAAGGGGCAGCCAGACCACCGCCTGGCCCGCCGCCCCGACCAGGATGAGAGCCTTGCGATGGTGGAACCGGTTCAGGACCTTGACGGAGAACAGTTGAGCCCACGTCCCCACGAGCTGGGGCAGGGCCGAGAGCAGACCGATCTGGAACGCAGAGGCATGGAGCAGCAGCGCAAAGGCGGACAGGTAGTTCTCCCCCCCGCCCACCATGATCGCCTGAAAAGCGCCCTCGCGGATGCCGTAGCGGCGACTCCGCTCGCTGATCGCTGCGGGGTGCTCCATGCTATCGCCCTTCGAAGCCAGTGTTCTCAAAAAAATGGGCAGGGTCGCCATGAGCGACCCTGCCCTGTCTCGCCTCGTCGTCTGCTAGTCGGAACAGCTTCCTACCAGCGTCTCCCCATTCCGCGATCAGCACCCCCTCCGCCACCACCGCCGGGGCGCTTCTCCTGGGGCCTGGCCTCGTTCACGGTGATCGTCCGGCCGTTCATCTGGGTCCCGTTCAGCGCGGTAATCGCCTTCTGGGCCTCCTCCGCCGTGGCCATCTCGACGAACCCGAACCCGCGTGACTGGCCGGTGTACCGGTCCGTGATGATCTTGGCCGACGTCACCGACCCTTGCTGTGAGAACAGCTCCTGAAGCTGCTGCTCGGTGGTCGAATAGGGCAGGCCCCCCACATACAACTTTGTACCCATCGGGTATCTCCTTTACTGATGCGACGCTGTCTTGGGAGTAAGGAACGAAGGGGGCAAGAGAAGCACCGAAGGCGCACAGACGCAGGCGTCTTTCCGGGCAGGCTTTCCGATCAGATCCCTACTGCAAGGCACGATCGCGCTGGGGTCTTTCCTCTCTCGGCTCTTCATCGCTAGACCCCTTCAGCGATGAATCGCAGTCCTACGCTAGCACAAGCCCAAAGGCAGATGCAAGTCCTTCGTGAGCCGTCCCTTCAGGACGCCCCTTTCCGCTTCTGGTGTGCGTCATGCAGGCCGCCGGCAGCCGTTTCCTCCATCCCGACCTTGTGGCGGAAGACCAGTTCTCCGCCGTACCACCCCTGCAGGCCTAACAAGCCCGCGCCGACCAGGCTCAGGAAGAACGGGAGGATCGAATCGTTTCCTCCACCCCGACCTTGTGGCGGAAGACCAGTTCCCCGCCGTACCACCCCTGCAGGCCTAACAGGCCCGCGCCGACCAGGCTCAGGAAGAACGGGAGAATCGAATCCCCTCCAGCGAGCGGATCCCCCCAGTTGTGCAAGGCGAAATTGATGGTGTAGAGCAGCACGAGCCCGAGACCGATCACCAGGTGCGTCGTCGCGGCGTTCCAGGCCGGAGGCACTTCCTTTTTGATGGCGAAGAAATCGGGCAGGCCCGTCAACACCGCCCCCAGGTTGCCCAGCAACCCCAAGGCGATGCACCAGAACGCCATGCGGTACCAGAACGCGTCGTGTACCAAGACGTAGACCGCGTCAGCGACGAAGGCGGCCGTGTAGAGACCGATCGGCACGCCCACGGTCATGACATGAATGGGATGGCCGGCGATCTGGAAATGGCTTTTCATGAAGACCCCTCCTCACTGGTTGGATTCATCAACCTCCGGCACCGGACGGGGAGCTTGCTCGAGGGATTCAAGTTTCGGGATGTCTTTTTCCGACCCGATGCCGAGGTCCTTGAATCGACGAGCCGACGGCAGCACGCGCGCTTCGAGCGACCCGACCGCCTTGTTGTAGGCGGTCACACTCTTGTTCAGGGATGCTCCCACATCAGACAGATACTCCGCCAGTACCGCCATACGCTCAAACAGATCCTTGCCGAGCGCGCTGATGGCCTGAGCGTTCTCCGCCAGTTGCTCTTGTCGCCATCCATAGGCCACGGCCCGCAGCAACGCGATCAACGTCGTGGGCGTAGCGATCACGACTTTCTTCGCGAACCCTTCCTCGATGAGGGTGCGATCATATTCCAGCGCCGCCCCCAGAAACTGCTCGCCCGGCAAGAACAAGACGACAAACTCGGGAGCCTGCGCGAATTGACTCCAGTAAGCTTTGGCGCTCAATTGGTCCATTCGCGCGCGAACCTGGGTCGCGTGTTGCCGGAGCCGTTCACGCCGCACTTCATCGTCTTGAGCCTCCACGGCCTCCAAGTACGCAGCCAGTACCGTTTTGGCGTCCACGACAATCTGGCGGCCGGCCGGCAACTGGATGATCATATCGGGGCGCAAGCGGCCTGTCTCTCCTTGCACGGTCTCTTGCTCGCGGAAGTCGCAGTGCTCAACCATGCCGGCCAGCTCCACCACGCGCTTGAGCGTGATCTCTCCCCACTGCCCTCGTACTTGCGGCGACCGCAAGGCCTTGACGAGATTGCCGGTCTCTTGCTGCAGCCGCTCGTGGGCCTGCGCCAGCGTCTTGAGGTGTTGATCCAATCCGCCATACGCGGACTGCCGGGCTCGTTCCATACTGGCAATCTGGGTTTCGTATCGCTGGAGGGCTTCGTTAAGCGGCTTAATGAGACCTTCGATCGCCTGCTGACGCTGAGCTAGATCTCCTTCGGCTTCTGTCTTGACAGTCTTAAAGGCTTGCGTCGCTTGGCCTATAAAAGTCTCACTGTTGCCTCTAAGCGCATCGGTAGCTAACGCTTTGAACGTATCAGCTAATTGATCTTTCGCCTTGGCCTCCTCCCTCTTTGCAAGTAGGTATCCCAGGCATGCCCCAACCGCCAGGCCCGCCACCAGCGCCAGGACGATCACCAATGCATCTGCCATCACCTTTGCTCCTGTCGAGCCTGCACTCTAATCCTTTCTGAATAGGGACACCAGCCTATTCTCGCCTCAGCACCGGCAGGGGTTTTTGGCCGAGGATGCGGTACGTCGAAAGGAAGCCGACGAGGACTGTCCCCGCGATGGTCGCGCCGATCCCCCAGACCAACGCTACAGGCTGGAACAGCCATTTCACGTCCAGGATCCAATGTCCGGCGCCCCAGGCCAGCCCCGTCGCCAAGCCCGCGCCGATCACGCCGGCCGCGGCCCCTAGCAACGCGTACTCCACGGCGAAGGTTGCCGCTAGGATCCGGCGGGTGCCGCCCACGGCCTTGAAGATCATCGCCTCGTAGATCCGACGGAACCTGGTCGCGGCCAGGGCGCCAGCCAGGACGACGGCCCCCGCGAGGATGCTGAGCGCCGCCATGAATCGGATCACCAGGCTGATCCGGTCCACCACCTGCGCCACGGAGTCCAGGACGGCCCGGATATTGATTGCCGAGACATTGGGGAAGGCGGCGACCACGGCGCGCTGCAACGAGATTTCTTCCTGAGGAGCCACCCGGGTCGTGGCGACATACGTCATGGGTGCGCCGTCCAGGGCGCCCGGCTCGAAGATGAAATAAAAGTTCGTCGACATGTTCCCCCACTCCACCTTCCTGATGCTGGCAATCCTGCCGGACACCTTGGCGCCCTGGATGTCGAATTCCACCGTCGAGCCGAGGTCGAGGCCCAAGCGGCGGGCCGCTTCTTCCTCGACAGACACCCGCGGCAAGCCTGACGATCCACCGCCCTCCCACCACTGTCCTTTCGTGATGGCGTTCCCCTTCGGGAGCTCGTTCAGGAACGTCAGCACGTACTCGCGCGCGAAGTACCAGCCATGCTCGCGATCCTCGTAGGATTCCCGGCGAACCGGCTGCCCGTTCAGAGCCCACAGTCTCGACCGCACGAGGGGCGTGAGCCGCGCGTCGGTGTGACCGCGCTCCACAAGCAAGCGCGCGAACGCGTCGTGCTGATCCGGCTGGATGTCGATGAAGAAGAATGTCGGCGCGTCGGTGGGCACGTTTTCGCCGATCTCCCACAAGATGTTCCTCTCCACGAGGTGAATCGCCAAGATGACCATCACGCCGACTCCCACCGAGACCAGGACGGTCTGGGCTTGGCTCCCGGGACGACACAGATTGGCCAGCCCCTGCCTCCAGACTACTTGGAGCGGGGGCCCGTGTGCCCCTCGGAATGGGCTCCGATACCCCCGGGCTCCGATGCGCCGGTTTGCACCCGCCCGCCCCCGGTGCGCCAAGACGCACCGTCTTCCACGGCACCCCGCGCTCGCCCCGGCGGAGCCGGAGGCTCGCTTGCAGCCGCCAACGAGATAGACCCTTTGCCAGTCGCACCACCAGCCACGCCGTCGCATTCAGGAGAGCCAGCGCCGCCGCCAACGCCCCGATGAACAGGCCGGCGGCCCGCCACGATCCGGCCTGCCAGAGGGCCATCCCGGCCAAGGCGAACGCCAGAAGCCCGCTGATGGCCCACGCCATTCGTCCCGGCGACCCCGCCGGCTCGTCGGCCACCTCCCGGCGGAGGATCAGATTCGGCCGCACGTGCCGCACCTCCAGCAGAGGCCAGAGGGCAAACAGGACCGTGGTTAGGAGCCCCATGCCTACGCCACGCACGAACGGCAGCAGGGCCAGGCGGAACTCCAGTTCGATCGGCAGCCAGGCCCTCAGCAACGGAGGCAAGGCGACCTGGAAGGCCGCCCCCAAGGCTGCCCCGGCCAAGCACCCCAGTGCGCCCAACAGAAACGTCTGTGTCAAGTAGATGCGCAGGATTGTGCCCGATCCGGCGCCGATCGCCTTGAGCACGGCGACTGTCTCGAGCTTCTCTTTCATGAACGCGCGGACGCTGCTGGCTACGCCGATCCCGCCGACCATGAGCGCGATGAGCCCGACCAGGCCCAGGTACATCGTGAGCTGGCGGAGGAAGCGCCGTAGGATCGGCTGGGCGTCCTGGTACGTGTTCACGCGCGCAGTCTTGTCCGGGAACGTCGCGGCCAACTCCGCTTGAACAGCCTTCGGAGTCAGGGCCTCGGGTAGTTTCAGCAGATGACGGTGCGTCACGCGGCTTCCCGGCTGAACCAGCCCGGTCGCCCCCAGGCCTTGCCGGGAAATCAGCACGCGCGGGCCAAAGCTGAACGCGCCGGCCGCTCGATCCGGTTCTTTCTTCAGGACGCCGGTGATTCGGAACTCCGCGTGGCCGATCTTGAGCGTGTCCCCCACCTTCAGATCGAGCCGGATCAGCAAGGTCTCCTCAGCCAGCGCATGGGTGCCGGTGAACAGCGTCGCCAGAGCATCCTCGGGGTCAGCCCGCAGCTTCCCGTAGAAAGGATAGCCCGGCTCCACAGCCTTGAGCTCGACGAGCTGCGTCCCGGAGGGCACCGCGGCCATCGCCACCAGTTCGCTGACCTGCATCCGGGCGATGCCTCGGCCGTCGAGCTTCATCAGGACTCCGTCCGCTTCAGAGGTCAGCGGCCGCGTCGTCCGTAGTTCCACATCGGCGGCCATGAGACTGCGGGCCTCGCGCTGGATGGCACGTTCCAGGTTCGCGGCGAAAAGGTCCACACCGACCAGGGCCGCCACGCCGAGCGCGATGCAGACGAAGAAATAGGCGAAGTGCCGCCAGGCCGCGCGGGTTTCCCGCCAGGCCATCCGGGAGACGAACGCGCTCATGGGCGGGCACCGGACGCACGATGCTGCAGGTCGTCCGATGCGATCCGCCCGTCACGGAGTCGGACGATCCGGTCGGCGTGGGCCGCCAGGGCGGGATCGTGCGTGACGAGGACCAGCGTGCTGCCATGGTCCCGGTTCAGGCGGATGATCAGCTCGATCACCTGCTCACCGGTGGTCGTGTCCAGGTTGCCGGTCGGCTCGTCGGCAAGTAGGATCGCCGGACGGTTCGCGAACGCCCGCGCGACGGCCACCCGTTGCTGCTCGCCGCCGGAGAGCTGCACCGGATAGTGATGGCCGCGCGACTCGAGCCCGACCGCCCGCAGCAACTCGCCCGCTTTCGCGTCGGCCTCGGGATCGCCGGCGAGTTCTATCGGAACCGCAATGTTCTCGCGCGCGGTCAGGGTGGGGATCAAATGGAACGACTGAAACACAAAGCCGATCCCCTGCAGGCGCAACCGCGAGAGCTCGTCGTCCGACAACTTCGTGATGTCCCGTCCGTCGATGGAGATGGTGCCGGACGTGGGAGTGTCCATGCCGCCGATGAGCCCCAGCAAGGTGGACTTCCCGCTTCCTGACGGCCCGATGATGGCGAGAAACTGTTTGGCGGGAACATCGAGCGAGATGTCATCAAGGATGGAGACTTCGCGGCCGCCGCTGACCAGCCGCATGGAGAGGTTGCGGATTGCGATCATGCCCCCTATTATACAGAAGCATGGATCGAGTACTGAGAATCGTCTGCCTCGTCGCGCTGCTTGGCACAGGGTTATGGTCCTGCGATCAGCAGCTCGGCAAGCCCGCGCCCAAAATCCAGGGCACGAGCGTGGACGCGCGGCCCGGCACCAAGTCGCCGCCTCCGTCCAATGCCGCGCCTCGCCCAGAAGAACGGGTCCTCGTGGCCTTCGGCGACAGCTTGACGGCAGGGCTCGGCGTTTCGCCGGAGGAAGCCTACCCGGCTCGACTCCAGGAGAAACTCCAGCTCACCGGTTATCGCTATCGCGTAGTCAACGCCGGCGTCAGCGGCGAGACAACGGCCGGCGGACTTCGCCGGGTGGACTGGATCCTGAAAAGTAAACCTGACATCGTGATCCTGGAACTCGGCGGCAATGACGGCTTGCGCGGGCTGAACCTCTCCCAAACGCGCGCCAACCTCGAGCAGATCATTCAGCGCCTCATGGCTGGCGGCGCCACAGTGATCCTCGCCGGCATGAAACTGCCGCCCAATTACGGGGCCGAGTACACACGCGCGTTCCAGTCTATGTATGCAGACGTGGTCAAGCACTATGGCATTCCGTTCATTCCATTTTTTCTCGAAGGCGTCGCCGCGAAGGCTCACCTCAATCAAGCTGATGGCATCCATCCGACCGGCGCTGGCTATGCAGTCATCGTTCAGAATGCGTGGCCCATCCTCGAACCCCTGCTTAAAAAGTAACTATTTGATAAAACAGAAGAATAATTGAGTTGACAAGCTCAATTTCAAAGAGTATAAATATATTGGCGACCAAGTTGGTCTCCGATTGATTTAGTCGGCGATTGATTTGATCGGATACAATCTGGTAGAGGAAGCGGTCAGCGTTCGAGAAAAACAGGGACACTCTGGGACCAGAGGTCGTCTGGTAACAGGAGGAGAACCCATGGACTGCCCTCGGTGCAAGGGCGTCATGACCCAAGAGGTATTTGAGGACTTATTGGACGACACGGGAAACCTTTGCTTTAAAGGTTGGCGGTGTCTTTCATGCGGAGAAATCCTTGATCCCGTGATTGCCAACAATCGCGGATCACATCCTGAGCCTCTTTTGGGTCGAGCCCGGAAGAAATTCGCCGCTCAAGTAAACTGATCACGCTCCCGGCGTGAAGGAAGAGAACCGCACGTGTGCCAGGAAGCCAGGCGCAGGTATGCGCGGAGGCCGCGGAAAAAGAACCACCTAGGGAAGGATACGAGATGGCCGCAGTGACGGAACAGGCAGTCATCGACGCACTCCGCATGGTGATGGAGCCGGAGTTGCACAAGGACCTCATCACCCTGAACATGGTGAAGGATATTCAGATCCAGGGAGGCGCCGTCAAGTTTACCGTCGTTCTGACCACCCCTGCCTGCCCGCTCAAGACCGAGATCAAAGCCAGTTGCGACAAAGCGGTGGGCGCGGTTGCCGGCGTGACGAAAGTGGATGTGGATTTCACCGCCAACGTGCAGCAGGGTCGCTCCCAGATCAAGGACAACCTCATCCCGACCGTCAAGAACACCATCGCCATTAGCAGCGGCAAGGGCGGCGTCGGCAAGACGACGGTGGCGGTCAACCTAGCGGTCGGCCTGGCCCTGCAAGGCGCGAAGGTCGGGCTCATGGATGCCGACGTGTACGGCCCCAACGTCCCGATGATGATGGGCGTGGAGCGTCCGCCCGAGCAGCGGGACGGCAAGCTGGCGCCGGCCGAGAGCCACGGCGTCAAGCTGATCTCGATGGGGTTCTTCGTTCCAGATGACCAGCCGCTGACGTGGCGCGGGCCGATGATCCACACCGCCATCCAGCAATTCCTGCGGGACGTGATCTGGGGCGATCTTGACTACCTGGTGGTCGACCTCCCTCCGGGAACAGGAGACGCCCAGCTCAGCATCGCCCAATTGGTCCCCCTGACCGGCGCCGTCATCGTGACCACGCCGCAGGAAGTCGCACTGCACGACTCCCGCAAAGGGCTGGCGATGTTCCAGAAGGTGAACGTGCCGATCCTGGGCATCGTTGAGAACATGAGCTACTACGTCTGTGGCAAGTGCGGCGAGCGCACCGAGATCTTCTCGTATGGGGGTGGGGAGCGGGCGGCCGAAAAGCTCGGTATCCCCTTCCTGGGGCGCGTCCCGATCGATCCGGCCATCAGGGTTGGTGGAGATATGGGTCTGCCCCTCGTCGTGGCGAACCCCGACTCTCCGCAGGCCAAGGCCTTCATGGACATCGCTTCCCGGATTGCGGCTCGGATCAGCGTGCTGACCGCCGCGGCGTCCGGGATGGTCCCGGTCGAAAGCCTGCTGCAGAAAATCAAGAAGCCGCTGACCAGCGGCGCCTAATCACCTGACCGGCGCGTAAACATCCGCCGGATCCGGCGCACGAGGCCGACGAATCCTCCTTCTGTTTCTGGTTCCTTTTCTGGGTCGGCGTATTCCACCCACTGCTCCTGGCTCCCCAGATAGGTGCCCCCGGCAAACGTCAACCGACTCCTGAGCTGCGTGTATCCCCGTTCGTGCAGCCGGCGAGCCAAGTCGGCGAGCGCGACGGATGGACTGTCTGCGTCCGCGCTCACCACCACATGCGCTTCGTACTGGAGGGACGCGCGGAAGGCCTCGGCCTGCGGCTCAACGGAGACCATGCGCGTGAACCCACGCGCGCGCTCGTCCAGCCCGGCCAGCAAGTGCTTCTCACGCGCCTCATTCGCCATGAATCACCCAGCCCATCTTCCTTGCGCCGTGGCCGAGTCGCCCGTTATAATTCTGTCCCGTACATGCCACGCGCAACGCTTTATACCATCGGGTGTCGCCTGAACCACGCTGAAACGGCGCTGCTGGGCGATCAGCTCCGACGTCGCGGCTACGCACTGGTCGAGGTCGGCCAGCCCACAGACCTCGTGGTCGTTAACACCTGTTCCGTCACGGACAACGCGGAAGCCGACTGCCGCAGTCTGATTCGCAGGGTCCGCCGGACTTCCCCGGACGCCTTCGTGGCCGTCACCGGCTGCTACGCCCAGACCGGCGTCGACGTCCTGCAACAGATGGAGGGCATCGACCTGATTGTCGGCACGCAATACAAGATGGAGTTGCCCCGCTACCTGACTTCACTGGAGCGCCCTTCCGCACCGGAGGTCCTCCACACCCGGACTGTCAGCCGCGACGATTTTACGATTGAAGGCATTGGAGAATACCAGGAGACCCGTGCGAATTTAAAGGTGCAGGATGGCTGCAACTTCATGTGCTCCTTCTGCATCATCCCTTTCTCCCGCGGGCACGAACGCAGCCGCCGCCCGGACGACATCCTCCGGGAAGCCGAGGGCCTCGTGACGAGAGGGCACCGCGAAGTGGTTGTGACCGGCGTCAACGTCGGCCGGTACCGGTGCGAGGGACTCACGCTGGCGGACGTGATCCGCAGGCTGGAGGCCGTGCCCGGCCTCGACCGCATCCGCATTTCCTCGATCGAACCCACCACGATCTCCGATGAGCTGTTGGAACGCATGGCCGGGCCTTCGAAGCTGTGCCGCTACCTCCATGTGCCCCTGCAGAGCGGGGATGATGGCATCTTACAGGCGATGAACCGGCGATACACCGCTGGGGAGTACGCCCGCTTCATCGAGAAGGCGGTCCGGACGGTGCCGGACCTCGGGCTCGGCACGGATCTCATGGTGGGCTTTCCGGGAGAAGCAGACTCGGCCTTCGCCAACACTCGCGCGCTGGCGACCGATCTCCCCTTCGCCTATTTCCACGTGTTCAGCTACTCCCCGCGTCGGGGCACGGCCGCCGCCAAGTTGCCCGGAGCGGTCCCCTCGCCGACCGTCAAGGCCCGCAGCGAGGAACTCTGCGCGCTCTCCCGCGCCAAGCGCTTGAAGTTCTACCACCGGTTCGTCGGCCAGACGGTGTCTGTGCTGTTCGAGACCCGCCATCGGTCCGGTCTCTTCACGGGGCTGACGGACAATTACATCCGGGTCGGGGTTCCCACCGACGAGGACCTCAGCAACCAGATCCGTTTGGTGTGCCTGACCGGCGCGACGGACGGCCTGGCTGTCGGAGCTCTCACGCCCGCGTGTTCCACGACTGTTACCGGAGCCTGACACCATGGCTGTTCCGCTCAAAATCTTCATCGCCGGTGCGAGCGGTTTCATCGGCCGCCACCTCGCCAAAGCATTTCAGGCCCGCGGGCACAAAGTGTACGGGCTGGCCAGGGACCGGATGCGAGGCAAGGTCCTGGAGGAACTGGGGTGCACGTCCATCATCGGCAACCTCTTGACCAACGGCCCGTGGGAGCGCGCGATCGAGAAATTCGACGTGGCGATCGGGTGCACCATGCCGGGCCGGCGAGGCCAGCCGCCGACTATGACGCAGGTCCCCGACCTCCTCAAATCCCACACAGACGCCTGCAGCCATCTCATTCTCGCGACACATGAGGGGATGCTGAAAGGGGTGATTCTCACCTTCGGCATCCTCTCCTATGGAAATCACGGGGAGGAGTGGGTGGACGAAGACACGTCGCGCGAGCCGATCGGCTACGGACGGTTCAGCGGTCCAGCCGTTCACCAGCTCGCGCACCTGGCGGAGTCCAAGGGCGTGACCGCGAAATTCATGTTCCCGGGATGGGCCTATGGCAGCGGGAGCTGGTTCAAGGACATTCTCCTGCCGGCCTTCGAGCAAGGCCAGGCACGCGCGGTCGGCTCCGGCGAGAATTACATGAGCTTCGTGCACGTCGAAGACCTGGCCGAAGCCTACGTCCTCGCCGCCGAAGAAATCGGGTATTCCCCGCCGCCGGAAGAACGGCCCGTGGCGCAGATGTTCAACCTTGTCGATGACCAGCCGGTCACCCAGAAGGAATGGCTCTCGGTGGTCGCCCGCGCCCTCGCCAAGCCG
>Ga0209056_10006924_pt1 | contig 11688 bp, 8 predicted proteins | sample GraSoiAngelo_114_FD_185876 | JGI IMG/M metagenome (GOLD analysis project Ga0209056, IMG submission 185876) | Grasslands soil microbial communities from the Angelo Coastal Reserve, California, USA - 14_0903_13_40cm (SPAdes) (version 2) | ecosystem: Environmental > Terrestrial > Soil > Grasslands ... | reverse complement strand
TCGACACGTTGCGCGTGCGGGTGCTCCAGCTGCCGGACTCGACGGCGGTGGCGATTGCCCAGGTCTACACGCAGCGCCAGTTCGACTCGCTGACTACGCTCGCCAAGCAGAAGGCGGATTCGGCGGCCGCCGCGGCGCGCGACACTGCGGGGGGCCGACCGCGGATGGTACACGACACCTCCGCGCGACCCAATATTCATCCGACTGTTCCGCCAGCGGTTCCCCCGCCTCCCCCGGCTGCGGGAGCTCCGCGCGCGCCGGCCAAATCGCCGGTCGATACGGCGCTGGTGCGCCAGCTGCTCGCCCAACGTCCCATTCCCTCGGATAAGATCGTGATCCGGTTGGTCCATCCCCTGAAGGCCGAGACGCGCTACGTTGTGCGGATCACCGGTGCGACGAACCTGATCGGGAAAAAGGGCGACGGCGACGTGGGCTTCAGCGTGCCCAAGGCCGTGGTGGCCGATACGAGCCGCCGCACACCTCGACAACCTCCACAACCTCCACCAACCTCCAAGCCGCCCTCATGACCGCTGATCCGCGCCGCCAGCTGCCATCGTGATCCGCGCCGCCAGCTGCCATCGATCGATGCCCTCCTCGCCGGTCCGGGCGTCGCGGCGCTGCTTGCGGCGCATCCGCGCGCGCTCGTCGTCAAAGCGGCGCGCGCCGCCGTGGATGCGGCGCGTGACCATGGCGGGACGGCGCCGCCGGAGGGGTGGGATGCGGCGGTGCGCGCCGCGGTGGAGCGCTTCGCCGAGCCGTCGCTCGCGCCCGTGATCAACGCGACCGGCGTCGTGCTGCACACGAACCTGGGCCGCGCGCCGCTCGCCCCCGCGGCGGTGGCCGCGCTCACCCGGATCGCGCACGGCTACTCCGCGCTCGAATACGACCTCGGCCGCGGCGCGCGCGGCTCGCGCCACGCGCACTGCCGCGATCTCCTCATCGAGCTGACGGGCGCGGCCGACGCGCTCGTCGTGAACAACGCGGCCGGCGCGCTTTTGCTGGCGCTCAGCGCACTAGGGGGGGCGCAGGGCGGCGCTGCGATCGTGTCACGTGGCGAGCTGGTCGAGATCGGCGGCTCGTTCCGGATTCCCGACATCATGGCCCGGTCCGGCGCGAAAATCGTCGAAGTCGGCACGACGAACCGCACCCATCCGCACGATTACGAACGCGCCCTGACTCCCGACTCCAAAATCCTGCTGAAGGTCCACCGCTCCAATTTCCAAGTGACAGGCTTCACCGCCGACGTCGCGGTCGTCGAGCTGGCGGAGCTGGCGCACGCGCGCGGGCTCGCGTGCGTGTACGATTTGGGCAGCGGCCTGCTGATCAATCTGTCGGACTGGGGACTGAGCGGCGAGCCGACCGTCCCCGAAGCCGTCGCCAGCGGCGCGGATCTGATCGCCTTCAGCGGCGACAAGCTGCTCGGCGGGCCGCAGGCGGGCATCCGGCATCCTGGTCGGCAGCGCGGCGGCGATCGCGGCGTGCCGCGCCGATCCGATCGCGCGCACCGTGCGGGCCGACAAGCTCAGCCTCGCGGCGCTCGAGGCGACGCTCGCCCTCTATCGCGACAAGGACGTCGCCGTGCGGGAGATTCCGGTGCTTCGGATGCTCACTGAAGACCTTGAAGGCGTGAAACGGCGTGCGAATGCGTTACTGCAAGGCGTGGGAGCGAGTGCTGAGCTCATCGAGGGTGACTCCGAGGTCGGTGGTGGCTCATTCCCCGGGGCGAAATTGAAGACGTGGCTCGTCGGCATCAGACACCCGGCACCTGACACCTATCTCGCTCAGTTGCGCTCGTTCGATCCCCCGATCATCGCGCGCGTCGCGGGCAGCCGGGTTTTGCTGGATGCGCGCACGATCTTCCCGGAACAAGTCGAAACGGTTATCGCGGCACTGACGGCAGATGGCTGACGGCCGCCCTCGGGCGGTCTTTTTCGACCGTGACGGGACGATCGTCGAGGACCCGCCCCCCGGGTTTCTGCACGAGCCGGGGAAGGTCAAGCTGCTCCCTGGTGCGGCGGCGGCGATCAAGCAACTGAATGACCACGGCTTTCTCGTCGTCGTCGTGACGAATCAATCGGGCATCGGGCGCGGGCTCTTTACGGTGGCGGACTACGCCGCCGTGCAGCGCCGCCTCGCCGAGCTGCTCGCGGCGCATGGCGCCCGCCTCGACGGCGCGTACTTCTGTCCTCATCACCCGCGGTTCACCGGACCCTGCGAGTGCCGCAAACCGGGGCTCAAGCTGTTTCGCGACGCCGCGCTGGCGCTCGATATCGACTTCGCGCGCTCCTGGTGGGTGGGGGACCGGCTGGCCGACGTGCAGCCCGCCGCGGCGCTGCGGGGCAAGTCGGGCAACGCGATTCTGGTAGTGACGGGGGAAGGCAACCTGCATCAAGGGCAGGCGCGGGCGAGCGGTGTGATGGTTGTCGCGGATTTGCCGAAAGCGGTGGACGAGATTCTAAAGGATTGTCCTTAAGACCCGAGAATTGCAGATTAGCCCGTCGCCCTTCCCCGCTGCTAAGGAGTGCTTGTGCGCTTAGGTCTCCTGCTGACCGCGCTCGCCGTCGCCGCTCCCCGAGCCCTTCCCTCGCAGGTCCGGACACTTCGCGTGGGGCAAACCGTCCGAGACAGCCTCGTCAAAGGCGACGCGAAGTTCCCCGACGGCTCGCACTACAAGCTGTATGGGTTCCTCGGCGCCAAAGGTGACACGGTCAACATCGATCTGACGTCGGACGACTTCGACGCGAACGTGGTCGTGGCCGATGCTGCGGGAAACAGGCTGGCGCTCAACGACGACGGCGGCGAGAACTGCAACTCCCGGCTGACGTTCGTGCCGCCGGCCACCGGCAATTATCGCGTCTATGCAAACTCCAGCTCTCAGGCGGAGCTCGGCGACTACCGGCTGTCTGTCGCGCACGGGCACGCCACCGCTGCGAGCGATAGCGTGTGCCGCGGCTTCGGCCGCGTCGCCGGAATGATCGACGTGGGACAGACGATCACCGGCACGCTCACGTCGGACGATCCCCAGTTGCCCGGTGATTCGACTTACTTCGAGCGCTGGATCCTGCCGGTGAAGGCGAATCAGGCGTTCACGATCGATCTGATCTCGGACGAGTTCGACGCGTACCTCCTGCTCACGAAGGGCCGCGGCGACAAGCTCGTCGACAACGACGACGGCGGGGGCGGCTGCAATGCGCGGATCGTCTATACCGCGACCGACGGCCATCCCCTGCGCGTCGTGGTGAATACAGCGTCGCAGCCCAAGCGACAGACGGGCCGCTTTACGTTGCGTGTGACGGAGGGCGAGTCGACTGTCGATTCGAAGGGCAACTGCCGGTTGAACAACGTCGCCCGGAACACGCAGACGCTGCAACAGGCGGCCAGCGCCCCGCCGTCCACCGGCCCGCGGGCGCCGGTCCCCATCATTCGCGTGGGCGAAACGGTCAACGGCGCGCTGACCTCGAGCGACTCGCTCTATCCCGACAACAGCTACTTCAAGTTCTACCAGTTCACCGCCCCGGCGGGCCGGCCGGTCACGATCGACCTCTCCTCCGATGATTTCGATCCGGTGTTGATCGTGCGCGGCGAGGACCTCGACAACTCCATCATCAACGACGACGGCGGTCCGGGCTGCTATGCGCGCATCTCGCGCACCTTCCCGAGTACCGGCCCGTACCGGATCCTCGTGAACACGACGTCCTCGCCGGAACGGCAGACCGGGCGCTTCTCGCTGTCTATCACGGACGGCTCGAAGCCGGTGCAGGAAGGCAGCGCCGCGACGGCGGACTGCCAGAGCGCCGGCGCAAGCAGCACTGCCGCCGCCTCGACCGCGTCGCACGCCATCGCCGTGGGACAAACGCAGCAGGGCACGCTGACCCGCAACGACGTGCTGCTGACCAGCGACAGCACCTACGCGCAGCCGTGGACGATTCACGGCACCGCGGGCACCACGATTACGATCGATCTCGAGTCCGACGCGTTCGATTCGTACCTGTTCCTGCGCGGGCCGGGCATCGCGGGCGGCAGCAACTTCCAGGACGACGACTCGGGCGGCAACTGCCACGCGCGGCTCACCGCGATCTTCCCGCAGACGGGCGAGTACGAGATCGTGGTGAACACCTCGCTCGGCGAGCATTTTGCCACCGGTCCGTTCACGCTGAGCGTCACCAGCGGGTCGAAGCCGAAGTCCGTCGCGCGGTGCACTCGCAGTAGTCAGTGACCAAACCGGGGGGGCCGGTTCGTGTCGCCGTTCTGGTGTCAGGCGGCGGCACGAACCTGCAGGCCCTCCTCGATGCCCTCCACGAATCACCCATCGCGCGCGTGGCGCGCGTGATCTCGAACCGGCCCGATGCCGGCGCGCTGGCGCGTGCGCGCCGCGCCGGCGTGCCCACGACGGTGCTTCGGGACGCCAATGACCCCGCCGAGCTGCAGGCCGCCCTCGGCGATGCGCAGCTGGTCGTGCTGGCGGGCTACCTCAAGCTCGTGCATGCCGCCGTCGTGGCGCGCTTTCGGGGCCGGATGATCAACATTCACCCCGCGCTCCTGCCCGCTTTCGGCGGCCCCGGGATGTACGGGCGCCGGGTGCACGAGGCGGTGCTCGCGAGCGGTGTCAAGGAATCGGGCGCGACGGTGCATTTGGTGGATGAAGAGTTTGACCGTGGGGAAATCATTGGGCAGGAAAAAGTGCGGGTCGAACCTGGAGACACGCCCGATGCACTTGCGGCCCGCGTGCTGGAAGCGGAGCATCGATTGCTACCCAGAATGGTCCTGGAACTTGCCCGGAGGATTGGATGATGATGCAGCAGGCGGTCAAAAGACAACTGCGGCGGTCAAGAGACAACGGCGGCGGTCGGGCGGTCGCAGTTGACCGCCGCATTTGCTTCTTGACCGTCTCGACCGCCGCCCTTGCAGTCTTGACCGCCAGCCTATCCGCCCAAACCGCAGACAGTCTTGCAATCCGCTTCTCAGGGATGACGGCGATTACAGGTTACGAGCAAGCCGTCACTGATTCTCTCCTCATGCTCCTTCCGGGCAGTGCGCGCGATCGCACCGGCAACGTGACGCTTGTCTTGGGCCGAGGCTCGCCCAGGCCGCCGTTCTCCGTCGACAACGCCTATGTGGATGTCGGCGCCAGCTCGCGCGACGAGGTGCTCGCGTTGGGAATCTCGGGGCTCACGCCGGTGTCGCTGACGAAACGGCCGCACCGCTACGGTGACCGCCTCCTCGCCGCTCCCAATGCCGGCCGCCGCGCCGCGTGCGCGGCGTTGGCGTCAGCCGCGTTATCGCGCCGGCGCGTCAACGGCACGGTCGTCGTCGCATTCGCCGTGCAGAGTCTCTATGCCGACACCGCTGGTTTGAGGACAGTGGTGAACCTGCAGGGGCCTTTCACAGAGAGCCGTCTGGTGACGGTGCCGTCGACATTTCTGGAGACTACCGTGGAGACGGTCGGGCTGAAGGACGTCGATGCATTGAAGGCGGACATCGTGAAGTGGATCGGAGGCTCCCAATGATTCTCGTATTGGCGGCAGTTCTCGCGATCCAGGACACGAGCCGGATCACCGAAGCGCAGAGCGTGCTCTCGCAGCTGGTCGAGAGCTACGGCGTGTCGGGCATGGAGGCCCCCGTCAGAGCCACGGTGCAGCGCCTGCTGCCGAGTTGGGTGCGCACGGAAACGGACACAGCCGGCAATCTCTGGGTGCGCGCGGGACAAGGCGATGGACCCGTCGTGATCGTCGCACACATGGATGAAATCGGCTTCCGCGTCGACACGATCAATGCCGACGGCACGCTCGGCCTGCGCAACCGCGGCGGCTTTATTCTGTCGCTCTTCGAAGCGAAGCCCGCGCTCATCCACACGGGGGGCGGCGACATCCCCGGCATCTTCCTGCCGCGCGACACCGGCCTCACGCGCCGCACGCCCCCGCCGCTGCGCGTGAGCGTCGGCGCCACGACTCGCGCCGGCGCCGAGTCGCTCGGCGTGAAGCTCGGCCAGACGATCACGATGCCCAAGCAGTACGTGCGGCTCGCCGGCACGCGCGCGACCGGCCGCTCGTTCGATGACCGCATGGGCTGCGCGGCGCTGATTCTGGCGCTGCGGCGGCTCGACCGCAGCAAGCTCAAGCATGCGGTGATCTTTCTCTTCAGCACGCGCGAAGAGATCGGGCTCGAGGGCGCCGCGGCGGCCGCCCGGCAGCTGGGCACCACGACGCGGCGTGTGCACGCCATCGACACGTTCGTCTCGGCCGATTCCCCGCTCGAGCTGCAGAACTTCGCTGTCGCGAAGCTCGGCGCCGGCGCCGTCGCGCGGGCGCTCGACAACTCCTCGATCACGCCGCCCGCCTACGTGGACTCCCTGGCCGAGATCGCGCGCGCCCGCGGCATCGCCCTGCAGATCGGGACGACGAACGGCGGCAACGACGGCTCGACGTTTGTCCCATTTGGGGTCGTGGATGTCCCACTCGGGTGGCCGCTTCGATACTCGCACTCCCCCGTGGAAGTGGTGGATCTGAAAGATCTGGTGAGCCTCGCAGACATCGTACGAGCGGTGGCTGAGGACTGGTGAGAGGCGGTCAAACGACAAATGCGGCGGTCAAACGGCAAAGGCGGCGGTCACGGACGGCCCGACCGCCGCAGTTGCTCTTTGACCGCCGCCGTTGTTTCTTGACCGCCCTATGAGGGCTCTGCTGTCAGTCTCGGACAAGCGTGGAATTGTGGATTTCGCCCGTCAGCTCGTTGAGCTACGCTGGGAGATCGTCTCCACCGGTGGGACGGCGGAGGCGCTGCGGCGGGAAGGCATTCCGGTCGTCCGCGTTGAAGAAGTCACAGGCTTTCCAGAGATGATGGACGGGCGGGTAAAGACTCTGCATCCGAAGGTACATGGAGCACTACTCGCACGAAGAAATAACTCCAGCGATCTCGAGGCGATGCAGCAGCACGGCATCACGCCCATCGACCTCGTCGCCGTGAATCTCTATCCGTTCCGCGAGACCGTCGCCAAACCGCAGACCACCTTCGCGCAAGCGATCGAGCAGATCGACATCGGCGGACCATCGATGCTCCGCTCAGCGGCGAAAAACCACGCCGACGTCATCGTCGTCGTGGACCCCGACGACTATCCCATGGTGCTCGACGCTCTCAAGGGTGGGCTAACCCCGGGCGCAAGCCCGGGGTTGCGCCAGGCGCTTGCCACCAAAGTGTTCGCGTACACGACCGCGTATGATGCAGCGATCCTCGGCTACCTGTCGCGCTCACAGGAGTCGCTGCCGCCCACACTGAGCCTAGTGCTACAGCGCCAGCAGGCGCTGCGCTACGGCGAGAACCCGCATCAGCGCGCCGCGCTCTACGTGACCGACGAGCCCCCCCCCGGCATCCGCGACATGCGCCAGCTCCACGGCAAGGAGCTGTCGTTCAACAACCTGCTCGACGTCGATGCCGCCGTCATGGCCGTGGCGCCGTGGCAAGGCCGAGACTCCCGCGCGGCGTGCGTCATCATCAAGCACACGACGCCCTGCGGCATCGCGCTCGGCCGCAACGCCGCCGAGGCCTTCACGCGCGCGCTGGCGACCGACCGGACGTCGGCCTTCGGATCGGTCGTCGCATTCAATACCGTGGTGGACAAGGCCGCCGCCGAGGCGATGCGCGAGCTGTTCGTCGAGGTCGTCGTCGCGCCGCGCGTCGACGCCGCCGCACTCGCGGTGTTCAAGGAAAAGAAGAACCTGCGCGTCGTCGAGCTGCCGATGGTGCACGACGAGCCGACCCTCGACTACAAACGCGTGCGCGGCGGGTTCCTGGTGCAGGACCGCTTCCGGTATTCAGCCATCGCCGACGAATCGCAGTGGCGCGTCGCCACGACCCGCCGCCCCACCGATGCGCAATGGAACGACCTGCGGTTCGCCTGGGCGGCGGTGGGCGCGATCAAATCCAACGCCATCGTGCTGGTCAAGGACGAGGCGGCCATCGGGATTGGCGCCGGGCAGATGAGCCGCGTGGATTCCTCATTCCTGGCGGGTCACAAGGCCCGCCAGCAGGGCCACGAGCCCCAGGGCGCGGTGCTCGCGAGCGACGCCTTCTTCCCCTTCCGCGACGGCGTGGACGAAGCGGCTGCGGCGGGGGTCACCGCCATCATCCAGCCCGGAGGATCGGTCAAGGACGCCGAGGTGATTGCCGCGGCGGACGAGCACGACCTTGCCATGATCCTGACCGGTATGCGGCAGTTCCGCCACTAGATTATGGGCCTATGACGACCACGTATCCCAACCGCGCCACCCCCGCGAGCCGCCAGCTCGACGACGCGGCGACCACGCCTGCAAACGCCGTTAAGCCCCCCTATCTCATGGCGGCCTGCGTCTCCGTCGGCGCGCTGATCCTCTACATCGCGACGCTCGCCCCAACGACGCAGTTCTGGGACACGTCGGAGTACCTCGCGGCGGCGTACACGCTCGGCATTCCGCATCCGCCGGGCAACCCGCTCTTCGTGCTGATCGCGCACGTGTTCGGGTTGCTGCCGTTCATGGCCGGGTACGCGGCGCGCATCAATCTCTTCGCCGCCGTGACGAGCGCCGTCTCCGCCGGCTGCTGGTTCCTCGTCGCCGAGCGCTGGCTGCGCTCGTTCGTGCCGGCGCTGTGGCCGCGCCGGCTCGTCGCGCTCGCCGGCGCGATCGTCTCCGCGACGGCATTCACCGTCTGGAACCAGTCGGTGGTGAACGAGAAGGTGTACACGCTGAGCCTGCTCTCGATCGCGCTGATTCTGTGGCTCATCGTCCGCTGGGACGATCAGCCGGCCGGCGAAGCGCACGACCACCACCTGCTGCTGATCATCTATCTCCTCGCGCTGACCGCCACGAACCACATGATGGGCGTGCTGGTCGGCCCCGTGGTGATGATCCTGCTGTATCCGCCGCTCAAGAAAAACCGGCCGCTGTCGGATGGGGAGCGCAGCCTCGAGTGGTCGCAGTTCCTCGTGTTCACGACGGTGTGGGGACTCCTGCTTTCACTCGGCCTCGAGGGCTGGGAGCCGATCGCCGTGGCCGGTGTGCTGTTCGCGGCCGCCCTGGTGTACGCGATCCTGGCGGGCAACGCGTCGTTTGCGCTCGCGGCCCTGCTCGTGGCGGTGGTTGGGCTGTCGGTGTACACCTATCTGCCGATTCGCGCGGCGTTCTTCCCGCCGATCAACGAGGGTGAGCCGACAAACTGGCAGGCGCTGTGGGCGGTGCTGACGCGGCAGCAGTACGGCAAGCCGTCGATCTTCGACAATCCCACGCAGGCGCCCGGCGTGGGCAACACGGGCCACACCGTGGCGCTCTACTGGGCGCAGCTCGTCAACTACGCGCAGTACTTCAGCTGGCAGTTCGCGCACGACTGGTCGGACCGCGTGCAGCGCGTCCTGGCCGTCGTGTTTGCGTTCCTCGGCATCGCGGGGGCGATGCGCCACTGGCGCGCCGACCGGCGCACGGCGATCGCCATGACGTTCCTCGTCTTCACGTTCACGTTCGCGCTCGTGTTCTATCTCAATTTCAAGTACGGCTACTCCCTGCACAGCGAGCAGCCGCTGGCAGCGCACGAGGTGCGCCAGCGCGACTACTTCTTCATGGTGTCGTTCGCGCTCTGGGGCATCTGGGTCGCGATGGGACTTGCGGCGGGGATCGAGGCGGTGGGCGAGTGGCTTCGCGAGCGCCAGCCCGACGAGGCGCGCCGCTGGGTGTACGGCACGCCGCTCCTCGCGCTGGCACTCATTCCCCTCGCCGGCAACCGGTTGACCGCATCGCGTAAGGGCGAGACGCTGGCGCGCGACTTCGCGTACGACCTGCTCCAATCGGTCGAGCCCTACGGGGTGCTCGTGACCGCGGGCGACAACGACACCTTCCCGCTGTGGTACGCGCAGGAGGTCGAAGGCATCCGCCAAGACGTTACGATCGTCAACCTGTCGCTCGCCAACACCGACTGGTACGTGCGGCAGCTGCAGCGCCGGCCGCTCGCGGCGTTCGATTCCGCGCATGCGCCGGCGATCTACCGGGGACGGCAGTGGCCCAAGCCCGAGGGCCGGCTCATGACCCTCACGGACGCGCAGCTGGCGGCGTTGGAGCAGTATTACGTGCTCGAGCAGGCGCGCACCGCCAAGCTCGGCTCGGGCTCCGACACGGTGCGCGTCACGATGGATCCCCAGATGCTGGGCCGCCCCTATCTCGAGCGCGCCGACATCATCGTGCTGCAGGTCATCAAGGATCAGCTCGGCAAGCGGCCGATCTCTTTCTCCCGCACCGTCGGGCTCTACGCCGACCAGTTCGGCTTTACGTCACATCTCGAGGGCCAGGGGTTCGCGCGCGTGCTGCGCAGCAAGGAGCTGACGCCGTCGGACAGCCTCAAGGGGATTCAGTCGCTGGGGTACGTGAACGTGCCGCGCACGACGCGGCTGCTGTTCGACGTGTACCACGCGGATGCCGCGGCCAAGCTCCGGCCGCGCGGCTGGGTGGACAAGCCGTCCGAAGGGATTCTCTCGCTGTACGGACTGACCTACTACACGATGGCGCAGGAGCTGCAGACGTCGCAGAGCGCGCTGGCGGCGCGCGCGCAGCAGATCGCCCAGGCGATCTTCCGCAACACCGAAACGACGCTGCAGCCGCTGCCGGAGCGGCCCGTCCGCTAGCGTTTCGTCGTGTCTTTGGCGGCGCCTGCCCCTCCCCCGGTACCGCCGGCGGGACGCGTCGTCGCGGAGGTGGACTCCTGACCCGTCGGGACGCCGCGACGGCGCTCGACCAAGCGAGCCATGACCGGGGCGGTCGGGAATAGGCGCTCCCCACCACCCACCACCACCGAGTCGCCGGCCTCCACGCCGCCCTGAATTTCGGCCCACCCCGCCGTCCGCACACCGACGCCCACCTGCCGGCGATCAGCCTTGCCGCCTTTGATGACCCAGATGAAGGTCGAGCCCTGCGTGGGGAGGAGCGCGTCTTCCGGCACGACGACGGCATTGGGCCGGATGTCGGTCGCGAGGCGCGCCTCGATGAACATGCCGGCCTGGAGCTGATGCTCGTTGTTCGGGACGCGCGCCTTGATGAGAATCGTGCGGCCCGGCAGCGAGACCACGGGGTCTACGAATACGACCTCGCCGGAGAAGTTCTTCCCCGGGAGCGCGGCGACCTGGAAGCTCACGAGCTGACCGCGGCGCAGCCGGTCGGCGTAGCGCTCCGGCACGTCGAACGAGGCGTGTTGCGGATTCACCGACTGCAGCGTGATCAGCGGGGTCTGCGGCGACACGTACGTCCCGATGCTCACGAGCCGGCGGCCGATGACGCCCGCGAACGGCGCGCGGACCATGGTGCGGTCGAGCCTGGTCTTCAGCAAATCGTAATTGGCGTCGGCGCCGCGCGATTTGGCTTCGGCCTGCTCGAGATCGGATGTCGAGGACGCGTTTTGCGCGATCAGCTGCTTGGTGCGCTCCAGCGCCTGGCGCGCGAGCTGGCGCTCCGCCTCGGCCTGGGCGACCTGCGCCTTGAGCTCGGCGTCGTCGACCTTGAAGAGCGGCGTGCCGTCGGCGACCTCCTGCCCTTCCCGGACCAGGATGTCGGTGATGCGTCCCGAGACTTCGGGCCGCAGCTCGATCGACTGGATCGCTTCGATCTGGCCGGTTGCCGCGATCGCGTCGACGACGGTGTCGCGGATGGCGGCGGCGACTTCGACGGGCATGGCGAAACC
>Ga0209056_10006922_pt1 | contig 11689 bp, 10 predicted proteins | sample GraSoiAngelo_114_FD_185876 | JGI IMG/M metagenome (GOLD analysis project Ga0209056, IMG submission 185876) | Grasslands soil microbial communities from the Angelo Coastal Reserve, California, USA - 14_0903_13_40cm (SPAdes) (version 2) | ecosystem: Environmental > Terrestrial > Soil > Grasslands... | reverse complement strand
CGGGGGGAACGGCGCGGGAGACGATCTGACCGTCGAGTGCTGGGCGGACCTGCGCGCGCTCCCGACGCTCACGCCGGTGGGGCGCACGGATTGCTCGGGAAGCAGGAAGTCCCTGCACCCAGGCTCGTGCCGCCCCGTTTCCCACACGCCTTCTCCGGCACGGGGAGGCAGAGCTTGTCGGTCACGATGTTGCCGGCCGGTTGGCGCACACAGCAGGCGATGGCCTTCTTCGGGCCCTTCGTCCGCCCGCACGAGGACTGCTTCACGTCCCGCCTGAGGGCCTTGATGACGTCCGATCTCCGCTGCGGCTTGCCGAGCGCCCTGATCGCCTGCTTCACGCATTGGCGCAGCGCGCTGGTGCTCCCGGTACAGCTGCAGGCGCCCGCCTTCAGGTGAATCTGCCCGCGAATCTCGCCGCTCGGATTCTGGGCCGTGTGGACGTTGACGTACGTCCCACCATCGTACAGCGGCTCCACGAGATCGCCGGGCACGGGCAGCGGGGGGGCGCCTCCCGCGAGGTTGTTCTGGTCGAGGGTGATCCGGATCGACCCCGGCATACCAGGGGGCGCCTGATGGATGTGCGCGGCGAGCGGGGGACCGGTCAGGTTCATCACGGTGACGGTGTACGCGATGGTCTTGTCCGTCTCGTCGTACTCGAAGGTCGCGGTCCCGCCCGCGCCGGGCAGCGTCCCGGTGGGTGACGGCCGCTCCTGCGCCGCATCGAGCGTCGCTTCCAGCGTCACCTTCGGCTCTTCCTGGGCCGCATGCCCCGCGGACACGAACGACAACGAGAACGCCAGCACGATCGGCGCAGCCAGACGTCGCATCACGGCACCTCCCGTCGGTCCAAGGCTCGCTGCCAGCGACCGAGCCATCTCGCGCCGGCGATCGCCGAGAACGCCGCGCCCATGGCGATCGGCAGCGTGTGCCAGGTGAGCAAGTGGAGCCCCTCGTCGATGGGGCACGCGATCCGCACCGCCGCCGCGGCGAAGAGGAACGCCGCGGCGCCTGCGAATGCCCCCGCGAGCGGTGCGTCGAGCGGGGCTCCGCGGCGCACGGCCAGGAAGAGCGCGGTCCACGGGAGCGCGGAGAAAGCCAGGATGCAGGCCAGGCACTGAGCGCCGCTCGCCATGAAACCCCAGACGGAACTGATGGTCGTCGCCGGCTCCAGCGACACGAGCCCCACCGCTGCCGAGCCGAGCAGCACCAAGAGCGCCACCGCCCATCGGCTGCCGGCCATCCCGGGAACCGCGGCGCGCAGCGCCACCGCCGCCGCCGTCGCCCCGGCAGCGATCAACGCTCCCACCTCGAGCAGGAAGAGCGGCTGACGAAGGTGAGCGCCGAGGTCCTGACGCAGACCGAACTCGACGGCGAAGCCGAGCGTCAGGGCCTGCAGCACGAGCCACACGGCCAGTCGCGTGTGGGGTGACCACAGAGGACGGACCGGTCGTGCGTCGGCGAGGAGCTGGGCGACCAGGCGCTCGTGGCTCGGAGGCGTCGGCACGCTTCAGCTCCCCAGGAGCTGCCGGAGCGCCCGGTACGCCCGATGGGCGCGCACGCGGAATGCACCCGGCGTCGTCCCCGCGCGCGCGGCCGCGGCCTCGGTCGACAGGCCCTCGAGCTTCACGAGCTCGATGGCCTCGCGGTGCGTCGGGGGCAGATGATCGAGCGCCTGTGCCAACGTGAGTCTCCCAGGCCCACTGTCCTCCATCCCCTGTTCCGGGAGCAAGTCCACCGGAATCTCCCTGCCCATCCGGGTCCGGTGCCGGCGCATGTGCCGCGCCACGACGTGACCCGCGATCGCAAAGAGCCACGGTTCGACGGGCCGCGAGGGTTTGTAGGTACGGCGGGCGCGGTGAAGCGCGAGGAAGGTCTCCTGGTAGAGGTCCGCCACGTCCTGGGGGTTCGGGACCCGGGCGCGGAGGAAGCTCGCGATCTCCGGGCCGATGTCGTCGAGCAGGGCTCGATACGCCTCGGCATTCCCCCGCTGAGCCTCTGTCATCCATTGCGCCCGGCATCGGCCGCGGATCTCACGCGGCCCTCTCTGCCTAGTGGGCTCTGAAGTCGCCAATTGTTACGCCCCGAGGTGAAACCCCGTAACGCCTCTCGGGTCCTCTGACGGACTGGGGGTGACAATCGCCCCCGAGCTGAGAGCAGAGTCAAGCTCACCGGCCTTCCCCGGGCAATCGCGTCCTTGCCCGTCCCATGACGGGGCCACGGTAACAACAGCCCTCCTCCGCGACCACTACCCCACGAGGATACGAGTTCCGTCAGACGCTGGACTGCGGCCCCTCGCTTCGCTCCTGGGAGCAGACCTGCGGCAAGCGAGGGTCCTCGCCTGTAGGTTGCGCGAATCGATCTCTCTGCCTGCCAGTCGAACCGAACTGTCGGAGGAGGACAAATGAAGAACGCAATTGGCGCTGGAATGTTGCCGCTCACCATGCTCGCCCTGGTCACCCTGGCCCGGGCACAACAGCCGCCGGCGCCCTGCCACCCGAATCGCACCGCCGACATGGACATGGCCACCGTTCGCGACCGGGGCGACGTTCGCCATCTGCCAGGGCCGCTCCGGGATCGGCTCGTTCAGCTGGCGGGGCGCCCTCACAGCCAGCTCCCGACGCAGGCCTACGCCGAAGCGCATTTCGACAAGCCACCCTTCAAGCCCAAGCCCAGCCAGCTCTTTCAGTATTACCTGCTGGATACGACCGGCTTCGAGCCGAACCCGTTCACGAGCCTGATACCCGGCGTCAACGACACGGCGATGCTCACTGCGACCGGACCCGACTGCGGCCTGCCCACCATTGGCTCGGTGCGCGTGGTCCTGGAGCCCAAGCCGGGCCTGCCGACCGATCCCAACGACGTGCGCGCGTTCATCGACATATTCACGGACGTCGCGGGGCTGTTCGTGATCAACAACGAGAGCGGGTGGTACGAGGGATGGATGATCCACGACCTGACGATCGCCCCCGTCAATGATACTCCACGCCCCGACGGCCACGCACAGTTCGGCACGCTTCTGCAGACCGATGCCGACGCGCTGACGGCCATGGGCACCGGCAACAACATGGCTGGCAACATCTTCACCACGGATGGCAAGGCCGTGCACTTCCCTCGCCCTGGCGATCACTTCCCGGACACCCAGACCAACGTCGTCCCCATTCAGCTGAGCATGGGGGCCTGGAACACGCTGCAGCAGAGCGACGGCCACGCCTACTGGGAGTTCAACTACACCACCAACTGGATCCACCCCCTGTACGAGCTGCCCTTCACGGGCGGTATTCCAGGCACCTTCGAGGCAGGTCAGGTGGGTGCGCTCCAGTCCATCGTCCCCGGCTCGGGGCCCAACGGCATCAAGAACGACCCGGTGCTGTACGGCGACAACCCGAACAACAAGGGCGTGGTGCAGGCCTCCGGTCCTCGCGATCCCGACAAGTTCGACGCGGACGATGACTCGCAGCGGGAATTCCGCCAGCGGTTCATCCCGAGCGGTCTGGCCAACGAGATCTTCCTGGACGTCTACGAGCGCCTGGCGTCGTTCGAGCCGGGCGTCGGCGATTTCAATCGACGGCTGTTCGACGCCTACGCCGCGGAGGTTGCGCGCGTCGATACGAACAACGACGGCGTCATCTCGGCCGCCGAAGGTGACGTGGATACCGCCTCGGACGGCTTTGCCGACAACTCACGGTTGTTCATCCCGGCGACGCAGTTCAAACGCTTCGCGGTGACGCGGGAGATCAACGACGGACTGCTGGCGCCACGGTTCGCTCCCAGCCAGAAGGCGTGGGTATTGTCGGGAACGCTGGTATCCGTGAGCCCGTCGGTGCCTGCGTCGCAAGGGGAGGACAGCGACGACCGGTGAAGACAGCCGGCGGTCATCGCGTCTTTCCGCGCCCGCCGCTCCCGACACGTCGGCCCGCTCGCTCCTGACCAATCATGGGAAGTCTCCGCGAACGGCGGGATCGACTGTCGGGAGACCAACGTGCCAACCTGCGAAACTGCCATGTGTACCCGTGCGATTGCTATGGTTGCGACCTGCCTGCTGGTGACCCCGGCCACTGCTCGCGTCCGGCTGGTCTGCAACGGCAGCTCGTACCGGTGCCCGCAGGGCGCCGCCTACAAGACCATCTCGAGTGCGATCCTGAGCGCCCGTCCGGGAGACTGGGTGCTCGTCTGGCCCGGCGTCTACCACGAGAAGGGCAGCGATGAGGCGGGCGTCCTCATCACCACGGCGAACGTTCACCTGCGCGGCATGGACCGCAACCTCGTGCTCGTGGACGGCAGCAACGGGACCGCCGCCGCGCCGTGCCCCGCCGATCCCGCGCTGCAGGATCTCACGCCCCGCAACGGCATCGAGGTCTTCAAGGCGAGCGGCACGTCGATCGAGAACCTCACGGTCTGCAACTATCTCTCCAGCACGTCGGGCGAGGCCGGCAACGAGATCTGGTGGAACGGCGGTGACGGGAGCGGCACGATCGGCATGGGCAGCTACTCGGGCAGCTACCTGACCGCCACCTCGATGTTCTACGCGAGCTCGAGCGCACCGATGGCGCAGTACGGAATCTTCGCGAGCAACGCCGGCGGCCCCGGGAGCATCACGAACTCCTACGCCAGCAACATGGGCGACTCCGCCTACTACGTGGGCGCGTGCCCCGACTGCAACGCGGTGCTGAGCCACGCGCACGCGCAGAACAGCGCGCTCGGCTACTCGGGGACCAACAGCGGGGGCAACCTGCGTATCGAGGACTCCGAGTGGGACCTCAACAAGACCGGGATCGTGCCGAACTCCCTCAACAACGACGACGCGCCGCCGCCGCAGAGCGGCCTCTGCCCGAGCGGGACCGGTTCCTGCACCTTCATTCAGCGCAACTATGTCCACGACAACAACAACCCCAACGTCCCGGCCTTCGGCATCGCGGGCGAGGCCCCGGTGGGCGCGGGGATCGAGATCTCGGGCGGGATGTTCGACACGGTGGTGAACAACCGGGTCGAGAACCAGGGTGCGTGGGGTATCGTGGTGCACGACTTCCCCGACACCGAGACGCCGCCCCCGATCTCCCACTGTGAGGGCGGGATCCAGCAGGGGCCGGTCTGCCTGTTCAATGCGAAGGGCAACCTGGTGCTGCAGAACCAGCTCGCCAACAACGGCTTCTTCGGCAACCCGACGAACGGCGACCTCGCCAACGAGTCCACCTCGAACCCGAAGAACTGCTTCGACGGCAACACCGATCCCGCCGGCCTGACCAGCGACCCGCCGGACATCCAGAGCCCGAGCGTCGACGGGCCTCCGTGTGACGCGCCGGGACCGGGCGATTCGGGGGCGCTCGCCGCCGAGCTCGCGTGCGCGGCCGGGTTGGTCCCCTGTCCGCCGGGATCGAGCTACCCGCAGCCGACGGAGGTGAAGATGCTGCCACTCAACCGCCAGCCACCGATGCCCGATCCGTGCCAGGGCGTGCCGCGTAACCCCTGGTGCCCCTACAGCGGGCCGCGCTCATGAAGCCGCGCGCGTCCCTGGCGTCGGTGTTGCTGGCGGCGGGTCTCCTCGCGCCGGCCCACCGCAGCGCGCTCGCGGGCTGCCTCGTCGAGGCACCGCCGGTTGGCGCGCCGTTCGTGGACTGCAGTGGCGGCCAGGTCTTCAACATCGTGCCGCCCGGTGAGAACGGGACCTACAACATGGCGGACTTCCTGAGGGCGGAGGCCGGCCAGGGCTTTCCCCCTCACACGCGCGACCAGGAGCCGCTGTACGCCGGTCTGCTCGACGTCGCCCCCAACCTGAAGGATGCCGACATCGGCGCCTTCTACAAGGATGCGAGCTTCCTCGTCGACCTGAGCCAGGCGGAGCGCGTGGAGACGTTCCCGCTCCATCCCGGCACGATCATCGTCCGCGACGAGCAGTTCGGCGTCCCGCACATCTACGGCGTCACGCGAGCCGACACCGAGTTCGGCGCGGGCTTCGCCTCGGCCGAGGACCGCCTCTTCGTGATGGACACGCTCCGCCACGTGGGGCGGGCGCAGCTGACCTCCTTCGTCGGGCCGTCGCCCGGGAACATCGCCATGGACTGCAGCGTCGCCGCGTCCGCCGGCTACAGCGAGAGCGAGCTGCAGCAGCAGGTCGACGACTTCGCGGCCCAGCATTCCGACCCGATCGTCGTCGAGGGGGTGCAGACGACCGTAGGGCAGCAGATCGTCGCCGACGCCCAGGCCTGGGTCGACGGCGTCAACGAGTACATCAACGAGGCGCTGGCGGATCCCACCAAGATGCCCGCCGAGTACCCGCTGCTGCAGATCCCGCTGCTGCCCTGGAAGGCGACCGACATCGTCGCCACCGCGACGCTGGTCCAGGCCATCTTCGCCACCGGCGGCGGCAACGAGACGGCGAGCGCACTCCTCTATCAGTCGCTCGTCACCCGCTACGGCCAGACGAAGGGCGCCGCGATCTGGAGCGACTTCCGCTCGCAGAACGACCCCGAGGCACAGGTCAGCATCGGCACGACCTTCAACTACGAGCAGGTCCCGCCCGCCACCACCCTCGACCCGAAGTCGCTGGCCCTCCCGCTCGCGGCCCCGACCAACAATCACTGCAACCCCCCTCCGAGCGGGGTGCCGGGGCAGTTCAGCGCGGCCGGCGTGACCGTGGACCTGACGCCGCTGCTCGCCGCCCTGGGCCAGGGGCTGCCACACGGCAGCAACGAGCTCATCGTCGACGCCGCCCACACCGCGAGCGGCCACCCGATCGCCGTCTTCGGGCCGCAGACCGGCTACTTCGTCCCCCAGCTCCTGCACGAGATCGACCTGCACGGTCCGGGCCTGCACGCGCGGGGCGTCTCGTTCCCGGGCACCGAGATCTTCGTCGAGCTGGGGCGCGGCGTCGACTACGCCTGGAGCGCCACGTCGGCCGGCGCCGACATCATCGATCAGTGGGTCGAGAAGCTCTGCAACCTCGACGGCTCGCCCCCGACGATGAACAGCACGGCCTACGTGTTCAACGGCGTCTGCACGCCCATGTACGAGCGCACGGACGTCCAGTTCGGCAAGCCGTCGGCCGGGGCGCCCGAGCCTCCAGTGCTGCTCACCATCCAGATCGAGCGAACCGTGCACGGTCCGGTGATCGGCCGGACCACCGCCATCGATCCCGCAACCGGCCAGCCGGTTCCCGTGGCGGTCTCGTCGCAGCGCTCGACGTTCGGTGACGAGCTGGGGGCTGCGCCCGCCTTCCTCCTGTGGAACGACCCCGACGTCATCCACGGCGCCACCGACTTCCAGCGTGCCGCCGGCAAGGAGACGGGCACCTTCAACTGGACCTACGTCGACTCGCGGGACGTCGCCTACTGCATGTCGGGCAAGCTCCCCATCCGAAATCCTCACGTCAACCCGAACTTCCCCGCCTGGGGCACCGGCCAGTGGGAGTGGCAGGGCTTCGTCCCCATCGATCTGTCCGCGGCCGACGTCCACCCGCGAGCGAGCACGATCCCCGCGAGCGGCGGGATCGTCAACGGCACCCTCATTGGCGGCTTCTTCACCAACTGGAACAACAAGCCGGCGCCGGGATTCTCGGCGGCGGACAGCAACTTCGCGTACGGCCCCGTCTATCGCGTGCAGTCGCTCAGCGACCGCGTGCGGGCCGTCCTCGGCGCGCGGCTCGCCACCCCTGCCGACATCGTGAACGCGATGGAAGACGGGGGCTCGGTCGATCTGGACGGCTCGCAGCTGGTGCCGCAGATCGCCGCGGTGCTCGGCGGAACGAAGCTGACGTCGGCGCAGCAGCAGGTGTTGAGCATCCTGCTGCGCTGGGCCGCCGACCCGTTCTGGGGCGCCGCGGTGACCGGGGCGCACCGCCGGGACCGCAGCGGGACCGGCAGCTACGAGCAGGGCAACGCCGTCGCGATCATGGACAAGCTCTACCCGCGCGTCGTGCACGCGGTCTTCGACCCGTGGCTCGCGCCGCGCCCGAACAGCAATGACGGCGACAGCTTCGGCCTGCTCGCCGGTCTCAATCCGCTGAACGACCCGCCCCGGGCGCAGGGATCGGCCTACGACGGCGGTTGGGAAGGCTACGTGCAGCGTGCGCTGCGACAGGCGCTGAACCCGCGCATCCGCAACGGCTACTCCCAGGTCTACTGCGGCGGCGACGGCAACGGCGGGAAGGGGAGCCTCGCTTCGTGCCGAACGGCCCTCAAGACCGCGCTCCAGTCCACCATCGACCAGCTCGCCAGGCTCTACGGGAGCAGCGATCCCACCACCTGGACCTGCTCGCGCACCAACGACACGGGCGGCGCCGACCCGGGCTCCGGGCAGGGCGACAGCGCGAGGTGCAACCCCGAGCTCGACGACATCCAGTTCAGCGCCATAGGTGTGGGCACCGTGCCCTCCATGCCCTGGGTCAACCGGCCCACCTTCCAGCAGGTCGTCCAGTACCCGGCGCAGAGAACGCCTTGAAGTAACAGCAGATCCGCGCTCGTTCTCGCGTTTCGACGGCCGGACGTTGCGACGACGCGGTGCGTGACGGCGGTGTCCGAAGCGAACGCCATCGCGCTCGCGCGTGGACCGCCATCTTACCGCCGCCCGCTGCACGGAGTCGTGCGAACCGGGACGGTTCGTCGTGCGGCGGCTACGCGCCGCCGGGGCGGCACCTCCCTTGCAGCTCACACGGAAGCGTGAGGCTGCACATCCGGGAAGCCAAGGAGGAAGCCATGGAACAAAACGTGCCGCAGACGCAAACTGCCGCGTGGCTCTTGTGCACGGTGTTGGCAACGGCCGGCGCCCTGGGAACTCACCGGTGCTACTCGGCCACGCACCTCGGCGCGCTCGACGGAACGATCAGCGAGGCGCGCGCCAACCTGATGAGCTCACCGACCATCGACACCAACCGCGTGGCCCGCGTCGTTCCGCGCACCGGGCTCGCTCCGGCGGCCTCCGGGCGGCGTTCCGAGCGAGGTCATGAAGCGCACGTTCGCGAGGACGCCCTGATCCTCCTGGCAGCGCTACTGCAGGGTGCCCGACCGACCCTGTCTCGCTAGAGAACGGACCCCGACGGCGGCGGCACTGGACTGGACCATGTGGGGGAACAAGGCTCGAAAGATGCGGGAGCGTCTCGGCGGCTTCCTGGACGAGGGCTCGGAGATCGAGGGCAAGTACACGTGCGCCGGCATGGTGATGCTCGACGCGAAGTTCTCGGGTGAGATCACGTCCAAGGACACTCTCGTCATCGGGGAGCGGAGCGCCGTCCGCGCGACCGTGCGGACGGCGGTCCTGGTGGTGCACGGCGAAGTGGTGGGCAACGTGACGGCGAGCGAACGGGTCGAGCTCAAGTCCAGCGCGCGGGTCACCGGCGACGTCGAGGCCCCGGTCATCGTCATGGAGAAGGGCGCGGTGCTCGACGGCCACTGCCGGATGACGAAGGCCAAGCCGGCCGAAGCCCCACACGGCGTGGTCGTCCCGATCAAGGGATGAAGCCCCCGTTCAGCCTCCTCGTCGTCCACGGGGATGGCTCGCGCGTACTGCGCGTCTCCCTTCCGCGCTGGATCGTCTACGGGACCCTCGGATCGGTGGCTGCGGTGGCGGCTGTCGGCCTCTCGGCCGAGTACGTGTTCCGCCAGCGAGACGGGAACGAGGTGGCAGAGCTGCGCCGGCGCGTGGACGATCAGCGTGCGGTCATCGATTCGTTTCAGACGCGAGTCGCGGCGGTGCGCGGCGAGATCACTACCTGGAGGGCGCTGCACGCCGAGATGTGGGAGGCGTTCGGTCCGGAGGCGGGCGCGGATCAGGGGGGAGCCGGGGTCGGTGGTGCCGCTCCCGATGCCCTCGCCGTCAGCCTCGAAGCCCCGCGCGGGGAGGAGCTGGATCTGCTCGCGACCAGCGTCGCCGAGGAGGAGCCGCGGCTGCGCGAGCTGGCACGCGTGATCGGCCGCGCGGGCACGATCGTTCACGCGCTCCCGCTGCGTTGGCCGGTCCACGGGCCGGTCAAGTCGGGGTACGGGCTGCGCCGGTCCCCGTGGAGCGGGGCGCCAGAGCATCACGAAGGGATCGACATCGGCAGCCCGCCGGGGACGCCGGTCGAGGCTCCCGCGGCGGGGAGCGTCGTCGAGGCGAGCTCCCAGGGGGACTTCGGCAAGCACGTCATGCTCGATCACGGCAACGGCGTGCGGTCGCTCTATGGCCACCTGAAGAGGGTCGACGTGAAGGTCGGCCAGCGGGTGGCGAAGGGGCAGGTCATCGGGCTCGTCGGGAGCACCGGCCGGAGCACGGGGCCCCACCTCCACTACGAGGTCCTCATGGCGGGCAAGCCGGTCGACCCGAGCCGGTTCCTCTGGGAGCGCTAGAGTTTGTGAATGAATCCCCGGACCGGCTCGGACGCATCACGCACGTCCTCCTCGACGGGACGGTCCTCGAGCGCCGCGCGCGCGGCTGAGTCCGTTAGGTACGGTCCGCGGCGGGTGTGTGCCCCGCGTCGCCCGGCGCCCTGCGGGCACGGCCTGGGCCCTGCCCGCGAGCGTTCCCTTGACGGCGCCGTTGTCCGCGCCGTATGCGGGCCACCACGACCGATGCTCGTCGCGTCGTGAGCATCGCCGCGGTCCAACCGCGAGCGGCGGAGACGGGAGCAACCGTGGCCAGGATCGAACTACGCAAACGCGGGCCGATCGGCGAGATCCGGCTCAACCGGCCCGAGGTGCTGAACGCGATGGGCCGCGAGTGGCCCGACGACATGCTCGGTGCCGCCCGCGAGATGCAGGACGACGCCGCCATCCGCGTCGTCCTGGTGACCGGGGAGGGCAGCGCCTTCTGCGCGGGGCTGGACCTCACCCACCTCGCCGCGGGCGAGATCCCGAACCCGTGGTTTCACCGGGCCGAGCTCGCCTATCGCGCGCTCGAGACCCTGGACAAGCCGGTCATCGCCGGCGTCCAGGGACACTGCATCGGCGGAGGGCTCCAGATCATCATCACCTGCGACGTCCGCGTTGCCGCCGCCGACGCCATCCTCGGCCTCCCGGCGACCAAGGAAGCCTTCCTCCCCGGCATGGGCACCTACCGGCTGCCGCGGCTGATCGGCACGGGCTGGGCGCGCCACCTGATCCTGAGCGGCGAGACCATCGGGGCCGAGGAGGCGCACCGCATCGGGCTCGTGAACCGGGTCGTGCCGCGCGCCGACCTCGAGCGCGAGCTCGCAGCCTGGGCGGCGCGCTACCTCGAGGTGCCGCGACCGAGCCTCACCTGGGCGAAGCGGCTCACCAACCAGGCGTTCGATCTCTCCTTCGAGGAATTTCTCGCCGAGATCGACCGGGCCATGGACGTGGTGCTCGGCTCCGAAGAGCATCTGGCGGCCCGCAGGGCGTGGAGGGAGCGCAAGGGTGGCGGCTGATCGCTTCTGGGATCGTGCGGCGGAGACCATGCCGCGGGACGCGCTCGAGCGGCTGCAGGTGACTCGGGTGCGAGCCTGTCTCGCGCGGCTCCAGGCGTCGGGAGCCGAATTCTACCGGCGGCGGCTCGCCGGCGTTTCGCCGGATGACGTCGGAGCGATCGAGGATCTGGCACGCCTGCCGTTCACGACCAAGAACGACCTGCGGGAGCAGTATCCGTTCGGCCTGCTCGCGGCGCCGTCGTGTGAGATCGTGCGCATCCACGCTTCGAGCGGCTCGACGGGCAAGCCCACGGTGGTCGCCTACACGCGGGCCGACCTCGCGCTGTGGGCGAACGT
>Ga0209056_10006921_pt1 | contig 11689 bp, 12 predicted proteins | sample GraSoiAngelo_114_FD_185876 | JGI IMG/M metagenome (GOLD analysis project Ga0209056, IMG submission 185876) | Grasslands soil microbial communities from the Angelo Coastal Reserve, California, USA - 14_0903_13_40cm (SPAdes) (version 2) | ecosystem: Environmental > Terrestrial > Soil > Grasslands... | reverse complement strand
CACCCGCGGATCGCCCCGCATGAACGAAAGAAAATCGTCGCGGGTCAGCTTTGCCAGGCGCGCGTCCTCGACCGCGGTCGCATTCGCCGACCGCCCCTGACCGTCGAGCATTGCCATGTCACCGAAGAAATCTCCCGCGCCCAGCTCAGCCAGCGTCACGACCGCGCCGTCGGCGTCGGTAATGCTGATCCGCACCTTGCCCACATCGATCAAATACATCGCGTCGCCCGGGTCGCCGTAGCGAAAAATCGTGGCCGACTTCGGATAATCGTGAATGGTCAGATATTCGCCCAGCTCGGCGGTCGCTTTGGAATCGAGCGACGCAAAAAGTGGGACTGAACGTAGGGCTGCGACATCCATCTTCGTTAGGCGGTTACGAGCCGACCGCGATTATACACCGGTAAGCGCAGGAATTGGAAGCGAGCGTTGTAGCGGCGCTCGCCGAAACTATTGATTAGGTGCTTGGCACAAGCACCTCTACATCCTCGGCGAAATAACCAGCCACGCCCAACCCGCGAGGAAACATAACCCGCCCAGCGGCGTGATCGCGCCCAACCAATCCCGCGCCTGCGGGATTAGCGCCATCACATACAAACTTCCGCTGAACAGCAAAATCCCGACAAAAAGCAACCACCACGCACCGCGATTGGCCGTTCCGTAGAGCGCGAGTACAAACAGCGCGATCGCGTGAATGAAATGATAAAGGACCGCCTTGTTCCAGACATCGACCAGGCCGTGAGCCTCGAGAGTCGGCTTCAACCAGTGCGCGCCAAAAGCACCGAGGCCGACCGCCAGAAAACAAAGTAGCGCTGCAATTCTAAACATCATCATGTCGAGCAAATATGCCAGGAGAAACGACGATTGTCGCGAGAGGAACAGTCAGTCATACTCTGCGCCATGACGCGACGAATAAAACGGGTTGCGCCGCTTCAGGCGGGAAAAATGCTCGGAGTGCTTTACGCCTGCATGGGGTTAATTTTTCTGCCCATTTTTGCCTTGGCTGGACTGGCCGGTGCTTTTGCTCAGCAAACACAACAAGCTCAGAATACGGGCGGTCCGCCATCAGCGCTGATCGCCGCGATGATGTTCGGATTCGGAATCTTCATGCCCGTCTTTTACGGCGTGTTTGGCTTTATCTTCGGCGTTATTTCCGCCGCTATTTACAACCTCATTGCCCGCTGGATCGGCGGCATCGAGGTCGAAGTCGAATAATTAATCGACGATTTCGAGGCCCATTTGCCGGGCGGTGCCTTCGATGATACGGAAAGCTGCTTCGTCGCTGCGCGCGTTCAGGTCTTTGGCTTTCGTTTTGACGATGTCCATCACCTGTTTGCGCGTGACTTTGCCGACTTTTTCTTTGTTCGGTTCTTTTGATCCGGCGGCGATGTTCGCCGCTTTCTTCAATAGAACCGCTGCCGGCGGACTTTTGGTGATGAAGGTAAACGATTTGTCTTTGAAAACCGTGATCACGACAGGCAAAATGTCGCCCGCTTGCTTTTGAGTGGCGGCGTTAAATTCTTTGCAGAACGCCATGATGTTGACGCCGCGCGGTCCGAGCGCGGTGCCGACCGGCGGCGCCGGGTTCGCCTGTCCGGCGGGAATCTGCAATTTCACGTGAGCTACAATTTCTTTAGCCATTGGATTTAGACAGAATGAACAGAATCGACAAAATAGGTTCTCTGAAAAGTTTCTGAAATCATTCTGATCATTTTGTTAATTCTGTCAGAAGTTCTTATCCTCTTTCGACTTGCCAGTACTCGAGTTCCACCGGCGTGGCGCGGCCGAAAATCGTAACCGACACGCGCAGTTTCCCGCGCTCGGGATCGATTTCTTCGACAATGCCATTCTGGTTTTGGAACGGGCCGTCCGCGACCTTGACTGTTTCGCCAACCTCGAAGCTGACTTTCGGTTTCACCTTTTCTTCGCGCTCTTTCATTTGCGCGAGCATGCTGTCGACTTCGGATTGTCGCATCGGGATCGGTTTGTCCTTCGTTCCGGCAAAACCGATCACGCCCGGCGTTTCACGAATGAAATACCAGGTGCGCCCAACCAGCTGATTGTTCTCGTCGAGCAAATGCATGTTCACGATCAGGTAACCGGGAAAAAACTTGCGGGTGGTCTCGCTTTTCTTGCCCTTCTTGATTTCCGAGACGCGCTCGGTCGGGACGAGCACTTCGTAAATCAAATCGCCCATTTCCTCGGTTTTGACGCGCTTGTCGATGTTCTCCTTGACCTTGTTCTCTTGACCGGAGAGCACGTGCACCACGAACCATTGATCTTTGCCTGCGAGTGTTTGCGCCATAATCAGGTCCGAGCCGGACTGGCTGTCTTAACCGCGCGATCAGCGGAGATTCGCCTGTCCGTCAATTTTGGTTGAACTCTGGGTAACATACTCAGTGGAGCCGGGTAAAATAATGGACCGCGTTTACCAGAACGAAATCGAACAGCGCGACGTAGCCGCCGAGCAGAACCATCGACACAATCACAACAACGGTCGCATCAATCAGCTCCTTATATTTTTTGATCCCTTTTTCTTTCGGGTCCCACGGCCAGGAAGCCTTCTGAAGCTCCACCTTAACTTCGTTGACAAAGTTTTTCGTTTTGGCAATCACGGCGCGATGTCGATTTTGTAATTGTCGATCTTGCGGGCAAATCACGCCAGGAGGGACTCGAACCCCCAACAGGCGGTTTTGGAGACCGCTACTCTACCAATTGAGTTACTGGCGTAGGCTTCGCTAGTTTAGTCCAGAATATCGCTTACGCGACCCGCGCCGACGGTCTTGCCCCCTTCGCGAATAGCGAACCGAATCGTCTTCTCCATGGCGATGGGCGTAATCAGCTCCACCTCGATGGAGATGTTGTCGCCCGGCATCACCATTTCAACGCCTTCAGGCAATTTAACCGTGCCAGTAACATCAGTGGTGCGGAAATAAAATTGCGGCCGGTAATTCGTGAAGAACGGAGTGTGACGGCCGCCCTCCTCTTTGCTCAGCACGTAAACTTCCGCTTTGAATTTCTTATGCGGCGTAATCGAGCCGGGCTTGGCGATGACCTGGCCACGCTCGACGTCTTCCTTCTTCACGCCACGCAGCAGAATACCGACGTTGTCGCCCGCGCGCGCTTCATCGAGAAGTTTGCGGAACATTTCGATGTCGGTCGCAACCGTTTTCGCGGTCGGCTTGATTCCGACGATCTCGACTTCCTCCATTTTCTTGAGGATGCCGCGATCAACACGACCGGTCGCGACGGTGCCGCGGCCTTCAATGTTGAACACGTCTTCGACCGCCATCATGAATGGCTGATCAATCGGACGCTCGGGGACCGGAATGTAATCATCAATCGCGGCCACAAGCGCGAGAACCTGCTTCTCCGCTTCGGCATCGCCGTTCAGCGCCTTAAGCGCGCTGCCTTTGACGATCGGGATCTTGTCTCCCGGAAATTCGTATTGCGTGAGTAGATCGCGCACTTCCATCTCGACGAGGTCGAGAAGCTCGGGGTCATCGACCATGTCCACTTTGTTCAAGAAGACAACGATCGAAGGCACACCGACCTGGCGCGCGAGCAAAATGTGCTCGCGGGTCTGCGGCATCGGGCCATCCGCTGCGCTCACGACCAGAATGGCGCCGTCCATTTGGGCCGCGCCGGTGATCATGTTCTTGACGTAGTCGGCGTGGCCGGGGCAATCGACGTGGGCATAGTGACGCTTATCGCTCGAATACTCCACGTGCGCAGTGTTGATCGTGATGCCGCGCTCTTTTTCCTCGGGCGCGTTATCGATTGATTCGTAGGCACGCACTTCGGCCATGCCTTTTTTGGCGAGCACGCTCGTAATGGCGGCCGTGAGCGTAGTTTTACCGTGGTCCACGTGACCGATCGTGCCGACGTTTAAGTGCGGCTTGTCGCGTTTAAATGCTTCCTTTGCCATATCAATTCTCCTGTCGTGTTTTAATAAACCAAACTGCGTTTTTTTAAAAAACTGTCGTCCCTGTCGCGAGCCCAAACTGGAGCCCATGACCGGGATTGAACCGGTGACCTCGTCCTTACCAAGGACGTGCTCTACCAACTGAGCTACATGGGCCGGTTTGCCTCCCGCGTGTAGAACTAAAAGTCCCAAAGCCGCGTCAAATTGCTACGACCATGGGACCACCTCGTTCTCGCAAAAAGCGTCCGAAACGCTAACCACGCCCCCACCGGTGTCAAAGCAATTTTGTAGGGTTAAAGGCGTCCCTTTTCAGCGGATTCTGGAGCTGCTTATTTCGTCGGGTTTTCCACGGGTCATCAATCGGACGACCACCGCGATAATCACGAGGATCACCAGCGCGAAGAAAATCTTCGCCGGCGTGAAAATACTGCTTCCCGGTGTTGGGGTCGGTGTTGCTGGTGGCGCGTTTTTCGCCGCCAGTTGGTTCTGCGCATATTGCATCCGCTGGACCGTGTCGTAATCATCGGGCTTTATTTTCAGCGCTGCCTGATAATCGGCGATCGCCTTCTCATACTCCATCATCGCGGCAAACGTGGCGCCGCGTTTCACTAACGCATCCTCGTTATTCGGATTTTTTTGCAGGAGCGTCGTGTAATCTTCTACCGCCGCTGGAAAATTCTTCAGGTTCCGGTTCGCCCAGGCGCGCCGGTCATAACTTTGTGGATCGTTCGGATCTTTTTGGATCGCCACCGTAAAATCAGCGACCGCTTTATCCCACTGCGACAATCCAACGTAGGCAAAGCCACGGAATTTTATCGCCGAGGGATCGTCCGGTTTAAGCTCAATGGCTTTGTTCGCGTCGGCCAACGCGGCGTCATACTGCCGTATTAAATCCTGGGTCTGCGAGCGCTCCGCGTAGCCCGCGGCATCTTTGGGGACGAGTTCAATCTCCTTCGAGAAATCCGTGATCGCCGACGTATATTTCGCCGACGCGCCGGCCTGGTCTCCGGCCAGTTCTGCCGCCCTTGCCGCCGCGCGATAGGCGGTCCCACGATCGTGGTAACAACGCGGATCATCCGGCGCGCCTTCCACTGCCTTATTAAACTCCGCAATTGCTTGGTCGAATTGCTTCGCGTTAGCAAGCTCGATCCCTTTCATTCGGTGCGCGTCTGAGTCTCCTCCGCCGCGCTTCTTCGCACTGGCAACCGGCGCCGCGAAAAACAGCGCTGACAATAAAATCGATAAAGTGAGTGTTGTTCGAATTTTCATGTTCTCCTCCTCTCTCTGATTTTTGGCGATTAATGCCGCGCAAGCCAGCAAATTAAACTGCGAAATCGCGATGCCATGCCACAATCAGCCGCATGGAGCGAAACACCCGGCAACTTTCCCGAGGATACGCCGCGGTTTTCGCGACCGTCGGCATCTGGTCGCTGCCATCGCTTTTCCTATTCTATTTGAATCGCTTCTACGATCCCTGGTCGCAAAATTTTTACCGTTACGCCGTGGCCTGTCTCGCCATCGTCCCCTTTGTTCTATTTCAATTTCGGCGCGGACCGAAGATCGACATGCAGGCCGTCGGCCTTTGCTTGATTCCGTGTCTGCCAAATGTTGTCCACCAAATCACTCAGGTCGTCGCTCTGTTTTACATGGGACCAGGCGTCTACGCCATCTTCGCGCGGACATCGGTAATTTTTACGGCGCTGCTCGCGCTCGCCTTTTTTCCCGAGGAACGCTACCTGATTCGCCAATGGCAATTTCAACTCGGAACGCTGCTTGGATTGCTTGGCGCGTTCGGCGTGATCTGGTTTCAATCGAACGGCGAAGATCGACATATGGCCTGGCAGGGTCTGCTCATCGCATTCGTGGCCATCTTCTGCTGGGCGCTTTACGGTGTGCTCGTTAAACGTCCGTCCGCCAGGCTCGGTTCCATCCGCAGCTTTGGAATAATCAGCCTGATCACTTCATTACTGCTCCTTCCGCTCACGTTCCTGTTCGGAAAAATCGGAACGCCGCTTGAGGTCACCGCCCACGTGAACCTCATTCTCATTATCTCGGCAGTTACCTGCATCACTCTCGCGCATGTTTTATATTACGTCGCCATTCAGGAAATCGGCGTCGCGTTGGCGCAAACACTTCAACTCCTCTGTCCGCTCGGCGCGCTCGCGCTCTCCGCTTGGATTTTCCACGAACGCCTCACCTCGGCCCAACTCATCAGCGCCGCCATACTCCTTATCGGTGCATTCCTGGCCATGCGCACCAAACCAATCGCCACTGCCGAGACCGCAGAAAATCTCTAGCGCAAGAACCAAATCGACTTTTACAGTGCCATCTGGCAGCGCAATGAATCTAAAATCGTATCTTAAATCGCGTCAGGCGACGATCGATCGGGCACTGGATCGATATCTGCCGAAGGAGAACGTCAAGCCAACGACGATCCACAAGGCGATGCGCTACAGTTTGTTCGCCGGCGGAAAACGGTTGCGGCCGATTCTTTGTCTGGCGGCGGCTGAAGCGTGCGGCGGCAAGATCGACAATGCACTCCCACTCGCCTGCGCGATGGAATGCATCCACACCTATTCGCTCGTCCACGATGATCTGCCGAGCATGGATAACGACGATTTCCGCCGCGGCCGGCCGACCTGTCACAAAGTCTTCGGCGACGGTATCGCCGTTCTCGCCGGGGATGCGCTGCTCACGATCGCGTTCCAAATTGTTTCGCGCGCGAAGCCCACTTCTCGCTATGACATGTCGATCTTATTGCGCGAACTCGCGGTCGCTGCCGGCAGCCAAAAGCTGATCGCGGGACAAGTCGCCGATCTCGAAGGCGAAGGACAAAAGATCGACATGGCGGGTCTGCGTTACATTCACGAAAACAAGACTGCCGCGATTCTAACGACGTCGGTCCGACTCGGCGCGATGAGCGCAAACGCGAATCCGAAACGACTCAGCGCAATCACAAAATTTGGACGCGCGCTCGGTCTCGCGTTTCAAGTCGTCGACGATATTCTCGACGTCACCCAAACGAGCGAGAAACTTGGCAAGAGCGCGGGCAAAGATGTCGCAGCGCAAAAAGCGACTTATCCTGCCATCATTGGTTTGGAGAAATCGCGCGCGGAAGCGAAACGCCTCACGAAACAAGCGCACAGTGCATTGTCGACTTTCGGTGCAAAGGGCGACGCTCTCCACGCGCTCGCAAATTATCTCCTAGAGCGCGAATACTGATGCGCCGCTTAAACTTGACTGCTTTAAGCAGTCAAGTTTGCAGGAGGCGGCTGTCGAAAAGTTTACTGCAACGCGAGATTTGGATCGATCTCTTCGGTTACGTTCGAGCTGGCGCCATTGTCGAGTTTGAGCATCGCGGCAAAGGCGATCATCGCCGCGTTATCGGTGCACAACCACGGTTCGGCGGTTTTGAATTCAAGCCCGTGACGTTTGCACGCTTCGTCTAACTGCTTTCGCAGTACTCGATTGCAACTGACCCCGCCGCTGACCGTGACAAGATCGACATCGTGCTTTCTTGCGGCGGCGATTGTCTTGCGGACCAGAACATCGACAATCGCTTCCTGAACAGAGGCGCAAACGTCGGCCAGATCCTTCTCAGGCAATTTGTAGGGCGTCTGTGTCGGACGCCGTTCATCGTTTGGCGTTTCGCAGAAACGCCCTACAATTTTCGGCAGAAGATAGCGGACTGCCGTTTTCAGACCGCTGAAACTGAAATTTTCCGAGTCCGGCATGCTGCGTGGCAAATCGAAACGTTTGGGATCACCCTTTATCGCATGTTTTTCGATTTCAGGTCCGCCCGGATAACCGAGGACTAACAACTTCGCGATTTTGTCGAACGCTTCGCCGGCGGCATCGTCAACGGTGCGGCCAATGATCTGATAATCGGCCACGCGCCGAACCAAGATCGACATCGTATGTCCACCGCTAACGATCAGCGAAACGTTCGGCCTTATTTCGGTTTCACCGAAAAATGGCGAGAGCAAATGGCCCTCGAGATGATTGATCGCGAGATACGGTTTGCCGAAACCGATCGCGAGGCCCTTTGCGATTGACGCACCGATCATTAATGAGCTGGCCAGACCGGGACCGCTGGTTGCGGCAAAGGCGTCGATCCGTGAGATGTCGATCTCTGCTTCGCGCGCGACGCGCTCGAGTAACCGCGGCGCGTGCACGAGATGATTGCGCGAGGCAACTTCTGGCACAACGCCGCCGAATTTCTCGTGCTCGGCAATTTGGGACGCAACCTCGCTACCCAGTAATTTGCGCTCGCGAAGAACGGCGACCGCCGTTTCATCGCACGAGGTTTCGAGCGCCAGTATTGTCACGGGACAATTCTAGCGGCGGTTGTGTCAACCGCCGAATTAAAACAGAAGGCGCTTGGCACAAGCGCCTCTACAGCTATTTCTTGATCGCCTCGCCCTTGGGCGCGTTTTGCTGTGCGTAAATCATCACGCCTTTGAGCGCGTCGATCGCGCGCAGCATCTGTGGATCCGTGCTTTTAATGAAATTCTTGTCTTCGTCCGGCTTAATCGTGTCGCCGCTGCTTCGCGCCGTGAAAAGCTGCCTTTCCTGCTCGACGCTCATCGGAACTCGAATGTTTGGCGTCACACCGTTGCCGTGAATGACTTGCTTACTCGGGGTGTAATATTTCGCGGTCGTAAATCGTAAGGCCGATCCATCGGGCAATTGCATCACATTTTGGACAGAGCCTTTTCCGAAAGTTGTTTCGCCCACGACAATCGCGCGATGCAAGTCTTTGAGGGCGCCGCTAACGATCTCCGCGCCGCTGGCGCTGCCTTCATTCACCAAAACCGCCATTGGAAAATGCGGCCGTTCCTTGGCTGCGCCGGACGTTGTGTACTCGCGCTGTTGCGATGCAACGCGACCCTGCGTTGAAACGACTTTCGTGCTCGGCGGTAGAAATTGCGCACACACGTCCACCGCGCTGTTCAGCAAACCGCCGGGATTATTGCGCAGATCGAGAATCAGCCCCTCCATCCCCTGCTTTTGCAATCCATCAAGGGCTCTCGACAATTCGTCCGCGGTCGGCTCGTTGAATTGAATTAACCTCACGTAGGCAATTTTGAATGGGCCGGTCAGATCGGGATCGAGCAGCCGCGCACCTTTGACGCTTTGCACTTTGATCTCGGCGCGCTCGAGCGCGTAATCTTTAACTTCCTTGGTCGATGGCCGAATTAAGGTCAGCGAAATCTTCTGCCCGGGTGCGCCGCGCAAATGATTGATCACGTCCTGCAGATCCATTCTGTCAGTCGACGCTCCATTGATTTTCAAAATCTGATCGCCGGAAAGAATTCCGGCCCGCGCCGCAGGCGCGTCTTCCATTGGCGTCACTACCGTTGGTAAACCATTCTTGATTGCGACTTCAATGCCCAGTCCGTTGAAGCGGCTGCGCGTGTCTTCTTGCATGTCGCGGAAATCGCTCGGGTCCATAAACTGGCTATGCGGATCGAGCGAACCCAGCATCCCCTTGAGCGCGGCCGTGATCAGGTCGTGGTAACTCGTTTTGTTTCCGTCGACGTAATCCTGGCGGATCAACTGGACTGCCTTCGCGAAGATGGCGATTTGTGAATAACCGCTGTCGTCGTCTTGATCGGCGCCGCGCAACGTGTGAAAGCCGATGCCGAAAAGCAGAGCGAGGAGCAACAGACCGAATACTCCGAAAAGGATACGGCGCTTCATCTTGGATTGGGCCTCAAACGGTCGGACATTCGCTCATCCAAAATTTTTGGCAACGTCCAAAGCGTCGTCTAAAGTGGCGCCGCCGTGTTCATTATTCGTCCAAGGAGATTTCTGGGCTGCGCTTTGGTGGCAGTCGCAACCTATTTGCCATTGGCGAGTGCGTTCGCGGTGCAAACTCCCGACTCAGAATACGAGGCAATCGCGGAGGAGTTCATTAAGGGCTATTTCGCCGCGCGGCCGCTTTTGGGCACGGCTATCGGCCTACATGAATACGATGGCAAGATCACGGATTACAGCCGGCTCGCGCTCGATGCCGAACTTTCCCGATTAAAACGGTTCGATGACCGGCTTCAGAAATTCGACCTCAACAAACTCAGCCAGCGGCAATCGATCGACCTGCGAATTCTGCAGGCCGCCATTCGCAACGAAATCTTCCAGCGTGAAGCGATGGCGATCTACGAGCGCAACCCAATTGTCTACGCCCGCGCGGCCGACGTGAACATTTATATCAAGCGCAACTTCGCGGCGTTGGAAGACCGCGTGCACAGCATTGTCGCAATCGAGTCGCAAGTACCAAACATTCTCATCGCTGCGAGAACCAATCTCGATCCGGTATTGCCAAAGCCGTACGTCGAGCTCGCGATTCGGGTCGCGAAAGGCTCGGCCGATTTTCTGCGGAAGAATCTGGTCGGAGCAGTCGTCGAACTCAGAGACGAACGGGTGCGGACCGAATTCCTGGAAGCAAATCGCAAGGCAGCGGCGGCACTGACTGATTATGCCGCCTGGCTCGAACGCGATAAATTGCCGAAAGCCACGACCGATTTTGCACTCGGCCAGCAAAAGTTCCAACGGCTCTTGAAGGAAACCGAACTTGTCGATCTTCCGCCCGAGAAAGTTCTCGAGACCGGCCTGACTCAAATGCACAAAGAGCAAAAAGCTTTCGCCGACGCCGCCAAGAGAATCGATTCGAACAAATCGGCGGTTGAAGTTTTCAAACAAATGCAAAGCGAGCATCCGACCCCGGAAAGTCTGCTGGCCGATATCGGTAAAGACCTCGAACAGATTCGAAAGTTTGTGGTGACGCGAAAGTTGGTCACGATTCCATCCGAAGTTCGAGCACGCGTGAAAGAGACGCCGCAGTATCGCCGCGCGACGTCTTTTGCGTCAATGGACACGCCGGGCGCATTCGAGAAGCGCGCGACCGAAGCCTATTATTATGTGACGCCGCCAGAGAGCGACTGGCCGCCGCTGCAAAAAGACGAATGGCTAACCGCATTCAACTTTTACAGCACCGACGTTGTTTCCATTCATGAGGTTTATCCCGGGCATTACGTCCAGTTCCTGCGTTTGAATGCTTCGCCCGCCAGCAAAGTGGAAAAAATTTTCGGAAGCTACGCTTTCATCGAAGGCTGGGCCCATTACTGCGAGAAAATGATGGTCGACGAAGGCTACGGCACAGTCGCCAACCCGAGTGAAGCTGACGAGAAACGCGCCGCAAAATATCGGTTGGCGCAAGCGGACGAAGCGCTGTTGCGATTATGCCGCCTCTGCGTCTCGATCAAAATGCACACCCAGCAAATGACCGTGGAAGAGGCGGCCAAATTTTTCCAGGATAACTGCTACTATGAAGAGAAACCGGCGCGCGCGGAAGCGATGCGCGGTACTTTCGATCCCGGCTACCTCAATTATACGCTCGGAAAACTGCAGATTTTGAAATTGCGCGATGATTACAAGGCGCAGGAGGGTGCGAATTTCTCAGCCCAAAAATTTCACAACGAGCTGCTCAACCACGGCATGCCCCCGATTCGATTGCTCCGCGAGCTGATGCTGAAAGACAAATCGAAGTGGGACGAAGTGCTTTAATCGCCTGCCACCCCCTAACGTTAGCGAAGGCGGGCCCCGTCACGCCGTAAGGCTCGGCGAACGCGGATCAATCTAGCCCGGGCAAAGAAGGCGGCGGCGTAATTTCTTTCTGCGGAGGCGGCTGCTCGATTTGCGTGAGCTTGGCATCGAGCTTGGTCATCGTCCTCTCCGTTTCGGAGTAACTCCCGCTGGCATTGGCTA
>Ga0209056_10006918_pt1 | contig 11690 bp, 4 predicted proteins | sample GraSoiAngelo_114_FD_185876 | JGI IMG/M metagenome (GOLD analysis project Ga0209056, IMG submission 185876) | Grasslands soil microbial communities from the Angelo Coastal Reserve, California, USA - 14_0903_13_40cm (SPAdes) (version 2) | ecosystem: Environmental > Terrestrial > Soil > Grasslands ... | reverse complement strand
CTTCCGGTGAGCTCGAAATGCCGCTCCACTAATATCTGCACGAGTTCTAGGTCGCGTGGCTCAATCACCGGCTCCAGATCAACCGCCGCTAGATTGCACCGCTTCTCCGTAAAATCCATCTTTTCGTCGAACACGTACGCAATGCCACCACTCATGCCAGCGGCGAAATTTCTCCCGCAGGAACCCAGCACTACGACCAGTCCGTTGGTCATGTATTCGCAGCCGTGATCTCCAACTCCCTCCACCACGGCTGTTGCACCAGAATTTCGAACCGCAAATCGCTCTCCGGCGACGCCGCCGAAGAAAGCTTCGCCGCTGGTAGCGCCATAGAGGACAACGTTGCCGATCAGAATATTTTCTTCCGCAGCAAACCGAGCATCTTTCGGAGGATGGACTATGACCCTTCCTCCCGAGAGGCCCTTGCCAACGTAATCGTTGGCATCGCCTTCGAGCGTCATGGTCACGCCTTTAGCCAGGAATGCCCCGAAGCTTTGTCCTGCGGAGCCAGCGAAGCTGATGCAGATGGTGTCATCGGGCAAGCCTTCCGATCCGTAGCGGCGCGCGATCTCCCCGCTCAACATTGCGCCGACGGTACGGTGCACGTTGCGAATTGGAAAACTCATCTCCACTGGCGTGCGGTTCTCAAGCGCGTCTTTGGCTCCCGCGATCAAATCGTGATCCAAGGCCTTGTCAAGCCCATGGTCCTGCACCTGGACGCAATGCCGGGCAACGCGGCCGGGTAGGGGTGGGTTGTAGAGAATCGCTGAAAGATCCACGCCCTTGGCCTTCCAGTGATCAATCGCCGGCTGTACATCGAGCATGTCCACACGCCCGACCATGTCATCCACTTTGCGGAAGCCGAGCTCGGCCATGAACTGCCGCACTTGCTCGGCCACAAAGAAGAAGAAATTGATCACGTGCTCGGGCTGGCCAGCGAACTTCTTGCGCAGTTCAGGATCTTGCGTAGCAATACCTACCGAACACGTATTCAGATGGCACTTGCGCAGCATGATGCATCCCATCGCAACCAGCGGCGTCGTGGCGAAGCCGAACTCCTCTGCTCCAAGGAGCGCTGCGATCACGACATCGCGTCCAGTCTGAAGTTTGCCGTCCGTCTGTACGCGGATGCGGCTACGCAGGTCGTTCATTAACAAAACCTGTTGCGTCTCCGCGAGACCTAGTTCCCATGGAATTCCAGCGTGCTTAATCGAACTGAGTGGAGATGCGCCAGTGCCGCCGCTGTCGCCTGAAATCAGAACAACATCGGCATGGGCTTTCGCAACGCCCGCTGCAACCGTGCCAACGCCGATCTCGGAGACCAGCTTCACGGAAATACGCGCCTGCGGGTTCGCGTTCTTCAAGTCGTAAATCAGTTGCGCGAGGTCTTCGATCGAATAAATGTCATGATGCGGTGGCGGAGAAATCAGGCCAACACCCGGGATCGAATGCCGTAAGCGGGCGATGATCTCGTCCACTTTGTGACCGGGAAGTTGCCCTCCCTCCCCCGGCTTCGCGCCCTGCGCCATTTTGATCTGCAATTCATCTGCATTGACCAAGTAACTCGTCGTGACGCCGAACCGCGCGGAGGCCACTTGCTTGATCGCACTGCGGCGCCAGTCACCATTGCCGTCTTTCTTGTAGCGCTCTTCGTCTTCGCCGCCTTCGCCGGTGTTCGACTTGCCTCCGATCCGGTTCATGGCGATAGCGAGCGTCTCATGCGCCTCTTTACTGATTGAGCCGAACGACATCGCGCCGGTGGTGAATCTCTTGACGATCTCTTTCGCGGGCTCGACTTGTTCGATCGCAACCGGTTTGCGCGCCTTCTTGATCTTCATCAAGCTGCGCAGTGTCGCTAGGTTGCGACCTTGCGCATCGATCAGGTCGGCGTATTCCTGAAATGTTTTGAAGTTATTGTCGCGGACGCTGTGCTGCAACTTGCTGATAGTGTCCGGATTTAGCAGGTGATACTCGCCATTCACGCGGAAGTGATAGCCGCCTCCAACCGCGAGTTCGGTATCTGCATCCGTGACGGAACGGAACGCAAATTCGTGCTTGAGTTGCGCTTCGCGCGCGAGAACGTCAAGACCTACGCCACCAATGCGAGAGGTCGTACCGGCGAAATAGGCGTCCACCAATCCTTTATTCAGCCCGATCGCTTCGAAGACCTGCGCGCCACGATAACTTTGCAGCGTCGAAATACCCATCTTCGAGAATGTCTTGAGCAAACCTTTATTTACAGCTTTGATGAAGTGCTTCACCGCAACATCGGGAGTCATGCCGCCAGGCAAATAACCTCTGGCTGCCAGGTCTTCCAGCGTCTCGATCGCAAGATAAGGATTGATCGCACTCGCGCCGTACCCGATCAGCAAAGCGAAGTGCATGACTTCTCGCGGCTCTCCCGATTCGATAATCAGCGCCACCTGAGTACGGGTTTCGTCGCGCACAAGTAGATTATGGACAGCGGCAAGCGCCAACAGGCTGGGAATCGGAGCGTAGTTCTTATCTACCCCGCGGTCGGAAAGAATGAGCAATGTATAGCCGGACTTGACGGCCAAAGATGCCCGGCGGGAAAGTTCATCCAGCGCAGATCGAAGTCCTGCTTCGCCATCCTTTGCACTGAACAGCGCCGGCAAGGTAATCGCCAGCAGGTCTCCGCGCGAAACCCGGCGCAACTTTTCCAAATCGCGATTGGTGAGAATCGGATGCGGCAGCTTCAGAGTGTGGCAATTCTCTGGAGTCTCATCCAAGATGTTGCGCTCGGTACCGATATAGCTGATGAGCGACATGACCATCTCTTCGCGGATTGGATCAATTGGTGGATTTGTCACCTGTGCAAAAAGCTGCTTGAAATAATTGAAGAGAGGTTGCGGCTTGTCGCTCAAGCAGGCCAGCGGCGTATCCGTCCCCATCGAGCCGACCGGTTCCTCGCCTTTGGCCGCCATTGGCTCGATGATCATTTTCAAGTCTTCATCGGTATAGCCAAACGCGCGCTGGCGCGCGAGGATAGTCGCGTGATCAGATGCATGCACGCGCACCGGCTCGGGCAATTGGTCGAGCGTAATTTGATTTTCTTTCAGCCACTCGCCGTACGGCTGGCGTGCCGCTAGTCTCTTCTTTATCTCCTTGTCTGAGATGATCCGGCCTTCGGACATATCCACCAGAAACATCTTCCCCGGCTGCAAACGGCCTTTGCGCTTCACTCTTTCGGGTGGGATTGACAGCACTCCCGCTTCCGACGCCATCACAACCAGGTCATCATCCGTAACCACATAGCGGCCCGGACGCAAACCATTGCGATCAAGAGTTGCGCCGATCATGCGGCCGTCGGTAAAAGCGATGGCAGCGGGCCCGTCCCAAGGCTCCATCAACGAGCAGTGATATTCGTAAAATGCGCGTTTCTCCGGTTTGATGTGAGGATTACCCGACCACGCTTCGGGGATGAGCATGGCCATAACGTGCGGCAGGCTGCGTCCAGCCTGGAACAGGAGTTCCACCGCGTTGTCGAAACTGGCCGAGTCGCTGCCGCCGGGTTCAATGATGGGGAACAGCTTCTTGATGGCATCGCCGAATAATGGTGTCTCCAGAATGGACTGGCGCGCATGCATCCAAGCGACGTTGCCTTTGAGCGTGTTGATCTCGCCGTTGTGCGCGATGTAGCGATAAGGGTGCGCGAGCTTCCAACTTGGAAAAGTGTTCGTGGAAAAGCGCTGGTGCACCAGGCAAAGCGCGCTCTCGGCATCGGGATCGGAAAGGTCCCCGTAGAAGTTGGCGATTTGTGGCGCGAGCAGCAGACCTTTGTAAACGATGGTGCGACAAGACAACGAAGGAACGTAGAAAAATTCTTTGTCTTCGATGTCAGACTCGGCTATCTCGAGTTCCGCCCGCTTGCGGACCACATACAACTTCCGCTCGAAGGCATCCTCATCAATTTCCGGTGGGCGCGCGACAAAAATCTGCTGGATGTAAGGCTGCGATGCCCGCGCAACTCGTCCAATAGCGTCGCCATTTACGGGAGTATCGCGCCAGCCCAGAACGCTCAGTCCTTCTTCCCGAATAATTCTTTCGAGAACTCCTTCACAGTTCAGACGCGGATGCTTCTCGACCGGCAGGAACGTTATTCCGACTGCATATTCACCCGGTGCAGGCAGTGTGAACCCCAGGGTTTCGCATTCGCGGGCGAAGAACTTGTGGGGAATTTGAATGAGCACTCCGGCGCCGTCGCCGGTCTCAGGATCGCAACCGCATGCCCCACGGTGGGTCAGGTTGATTAAGACCCGAATCCCTTGCTCGATGATCTGGTGGCTCTTCTCACCGCGAATGCTGGCGACGAAACCCATACCGCAGGCATCATGCTCGTTCGCGGGATGATAAAGACCCTGCGCAGGTGGCAAACCGTTGATTGTCTTCCAGCGACTCAGGGAAATCTCCTAAGGAAAAACGTCGTTAGTCATGCGTCGTCGGCTGAGGACGCCGCTGGGTGATCAGGAGGTTCGGGCCAACGACCAAGGGACGAACGACCACGGCTGGTTTCTTAGATCGCGCACCACGACCTGTATATATCTTTGGTACAGCGGGTTGGGGTCAAAAGTACAATTCAGAATTTCGATACAAGTGATGGAAATTTCAATATCTGCCATCCTGCGTGCGCATATGTCCGCGCGATGCTTCGCGACCCGCAGTTGCCGACCATTTGGCCAGGTAAAATGAGCCGGTCTCCGGTTTTTCGATGCAATGAATCCAAAACTCCAATACTCACTCGAACCGCACCTACGTTATATTTGAGTGAATGTCGTCCATGCTTCAGACCGGATCGCCCGCCCCGCGAATGACGGTGGGGACACGAATTACCGTCTGGCGTGGGCGTCGTTGAGCTGGGCTTAAGAGATCTGCTCAAGACCCACAGCCGAATCAGCCGGCGGGTGGGTCTTTCGTTTGTGGGCGTGATTTGAAACCTAATTTAATCTGAGATTCGGGAAGTAGCCTTTATCGAGCTGGAACAGTAGGGAGCTACAGCGCAGATGATCGTCATGAAATTTGGCGGGACGTCGGTCGAGAGTACCGATGCCATTGAGCGTGTGGCCCGCATCGTCAGCAGCCGCCTGAAACGGTCGCCCGTGGTCGTAGTCAGTGCCATGGCCAAAGTTACTGACCAGCTCGTGGCTATGGGGAATCAAGCCGCTGCCGGTGATTGCAATGCAGCGATTGAATTGCTGCAAGCATTGCGGGAGCGCCATCTGCAGACCGCGCGGGAGCTGCTGGGCAGCAAACGCGGTGCCAGCCTCGCTCCGCGGCTGGAAGGCTATTTTTCTGAGTTGGAAAACTTTCTACGAGGATTAGCTGCGGTCCGTGAGCTTACGCCCCGGGGCAGTGACTACTTACTTTCATTTGGGGAGTTGCTTTCCAGCGTTATCGTGGCAGATGCGTTTGCCGTTCGCGGATTAAATGCCGCCTGGGTGGATTCGCGTCAATGCCTGGTTACGGATGCGAACCATACTCGCGCAGTGCCGCAAATGAAACAAACGCGTGAGCGTTGCAAGAATAAACTTGTGCCGCTTGTATCTAAGAAGCGCATTGCGGTGATGGGCGGATTTATTGCAGCAACCGAGAATGGTGTTCCGACTACGCTCGGCCGCGGCGGATCAGACTACTCAGCCGCCATTATTGGCGCGGCTGTGGATGCGGATTGTATCGAAATATGGACTGACGTCGAAGGCATGATGACCACCGACCCCCGGCTGTGTCCGGACGCCAAGACCATCAAGCGCATTAGTTTTAATGAGGCGGCGGAACTCGCGTATTTTGGCGCCAAAGTCTTGCATCCGGCGACATTGCTTCCGGCAATTCATCAGAACATTCCGGTTTACGTGCTCAACTCCCGTAATCTCAAGAGTACTGGCACCGAGATCACTGCACAGGCGCCACCCAGTCGTGACACGTTTCGTGCCATCACGGCCAAAAACGGGATCAGCATTGTGAACGTGGTAGCCTCACGCGGAGTCATGGTGCACGGCTTCCTTCGTTCGGTATTTGAAGCGCTAGACCGGCACTCGAGCCCGGTGGATATCGTCGCAATCTCGGAAGTCAGCATGTCATTCACCATGGAAACCAAGCGATTGCCAAAAGCTCTACTATCAGAACTTGAGCAGATCGCCGATCTGGCCCGCGAAGATCGCCAAGCGATCATTTGCTTGGTCGGTGAAGACATTCACGGCAAACCGGGCATAGCGGCTAGCGTATTCAACACAATTGCGAAGGCCGACGTAAACATCCGCATGATTTCCCAGGGTGCGTCGGAAATTAACATCAGCTTCGTAATCCAGGAAAATGATGTTCCCAAGGCCGTGCGCCACTTGCACGCACAGTTCTTCCCTGGTAGAACCGCCAGAAAGATTGCCACAGCTAAAAAGAGTGGCACAACGAATGGACTGGGGCGGCGGCGCACAAAGGGTACTGAAATCTCCGGGGTGCATGAAACGCGCGCGTCAAATGGAAGAGCCGCTGCGGCGTCTCGCCCCTAGCCCTCTGGATGCGACGCCGTCTTTATCGATCGTAAATGGAATGACGACAGCAAGCACAAATTCGATCTCACTGATGGCGAAGGAAAACTCCAGCCGCAAACAACCCTTGCGAATCGCCATTCTCGGTTTCGGCACCGTGGGCAGTTCCGTCGCGCGAATTCTCGCCGAGAACGCTCTAGGCGGACTAGAGCTCACGCACGTCTGCAATCGCAATGTCGAGCGCAAGCGAGTGAACTGGCTGCCCAGCACTGTTCGGTGGACGGATGACATCAGCGACGTCCTTTCCTCTGATGTCGACATCGTTGTGGAGCTCATCGGCGGCTTGGAGCCAGCCGGCGGTTGGGTACGCAAGGCGCTGCGCGCAGGCAAGTCCGTGGTTACTGCGAACAAGCAGCTCATCGCCCGCCACGGGACTGAGCTCGTTCGCCTGGCGCGCGAGAATAATCAGCATTTGGCTTTCGGAGCGTCCGTCGCGGGGGGCGTTCCGGTCATCTCCGGTCTGCAGGAAGGACTGGCCGGAGACGACCTGGTGCAGCTTTGCGGCATTCTCAACGGCACCTGCAATTACATTCTCACCCGTATCGAAAGCGCCGGAATTTCTTTTGACGCCGCGCTGCGAGAAGCCCAGAAGTTAGGCTTTGCCGAAGCCGATCCTTTCGAGGATATCGAAGGCCACGATGCTCGCGCAAAATTAACCATTCTTGCGCGAACGGGATTGCGCGTTTCAGTTGATCCTCTGGATATTCAGGCACGGTCGATCGCCAAGATCGAGCCGGTCGATTTTGAATATGCAAAGCTGCTGAATTGCACCATCCGGCAGATTTCGCGCGCGGAAAAGACGTCGGATAAGCTGTTCGCCTCCGTGCAACCGACCCTGGTACACGAATCTTCGCCTTTAGCAGTGGTCGAGGGAGGGCAAAATTTGGTGATGTCCACAGGGAAGTTCGGAGGCGGGACCGTTTTCGCGGGTCACGGCGCGGGTGGAAATCCGACAGCGGTGGCCGTCGTCTCGGATTTGATTTCTATTGTCCGCTCGCGTCAGATCAATGGCGTTTTGGATGAAGGCAGTACTTCATCCCTCCCCGTCAGCGCCAATTTCACCTCGCGTCATTACTTGCGATTCACCGTGAGAGACGAGCCCGGAATCATCGCAGCGCTTGCGCTGATCTTCTGCCGATCCGGCATCAATATTGATTCGGTATTTCAGAAGCCGGGGTACCCGAAGTCAAAGCTACCGTTTGTGATTACGCTGGAGCCGTGCGGCAACGCTCTGGTCGAGGATGCTTTGAAGCATATCGCGGAACTAACTTTCCACGTCCAGCCCTGCTTGAATCTGCCAATTCTGGATTAACGCGCGCTCCGTTTGCGTGACCTTGGCGCCAAGAACGCAAAGGAATTTGCATTAGAGGCGTTGGAGCGGATGATCAGGCAAATAAAGGCACACCGAACCCGTCCGGCAAAAAGCCCACACGTTCCATGGCCATGCTTGCTTCGGTATTGCGCATAAACGTATTCCATACGAGCTGCGAGCGCGCATTTTCCGCCATGAGCATGCTGATTCCCACGTCGATACCTAGCACATACTTGCTGGCCCAGCCGGTGAGTGGATTGAAGGCGTCCACAAAACCGTACTTCTTCCAGATTTGGTTGCCGTATTGGGAACGCAGATTTTGTAGCGCTGTCATTGATTCACGAAAAGTAAACGGGAGAGATCCAGCCGCAGCGGCCGGAACTAAGCTACCGTCAATCGGGCCCAACAACGGTGGCCCACCCCACGCGACATAGCCTGCACTGGAATCGGAAGCGGTGATGCCCCAAACATCACCCGAGTAGCAAGGGAACTTCTGGCCCAACTCGGCGCAAAACTCACGATGAGCGTGGGAGGCAACCGCTGAATTCTCAAAATAGTTGGCGTAGTCATCGTGCTGGTCACGAAAATCGAACCATGCATGGGAGAACTGGTGCACAAACAGCGGCGCTGGAGATGAAATGTACTGCTTGCCTCCGTAAACCATCTTTGGCCGCCGGACCGCACGCCAACAATCCGCTGGAATTGGGAAGGTTGGAGATCCGATCGCAAGCAGATACAGCATCATTGATTCGCAATACGAATCCCATCGCAAGTGGCTGAAACCGTGCTCGGGCTTCCACTCAAGCGCGAACGTGTCGCCGCCGTTCAAGGCCCAAGGCCACTCCACCCGATTGAAGATCGTCGTTGCGTCGCGCTTGATTCCGCCGGATTGAAAATACTCCCGACATGTGAGGACACCACAGAGCAGAATCGAGTTGTCAATGGGCGAGATCTCAGAGGTCCTGACACGTTTGCCGTTGCTCGGATCCACAAAGTGATACAAGAAGCCATGTTCTAGCTGTGCATCCTGCGCCAGGAATCTCAGCGTCTTCGCAACACGCTGCTCAATTTGGGACTGAGGACGATAATTGCGCTCGTGGCCAATGCATAGGGCAGTCAATCCGAAGCCCGTGGCTGCGATGCTGGCAATACCTGGCGATCCGCTTCCATTGGCATTGGCTTTGTCCATTATTAAGCCAGTTGCCGGGTGGACTTCATTCCAGAAGAATTCAAATGCTGCGCGCTCGAGCTCCTCGAGCAGGAGGTCGTCGCTGAGGGAGATCTGGGGACGGCGTGCCAGTACACTTGACGCCAGAGCCTTCCCAGTCAGCGGAAGAGCTACGGCCCCAGTCAGCGCCACGCGAAGGAATTGACGGCGGGTCGGTTTCATCTACAAACGAATTGTGTTGTGATTATCAACGAAAGTTAGTTTTCCCGGTGCTGTGGAGCAACAGGAAAATAGAATTTTTTCTCCGCGCCGTGAACATTTTTCACAAATCGTAGGTCAAAGCGCGACAATTCTTCTCTCTTCGCATGTTGTACCGTGCTTGATCGCGAGTCAAAGAAATCCCGACACGCCGGATAACGCGAGTAATTAAGACGAACGCCTTAGCCCGCGTTCGCGAGAGGATGTGCCTGAGGCGGTGTTTATAATCCTAGCGGGCGCCCACTTCGCGATATGGGAAGTCCAGTCACGCGGAATGTCTGGCACGCCGGCCGACAAACCTTGCACTTGTTTTGAGCATCTTTGCAGGGGCCATCGCGTCAGCTGCGACAACCGTGCCGGACCAGGATTCGGGCTAAATGTCACAAAAAGAAAACTTCTGGAGCAGTTGGCGGGAGCGTCTCTCGGCCCTGCGCAACGTGCCGCCGGTCCTGAAAATCGTGTGGGATTCCGGCCCCGGAGTGGTGACATTTGGAATCGTCGCTCGCATAATTGCGGCGCTGCTTCCGGTCGCCCTGGGTTACATTCCGAAACTGATCATTGACATTCTGGATCTTCATCTGCACACGCACGAGGCGGTTCCAGCCCGACTTTGGTGGCTGCTGGCGGCCGAATTTGGCCTTGCCGTCCTCAGCAGCGTAGTCACCCGAATGATTGACTACTCCGACGCGCTGCTGGCCAACAAGTACACCCGGCACGTCAGCATTCAGGTGATGAAGCATGCCTCGGCTTTGGACTTGACTGCCTATGAGGACCCGGTTTTCTACGATCGCCTGGAGCGCGCCCGCGTACAGGCGACTGACCGGCTGGTCATGATCCAATCCATCGGCCGGCTTCAGCTGCAACTGATCACGGCAATCGGCTGGTCAGTCGCAGTGATGATCTACTCGCCTTGGCTGATGCTGCTGCTCGTCGCCGCGGTATTGCCCGCGTTCATGGGTGAAACACACTTTGCCTTTCTGGGCTACGCGAAGAATTTCCGGCAGACGCCCATCAAACGGCAGCTCGATTATCTGCGCCAGGCGGGCGCCACCAAGGAAGCCGCCAAAGAACTCAAACTCTTCAGCCTGAGCCGGTTTTTTACGGAACGCTTTGCAAGGCTCTCCGACATTATTTATCAGCAGGATGTCGACCTGGCAAAGCGGCGACTTGGCGTTGGATCGGGGCTGTCATTCGTTAGCACCGCCGGATATTATGGCGCCTACGCGTACGTCATATGGCGGACCCTCTCGGGGCGCTGGACTATCGGCACTTTTTACTTTCTGAGCACTGCCATTCTGCAAGCCAGCAGCAACATTCAGCAGGTATTTTCGACTCTCTCAGGAATCGCTGATCAAGCCCTATTTCTCACCGATTTGCTGGCGTTCTTCGAGATGAAGCCCACGATTCGCTCAAAGCCGAATGCGCTGCCTGCTCCCCGTCCGATTCAACAAGGGTTCGAGTTCCGCGAGGTCACTTTTCGCTATCCCGGAACAGATCGCCTGGTGATTGACCGACTGAATTTCAATTTGCGCCCGGGCGAGCGAGTTGCCTTGATCGGTGAGAACGGACAAGGCAAAACCACCATCGTAAAGCTCATCACAAGACTGTACGACCCGAGCGAAGGACAAATTCTGCTCGACGGGGTTGATTTGCGCGAGTACGACCTGGAAGACCTGTACAGAGAAATAGGTGTGATCTTCCAGGACTTTATGCGGTACGAGATGACCGCTCGCGAGAACATCGCGGTGGGAAAAATCGAAGAACTGTCTAACGCTGTTTCGGTCGAGTCCGCTGCCAGTAAGAGTCTCGCCGATGAGGTGATCGCCAGACTCGGCGCTGGATACGAGCAGATGCTTGGGCGGAGGTTCGAGGGCGGTGTGGATCTTTCAGGCGGCGAATGGCAAAAGCTAGCCCTCGCCCGCGCGTACTTGAGAGACTCTCAACTGTTGATTCTGGATGAGCCGACTGCGGCGCTCGATGCCCGCAGCGAATATCAGGTTTTCCAGCGATTTGCGGAGCTTACGGCTGGGAAGATGGCGTTATTCATTTCGCATCGTTTCTCCACGGTACGCATGGCAGATCGGATCGTGGTGCTCGAAAACGGGAACATAGTGGAAGAAGGGACGCACGAGAAGCTCACGCGGATAGGCGGCCGATACGCTGAGATGTTTGAATTACAGGCCGCTAATTACCGTTAAGGACTGGAATGCCGCAGAATACGCATGTGGAAATGGCCGATATCGAGGCCGCGCGAATCGCGCAGGAGAAGAAGGAGCCTGCTGCCGATTTCGCTGCACTGCGCAAGAATGCGGAGGAAGTCTCGCGCTGCCTGGCCTGGAATCCAAGCGTACACGCCTCGCGTTTTTTTTCTGCTCGCTGGAAGGCCATGGCCGCG
>Ga0209056_10006917_pt1 | contig 11691 bp, 10 predicted proteins | sample GraSoiAngelo_114_FD_185876 | JGI IMG/M metagenome (GOLD analysis project Ga0209056, IMG submission 185876) | Grasslands soil microbial communities from the Angelo Coastal Reserve, California, USA - 14_0903_13_40cm (SPAdes) (version 2) | ecosystem: Environmental > Terrestrial > Soil > Grasslands... | reverse complement strand
CGCGAGATCGGCATCCTGGTGGCGATGGGGATGCCGCGCGGCCGCAGCCGCCGCGTGTTCCTGACGCAGGGCGTATTCATCGGGTTGACGGGGACGGTCCTGGGGGCCGTGCTTGGACTGATCGCGGGGTCCCTCGTGAACCGCGGCCAGCTGATCCCGATCGATCCGTCGATTTACTTCATCGACCATCTGCCCGTGCTCATCAATCCCCTCGACGCCGTGGCCATCGTCGCGGCGAGCCTGGTGATCGCCACGTTGGCGCCGCTCTATCCGAGCGTCCAGGCTGCCCGGCTCGATCCCGTGACGGCGATCCGGTACGAATGAACGCGCTCCTCGTGGGCCGGGCGATCCGGCGTGTCTTCGCGGGCGGCGACGGGCAGCTGCTCGAGATCCTGTCCGGCATCGACATCGAGGTGCGGCGCGGGGAGTTCGTCGCGATCGTCGGCGCCTCGGGGGCAGGGAAAAGCACGCTGCTCCATCTCCTCGGGGCGCTCGACAGTCCGACGACCGGAGACATCTGGCTGGATGGCTCGCGCTATGCCGATCTCGACGCGCGCGGGGCGGCGGAACTGCGGAACCGGAAGCTCGGCTTTGTGTTCCAGTTTCATCATCTCTTGCGCGAGTTCTCGGCTCTGGAGAACGTCATGATGCCGCTGCTGATCGGCGGCTCGTCTCCGCGCACAGCGCGTTCGCGCGCCGAAGAGGTCTTGGCGGAGGTGGGCCTGGCAGGTCGCATGAGCCATCGCCCCGCCGAGCTCTCTGGCGGCGAGCAGCAACGCTGCGCGGTCGCGCGGGCCCTGGTGCACGACCCCAGCGTGGTGCTCGCCGACGAGCCGTCGGGCAATCTCGACCATGCGAATGCCGAGCGGTTGCACGAAATCTTTTTCCGGCTCGCCCGCGAGTATGAGACTACGGTCGTGGTCGTCACGCACAACCGTCAGCTCGCTGGTCGGGCGGACCGGGTGCTCTTACTGGAGGACGGCCGGCTCACGTCGGTGAGCTCGGTCGATGCGATTCCCTGATGCTCTGCGATAACTGCAAGGAACGCGACGCCATCATCAACCTGACGCAGGTGGAGCACGACTCGAAGGTCACGCTCCATTTGTGCGAGCAGTGCGCGCAGCAAAAGGGCGTCGAAACCGGTGGCGCGGTGCTCAAGAGCCCCCTCGGCAACTTTCTGGGAGCGGTGGTCAAAGGGGGGGGCGGGGGTGCCGGGGCCCTCGTCCCGGCGACGGGAGATGCCCTGCGCTGCCCGGCGTGCGGCAGCACGCTGCGCGACTTCCGCGATTCCGGGCGGCTGGGCTGTGATCAATGCTATGCCTCGTTCGACTCGCATCTGCGCGATTTGCTGCGCCGGCTGCATGGCTCGAGCCAGCATGTGGGCGAGCGCTACGAGGCGCCGGGCGAACGTGGTGGCGATGATCCCCGCAGCCGTCTCCTCGAGCTGAAGGCCCAGCTGCGCCGCGCGGTCGAGGGCGAAAACTTCGAGCTGGCGGCCGAGCTGCGCGACCGCATTCGGGTGTTGGAGTAATGGACCTCTCCCTGCTTCCTGATGGCGGGATGCGCTGGCTGGACGCCTCCGGTCCCAAGTCCACGATTGTCCTGTCGACCCGGATACGTCTCGCCCGCAACGTCCGCGGCGTGCCCTTCAGCCAGCGGGCGAAGGACACCGATCGGACGACGGTCCTCGAGCGCGTCAGCGAGGCCGCGGCGTCCTCAGATCGCCTGGCGGCGGCGGTCGCATTTCACCTGGATAAGATGGATCGACCCGAACGGCAACTGCTGCACGAACGGCATCTTGTGAGTAAGGAGTTAGCCGGGCTCGATCGCGAGGCACGTCCCCGGCCGGGCGCGGCGTTGCTCGTCCAGGATCAGGTCGGCGTCATGGTGAATGAAGAAGACCACTTGCGACTGCACGGCATGTGGTCGGGATTCGATTTGGAGGACGCGTACGCCGCGGTGGAGGCGGTCGATGCCGATTTGGGCCGGCTCGTTCCTTTCGCCTTTCATCCTGAATTTGGCTATCTTACGTCCTGTCCAACGAATGCAGGAACGGGGCTCCGGGCCAGCGTTCTTATCCATTTGCCGGGCCTTGTTTTGACCAAAGAAATCAACAAAGTTCTGCAAGGACTGTCGCAGGTAGGACTGACCTTTCGGGGCTTGTACGGGGAAGGCAGTGAAGTTGTCGGAAATTTCTTCCAGTTGTCCAACCAAACAACCTTGGGGAAGACTGAAGACGAACTGATCGACCACCTCGGGAAAATCGTGCGGCAAGTTATCGAATACGAAGAACAGGCACGGGACGTGCTGTTGAGAACGGCGCCCGAGGAAGTGGAAGACAAGACCTGGCGTGCGTACGGCCTGTTGAAGCATGCGCGCCAGGTGTCGTTTGAAGAAACGATGAACCTGTTGAGCGGAGTGCGGTTGGGTGTCGGTCTGAATCTGCTTCCCGGGCCGGGGGTATATACGCTCAACAAGCTGTTGATCTACACTCAACCTGCGCACCTCGCGGCAATGGATGGCCGGTCCACCGGCGACCGGGAGCTGCCGACGGTGCGCGCTGCGTTTGTACGGCGCCTGCTCGAAGCGGAACCCAGCTGATCGGCGAAAGGTGAGTTCGAACTAGATGAACGGGTACAATTTCACGGATCGCGTTCGGAAAGTTCTGCAGATGGCCCGCGAAGAGGCGGCCCGTTTGCATCACGAGTACGTCGGCACCGAGCACATCCTGCTCGGCTTGATCCGCGAGGGCGAGGGCGTCGCCGCAGCGGTCCTGACCAATCTCAATGTCGATCTCGAAGAGATTCAGCAGAAGATCGAGGAGACGGTCAAGAAGGGGAAAGCGGCGGCGGCCGCTGGTCCCGACCTCCCGTATACATCCCGCGCCAAGAAGGTGCTCGAGCTGGCGATGAGCGAGGCGCGCGAGCTGAATCACTCCTACGTCGGCACCGAGCACCTGCTGCTCGGCCTGCTGCGCGAAGAGAAGGGCATCGCGGCGCAGGTCCTGACCGACGCCGGGGTGAACTTGGAGCAGGCGCGCGCCGAGACGCTGCGGCTGCTGGGCAGCGAGATGCCGGCGACGCCGGCTGGTGGCGGCACCGGCGCGCAGCCCACGCCGCCCAAGAGCGAAAAGAAATCCAAGACGCCCGCGCTCGACCATTTCTGCCGCGACCTGACGCAGCTTGCGGCAGAAGGCGCGCTCGATCCGACGATCGGGCGGCAAAAGGAAATCGAGCGCGTGATGGAGATTCTGTCGCGCCGCAAGAAAAACAATCCCGTGCTCATCGGCGAGCCCGGTGTCGGCAAGACGGCGATCGTCGAAGGCCTGGCCCAACTGATCTCGAGCGGGCAGTGCCCCGACGCGCTCAAGGATCACCGCGTGTTGTCGCTCGACATGGCGGCGGTGATCGCGGGCACGAAGTACCGGGGCCAGTTCGAGGAGCGGCTCAAGGCCGTCATCAACGAGATCGCGCAAAACAAGAACATCATTCTGTTCATCGACGAGCTGCACACGCTCGTGGGTGCCGGGGCAGCGGAGGGCGCGGTCGACGCGTCCAACATGCTGAAGCCGGCGCTGGCGCGCGGCGAGCTGCAGTGCGTCGGCGCATCGACGTTGAACGAATACCGCAAATACATCGAGAAGGACGGCGCGCTGGAGCGCCGCTTCCAGACCGTGATCGTCGATCCGCCGACCGTCGAAGAGACGATCGAGATTCTCAAAGGACTGCGGAAGCGCTACGAGGATCACCATCGGGTCATCATTCCCGACGAGACGCTGATCGAGGCCGCCAAGCTGTCGGAGCGCTACATCACCGACCGCTTCCTGCCCGATAAAGCGATCGACGTGATCGACGAAGCGGGAGCCCGCGCGCGGCTGGCGGCGCAGGTGCCGCCGCCCGAGGTGGCCGAGCTGAAGGACAAGCTCGAGGGCATCAACGGCGACAAGGAAGCGGCGGTCCGCGATCAGAACTTCGAGCGCGCCGCGTCGCTGCGCGATTCCGAGCGCGAGCTGCAGGCGGAGATCCGGCGCAAGCAGGAAGAGTGGGAGCGTGAGCGCCAGACGCGCCGGCCGACGATCAGCGAAGAAGGCGTGGCGTTCATCGTGTCGCGCTGGACGGGGATTCCGGTGACACGCCTGCAGGAAGCGGAGACCGCGCGGCTGCTGCGCATGGAAGACGAATTGCATCAGAGCGTCGTCGGCCAGAACGAGGCGATTCAGGTGATCTCGCGGGCCATCCGGCGCAGCCGGGCGGGGCTCAAGGATCCCAAGCGTCCCATCGGCTCCTTCATCTTCAGCGGCCCCACGGGCGTCGGCAAGACCGAATTGGCGCGCGCGCTGGCGCGCTTCCTGTTCGCCGATGCTCAGGCGCTGATCCGCGTCGACATGTCGGAGTACATGGAGAAGTTCTCGGTGAGCCGGTTGATCGGCGCGCCGCCGGGCTACGTCGGGTACGAGGATTCGGGTACGCTCACCAAGGCCGTGCGGCGCAAGCCGTACTCCGTGGTGCTGCTCGACGAGATCGAGAAGGCGCACCCCGACGTCTTCAACATCCTGCTGCAGGTGCTCGACGAGGGGCACCTGACGGACAACTACGGCCGGCTGATCGACTTCAAGAACACCGTCGTGATCATGACCTCGAACGTGGGCGCCCGCGACGTCGTCAAGGGCAAGACGCTCGGCTTCGGCCAGCCCGATGCCAAGAGCGAGTTCGAGCGCATGTCCGAGAAGGTGAAGGAAGAGGTCAACAAGGTCTTCAATCCGGAATTCCTGAACCGGCTGGATGACGTGATCGTGTTCCACTCGCTGACCCGCGAGCACATCGCCCTGATCGTCGGCATTCTGGCGCGTGACGTGCAGAAGCGGCTGGGCGAAGAGGAGCTCACGCTACGGCTGACGCAGGGCGCAACCGATTTTCTGGTCGATCACGGCTACGATGAGCACTTCGGCGCGCGGCCGCTCAAGCGCGCCATTCAGAAATACGTCGAGGACCCGCTGTCGGAGAAGATCCTCGTCGGGGATTTCGCCAAGGGCGACGAAATCGAAGTGGACGTCGCTCCCGACAAGGAGCGCCTGGCATTCAAGGCACTCTCCGGCTCGAAGGCGTGATCCGCCGGCTCACCCTCCCCATCATCCTGAGTCTCGCCGCCGTCGCCCCGGGCCTGTGCGTCGCACAGGCCGGAGCGCCCGGCGCGACCCAGACGTCCCCACCGGCCCCGGACTCGATCGCGGTCGTGGGGAACCGGCGCAACAGCGCCGTCACGGTCATCCAGATCAGCGGCCTCGTACCGGGACGCGCGCTCAACTATCGCGACGTCCAGCGCGCCATCCAGGCGCTCTACACGAGCGGCCAGTTCGACGACGTCGCCATGACACAGTCACGAACCCAGGGCGGCAAGAACGTGCTCGTGATCCGCGTGCACGAGCGGCCGCAGCTCGTGAAGTGGGCGATGCGCGGCGTACAGCGACTGCCGGAGCACAGCGTGCGCGACAAGGTGACGCTGGCGGAAGGACGGCCGCTCGACCTGGCGAGCGTCGAGCGCTCCCGGGCGCGGATCGACTCGCTGTACCACGCCCGGGGCTACTACCTCGAGCACGCGAAGCCGCCGTGCGCGTCATCTTCGACATCGACGAAGGCCGCCGCGTCGCGATCGCACAGGTGGATATCCAGGGCAACACGCATTTCACCGATGAGGAAATCACGGCGCAGATGAAGTCGCGGCCGGAGGGATTCTGGTGGTTCCGCTCCGGCGAATACAACGACGACAAGATCGCCGAGGACCTGCGGCAGACGCTGCCGGCGTTTTACGGCAAACAGGGCTACGTCGACTTTCAGGTGCTCGACGACACGCTCGTCGTCAGCGAGCAGACGGGGAAGGCCACGCTCGTCGTCCGGGTCAGCGAGGGCGAGCCGTACCGCATCGGATCGTTCGAGGTCGTCGGCAACCGGCGCTTTTCGACTGAGGAGCTGCAGACCTTCTATCCGTTCGCGGGCGAGCAGCGCACCGGCCTGCTGGGTCTCGGCGGCCGGCACCACCTCGACTATTTCGACGATCAGATGTGGCAGGACGCGACGCGCAAGCTGCAGACGCTCTATTACAACAACGGCTACATCTACGTGAACGTGCGGAACGACGAGATTCGGCGCACGGCGCCCGACGGCAACCCGGTGGTCGACCTGCGCTGGGTGATCACCGAAGGGCAGCCGGCGATCGTCAATCACATCGAGATCCGCGGCAACGACGTCACGCACGACCGCGTGATCCGCGAAGCGATCGTGATGGTGCCGGGGGACGTGTTCCGCCAGGATGCGCTGATCGCGTCCTACCAGCGCGTGTCGAACCTCGGCTTCTTCAATCAGCCGATGCCATTCCCCGATACCAAGCCTGCCAACGACCAGGGCGATATCGACGTCATCTTCCGCGTGACCGAGAAGCGGACCGGGAACATCAACTTCGGCGCGTCGGTGGGGCAGGGCACGGGGGTCGGCGGGTTCCTCGGCCTCGATGAGCCCAACCTGTTCGGCCAGGGCAAACGCGGCCGTTTCCAGTGGCAGTTCGGGAAGAACATCAACGATTTCGACGTCTCGTTCACCGATCCCGCGGTGCACGAGTCGCGCGTCTCCGCGACCGTCGACCTCCATAACCAGCGCGTCCGGTACGTGATCGCCGACGTCGGACGGCTGCGGCGGCGTGGCGCCAGCCTGCAGCTCGGGTTCCCGTTCTTCGGCGACAATTACACGCGGCTGTACCTCTCGTACGGCATCGATCAGCAGAGCTTCACCGGCTCGTCGACGAATGCCGCCTTTACGAGCGCATTCCGCTGCAACGACTGCGTGCGCTCGACCGTCGGGGCGTCGCTGATGCGCGACACCCGCATCGACATGCCGTTCCCGACCGCCGGGACGATGGTGCAGTTCGGGCTCTCCCAGAGCGGCGGGATCCTCGGCGGATCGGGGAACTTCCAGCGCGTCGATGCCGAGGGGCATTTCTACGCCCCGATCGGCTCACTCGGCAGTCCCGGCAGTTCGCAGGTAAAGTTCGTCCTGGGCTTCTCGACGCGGTCCGGATTCGTGTTCGGCAGCTCGCCGTTCTTCGAGCAGCTGTTTACGCTGGGCGGCACGCAGTTTTTCATTCCGCTGCGCGGCTACGACGAGGCCTCCATCACGCCGTTCGGGTATGATCCGAACGCGGCCAACAACGGCGCGAGCCCCAACGCCTTCGGGAAGGCGTTCTTCTCGATGACGGGCGAGTTCGGCATGCGCGTGTCGCAGATGCTGTACCTGTCGGCCTTCTTCGACGCCGGGAACGTCTGGTCCCGGCCGGCGCAGTACGATCCCACGCGGCTGTTCCGGGGCGCCGGCATCGGCGCCGCCGTGATTTCGCCGCTGGGACCGCTGGGAATCGATTACGCCTACGGATTCGACAAGGTCGATCCCTTCGGGCGGCCCGCGGGCAGCTGGAAGTTGCACTTCAAGCTCGGCAATTTCTTCTAAGCCACGCTCCACCACACCACGCCCCACACCCGGAGTTTTTGCGTTATGCAGCGTCTCGTGCTCGTTTCACTTGCCGCCGTCGCCGCAGTCATCGTGCTCGCGACGGCGCCCAGTTCGTTGTCGGGGCAGGGTCCGTCTTCGACCGTGGGCTCCGCGACGGCGCCGGTCGCCAAGATCGCGTTCATCAGCTCGCAGGAAATTCTGCGAAAGACGCCCGGCTACGCCGTGGCGGAATCGACCTACCGGAAGGAGCTGGCAGCGTCCCAGACGGAGGTGCAGAAGCTGCAGCAGCAGCTCGACTCCGCGGTGCAGGCGCTCGACCAGGCATCGATTGCCTTGTCGCCGGCCGCCCGGCAGGCGAAGCAGAAAGACCTCCAGGCGATGCAGCAGCGCATGGAGCAGCGCGGCAACGAGCTGCAGGATCGCCTGCAGCAGCGCGAGCAGGAGTTGCTCGGCCCGCTCCGCGCGCGCATCAACTCCGTGCTGCAAGGCATCCGCGCCGAGATGAACTATTCGCTGATTCTCGATGCGGACGCGGGGGGCGGATTCATCGCCGCGCTGGATCCCGCGCTCAACATCACACCGCGGGTGCTGCAGCGCCTGTCGCAGGCGCAGTAGCTCACCACGCGTACACTCGCCGCTAGTGAGATCGCGGCGCTCACCGGTGGGAAACTGGTGGGCCCAGGAAGCACGACAGTCGCCGGGATCGCGCCGCTCGAGCGTGCGGGCCCCGGCGATCTGTCTTTTCTTGCCTCGGCCCGCTACGCCCCCTACTTTGAGCGCACGAGCGCCTCGGTGGTACTGGTCGCACCGGCGCTCGAAGGGACGACGGGCGGTCCCGAAACGCGCGTCATCGTTCCCGATCCGTATGCGGCGCTGCTGGTCGTGCTCCCCGTGTTGTATCCGCAGGCCGTGTGGGAGGCGGGCGTCCACCCGACGGCCGTCATCGGCCGCGGGGCGACATGGCAGGAGCCCATCGCGATCGGGCCCCATGCCGTCATCGGGCAGGCGGTGCAGCTCGGGCGCAACGTGCGCATCGGGGCGGGGTGCGTGCTCGGAGACGGCGTCGCCGTCGGCGATGACACGGAGCTCTATCCCGGCGTCACGCTCTACGCGGGCACCGCGCTCGGCAAGCGGGTGATCGTGCACGCGGGCGCGGTCCTCGGCAGCGACGGCTTCGGCTACATCCCCGGCAAGGACGGGGAGGCGCACCGGAAGATTCCCCACGTCGGGCGCTGTCTCATCGGGGATGATATCGAGATCGGGGCGAACACGTGCATCGATCGCGGCAGTGTGGACGATACGGTGATCGGCTCGGGCACCAAGATCGACAACCTCGTCCACATCGCGCATAACGTGCGGATCGGCGCGCGCTGTCTCATTATGGCGCAGGCCGGCATTGCGGGTAGCGTGCAGGTGGAGGATGATGTGATCATCGCCGGCCAGACCGGCATCTCGGACCATCTCACGGTCGGGCGCGGCGCGCGGTTGCTCGTGCAATCCGGACACATCGCCGACGTCCCCGCCGAGGCGACGCTGTTCGGCACGCCGGCGCGTCCGCACCGCGAGTTCTTGCGTGCCCAGGCGACGATGTACCGGCTCGCGAAAATCGTGGACGAGCTCGAAGCGCTCGTGCAATCCAAACCCGAGGCTCCGCCCCCTGCCGTCACCGAGCCCTAGACGCTCGGTCACGCGCCCCGCGTCCCTGCGCGGCACGGGACTGCACACCGGCGCCGCGACGGAGGCGACATTCCTGCCCGCGCCGGCGGGACAGGGAATCGTGTTTCGGCGCACCGATCTCCCCGGCAAGCCCGAGGTGCCGGCGCGCCTGACGGAGGTCGAGGCCGTCGAGCGCCGCACGGCGATCGGGCACGGGGCCGCGACGATTCACACAGTCGAACATCTGCTCGCGGCCGTCGCCGCGCATGTGATCGACGACCTGACGATCGAGCTCACCGGTCCCGAGCCGCCGATTTTGGACGGCAGTGTGAAACCGTACTTCGACGCGCTGGCGCAAGCGGAGCCGACGCCGGTGGGTGGCGAGCCCTGCGTGCTGACGGTCACGGCACCATTCACCGTGACCGACAAGGATGCGGCGTATGTCGTTGCGCCGGCAAAGACGTTCCGGCTGACCGTTTCCATCGAATGGCGGCATCCGCTGATCGGGCGTCAGGCCGGCACGTACGAAGTCACACCCGAGAGCTTCGCGACCGAGCTCGCGGCGGCGCGCACGTTCGGGTTCACGCACGAGGTGGCGGACCTGCAGGCGCGCGGCTTGATCAAGGGGGCGTCGGCCGCAAATGCCATCGTGCTCGACGATCGCGGCGTGGTGAATGGCGGGCAGTTGCGCTGGCCGGACGAATTCGTGCGGCACAAGGCCGCGGACATCGTGGGTGACCTGGCGCTGACGGGCGCCCGGATTCAGGCTCATGTGGTGGCGACGCGGCCCAGCCATGGCGGCAACATCGCACTGGCGCGCGCGCTCGCTCGCGCAGGGAGGCGCACCGGAATGCCGGCGATGGACATCAGCAAAATCATGGACTACCTGCCGCATCGCTATCCCTTCCTGCTGGTGGACCGGATCGTCGAGGTGGAAGGACAGAAGCGCATCGTGGGCATCAAGAACGTCACCATCAACGAGCCGTTCTTCCAGGGACATTTCCCCGGCCATCCCATCATGCCCGGCGTGCTGATCATCGAGGCGATGGCCCAGGTGGGCGGGATGCTGCTGATGAGTCACTTCGAAGGTCAGGATACGACGAACAAGGTCGTGTACTTCATGTCGCTCGACAACGTGAAGTTCCGGCGCCCGGTCGTGCCCGGTGATCAGATCCGGTTCGAGCTGGAGATGCTGCAATTCCGCGGCAAGACGTGCCGCATGAAAGGCGCCGGATTCGTGGACGGCCAGGTGGTGGCCGAGGCGGAGATGATGGCGATGGTCGTGGACCGGTGATTCACCGGACCGCGCTGATCGACCCGACGGCCGAGCTCGGCGCCGACGTCTCGGTCGGGCCGTATTGCGTGATCGGCCCGCGCGTGACGGTCGGCGAGCGCTGCAGCATCGCGGCGCATGCCGTCCTCGAGCGCAATACGCGCGTGAGTGACGGCGTGAAGATCGGGTACGGCACGGTGATCGGCAACGATCCCCAGGATCTGAAGTACAAGGGCGAGGAGACGTGGGTCGAGATCGGCAACGGCACGATCATTCGTGAGTATTCCACGATCAATCGGGGCAGCACGGCGACCGGCAAGACGACGATCGGCGCGCGCTGCTTCCTGATGACCTATGTCCACATCGCGCACGACTGCGTGATCGGCAACGACGTGATCATCGCGAACGCCGTCCAGATGGCCGGGCACGTCACCGTCGACGACCGCGCGATCATCAGCGGCCTGGTTCCGATTCATCAGTTCGTGCGGATCGGGATCTACTCGTTCGTCGGCGGTGGCTCGCGGGTCAATCAGGATGTGCCGCCATACACCAAGGCGGCGGGGAATCCGGTGCACCTGTACGGACTCAATTCCGTCGGCCTGCAACGCGCTGGCTTTGCGCCCGAGGTCAAGCTCGCCCTGAAGCGCGCCTACCGGCTGGTGTTCAACTCCGATCTCACGGTGAGTCAGGGCGTGGCCCGCGCGCGCGGGGAGCTGCCGCAAGTGCCGGAAGTGGAGACGTTCCTGCGCTTCATCGAGGCGTCGCAGCGCGGGGTGATGGTGTGAGGGGAGGGGGGACGGGGGAGAGGGGAGGGGTGCGGAAGGTCCGCGTCGGCGTAGTCGGGGCGGGCGCCCTGGGCTTTCATCATATCCGGCTCTTGAAGAAGATCGACGGCGCGGATCTGGTCGGGTTCTATGACCACAATCCCACGCGGGCCCCTCACGTCGCGACAGAGCTCGAAACCACTGCCTTTCCATCGCTCGAGGCGTTACTCGACCGTGTCGAGGCGATCACCGTCGTGGTGCCGACGCCCGCGCATGTGGACGTTGGCCTGGCTGTCCTGGAGCGCGGCCTCCATGCGCTGATCGAAAAACCGCTCGCGGACACGTTGCCCGGTGCCGAGCAGCTCGTGCACACAGCCAAGGAGCGCGGGCTGTGTCTCCAGGTCGGGCATGTGGAGCGATTCAATCGCGCGGTTCGAGCAGCCGCGCCCTTCCTCGAAGAGCCGCGGTTCCTGCAGACCGAACGCCTGGCACCATTCCAGCC
>Ga0209056_10006916_pt1 | contig 11692 bp, 8 predicted proteins | sample GraSoiAngelo_114_FD_185876 | JGI IMG/M metagenome (GOLD analysis project Ga0209056, IMG submission 185876) | Grasslands soil microbial communities from the Angelo Coastal Reserve, California, USA - 14_0903_13_40cm (SPAdes) (version 2) | ecosystem: Environmental > Terrestrial > Soil > Grasslands ... | reverse complement strand
CTCCTGGTCCGCGCTCCGTGCGGATAATATCTCGACTTCTCGCTCGACCGTGGGATACTCGAACCGCAGATACAGGCATCTCCGACGCAGCGGATCGCCTAAGCGCCGCTCTTCGTTCGAACTCAATACGACGAAAGGTACCGTTTCCGCTTTGACGGTGCCCAGCTTGGGAACGGTGATCTGCCACGCGCTCAGAATTTCCAAAAGCAGCGCCTCGAAGGCGTAGTCCACTTTGTCGAGTTCGTCGATCAACAGCACGCAAGACTTGAACTTGTACTGGAGCGCACGCAACAGCGGGCCTTCAGCGAAGAAGTCGAGAGAGTGCAGCCTGTTTCGGATGCCATCCCAGTCCTGACCCAAGAGGTCCTTCTGCGTTTCCAGAAAGAGTTTCTGCAAGGATTCATCAAACTTACCGATGGCCTTCTCTTCCGTGATTCCTTCGTAGCACTGCAGGCGCTCAACGGTGGTCTCGGCAGCAGCCGCAACTGCATACGCCAGTTCCGTTTTCCCGCACCCAGGGGGACCCTCTACCAAAAGCGGCTTTTGCATTTTCGCTGCCAGATAGACCACCTGCAGCGTCACAGAATCAACTACGTACTGTGCGTCGCGCAGCCCGTTCGCGAGTTTTTCGACCGACGCAAACACAGGTGCCGCCTCCTCGGTGCGGCGGAACATACGCCCGAATCTTTTTCCACGCACGCAAGCGAGCAGCACCTCGGACGCGGATCGTCACGGGAAACTCTTGTGGGTTCTCGCAGTCGGCGTTTCCAGAAAGACCGTACGCTTGAAACCAGAGGGGATAGACCACATCAAGCAACCCCAAGCGGCGATATCCGCTTTCGACCTACTTCGCCCCAGAAGAAATTCGCACCAGTCCCACAGTTACTGACGATCCTCTGCCTCGCCCACGGGGGTTCTTGTATCACTCTTGGCCGGTACCACTCCTACTCGCTAACCTTGCGGCTGGGATTTTTGCTCCTGGAACTTCGCGCCCTTCGAAGGAATCCTCCGCTGGTACCACATTTACAGACCAACGTTGGCCGCTTTCGCCGGCATGATTTGCCCTCAGCCCTCATAAGACCCTAGGCGGCACCCTTCGTCTGCCCGTGAACTAGAGAAATCCGGTTCGTCCCATACGTTCTGGCTAACCTTTGGCTAGACTCTCGCCCCGCTCAGGCACAGACGGGATTCCCGTGCGCACTTTTCCAACCGCATATCCATCGGGTCCCGATCCCCGAAGGGAAAAATGTTTGCTGGCACCACAATTCCTGACTAACTCTGCCGGCCACGTACTCCGAATCCTTTTGGTGGTATTTGACAATTCCAAGGGCCGCGCCTAAAAACGCGACGCATGGAAAACCCCCAAAGGGCCAAGCTGCGGTGCATGGAACAACTCATCGCTCGGCAATTGCCAAATGGTGGTTGGTCGTTCCATTCCGGTGCCACTCAAGCTGGGGTCGAGCCTACAGCACTGGCGATTCTCGCGCTGCCGTCCAATCTGCACAGGGAACGCGATTGCGCGGTTGGTTTCCTGCTTCGGACCCAGAATGCGAATGGAAGCTGGCCTGCCTTCTCCGAAGACGATGCGGAGGGATCCGGTTTTACGGGCTTGGCCGCATACTCGCTCCACCTTTCAGGCGCAAACGGAACCGCAACAGACCGGGCGGTCGGCTGGTTAGTGCAATCTCGCGGACGGGAGTCACATTGGCTCTGGAAATGGAAGTTTCGAACTACTGATCTCCACGTGCGATTCGATCCCGACAAATTCGGCTGGCCCTGGATGCCAGAGACAGCCAGCTGGGTGGTTCCTACTGCCTATTCGCTCCTTGCTTTGAAACGCGCCCGCGGAACTTCACAACAGAAATTGGCGGACTTTCGCATCCGTCGCGGCGTCGAGATGTTGTACGACCGAATCTGCCCTAGAGGCGGCTGGAACGCAGGCAACGGCGTTGTCTACGGGTCTCCGTTGGCTCCGCATCCCGATGCGACAGCCGTGGCCTTGCTTGCGCTCTTGGGCGAGCCTCTCAATGACTTCATAACTGCGAGCCTCGACTGGCTGGAGCGTCGGGCTGAATCCCTCCTCGCTCCCTGGAGTCTTGCCTGGACCCTCCTCGCCCTGCACGCTTTCCATCGCCCCACGCGGCCTTGGATCGACCGCCTCTGTACTGTCGCTAAGCCCGCTGAAATTCGTGATTGTGCGACTCTCGCTGTTGTTTGCTTGGCCTTCGGTTGTGCAGGCGACTCGAAGTTATTCGGAACAAATATATGAAAGTTGACCGAAGAACTTTTGTCGCAGGTTCGCTCGGGCTCGCTGCCGGTGCGGCCACGACAGCGCTGCTGGACAAACCCAGATACCACGTCTTCCGCAAACGACAACGGTCTAGGGTCGCCGTCCTTCGCGCTGAATCTTACTCGCGGAACCTCAGTGAAGTCCTGTATCGTGGTCTCGAACTGTTCCACATAGATGTCCATGGAAAGACCGTTCTTCTAAAACCGAACCTCGTTGACTACATCCCTGGAAATCAGATCAACACGCATCCACTTCTTGTCTCAGCCGCTATCGAGTGTTTTCGGCGCTTAGGGGCCGCAGCTGTGATTGTAGGTGAGGGACCGGGACACCAGCGAGACACGGAATTGGTTCTCTCTGAGAGCGGCATGGCAGACGGACTATGTCAGCAAAGAGTTCGCTTCGTTGATCTAAACCGCGACCAACTTGTCGAGAGACCTCTGCTGGCCGCTTACACGGATCTGAAGTATCTCTGGTTGCCCTGCGCAGTCCTCGCGTCGGATTTCGTCGTTTCTATGCCTAAAGTGAAGACTCACCACTGGTCGGGCGTCAGCCTCAGCATGAAGAACATGTTCGGAGTCGTGCCGGGAGCCAAATACGGCTGGCCCAAGAATATCCTTCACTGGAAAGGGATCGAGCGGGGCATTCTGGACATCTGCGCCACCGTGCCGGTTCATTTCGTCATTGCCGACGCAATTGTAGCGATGGAAGGAAACGGACCGCTGAGCGGAAAGCCGCGGCCGCTCAATCGAATCGTTCTTGCCGACGATCCCGTGGCCGCGGATGCCACCTGCGCGAGACTCATGGGGCTCGACGCGGATAGGATCGTCCACATTCGGGCCGGGGCACAATTTCTCGGCAATTCTTCGATCGCGCAAATCGACCAACTCGGAGAACCGGTTCGTACCCCTATGACTCCATTTGAGTTGGTCCCAGAGTTTGACTACCTGCGCGAGACGAATTCTTTCGAGCGCAAATCCTGAGATTCGGACATGGCCATAGAAGTCAAACTCTCTTTGGCTGTTTCACCGGATGCTTGTCTATCAAGCGGATATATCTCCCAGTCATCAGCCTATCAGTGCTCGGATTTTAGTGCGCACATCCGCCAGTTCAGCCGCGGATACGTTTCCTTTCCGCTTGGCTCGTCTTTTCCGCCAATCGAGACTCTTGATCTGGTCGGCGAGAACCGCACTGGGACTAGGGCCCGCAATCACCACCTCGAATGGATAATTCTTTATTTGCGTCGTCATGGGACAGCAGACCATCAGCCTTGTTTTCGCATTATAGGCCGCTGGGCTTAGCACCACGGCGGGCCCGTGCACCGCCTGTTCATGCCCGGCCTGTGGATCGAAGTTGACCCATACAACGTCACTGGCATCAGGCACATAAGCACGTGATATCACCACGCCTCTTTGCCAACCGGTCTGCCAAAATCGACTTCCTCATGCAAATTTTCGCGTGTAATCCCCTTCAGGAGTTCAGCCAGATCATATTCCCTGCGCCGCACTGGTTCGAAGACAATGCGGCCGGACTCCTCACGCACGTCCACGGGCTCATCTAAATGCAATTGTGCCGCTTGCATGACAGCGGCGGGAATTCGCACCGAAGCGCTGTTGCCCCATTTCTTGACTACGGCCCTCATATCGTCACAGTCTCCTTGTATAAACATTGTATCTACGATCGAAGGACCGTTCGAGGCTCACTTCCTAGCGGAGTAGGCGATCGAGTGCGGGCGACTCGGGAACGACATGGCACACGGCTTCGAGCTTCATACGTTCCGTCTCGATTGAAGCTCGCGCCTATTCATGTTTCTTGTCTGCCCTGCGGCTTTTCCATTGTTTCGTCCCGTTTTTCTCAAACAAACTTGTATTGAGCCGGCACAGGCACAGGTGGCACCGTCATTGCCAGCTTATAGTCGAAACTCTTTGGCTGAAGGTCCTGATTCGAGGCCGTGATCATGTCCCAAGTAACTTCCATGCCGGAGTAGGCTGCCTCGCGGCCCATGATGCAGGTCATCGTGCTTTCCGCGACCGTCATTCCATCATTTATGTATGTGCCATCGCCGCGAATGCTGTTCACCAGCCGGCGATGCTCCTGGACGTATGGGTCCAGACCCTTCGAGCCCATATCGATGCCATCGCTGCGGCCCTTTGAGCCCACGACGGTGTTCCACACTTTTCGATAACAGCCCTTGGGATACTGCCGGCAGGCGCTCGAGAGATGAACGCCGTTGGGGTAAACGAAGTCAGCCGTCATGTGATCGTAGATATTCCCATACAGTTCCTCGCGCGGGCGCCACGCGACGCCGCCCGACGCTACCACACTGATGGGATGAGTGCCCATCACCCAGTTGCAGAAATCAATCGTGTGAATGTGTTGCTCCACCATCTGGTCTCCGCAAATCCACACGAAGGAGTACCAATTTCGATGCTGCCACTCCATGTCGCCCCATGCGGGGTCGCGATGATCCACATGGAGGACTGGCCCGCTGAGATAGTTCGCGCCCAGTTCCAACACATCTCCGATGGCGCCATCGTGAATTTTTTGAACTGTCTCGATGTGCTCTCTTTGCGAGCGTCGCTGTAATCCCGACACAACAGTTAGCTTCGACGCCTCGGCCTTTTTCACGGCAGTGATGAACCGCCGGGATCCAGCCGGGTCCGTAGCGATGGGCTTTTCCGTGAAAATGTGCTTCCCGGCATTCACGGCCGCCTCAAAATGGTCCGGCCGGTGCCCCGGCGGAGTGCACAACAACACGACGTCGATGCCCGAGGCGAGAACCTTTCGGTACGCGTCGAAACCAATGAAACATTGATCCGGACTTACCTGGACTCGCTTGCGCACCGAGTCTACTAACTCGTCTAACGGCTGCCCGGTGAATTCGGCCACGCGCTTCGGGCTTGCGTCCATCAAGAACTTGGGATCATGCAGATTGGCAAGAGACTTTTGGAGTTTGTCCTCGAAGACATCTCCGATGCTGACCAATTCTACGTTCGGGTCAGCCGTCAGCAAATCGACTGCCGCCCCGGTGCCGCGTCCGCCGCAGCCTACCAACCCGGCCCGCAGGCGCTCTTTTCCCGCCCCTCGCACAAGTTCCGGCTTGATGATGGTAAAGCCGGTTGCTGCCGCGCCGGCAGCTATCGATTTCTTGAGGAAGGACCGGCGAGTGCAACTTCTAAATTCATTCGGAGACATGAGTCACCTCCCGCGGCTGAAGTAAAAGTAGGATGGCCGTCCGGTCGCGCGGAGTCAAGCGTGCGTTCAGATTCGATCCGATCAACTTTTTCCACCTAAACCAAATAAGCATGCTGGCCCGAATGAGGGCTTCCACCGGAATGTGAGTGTTTGATTCCGAACATCAGGCGGTGGAATCGGGCAATTTGCTAAACATCTGTACGCGCTAAAACGTGTACCGGGGGTTCGAATCCCCCTCTCCGCCAGATTTCCCTTCGATCATAATCCGCGGCCATGGTCATTCTCCGCCTGGGGTTATCATAGCAGTAGGACAGATTGCCGAGAGTGGTTGATCCAACATGTGATGGAAGCCGATGTTGCACAGATCCATGATGAGGCGCTTCTTCTTTTGGCTATTTGCTTTTGCGATCTTGAGTTCGCAGTTCCGAGCGCAAGCTCAAAGCACACCAGACCCCATAGCTCATCTCCGACAATCCTTTGAGAATCCGCCCGACGATTGCCGCATCTTGATGCGCTGGTGGTGGTTCGGTCCCTCCGTAACCAAGGACGAGTTGGAGCGCGAGCTGCGATTCATGAAAACCGGCGGGATCGGCGGAGTGGAAGTTCAGACGACCTATCCGCTCGCGCTGGACAACCCCGCCATCGGTTTTCGCAACTATTCCTTTCTCTCGAACGAATACCTGGAAACACTCCGCTTTGCTTCCGAGCGAGCGAGAGAGCTTGGGCTGCGCTTTGATCTGACCCTTGGCAGCGGTTGGCCTTACGGCGGGCTGAGCGTTCCGGTGACGCAGGCCGCGGGGATGCTGCGCGTGTTGGCGGTTCCCGCGCCCGAGGGCGCGGACTCGATTGCGCTGCCCCACATGGAGGACGGGGAAGAATTTTTGGCCGCGTTTTTGGCGCGCGCTGCAGGGAGCAAAACCGGGACCGAAAAGCCACAACAGCTTTTCGAACTTCGAGATGGCAGGTTGTCTCTGCCGCGTCTCGACGGGCCACGCGACGTACTCTTTTTCATCGCAAGCCGCACTAGACAGCAAGTGAAGCGACCAGCTATTGGCGCCGAAGGATTCGTTCTCGACCATTACGATCGCAACGCCATCGAAAACTACCTGCATGCGGTGGGCGATCGCCTGATGCAGGCGTTCGGATCGCATCCACCCTACTCCATCTTCAGTGACAGCCTTGAAGTATACGGGTCCGACTGGACCAGCAATTTTCTCCAGGAATTCAGGCGGCGACGCGGATACGACCTTACTCCTCACTTACCGCGCCTGGTCGGAGAGAGCGGTCCCATCGCGGCCGAAATCCGGCATGACTGGGGCCAGACACTGTCGGAGCTGGCCAACGAAAACTATTTCACGCCGCTACGCGAGTGGGCTGCGCAGCACGACACTCGTTTTTGCTCCCAAAATTACGGCACTCCGCCAGTCACACTTTCAAGCAACGCGTCGGTGGACCTGCCCGAAGGGGAAGGCTGGGAATGGAAGGGCTTTTCGGCCGTCCGCTGGGCCGCTTCCGCCAGCCATCTTTACGGCAGGCAGGTTACGTCCTCCGAAACGTGGACCTGGCTGCATTCGCCCGTCTTCCGCGCGACGCCGCTCGACATGAAAGCCGCAGCCGACGCCTATTTTCTCGAGGGAAGCAATCAGTTGATCGGCCACGGGTGGCCGTACTCTCCGGCATGGGCGGGTGAACCCGGCTGGCGATTCTATGCCGCGGCCGTATTCAACCAGCACAATCCCTGGTGGGTGGTCATGCCGGACGTGGCGCGCTACCTCCAGCGCGTCAGTTTTCTGCTGCGTCAGGGCAAGCCGGCGAGTAACATGGCACTGCTGCTGCCCACCGACGATGCGTGGGCGCAACTCGTCGCCACGGTTAGTGGCCCAGCGCCAGTCCGCGCGGGCCCACCGCCGGTGGGAGCCAGCATATCCGTCAATGAAGTCGTGGCCGCGCTGCTGGGGAACAGGGTGATCCCGCAGATTCTCGATGCCGGCTTCAGTTTTGATTTCGTTGACGCAGAATCAATAGATAGGGTCGGGATTTCTTATCCTATCCTCGTTCTGCCCAGCGTCGAGCGTCTGCCGCTGGCCACATATCGCAAAATCGAAGCGTATGTCCAGAGTGGCGGGGTACTCGTTGCGACGGGCCAACTGCCTTCTCGCGCTCCCGGGCTGAAGCGGACCGAGACCGACTCCCCGCGGGTCCAACAAATCTCTCAACATCTGTTCCTGGCGCCGGGGGCCCGCGGCCATTTCCTCGCCGACGAAACCCATCTCGGTGAAACGCTCGCACGACTCATGAAGCCAGACGCGACACTGTCACCTCCGATTCCCGAGGTTGGCTTCGTGCATCGCAGGCTGCCATTCGCCGATGTCTATTTCCTGGCCAACACCAAGAATCAAAGGATCCACACGCAGGCCACGTTTAGCGTTTCCGCGAACCGGGTCGAATTGTGGGACCCAATCTCCGGCAAGACGCAATTTCTCGAGGCGACCTCTCCGATCAATCTGACACTCGAGCCGTATCAGTCCTGTGTCCTCGTGTTCTACCAACAAAGGTCGCCCCTCGCAGGGCCGCAACTGCATCTGGCCAAGTCCAAGGCGCTGCCGCCAGCACTTGATCTAGCATCGGATTGGTCCGTGGAATTTCCCGGTTTGGGCCGCACCATTAAGATGGCCCAATTGCATTCTTGGACTGATGACGCTGAAACAAAGTTTTACTCAGGACTTGCGGTGTACGAGAAGGGCGTAAATGTGCCCGCCATACTGCTCAGGCCCGGCATAAATCTTTATCTCGATTTTGGCTGCGGCACGCCCATTGAATTGTCCGCCACGCGCCCTGACTTGAGGCCTGATGGCACAGGCTCCGGCCTACCGCGCATGCAAGCCTGGCTCGATAGTCCCGTACGCGAAGCGGCCCAGATCTTTGTAAACGAGAGATTGGCCAGCACCGTGTGGCTCCCACCCTACGAAGTGGACGTAACGAAATTGCTGCACCCCGGCACCAACAAACTCAGAATCGTCGTGGGCAATCTCGCCGTTAACGAAATGGCGGGCCGCGCCTTGCCGGATTATCGTCTGCTCAACGACCGCTACGGGGAACGCTTCCACCCCCAGGATCTAGCGAATCTTCAGCCGGTGGCTTCCGGGATCCTCGGGAAGCTGCGCTTAGTTCCCCGCGCCGCTCCATGAGATTTGAGCCATCACCTACTTGGCCAGAGGAAAGGGCGAAAGCATAGGCCCAGGTGTCAAGTGCGGACTGGATCGTGCCACGCAGATAAGAACGACTGAATGATTCGCCCGTTGGGTTACCGGCAACTCCGTTATGCATAGCTGACTGCGGCAGCACGATTGCGTTCCCGCCGCTCTCGCGTGATGCGTTCCGCGTAGCCGCTCTCGCGGAAAGCTTGAAGCGGTTCCGGCGGAAGACCTCTTACTTTTCTCCATTCCCGCACGATTGGCCGAGTATCCCGCCAGAATGCGCCGCGCAGTGTCTCTTCCGCATCCACGAGCGAACAGTCTTGTTGAAGCTTCGACAGGCGTTCGTGATCCACCAGAGCCGCTCGCGCGTAAAGCTCCTGCGCCGTGCAAACCGTCTGGACCATGGCCTCAATCTTGCCTTTCAGATTGTGGCTTTGATCGATCATGTAGGCTATGTCCGCTCTCGCGCCCTTTTCCCACTCAGATAGCCGTATCTCGTGGAAGATACGGAACACCTGATAGGGATCGATCGAGCCCAGCGTCAAGTCGTCGTCCGCGTAGCGACGGTCGTTGAAGTGGAAGCCCCCGATCATCTGATGGTGAAGGAGCCACGCAACAATCTGCTCGATGTTCTGCGCCTGGTAATGGTGTCCTGTATCAACGAGGACAAGCGCCTGCGGCCCGGCGGCCTTGGCAAGAAGAAATGCCATGCCCCAATCCGCCACATCGGTGTGATAAAACGCCGGCTCGAAGGGCTTGTACTCCAACAGCAGCCGTTGGGCTGGCCGCAGAGCCTTGTGAATTTCCGACAATGCTTCTTCAAAGTAGTTGATCCGGCGACGAATACTCTGCGTCCCCGGATAATTTGAACCGTCCGCGAACCAGAGCGAAATATCCCTCGAACCCAGCGAGTGAGCTATCGCAACACACCTGAGGATGTGGTCAGTCGCCTTTCGCCGGACGGATGGATCAGGATTTCCAAGCGATCCGAACTTGTACTCTTGATCTTGGAAGACGTTCGGGTTAATCGAGCCTGCGCGAATTCCGAACCTCGCGGCAAGCCTTTCCACGTCGCTGGCATCCTTCTGACCATTCGGAAAGTCCCATTGCACGTGCAAAGCCAGCGTCGGGCATGCTCCAGTGACCAAGTGGACTTGGGCAGCATCGCTAAACTTTTCCTCGATCGATGTAGCGGCGGCGGGCTGGATGAACTTCCCGAAGCGTGTCCCGGTGTTTGCAAATCCCCACGAAGGCAGCTCTACCTTAAAGGTGTCGAGCGCCCTCCACGCTACCTCAACGAGCTCGTCCTTCATGATGAAGTCTCCAATTGAGCGGCTGGTTCCAGCAACTCCGGGATGCGTCAACTGCTGTCGTGCCCCACGGGAAGGTCCACGGAATCCGGCGACATCATCTCCGAGTATTTTGCAACGGTAGAAGCGGTCACTCCCGTGGTTTCATTCCACTCCCCTTGAAGCGCGGCCTGCTGAATCGCCAGATTGCCTATGGTTGAGCTTTCGGCCGATCCCGGGATGACATCGAGCCCCGTGAATTGGGCGGTCAAACGGTTCAGGAGGGCATTTCTGCTTCCGCCGCCAACAATGAAAAGGCGCTTGAGTTTTTTCTGTGTGATCTGCGCGACCGAACCGAGGACATCCGCATAACGAGCAGCAAGGCTGTGGAAAATTAAGTTGGCAATTAGGGGAATGTCGCTGCTCTCCGCGGAAAACGAGGGATTCCCAGCGCGGCTGAGTTGCCTGTTGATTTTGCCAAGCATGTCGCCCGGCAGCATCAATTCCGGATCATCGATGTTAAGCAGATAGACGGGAGCTGGTAGCGCGGCGCACTCCTGGAGCAGGCTCGTTAGGGGCCAGAAGTGCCCGCGTTGTTCCCATTCCTGGATACACTGTTGCAGCAACCACATTCCATTTACGTTCTTTAGGAAGCAGATCGTCCCACCGGCTCCGCCGAGGTTTGTAAAATTCATCTTGCGCGCATCTTCCGTCACGCAGGGGGTGCTTAGGACCGTGCCCACGAGAGACCACGTACCCGAACTGACAAATGCCCAATCGTCGCCCGAGGCGGGAATGGCTGCGATGGCGGACGCCGTGTCATGACACGCAGGCAGGATGAGATGCGTCTCCCGGAACGCGGGAAGCTCTGCCAGATCGCCGCGAACTGCGGCAACAATGGAGCCGGTTGGCACGATCGTCGGCGCCAGTGCCAAATCCAAACCCGCCGCCCAGAAGATTTCTCCACACCATTCGTGGCTGCCTAGTGCAACCAACTGGGTATGCGTGGCGTTCGTATATTCTGCTACGGGCCTCCCTCCCAGCCGATGGGTGATGTATTCGGGGAGATTGAGCCAGCACGTCCCTGGGTCAAGCCCAGCCTGTCTATCGGCGAAGAGCTGATAGAGCGTATTCAAGTTCAACAATTGGATCCCAGTGAGAGAATACAGCTTGTCCGGCGGCAGGATCTGATGGAGTTCTTTCTGCGCTTTTAGGGTTCTTTCGTCGCGGTAACAAAAGGGATTTGCAAGGGGCTGTCCGTCCTTGCCCAAACGAACGTAGTCGACCGCCCATCCATCCACGCCAACGGCCGCGATCCCTTCCGTGGCGATTTCCCCACACAGCCTCAGTCCCGTCTTGATCCCCTCAAAAATTCTTTCGATATCCCAGCAAAGGCCTGCTCTGGTGGCAACAGGGGCATTCGGAAAGCGATGAACGAGTTCAATTCTGGGATTGCCGTGCTTCCAGCGCAGGAGCGATACGCGGCAACTTTGTGCTCCTAAATCCACGGCAACGAGAGCTGTCTTTTGTGTCGAAAATCTCATCGAGTTTTCTCTCGATCTTTTCCAGGAGGAGCGGAACTGAAATTGTCACTCTCGCGGCCTTCACGCTATCTGAGGAAGGCCTCCGTCAAGCCGGCATCCACCGGAATGAGATGACCCGTCGTGCACCGAGACTGAGGTCCGGCCAGAAACAGAATTGCCGCCGCACAATCTACAGCGTCG
>Ga0209056_10006913_pt1 | contig 11696 bp, 8 predicted proteins | sample GraSoiAngelo_114_FD_185876 | JGI IMG/M metagenome (GOLD analysis project Ga0209056, IMG submission 185876) | Grasslands soil microbial communities from the Angelo Coastal Reserve, California, USA - 14_0903_13_40cm (SPAdes) (version 2) | ecosystem: Environmental > Terrestrial > Soil > Grasslands ... | reverse complement strand
CTACGCGCGCCTCTACGCCCAGTCGCTGGGCAGCGGCGATTGAGTCGGGATCGGAATCGATAGCCAGCACAGCATAGCCGTCGTTGGCTAAAGAAGCCGCCAATTCACCCGTGCCGCAGCCGACTTCGAGTATACGTCCGCCAGCGGAGGGAAGGAATCGTTTAACAAAATTATAAGTGCAACGCGTCTCGAACTGCATCCTGGCGACTTTTAACTCGTTGCTTGCGCTTCCCGGCTCAAGATTTATCTGTCTCTCGCCAAGGTTCACTTTTCCCGAAATTGCACTCGCCATCCAACTTCGTTATCACCGGCGGCGCCGGATTCATCGGTTCGAATCTGACGCTGGCGTTACAGGAAAGATTCCCAGACGCGCGTCTTACGGTGATCGATGATTTTCGATCCGGTGATTTCAAGAATCTGGCAGGGTATCGAGGAGACTTCGTCGCAGAGAATTTAGCGACGCTTGATTGGCGAGAAAAGTTCGGCGACCAAAAATTCGATGCAATTTTTCATCTCGCGTCGATCACCGACACGACTTTGCACAACCAATTCGTTCAGGTGCACGATAACGTGGAGAGTTTCCGACGACTTTTGAATTTCGCGCGCCCAACAAAGACACGAATCATCTACGCTTCCTCTGCGGCGACTTACGGTCGGGCTACTGAAGCGAGCGTCGAAGCAAACGGCGCCGCACCGGCAAATGCATACGCGTTTTCCAAAGTGATCATGGACAACATAGCCCGACGCACGGCTGCCGAGTTGCCCGGTTGGATCATCGTCGGGCTACGGTATTTCAACGTTTACGGACCACGCGAAGCGCACAAAGGCGTGCCCGCGAGCATGGTTTATCACCTGGCGCAACAGATGAAGGCCGGCAAGCGGCCGCGCATTTTTAAACACGGTGAGCAGAAACGCGATTTCGTTTACGTCAGGGACGCTGTTGAAGCCAGCATTCGCGCGCTCGATGCGCGGATCAGCGGAATTTACAATGTTGGCACAGGCCAAGCCCGCTCGTTTAACGAACTCATCGACGTTCTAAATAAATGTCTGGGCACAAACTTTCAGCCCGAATACTTCGATAATCCGCACCCGCACTACCAAAACTTCACGCAAGCCGATATCACCAGTGCGCACAGCGGCCTCGGTTACGAGCCGCGATTTTCACTCGAAGACGGTGTGCGCGATTACATGCAGTGGTTGTATGGAGGCTAAGCTTCCAGCCTGACTCGGCCGACAGGCATCCTGCCTGTCCGAAAAGGAAACCACGCGATTCCTGAAGGCAAACTCGGCAGGCGCCATTGACGAGAGATGGTGCGCACGGCCAACGTGCTGTTCGGCATTACAAAAACGTAAGGTTAAAATCCTTGTCGTTGGCCTTAGGTTGGCAATCTTTTCATCCCAAACTCAATTGAAATTCAGCTAATTCAGCCTCTATCAAAATATGAAAACTCATCATTGGTTCAGCCGAACTCGTTTGTACTCAGCCGTGCGGTTCTCAACTGCGGCCGTACTTCTTTCCGGGGCGGCGGCAATGGCCTTCGTCGCAATAAACCCATCTGGCCCATTCTTATTGGGGAAATCAGATAATACACATCACCCGGTCAACAAATTCAGACAGGGTCGCGATCAAAGTGGCGGCAACAGGCGAGCCCTGGCTGGTGCGGAAACAGATCGCGGGCCACTCACCGCAGCTGAAGAAGCTTATGCGAATCGCGCTTACCCGGCTAGCGACATTCCGTTCAAGCTAACGGTGGACGCGCAGAAAGCGTGGGCGACCGTAGCGGCACTGGCCCCCTCGGCGGGCGTCTGGACTCTCGTAGGCCCGAGCATACCGAATGTTCCTGATATTTTGACTTTCAGTGGACGTGACTACACAACCTCCGGTCGCATTACTGCGCTGGCCATTGCGCCGACTTGCACAAACACCGACTGCATGCTCTGGGTTGCAGCCGCCGGCGGCGGCGTGTGGCGCACAAACAAGGCGCTCGCAAACTCACCAAACTGGACATTCTTGTCGGGTAGCTTCGCGACTAATGCGATCGGGACGCTGACTTACGACGCCGCGACCGGCACGCTGTACGCAGGAACTGGCGAGCCGAACGCGTCGGGTGATTCGGAAGCTGGTTTCGGGATTTACAAATCGACAGACAACGGCAACACGTGGACACACCTGGATGCGAACACAACCGTCGCAGCGATGCCGACCTCGTGCGGGCACACGCCTGCGTATACCGGTCCGGCTTTCAACGGCCGCGCCATTTCATCGATCAGGGTTAGCGGCAGTATCATGTATGTTGGTTCAACGCGCGCCGTGCGCGGTGTCAGCTCCGTTACCGGTGGAACCGTCAGCCTCGCTCCTGGTCTGCCGCCAATCGGACTGTGGAAGTCTACCGACGGAGGCGCGAATTTCACGCTGCTCAGCCCGGAGGGTATCTGCCTGAACCCGGCACTCAAGGGCGATGCCGGGAAAATCCAATCGAGCTTTGGCTCGGCGCGCGGCGTTAACCACATCGAATTCGACCCCAATTACGCGACAAATACCACGCTCTATGCAGCTGCGTTTCCCAGGCTTACCGCAACCGGAGGAGGCGTCTGGCGCTCCACCGATGATGGCGCTACTTTCACGCAGATTTACTTCCCGATCACTGCCGCCAATATTAATGATCGGGCCGAGTTCGCGGTTACGACCGCCAGCGGGCTGACTAGGATGTATGTCGGCGATGGCAACACCGGGTCACCGAAGGCACGCGTTTTTCGCAGCGACGACGTCGCGACAGGCACGCCAGTGTTTACCGATCTGACCGCGATGCAGTCCCCAGCTCACCAAACTGATAACTACTGCTCGGGGCAATGCTGGTATGACAATTTTGTCGTCTCGCCGGCAGGTTTTCCGGACATGGTATATATCGGCGGCTCGTTCGACTATCCGACGTACGGGTTCGCGACAAACGGCCGCGGCGTTCTCCGCTCGACCGATGCTGGTGCGTCGTTCACCGACATGACGTGGGACGCGACAACTAAGCCGACACCGCCGGGAAGCTGCTGCCAACCTAACCCAATTGCGCCGAATGGAATGCATCCTGACCAGCATGGATTCGTCGTTAGCCCAACCAACCCCGGCCTCTTCTTCGACGGCTCGGACGGCGGTCTGGTGCGCTCGGACGGAGCCTTTTCGAATATTTCTTCGCAGTGCTCGAACGTGCGCGCGCTTACCGGAGATGAGCTGGCGCTCTGCGAGCAGCTTTTGTCGCAGGTGCCAAGCCATCTACACAGTCTGAACAAAGGTCTCTCGACTATTCAGTTCCAGAGTGTTTCGGTTGCTCCAGACGACTCCACGCATTTGCAGGGCGGGAATCAAGACAATGGCACATTTCAAACCAACGGCTCGTTCGGCTCGTGGATCCAGGAGATTTATGGCGACGGCGGCCAGTCGGGTTTCAACGTCGGCAATTCCGCGCAGCGCTTCAACAATTTCTTCCTAAATTACACGGATGCGAACTTCCAAAATGGCGATCCGACCAAGTGGGTCGTTATTTCCGGTTCACTGTTTGTCGAGGCTTCGGCATTCTACAAGCCAATGATCGCGGATCCCCTTGTTCCCGGAACGATCTTCCTAGGCGAGCAGAGCGTGTGGCGGACGCAGGATTGGGGGGGCGACCAGGCATTCCTTGAAGCGAACTGCCCTGAGTTCACGACTCCCGGAAACCAGCATGGGTGCGGTGATTTCGTTAGAATCGGTAACGGCAATCCATCGAAAATGCTGACCTCCGACGCTTGGGGCGATCGCTCCGGCGGCACTGTTGCGGCGGTTGCCCGGAGTTCAACCGATTCCAGTACAATGTGGGCGGCGACGTCAACCGGCCGCGTGTTCTACTCGGGCAACGCCGATGCCGCGGCAGGTTCCGTCGTCTGGGAGCGCCTCGACTCCTCCTCAAGCAAGGATCCGCCTCGGTTCGTTAGCGGTATCACGATCGATCCGGCGAATCCAAATCACGTCTGGATATCGCACTCGAGCTATAGCGCCCTGACTCCGCAGACGCCAGGCCACGTCTTCGAAGTGACCCGAACCGCGCCTTCGACGGCAACGTGGAGGAGCCTCGACAGCCCGGGTGGAACCCCGTTCCCGGACTTCCCGGCGACTGCCATAGCTCGTGATTCGAACGGCGACCTCTACGTCTCGAATGACTGGGGCGTTCTGATCCTTGCCAACGGCTCCCTTTCATGGGTATCCGCTGGCACGGGACTGCCCATGGTTGAGGTCGCAGGCCTCACAATCGTGCCCAGTGCGCGTGTTCTGTACGCGGCAACGCACGGGCGCAGCGCCTGGAAACTAACATTGCCGTAAACCAAGGCTAAGCTCTGGGCGGGATAGTGAAAATCTATCCCGCCCATTTTTATGTGGCACGGCTTCTCCGCTGCGGGACAGATTCCCCGTGGCGAACAACTTCTGTGGGGCGAACAAGGCGCCTCGCCTGGTTATCCAAGCAACGCGGGCCGCTGCTCCAAATGAACGCGTAACGCGATTGCGCATCTAATCGCTCAAGCGGTAAATTCTCATTGGGTTGGCGCCATGTCTTCGTTCCTTAAGTGTCTCATTGCAGTTTGCATCTTTTCGGTGGTCGCTGGCACGGCCACCGAACTGCCGGGCTTCGTAGAAGGACATTTGAAGATCATTTCGCCGAGGGAGGTCGAGCTTGCCGATGGAAACGCCCCTGCCATCACGGCTGAAAACTATGCCCAATTTCCGCTAATCATCTTGAGCGAGGGCGGAAAAAAAGAAATCGCGCGGGTTACAGCGGACGGGAATGGAAAATATCGTACTGCATTGCCGCCGGGCGATTATGTCTTGGATGTGCAAGGACGCGCACGCGGTCATGTTCGCGCGAAACCACAACGATTCACGGTTGTTTCGAACCAGACTGTCCGCGTCGATATGGATATCGACACGGGTGTCCGCTAGATTAGTTCTTGATGCCGTCCTTTCAGGGCTGTCGTTCCATTGGAGGGAATCTCTCAAGCAGTTTCCACATTCAGCCAACGTTTTGCCACCGACCTGCTTGAAAAAAACAAAATTTGACGGATGGCTCGGAGCGTAATCCCTGCCCCATCTTATCCCTCCCAGAAAAATTTTGTGGGACGATGGATTTCCGGAGGCAGGCTCTTGTGCACAGGACAATTGAGCGCCGTTTCCTCGAGCACCACCCGGTGCGGATGATCGGGCGCGAGAGGAATGTGAACTTCTGACGGCAATCCAACGATCCGGCGCGGCCCATCCTTCGACATCTCCTTTTGCACTGATACGGTCATGCCGCGCAGATTCACTCCGAGGTCCTCCGCCTTGATTCCCATTGTCGTGCTCATGCATGTGGCGAGAGCCGTGGCCACCAGATCGGTGGGCGAGAAGGCTTCCCCTTTGCCCTTGTTGTCGCTCGGCGCATCTGTGGAGATCTTTGATTGCGATGGACCGTGCGTGGCGTCGCAATGCAAATCGCCAGTGTATTTAACTGAGACTTCTACCATGTAGAATTATGTAACGCATCGCACTTTTTGTCATGTCGAACAAAGTCCCGGCTGCGACGGGATCAACGACGAATGACGAAACAAATCCGAATGAAAGTAACAAAACTTTTATTAACACCTGATGCGAATACGGCAGCTCGGCTCAATTACCGAATCTTATTTAGGTAAACAAGCCAAGAATGAAAGCGCGCAACTCATCAGTAAGAAATTCGCCGCACCGGTTACTACACGAGAAGGTCGATTTTGTGTTGACACCTACCATCGCTCGGGAATGTAATGCTCCACCTTTCAACCCCTATGAAGCGATTCACATCTTTTCTCGTAATCGGCCTCGCCGTTTTTGCTCTTCGCACCAATACGCTACACGCCGGCCAGGATGGCGTGTTTTTTGACTCATCACAATTGAGTCATGAGCTAGACGAAGTCGCAAAAAATCCGACGAAATCAGTTTCACGTTTCGAACTGAAAATCTTCCAGGACGAACAACTGAAAACGCCAGTGGCTCCCAATAGTGAAATCAGTCTGTCCGTTGTCCCGTTAGTGCCTGCAGGTCGCCATAAGGATGTAGAGTTGGAGGAGATAAACCGCGCCAAAGTCAGTGATGCGAAAAAGGGCTGCACAGCGGAATATGACAAGACATCTGGCAAGGTGTTCGTAACGCTTCGGCGACCTTATGTTTTTCAAGACATGCGCGATGCTACATCATCGCGCACGTGGGCCTATCGTATCGATGTCAGACTGACGACTGTCGGGCGAACTACCGGAGTGGGCGGGGGTGTGCAAGCCGATTCCAGTCGGGAGTGTGTTAGTTTCTTCGGCATCCTGTCGCAAAAGGAGGGCAAGACTTGGAAGCCCAGGAAAAATGACCATTACAAGTACGAGCCGGAACTCGAGCCCAAGGACTCGCAAGCGCTGGGCAGGTTTAACGTGGATACAATCTACTCGAATGAAGCCAAAGCTACATTTCAGTGGAAACCTGGAAGTGAAGGCAAATCGGTATCAGTAAGGTGGCATATTGCTGGGGACGATAAAGAGACCTTCGAAGATGTTTGGACCGATTGGTTGACGCAGAGCAACCCGTGTGCCCCTTCGACGGGCAGTTCGAGCGGCGGGTCTCAGGAAACTGCCACTCCCGGGGCAACTCCTTTATCTGGCGGAGCGGGCAACTCTCAATTGCCAGTCCCGACGTCCCAACCGTCGCATACGTCGGCTCCGGGTAAGTTGACACAAAGGCGGGCTTTATCTGACGAAGCGGCCAACCTTCAATCGCCTGTCCCGACGTCTGAAGCGTCGTATACGTCGGCTCCCGGCATGTTGACGCAAAACCAGGCTTTGCTGAACCGTGCGCAGCGTTCCAATCACGCGCTTACCACAGCTTACAACTCACTCATCTCACGAGTGCCGACCACCACGCAAGAGCAATTGAAGCAGCAACAGGGTAAATGGCTCGAAATGCGAAAGACTGACGCTGGAAGCGAAGAGCTGCTAGTACAAGGCTTGAATGCCGATCCGAACGCGCTGCGCCGATTCGCAGAGATGAACGAAGCGCGCACAATGGTGCTGAAAGCCACGTTGCGAATGAAATAATCGAAAGCAGGAGAGGCGGGGTTGGGCAACACCAACTGCCTGCTAGCGGGTCGCACTCGGCCACTTTACCGTTTAATCTAAGACGTTTAATTTTCGGTTGTCGCGCTCCGTCGAAAAATGTGCGCCAGCGGCAGCGTTCGGCCTACCGCAGGCAAAGGAAGAGCAGAAGGAAAAGGCAGAAGTAAGAAGTTGTTATCAAGCGACGCTGTGATTGCGCGACGGGAGGGTGTGTTGGTGCGCAAGTACGAAAAGCGCGGAACGGCCACGAGTATCAACGCGCGGTGAATCCAGCGGGCGAGTTGCATCCGCCCCTTCCTCCTGTCGAAAATCAAGAGGCCGGCACAATGCGAGTTCCTTGTGTTTACTGGAGCTCGAGAACGGGAGTTTTTCCTTTGGGATTCGACGAAGTGGGGACGGTTCCTATGGCGATGGCGCCCGAGTGAACCGGCGTCTTGCGGGTGCCGATGACTTCGATGCTCTCGACGACCGATGGGCTCTCGTAAAGTGTCAGCGCACCGCCCGAGCCAACGGTGTAGATCGGCACTGGGTCGCAGAGCCGGTCGAGGATGATCTCCTGTCTCCGCGTGCCGAAGAGATCTGCGGCGGCAATCTGTGGAATCGAGGCGCCGCAATTGTTCGGAACGAGCGTTTCGCTCGTTTGCGTTAGGACGTTGTCGGAAAGCATCTCGTAGGAGCGCGCGCGATAGTCGAGACTGCCGGCTTGCCCGGCGAGCACGAGTATCGGTCGCCCTTCGGGGGTCTGCACGTCGACAAGGGCAAGTTGATAGGCGTTCGCAAGCAAATAAGGAAGCATGCCCGAAAAAACAATCGAGTCGTTGCCCACGCCTTCGAAGACGAGGAGGTTCCCCGCAACGGCCTCGCTGACGACGATCTCGTTGCGTCCGTCGAGATCGAAATCGGCGACTACGGGATTACCCAGATTAACGAGGCTCCCCGCAATTACGTAATTGAAAATCAAATTCATCTGATCGTTCGGCGCGGATTCGAAAACTTTCAACGTCGTAGGAAGGCAGCTGAGGTTGTTGTCGCTCGTCACGAACTCGAGAATTCCGTCGCCGTCCACGTCGGCGATCGTCGCCTTGAAGTCGATGACGTTGCCTTCTTTTTGTCCCGTCCAAACGATATGATCGGGAAAGCCCGAAGGTGAGGACGCTTCATACCGCACGAATTCATCATTGCAGGCGTGGCCAGTGTCCCTTTCAATGAAGAGATCGGTCAGGCCGTCGCCGTCGATGTCACCCATGGCCAGCAGGCCACCGTCGGGCTCATCGATCGACCAAACCGGATCGAAATGGCCGGTTCCGTCGTCCTCATAGAAGATGAACTTACTTGGGCCGCCGTCTACGGGCGTCGAGCGAAGCACGATCTCTTGCCGGTGATTGTGGTTGGCATCGCCGACCAGCATATTCGACCAAAAGTCGTCCTGATGATTGAGCCGATCGACGATCTGAAAGCTCTGCGCCTTGGTCGAATCGCTCGCTCCACCCGCGGGAACGGTGAGAGGACCAAACAGCATTTGGCCCTCTGGCGTCCGAATCGGGGGCGGATAGGTCTGCGCGAAAGCAGCTGCGGGAGCAAGCAAAATGACGAGAGAGATTCCAACTTTCATAATACCTTCGTTTGCCGAGCGAAAAGTAGACCGAAATTTAGAAGAAAGCGGAATGAGAAGTCCCGCGGCGGTCCCGCAATGGCGAAGCGATCGCTTCGTTAAATTTGTTATGTGTGAAGTTTTCGTTTTCATAATATTTTACCTCTATCTACGGAAAATTTTGACCGGCGTTGCAAAAGTGCTTTCCATCTCCTGTAACGAAAGCTGAGAGGGCCGGGAGCGCTACCGCTGCGATCCTTGAAAGTGGCCGCTGCGGTTATTCAATAGCACGCTAATCCCAAACGAATTCTCGTCCGCGACTGCGAGATCCATAGCGCTATCTCTGTTGAATTGCCCGACAGCGACGTCAATGGGAGTTAAGCCGACAATGTAATCATCGCCGGGCTGGAAAGTGCCGTCCCCATTGCCGGTGAGCACGGTAATGTCGGAATCTTGGACGTTTAGCGCGACCACGTCGAAATGACCGTCGTGATTGAATTTGCCAATGGCGACGCGAGCGGTGAGATAGCCAGTGGTCGGATAGTTCACAACCGGCTGGAATGTCCCATCTCCATTACCCAGCATGATTCCGACAGTGCCTAACGAAGAGCAGGCCTCGTCGGTGCCACAAGGATTGGCGATCGCCAGATCAGCTTGGTGGTCCCCATCGAAGTCGGCAATCGCGATTGAAAGAGGAAATATACCCTCGGCAAACACCAAGCGCGGCTGGAAAGTGCCGTCACCATTGCCCAGAAGTACCGAGACTGTCCCGTCGCGGCACGCCGGGTCATCCCCGCATTCATCGGCGGAGACAATGTCCGGTAAACCGTCGTTGTTGACATCACCAGTGGCAATGCCTTGCGGGCCCCCGCCCACAGTGTAATTCACCGCGGGCTGGAACGTGCCGTCTCCATTGCCTAACAATACCGCCACGGAATCCGTCGTGGTGACCGAAATGGCGAGGTCAGGATTGCCGTCCCGGTTGAAATCGGCTACCGCAGGCCAGATCGGAACTGCGCCACCCGGCGAATAGCTGACCGGCGGCAAGAAACCACCGCTCCCATCGCCCAGCAACACACTCACAGTGCCAAACCTATTGATGGCGTTGTTGATCACTACCAGATCGGGTGTTCCATCGCGATTGAAATCACCTGTAGTCAGAGCGATGGCATCGGTACCCTGCGGGCCGGCCACGAACCGCCCGCCTCGTGTGAATTCGCCGTTGCCTTTCCCGAGCAAGACAAAGACTGCCCCAGTCGTGGTGCAGGCTGGGTTGCCACACCCGGTCACCACCAGGTCGATGCTGCCATCGCCATTGAAATCCCCCCGCGCGATGCCGTTAAGCGAGCGGTTCAGAAAATAATTAACAGGAGGCTCGAACTGGCCCGCGAAAGCGACAGGCGAAAGGATCAATGCAATACCTGCCAAGATTGACGTTGCGTTGAAGGCTCGGAGCGTTTGCAGCGCCTTAACGATAGGCTTAATTCGTTTCTTCATTTTGGTTCTCCTTTTTAACGGGCAGGGACCTTTTCTGGCCGCACTAGTGTAGTGCAATATCTGCTCACTTCATTCCAAAGGAAAAAATGGTGCGGCATTGCAAGAAATTTACGGTGGACCCCCGAAAAACCTGTGAACGCTGCCATCCTTGGACGCGCGAGCGCTCTCGATCGGCTTTCGAGTGAGACTCTGTAGAGCGTTGGCCGAAGCTGATGTGCGAGTACGAGGAGGAGCGGAACGGCTGCGAGCATCAAGCCGGCGACGGATGGTGCGATCAATTAGTTGCACCGCTGAAACGAGGGACAAGTGCGACCGTGCCCCGGATGTTGTGGCACGCGCAGCCGATAAGTTGAGGCTCAAGATCGGCAACTTGCCGACTGAGAAGGATGAGGGATGAGAACCAGCCTTCGCATGCTACGGCGCGGCACGGAGTTGATCCGCAGATCGGCCGCTTTCAATCTCCGGCAACGAAAGCTGAGAAGGCCAGGCGCGCTACTGCTGCAATCCTTGAAAGTGGCCGCTGCGGTTGTTCAAGAGCACGCTGACTTCGAACGAATTCCGGTCGGTGACCGCGATGTCAAAAGCATTATCTTGGTTGAATTGCCCGACAGTAACGGCGTTCGGATTTAAGCCGACAACGTAATCATCGCCAGGCTGAAACGTGCCATCGCCATTACCAGTGAGCACGGTGATATTGGAATAGTCGATATTTACCGCGACCACGTCGGGGTAACGGTCGTGGTTAAATTTACCAACGTCGACGCAAAGGGTGCCATAGCTGGTCGTCGGATAATTCACGACCGGTTGGAATGTCCCATCTCCATTGCCTAACATGATCCCAACACTGCCTACCGTAGCGCAGGCCCCATCAGTGCCACAAGGATTGGCGATCGCCAAATCGGGTCGATGGTCCCCATTGAAGTCGGCAATCGCCACGGAAAGAGGGAATATACCCTCGGCAAATACCAAACGCGGCTGAAAAGTGCCGTCGCCGTTCCCTAACAACACTGAAACAGTCCCGTCGCGGCACGCCGGATCATCGCCGCATTCATCGGCGGAAACAATGTCGGGAAAGCCGTCGCCGTTCACATCACCAGTGGCAATGCCTTGGGGGCCGCCACCCACAGTGTAATTCACCGCGGGCTGGAACGTGCCGTCTCCATTGCCTAAGAGCACCGCCACCGAATCGGTTGTTGTAACCGAAATGGCAAGATCCGGATTGCCGTCCCGATTGAAATCGGCTACCGCGGGCCAGATCGGCACCGCGCCACCGACCCGGTAGCTGACAGGCGGCAGGAACCCACCGTTCCCATCGCCCAGCAACACACTCACAGTGCCAAACCGATTGATAGCGTTGTTGATCACTACCAGATCGGGTGTTCCGTCACGGTTGAAATCACCCGTAGATAAAGCAATCGCATCGGTGCCCGGCGCGGCCACGAACCGCCCGCCTCGAGTGAATTGGCCGTTGCCTTTGCCTAAC
>Ga0209056_10006910_pt1 | contig 11699 bp, 4 predicted proteins | sample GraSoiAngelo_114_FD_185876 | JGI IMG/M metagenome (GOLD analysis project Ga0209056, IMG submission 185876) | Grasslands soil microbial communities from the Angelo Coastal Reserve, California, USA - 14_0903_13_40cm (SPAdes) (version 2) | ecosystem: Environmental > Terrestrial > Soil > Grasslands ... | reverse complement strand
CAACCCTACGTTCGGCGGCGATTACTACACGCCCGAACTGTGCGATTTCTTTCTGCGCCGGGGCGCAGATGTCGAGCGCGAACGAATTTTTTTCGAGAGAGGAGCGCACTTTTAACCTGACGAGGCGAGGGTGCCGTTCCAAATCGAATGCGCGCTCTTTCCCGCATTCGGTGTACGCATCCGTTCACAATAGATATCGCAGCCGTTGATGTGATCACCGCTCGGAAACTTTCCGGTCCTCGCCAATAAAGTCGAAATTTCCAGCAGTCGGTGCTAAAAAATAATCCGCCAAGCGGCGGATGGATGGCACGCAAGCTGCACCTCTTTGCGTATTTCATGAAAAGCGCGCGATCGACCTTCGTTGCACCGCTAGTCAAATTTGGGCGCAACCGGGGCGGCCGGCACCCTTAAATTTTTCTTAATTTTTTTCTAGGCAGCCGCTGCGAAATCCGATAAAACGACAAAAAACAGGGCGGAGCGTGACAAACGACCACGGGCGCCCGTTCAAAAAAATCTTTAAAAAAGTGAAAAAAAACCTTGTCAGACCCCAAAATCATGCCTAATCCCTACACAAACCTAACCAAACCCATGGAGAAACTAATGATAAAAAACGTGCTAAATAAACTTGGAATCTTTCGCGTTGCTTTTGTGGCGAGCGTTGGATTTCCTTTAATTTTCGCATCGAACGCATTCGCTCAGTTGGCGGCCCCGGCAGCCCCAGCACCGGCCGGCGAAGCCGTCGCTGAACGCGTGATCGTGACCGGGTCAAACATTCCGACTGCGGAAGAAACCGGGCCAAATCCCGTGGACACATATCGGCCACAAGACATCGAAAAACTGGGCATCCGCAACGCAACGGACCTCACAACCATTCTGCCACAGGAGGCAGGCGGAACGGTTAACCAGAACATCGCCAATGGCGGTGACGGCACTGTGCAGATCAACTTGCGCGGTCTGCTCCCGAAAGAGACTTTGGTCCTGATAGATGGCAAGCGCTGGGCGACGAGTTCACTGAACGGCGGCTACGACGTCCAGCTCATTCCGTTTGCGTTGGTCGATCATCTCGAAATTTTGAAGGATGGCGCCTCGGCTATTTATGGCGCCGACGCGGTGTCCGGTGTGGTCAACTACTTTTTGGTCCACAAGTTCCGCGGGCTTGAGATCGGGGGCAGTTACGGGAACACAAACCTGGGAGCGTCCAACGAGATGGGTGAGTGGGAGGCATGGCTCAAAGCCGGCACCGGAGATGATAAGACTGACGTTGTGGTCATTGCTGATTTCTGGCAGCGTACCGGCGGCCTCTTTAGCCGGGACCGCGACATTTCGAGCAACGGGAATTTCACCCGGTTTGGCGGGTTCGACGCCCGGAGTGGAAACGAACCTGGTCGCGTTGGAAGCTTCAGGTTGATCCCGAGATTGTTTTTCGGCTCTGGCTCGCCGACGCCACACTCAGCTCCGAACGCCGCGACTTCTCCATTCTATATCAGGCCCGGGGTGCTCGCTCCTTATCCGGATGGGAACTATCAGTTCTTCAACTTCGCGGCTTTTACGCCAGACCTTCCGCCGGCGGATCGGCAAACTTTCTACGGTTCGTTCACCCGCGATCTGTGCGACAAATACCTGGTGGTGTTTGCGGACTTTAAGTACACGCGCTCGTTTTTCGATGCATCCCTGGCGGCTGTTCCGTTTACGCCCGACCCATTCCACGTGAGTGGTGATGGTGACTTGGGCAGGAACTTCAGTCCTTCCGGCATCAGCGTGCCAATCCAAAATCCATTTAATCCGTTCACGGTCGCGAATGCAACTTTGAATATTAACGGAGTCCCTGTCCCGATGTATACGGGGGTTCGTTTCCGCGGCATTAGCGACACCGGCCCCAGACACGAACAGTACACGTTCTGGGATAGTATCTACGACGTCGGGTTGAAAGGTGAGATGGGCGAATTCGGCGATTATTTCAAGAATTGGAATTGGGAACTGGGTTTCCGTTACGCTCGGAACGATGGGCAGGACATATCCATAGGCGAGGTCAGCCAGCCTGGGCTGCGTGCGGCGCTGCTGGATACGAACCCGGCCACGGCTTTTAATCCGTTCCAGGGCCTCCTTGCTGTAAACTCTAACGCGGCCAGAAACAGGGTTTATGTCAACCTGCATAATACCGGTAGCTTTGAGTTGCCTCTCTGGTATGCCAAGATTGACGGTGACCTGTTCAATCTTCCGGCCGGGCCGGTCGGCTTTGCGATCGGCGCTGATTACCATGGAGAGAGATGGACGCGCACTCCTGACTCGCTCAATACGACGTTTCAAACGATTGGCTCGGTGGATCGAGAAGGCGCAAGGGTGAACCGCGATGTAAAGTCCGTCTACGAGGAAGTGCGGGTCCCGGTCACTAGCCCAACGTGGAACTTCCCCGGCTTGTACAGCTTCGAGATTGACTTCGCCGAGCGCGAGGAATGGTACAGTCAGAATACCTCTGCAACTTCAGTCACGGCGTCGGCACACACCACGTACCAAACGCAGAGGCCGAAGGTCTCCGTTCGCTGGGAGCCGCTTGATCCCAAGTGGATCGGAGCGCTGACCTTGCGTGGCAGCTACACCGAAGCGTTTCATGCGCCGACAGTACAGGAGCTTTCGCCTGCCGGCCTGCAGAGCTTCCCAATAGTACACGATCCATTCTCTTCTCAAACCGAGCCGCAGGTCGAGGAACGTATTACCGGAAATCCTTTCTTGCATCCGGAAGTCGCCTATGAATATAGCTATGGCGCGATTTACAGTCCGAAATGGCTCAAAGGCCTGACGCTGAGTGCGGACTGGTGGCATATCGACATGCGTGACATCGTGTCGGCCCTGGGCGCGCAATTCATTATCTCGCATAATCTTCCGGGCTTGGTTACTCGTGGTGCTTCTACGATTCCTGGCGAGCTTGGACCAGTTATTTTTGTCCTCGATCCGTCGCAAAACCTTGCTGGTGCGATTTTCGAAGGTCTCGACTACGAAGCGATCTATATTCTGGAATCTTCGATGTTTGGGGCCGGGGATTTTGGCAGGCTGACTGCCACGGTCAACGGCACCTGGTTGGCCCGGGCTGAGCTTCAGACCATGCCCGATACAAAACGCTTCGGTATCGCAGGCGAGTTTCTGCCGTCGGCATTCAGCCTGACCAGCTCGCTGCCGCGGCATCGGGCCAATTTCAGTCTGTTCTATGACGGTCCGGCTGACTCATGGCTGCAGGGTTTCGATATCGGCGCGGTAGTCCACTGGGTCGCCCAATATGAAGATGACAATATCTCGTTGGTGGGTGGCAAACCACAAACCCCGAGAACTGATCCTGCCACTGGCCTGACAGGTAAAAAGGCGCGGAAAATAGCTCCGTGGACCACGCTTGACCTGATTGTATCGTACACGTTCAACCTGCCGCCGCCGGCTCCGGCCGAGGTGCCCGGCTTAGCCAAAGAGGGTGGTAAGAACGTGAGGATGGGCGGCAAAGACAAAAACGTCATGCCTGTCTCCACAGCCGAGTACAATCCCTGTGGATGGCGGGCTTGGTTAAATAACACCACGATCCAGCTTGGGATGCAGAACGTTTTGGACGCAGATCCGCCATTTGTTGCCGGCTCTTTTGAGAACGGCTACGATGAGTCGCTTGCCACGATCAAAGGCCGGTTCTGGTACGCCGGGATAAAGAAGAGATTCTAAAGCGGAGACTGGGATAATTCACAGCGGCCGGGCCTTCTAGCGAGGCCCGGCCGTTTGCTTTGGAGTGCGCGGACACCGTCCGCGCAGTTGTTTGCCAGCGATCGGATAGATTGTCGTGATCAGCGCAAATGTATCCCCTAGACAACGGCTCGTCGGTTTTCGTAGCGACGGCGCTCAAAAAACTGCCGGTCGTCGAAGGCTCACCCGGCTTTACTTGTGGTATGGCAGGCCTAGTTCGTAGAGTGCGATTTCATCCCGAAGTGCGTTGGCCAAAGTGGAGTTGCCCCGGATCTCGGCTGCTTGCAATGCCCGCCGAGCAGTTTCTCTCGCCTCGGCGAAACGGCCACTCCCTGCGCAAGCAACCGCGAGGGTGCGCAGATAATTAGGATCTTTGCCGCGAGAAAGTCGCACGGCCTGTTTGGCGAGCTCGATTGCTCGAGTCCCATCGCGAATTGAAGCATCCGGGGAGGTCGCGAGGACCCAAGCCAAATTGTTGCGAGCCAAAGGGTCTTGGCCAGAGATCCGCGCCGCACGCTCGTACTCGGCGATTGCATCTTTCTGTAATTCTCCTCGTAGAAACGCGTCGCCCAGAGCAGTGTGGAAGCCCGCGTCGTTGGGCTGGGTCGCAATCGCCTTCTGCCATTGGGCAATCGCGTCGCCGATCCGGCCCTGCTCAAATAGAACAGTGCCAAGGTTGAGATAAGAATCGCCGTAATCAGGTCGCAGTTTTACCGCTTTCTCATAATGGCCAACCGCCTCACTTAGCAGACCTTTTCGGGCCAGGGCGTTGGCGAGACTATTCTCGATGAGCGCCCCGCCAAAGTTGTAATGCGCCGCAGCGTTGCGAGAGCGAATCTCCAATGCCGTCTCGAAATGCGAAATCGCGCTGTCCCATTCGCCGCGTTGGAGAAAAAGGTGGCCGAGATTGTTATGCGCCGTGTCGTTGTCAGTGGTAACAGAAAGAGCGTGGTTCCAGAGTGTCTCGCTGTTTTTCCAATACGACGTCTGCACAAACGCGCGCCAGCTCAACGCGATGACGATTACTGCCGCAATGGCGGTGCGGAATGGCTTGTAGCCATGGCCTTGGTAGCCTCGCCGAACCTCTGCGAAGGCATGTGGGCCGTGTGCTCGGACTCCGCGTGATCCACGAGCGGCAGCCCGCTCGCCGGCGGTATCAGATCGCGAGCCAAAGCTGCGCGTCATTATGGGCGTTATCAGGTCCGTGATGCCCCAAACAATCACCAGATATAAACCGATCTGTGTCAGGTAGGTGTATCGATCCGCGCGTGCTTGCTCGCCGGCTTGTACCAGGCCGATCACCGGCACGAGCATCCCGAAATACCAAAACCAGCCGGTGAAAACGTACGGTCTTTCCTTCCGCCAATGGATTGCCAGCAGGCTGACTGCGATGAGAAATGCAGTTGCCAAAAGAACCTGCCAGAGGGGCAGCTGGTCATTAGGGTGAGGATAGAAAGCCGCCAGCCGGGCGGGCCAGAACATCTGCCAAATGTAGGCAACGCAACTGACAGCCGCGTTGTTCAGTCGCCATGCGAATGGCAACTGGTCGATCGCTCCTGCACTGTAGAGCTGTGCCAGCAATGTCACCACGGACGAAAGAGCAGACAATGCAAACAAAGGAATCTTTTCCGTTATCAGGCCACTGACCTTTGACCACTGACTACTGGTTGCTGCTTTCCGCTTCGTACCCTTTGCGAAGGCGGGATCGTTGATTCTACCGAGCGGCCAGTAATCCAAAAGCAGAAGAAGGAATGGAACAGTCACCAGCATTGGTTTCGACATCAGACCGAGAGCGAACAAGAGCAGCACGAGCAGGTAGGATGTGAGCGAGGGCGCGTGGACATAGCGTATATAGGCGCCGAGAGTCAGCATGAAAAATACGGCGCTCAACACGTCCTTCCGCTCAGAGATCCAAGCTACCGATTCCACGTGCAACGGATGAATTGCGAACAGCGCCGCAACAAAAGCGCTTCGCCATAAAGTCCCTGTCATTTGTCGCAGCACGAGAAACAGGAGGATGACACCGACGGTGTGCAAGAGAATATTGGTGAAATGATGCCCGGCCGGCTTCAGTCCATAGAGCTGGCAATCGACCATGTGGGAAATGGTCGTGAGCGGGTGCCAGTTACCGCCCAATGTGTGCGTAAAAGCCCAGGAGACCCCTTCTAGCGATAGGCCTGCGGCGACCTTTGCATTCTCATAAACGTACTGTGGATCATCGTAGGTGACGAATTGATCTCCCAGGGTCTGACCGAAAATCAACCACGTGATCGCCGCAAGGACAGCACATATCGCGAGAACTACTCCGCATTTGGGAGTCATTGAGCGGATGGAAACGTGTTTTGCCATTCCTGAAGACTGGATCGACCATGTGTAGCTCACTCCGCTATGTGTATCAAATCACTCCAAGATCTTGTTGCTCGTCATGCGATCGCTAGGGAATTCCAGTTGAAGAAATGCCCGGAGTTAACAAGATTCGGCTAATTTAATCGACTGAACTCACATTGGGAGATCTTGGTGCTAATATCTCATTTGAGTGATAAGTGGGACAGATTTATCGATTGCGCCTTGCTCCGCTCGAAATGACATGGAGCATTAGTTAATGACCAAGTCCGCTACTCCGGCCGTTGTTAGCGAACGGCCCGACGTACAAAGACCGGTGTGGCAACGAGACTGGCTTTCGGCGTTCCTCTTAATCGCCCTCGTTTTTGTGTCCTACGCCCGAGTCCTTAATGCCGGATTCATTTGGGACGACGAATCGCATCTGACGCAGAACCCGTGCGTCGTCGGACCGTTGGGATTGAAGGATATCTGGACGACTACGCGAGCGGTCTATTACCCGCTGGTGCTCACTACCTTTTGGACTTTGCACAAGTTCGTCGGCCTGAGTCCGTCGCCGTACCACATTCTCAACGTGCTCATGCACGCAGGCTCGGCGGTGTTGCTGTGGCGCGTGTTGCGAGAACTTGGTGTTCGCGGGGCGTGGCTCGGGGCAGCACTCTGGGGGCTGCACCCGGTGATGGTGCAATCGGTTGCGTGGGTAACCGAGTTGAAAAACACTCAGTCGTGCCTGTTTTACCTTTTGTCGATCCTCTGCTTTTTGAAGGTGGACTCGGAAGGAACGGGCAATCGCCTGCGCTGGCGGCGACTTGGTTGGGCACTTCTGTTTTTTGTCATGGCGATCGCGAGCAAACCTTCCACGGTGATGTTACCGGCCGTGCTCGCCCTTTGTATCTGGTGGCGCAGAGGTCAAATCCAATCGCGTAACCTCATGGCCCTAATTCCGTTCGTTCTGATTTCTGCGCTCGCGAGTGTTTGGACGATTTGGGAACAGAAATTCCACGCGGGCGCCAGCGGTCCGGAGTGGGCGCAAACTTGGCCGGAACGACTCATCATAGCTGGACGCACGATATGGTTTTATCTCGGCAAACTGATCTGGCCCCATCCCCTCATTTTCGTTTACCCGCGGTGGGAGATTAGTCCGTCACGACTGACCGCCTATCTGCCGCTTCTGGCAGGGTTGGTCGGCCTGGTTATTTTGTGGCTCACCCGTGGAAAATGGAAGCGCTCCGTATCGTTTGCGGCCGCATACTTTGTGATTTCGCTATTTCCCGTCCTGGGCTTTTTCAGCGTTTATTTCTTCCGCTATTCGTTTGTAAGCGACCATTTCCAGTATCTCGCGAGCATGGGACCGCTTGCCTTAGCCGGAGCTGGCATCACAGAGGGGATCGCTGCCACTGCATGGAAATCGTCTTTCCGGCCGGCGGTATGCGGGCTACTCTTGCTCGTACTCGGCGTTTTAACGTGGCGCCAAAACGCCATTTATCACGATATCGTAGCGTTGTACACAGGAACGTTGGCAAAAAATCCTGGTTGTTGGATGGCTCATTACAATCTGGCCATCGCTCTTCGCGCTAAAGGCGAAACTGACCAGGCAGTTGCCCATTATCGTCAGGCTGTGGCCCTGCGGCCGGGTTACGCAGAAGCACATTATAATCTCGCACGCATTCTCGTGGAGAAGGGCGAATTTGAGGAGGCGATCGTCCATTACGAAAAAGCGCTCGCTGTAAATCCTGCCGACCCGGAAGCGCACAACAACCTCGGCAGTACGCTTTTTCAAATCGGGCGAGTGGACGAGGCGATCGTTCACTACCAAAAGGCCTTGGCGATTCAGCCTGATTACGCCGATGCCTCCTGCAATCTGGCGAACGCCCTTCTTTCCAAGGGCGATATGGACGGCGCGATCGTCTATTACTTAGCTGGGCTGGCCTTATCGCCGAATCACGCCGAGGCCCAGTACAACCTTGCAAGTGCTCTACTTCGAAAAGGCCGAACGGATGAGGCAATCGTTCGTTACCAGAAAACACTCGAATTGCAGCCTGGCAACGCAGATGCCCATGCAAACCTGGGAAGCGCATTTCTTAAGAAAGGCCGTCCGCAAGATGCGATCGCTCAATACAGAGAGGCTCTCAGGAGTGCTCCGGAAAATGTGGCCGCGCAAAGCAATCTTGCCTGGCTGCTGGCGACTTGTTCAGACCCATCACTTAGAAACGGATCGGAAGCGGTTTTGTGGGCTGAAAAGGCTAGCCGTCTGTCTGGTGGAAATCGGCCAGTTATTCTACGGGTCCTTGCTGCGGCTTACGCCGAGACCGGCCGTTTTACCGACGCAATACGAATCGCTGAACACGCGTTGCAGCTAGCTGATGCCAAAGACGATAGCATTTTAATCAATGCGCTTCGTAAGGAAATCGCTCTCTACCAGTCTGGTCTTCCTTATCACAAGGAACGGGGATAGCTGCCGGCTCCCGGAGACCGCTTATTAGCCGGAGACGTTTGACGCAGTGGCAACGCGTAAGGATGATCCACTCGCGGGAAATGTCATATAGAGTCACTAGCTGGCCGCTTGGTTCACGATCGCGCGTCTGGCTCTTCGTTCTAATCTTGGCCGCAGCTACGGTTTTCGCCTACCGCCCCGCATGGCATGGTGGCTTCCTCTGGGATGATGATGCTTATGTGACGAATAACGAGTTGCTGACCGCGCGCGACGGTTTGCGCCGGATTTGGTTTTCGTTCGACTCCCCGTCACAATATTTCCCGCTGGTTTATACCACTTTTCGGATCGAGCACGCGCTTTGGGGGCTGAACCCGTTGGGTTATCATTGGGTCAACATTCTTCTTCATGTCGCGAACGCTCTGCTGGTCTGGCGGCTCCTGGCGCGTTTGAACGTGCCCGGCGCGTGGCTGGCGGGAGCGATTTTCGCGCTGCACCCGGTGCAGGTGGAATCTGTCGCGTGGATCACGGAACGAAAAAATGTGCTGATGGGATTTTTCTTCTTGCTCACGCTGCTTGCCTGGGCGGTCTTTGTCGACGAGCGGACCAAGCGGCCATGGCACTTCTACGGACTGGCACTGGTCCTTTATGGGCTGGCGCTTTCGGCCAAAACCACCGCATGCACGCTACCGGCGGCGTTGCTCTTGATTTTGTGGCTGCAAAGAAAGCGGATCAATTGGGAAAGTATTCTTCAGATCGTCCCATTTTTCCTTCTTGGTTTGGGGATGGGCTTGGTCGCGGTCTGGTGGGAACGCTACCATCAAGGCACGCGCGGGGCACTCTTTGCGCTGGGTCCCATCGAGCGCATCCTCATCGCCAGCCGCGCCGTTTGGTTCTATTTGGGCAAACTGATTTGGCCATCGACTCTGACTTTTATTTATCCGCGATGGACAATCTCGCCGACCCACCTTCTGGACTATGTATGGTTGTTGACGGCAGTTGGATTATGCGCGGCGATTTACTTCGCGAGACGCTACGTCGGGCGGGGTGTGGAGGTCGCGGCGGTGTTCTTTGTGGCAACACTCAGTCCCGTATTGGGTTTGATCATGCTCTACACATTTCGCTACGCGTTTGTGGCGGATCATTACCAGTATTTGGCCTGCATCGGACCAATTGCGCTGGTTTCGGCAGGTGTGGCAAGTCTAGCTGGCACTTTCGAAAGGAGCCGTCCTTTGATCTTTGGCACGGCGGTCGCCATGGTTGCGACCCTGGCGGTGCTGACTTGGCGGCAAAGCACGATGTATGCTGACATCGAAGCGCTCTGGCGGACGACGCTGGCAAGAAACCCCACCTGCTGGATGGCTCACAATAATTTGGGCATCGTACTTTTTCAGAAAGGCGAAATTGACGAGGCAATCGCTCATTACCGGAAAACTTTGCAAATGCAGCCAGATTTCTCGGACGCGGATTATAATCTTGGCAACGCGCTTCTCCAAAAAGGTGAAACCGACGAGGCCCTTCTCCACTGCCAAAAGGCAGTAATGGTCCAGCCGTTTGATCCTGACGCCCAGGTTGCTCTCGGCAACGCTCTTTTCCAAAAGAGACTAGTGGATGACGCGATCGTTCATTATGAAAAAGCGCTGGCGCTGCGGCCATATTATGTCATTGCTCACTATAGTCTCAGTACTGCCTTGCTCCAGAAAGGCGAACTAGACGCAGCAATCTCCCATTGCCGAGCTGCCTTGTCGATCCAGCCTGAGCATGCAGAAGCGCGCATTAATCTTGCCATTGCTCTTGATCAAAAGGGCCAAGTTTCGGACGCAATCATGAACTACGAAAAGGCTTTAACGATCTCTCCGCGATCAGTTCCTGCATTAAACAATCTCGCTTGGATATTGGCCACCTGTTCTAACGCGTCATCGCGAAATGGCAACAAAGCGCTCGAATTGGCTCGGCAGGCCGATCAGTTTTCGAGCGGCGCGAATCTGATCGTTCGCCGCACACTGGCCGCGGCTTATGCAGAGACCGGGCAATTCGCGAAGGCGATTGAGATTGCGCGGGACGCCTTGCGGCTGGCGGAGGCGCAAGGCGACAGCGCACTGGCCGCGCAGCTCCAAAAAGAAATCGCGATTTATCAGGCGGGATCGCCTTACCGCGAAGGACCGAACTAGGGGTCTCTTGCTTTCGTTCATGGATACTGCACGTGTGCGGCAAGAAGAGCTAGTAGCTAGGGTGGGCGGTGGACACCTACGGGACTCGTATCGCGCAGCGGCGAGTTCATCCGATAGAGCGCGATATTCCGCTGAAGCTCGGCTGCCAAATGAGCGTTGCCCTGGCCGATGGCTAGCTCCAAACCGCGCTCCGCAGTATGGACTGCTTCGGCAAAGCGGCCACTCTCGGCATAAGCAGCAGCCAACGTTCGAAGAATGATTGCATTCTTACCACCAGAAAGTTGTAACGCCTGCGCTGCCAGTTGGACTGCCTGTGTTCCGTTTCGGACCGATTCTTCCGGATAAGTTGCAAACACCCATGCAAGGTTACTCTTGGCGTTCCCGTTTTCCGGCTGCATCGCCAGGGTTTCCTGCCATTGCTCAATTGCTTCCCTAACGCGCCCCTGCTGGATAAGGACAGTGCCAAGAATATTGCGTGCCTCCACGTTGTCCGGCTGGATTTCCAGCAGTTTACGATAATGCAACATCGCATCGGCCACTTGACCCTTTTGAAGAAAAGCCTTGGCAAGATTATCATGGGCCGGCGCATTTTCGGGCCGCAGATCCACAGCGGTTTGAAATCGAGAGATGGCCTCGTCCATCTGCCCGCGTCCCAGGAAAATAATACCCAGATTGTTCTCAGCGACATCATTGTCTGAGGTCACTGCAAGGGTGTGGGTCCAGAGCGTTTCGCTATTGCGCCAAAAGGAAGCTTGATTCCACGCGTGCCAGGTCAAAGCGCCGAGCAGGATCGCGGCTCCGACGGCTGCAATTTGCCGTTGGCGATGCCATGAAGCTGACAAATCCGCGACAGCCCAGGCGGCCAAGACATATAGGCCAATCTGCGGCAAATAAGTGTATCGATCGGCCCGGCCCTGCCATCCGACTTGAACCACGCCGATCACCGGCACCAGCATGCCCAGATACCATAGCCATCCAGTGATAAAGTAAGGCCGTTTTCTCCGGAGAACGATCCCGGCCACGGTGATGGCGATCAGAACTGC
>Ga0209056_10006907_pt1 | contig 11700 bp, 10 predicted proteins | sample GraSoiAngelo_114_FD_185876 | JGI IMG/M metagenome (GOLD analysis project Ga0209056, IMG submission 185876) | Grasslands soil microbial communities from the Angelo Coastal Reserve, California, USA - 14_0903_13_40cm (SPAdes) (version 2) | ecosystem: Environmental > Terrestrial > Soil > Grasslands... | reverse complement strand
GGCAGTGCGGTACCTGGGCTGATCAGCATCTACGAAGAAAACGTTTCTCCCTCGTCCCAAATGTCCGCCGCGCTGGCATTGGGGCATATTGGTCGAGAGGCGCAGGCGGCGCTCCCGGCGTTGATCCGGCGTTTCACTCATACCAATGCGGACGTGCGGTTTTACGCTGTTTCGGCCGTTATGAGCATCGGGGGCGAACTTGGCGTCGTTTTTCCGGCACTGACAACTGCCTTGAAGGATCCGGACATTCGCGTCCGGTGGAATGCGCTCTCCGGCCTCAGCAGGTTCGGATCGCGCGCCCGTCCCGTCGCTTCCGAGGTTTTGAAAATGCTCAATGACGACGGCATGATCGGCGGCAGCCGCATCAAAGAGCAGGTGGAAACCACACTGTGGCGCATTGCGCCGGAAAAGGTTGGCAAACCTTTCGTCGTGGAAGAAGCGACGCCGATCATCAGCAACGGGGTGACCACCGAAGCGCTGAAGCGGGCAGATCCGTTCCTACCGTCGCTCAGTACTGGAACAGCGATCCGCGGCCACGGTTAACAGTTTATCGAGGCGCGAGCGGATCGGAGGAAAAGGACCACTATCTTGGGCAATTCGAGATCATGGACCTTCCGGCGTCGGTCGACCTCAATGTTTCCACGTTGTGTGTCATCGCAGACGGACGGATCATTCTGTGCGCGCGGGACAATACCCGAAACCTGTTCCTGGAGATTCGGCGTGTCGACAACGAAGCTGTGAAATGACGCCGAACCAGATCACTGGTGCGGGCGCGGGCGGATCACGTCCGTTGAAAATACAGACGCACTGGGCCGCCCGCGTCGCTCAGTTCTGCCGTTCCACCGTGCCGCTGATGGAAAACAATAAGTCGGAGCCGAAGCGCCACCTATCATTCCCCTTCAACGGGCATCATTGCATGAACTGGGTGTCTCTCCTGCTTTCGCTTGTGCTGTGCGTTCCACGGGTTTTTGCCGGCGCATTGGCAGGCGACCTGATCGCCCATTACCGCTTTGACACCAATGGTAGCGACAGCCTTGGCAGAAGCCCCCCTTTTGTGGTCACCAATGGCGACCAGTCGAGAGCTGGCATTACCTATGCCGCGGCCTTCGCGGTTGCCAATGCGCCGTTCACCAACGGCGTGTTGTATGTCAATGGGCTGTACGAACCCAACGGCCATTTCGTGAATTATCTGGGCACAGTTCAAGCTTGAGGTTGCGGGCGGCCCGGGCGATGCGACGGAGCGCGAGTTCACTTTTGATAATCATTCCAATGGTTCAGTCTTCTTTGGGTACGCCGCCCATTTGAAGATCTTGGGCCGCGCTCTGGCGGAATCGGAAGCCGGTGGTGTTGTCATCGTATTATTGCTGCCGATCTTCGTCACCACCTACTCAGGCAAAGAGAGCCGCGAGTTCCTCGAAATACTTAAAGAGAAGCATCCGGTTCAGGATCTGGGTTTGAATGATGCAACAACTGCCGGCTAATCGCGCTCCAGGCAAGGGCTGCCGCGCCGGGCAGTTGATCGATTATGGAAAGCTGGATCGTTATGCGTTTGGCGTGGCCCTGGGTGAACGCGGCATCCCCCGTCAATACAATCTCGACGACCTGGAAGCTGACCTCCGCTATGCTGGTGCTCAGTAATCCATCAGCATCACGCACATGGGTCCCGATTTTCTCTTGATCGAGTCTGCCAGCGGCCATCCGCCTGGCGACGCCACCATCGTCTTGCAGGTGGACCAAAGCGAGCGACGCTGGAACGTGCATCTGCCCGACGGTATCTCTGCCGAATCCAAGCGAGTCGCCCTAGCAGCGAGCGCGTAATCGCGCTGCTGCATCCTTTCAGCTTCCGTCATGAAACCGCATCCGTATTCGGTCCATAGTATGGAGGTTACTTCAGTGTGGATTTGGAGACAACGCTTCCGCTAAACTCGTCCGCGCCATGAGCTTCGCCGACTTCTTCCAAGCCGCCACGGAAGCCCTTGAAACATTTCCGGCGAAATTGCCCGATGAATCCGCAAAGCTTCCATTTCCATGGTTTTGACTCCGCCTTGGCACAGGAGAACAGTCCGCGATGGATTCGCAAACTGGCAGTGTGCCGTGAACTTCGTTAAATTCTGGCGTTTCCAATGTCAATGATCCCTTTTGGCATGCATTGCGAGGAGGTCGCCTTACGGGAATTTCGCGCGATGATCGTGCAGGAGAACGCCAGGCAAATACCCGCCGGTCAATATCTCTTTGTGGAATGCTACTGCGACGATCCGGAGTGCGATTGCCGCCGCGTCTTTATCCAGGTGTACTTGCAACCCGACGCGAAGCGCATCGTGCTTTCGCTCAATTACGGCTGGGAAAGTCCCACGTATTATCAAAACTATATGGTGTGGAGCGCGAAATTGGCGCGCCAGATTGCCGCAGGCTGTCTGGACCCGCTCAGTCCGCGACCGGCCTATGCCGCCGATTTCTTGCGACTCTTCCGCAAACACGCCTTGGACGAGGCTTACAAAGCGCGTCTTAAGCGGCATTACGCGCTATTCAAAGCCTCGTTGAGACGAAATTGAAACGCCCTTGTTTGAGCCGTAGCTTGAGCCGCATCAGAATGTCGGGCGAAGTCTCAAGCTTGAGGCGTTTTGCCAGGAACCGACGCTCCTGGGGAAAGTCCCCAAGCCTTTGATCGGCTTACCGGTTCGAACATAATATCCATCCGGCAAAGCAAAGGCCAGTAATCGAGAAAAAGTCAGTCCTCTGCTCTACCGACTGAGCTACCCAGCCAAGGGCAAAGAATTCAACTTGGCTGTAGCCGTGTTGGCAAGGCATATTTCGCGCCCGGCCATATCACCGATCATGAAACGCTTTATCTGCATACTCACAATCGCTTTCACAGTTTGCGCTCTTGCTTCTGCGCAGTCGGGCCCGACGGATAAAGCGCTCGATATCTACTGGATCGATTCTGAAGGAGGCGGCTCGACACTCATTGTCACGCCAGCGGGTGAATCCGTGCTGATTGATTCCGGTAATCCGGGCGGACGCGATTCCAGACGCATTCATCACGTCGCGGCGGACGTCGCCGGCCTGAGGAGGATTGATTATCTCCTTACCACGCATTTTCACACCGACCATTTCGGCGGGGCGGCGGAGCTGTCGAACTTGATGTCCATCGGCGCGGTTTACGACAACGGGATTCCGGACCACAATCCCGACGCCGGCGATGACGCATGGTTTATCGAAAGAATCAAACCATATCGTGAATTCAAAGCGAACAAGCGCGTCGTCATCAAGCCGGGCCAACAAATCCCGCTGAAACAAACCGAGGGCTCGGCTAGACCCATGCTGACCTGTCTGGCTGCGAAACAACTTTTCGTTCCGGCCGCTGATTCCGCAGGGCCCAATCCGCTTTGCTCGGAATCAAAAACCAGACCGACTGACGGTTCCGACAACAAGAACAGCGTCGTGCTGCTGCTGCAATTTGGTCCGTTCAAATTTTTCGACGGTGGCGATTTGACCTGGAACACCGAAGGTGAACTCGTTTGCCCCATCAATCGCGCCGGCACCGTGGACGTTTACCAGGTCAATCATCACGGTCTCGACCTGAGCAATAATCCGCTGTTGCTTCGGAGCCTGTCACCAACGATCTCGGTGATGAACAACGGTTCGACGAAAGGCTGCCAACCGGAGACATTTGCCGCGTTAAAAGCCGCGCCGTCGATTCAGACGATGTATCAGGTGCACCGAAACGTTCGGGCAGACAAGGAAAACAACACGGCGGATGAGTTCATCGCCAACCTTGAGGAGAAGTGCGGTGCCAATTACATCAAACTGTCCGTCGCTGCGGACGGTAAATCGTACGCAGTGACGATTCCCGCCACCGGCCACCGGCGCAGGTATCAGACCAAAATGTAGTCTCTTGCCGGCCTTCAGGGCTCGACGGAGTCTTGCCCCACCGTTCGGGGTCCTGAAGCGCTGCCAATCTCCAGTATCAGGTACGTAGCCGTCTCAACGCCTGCTTCACCACCCAACCGGATTTCTCCAGGGCCGCTTTGGCGATGGGTTCGTCAACTCCAGTCAGTTCACGAATGATTCGCACGGCGCGATCGCGCAGTTTCACGTTGCCTGGATTCACATCCACCATCAGGTTGCTCACGACTTTGCCCGTCCTTACCATCGCCAGCGTGGTGAACATGTTCAGAATCAATTTCGTCGCCGTCCCGGACTTGAGCCGCGTCGAACCGGTCAAAATTTCCGGTCCGACGTTCGGAGCGATGACGAGGTCAGGCCGGTTGCGTTGCGAAATTTCCAGGTGGGGATTGAAACAAAGCAGGATGGTTTTCGCGCCGCGTTGTTTGGCCGCGTGCAACGCGCCCCAGACAAAAGGGGTCCGGCCGCTGGCCGCGATGCCGACGACGACATCCTTGCGATTGATGCCGCGAAATTGAATCGCCTGCGCGCCAGCCACCGGATCGTCTTCCGCGCCTTCAGTTGACTCCCACAGCGCACGCTGGCCGCCGGCGATGATGCCCTGCACCAGTCCCGGCGGAGCGCGGAAGGTCGGAGGACATTCACTGGCGTCGAGCACGCCGAGCCGTCCGCTGGTGCCGGCGCCGACGTAGAACAATCGTCCACCCCGCTCGAAGGCGCGAACAATGAGTTTGATCGCCTGTTCGATTTTCTCTCGCTCCACCAGAATTGCCGGAGGAATTTTTTCGTCCTCGTTTAACATCAGCGCGATGGCTTCGGCGATGGAAAGCTTGTCCAGGTTGATCGACCGCGGATTGCGCTGTTCGGTCGGCGAAAGCTTGAGTGATTCGAGTGAAGAGAAGAATGACTCGCCATATCGGGAGGAACCCGGTTTGGCCGCCGAGTCCTGTTGCGTGAAAAGTGAGTCAGGGCTCGCGCGGACTCTCGCCCCACCGGTTTGAAATTGTCGCCGAGCCAACTGCACCGCGCCCCACACACTTTCCCGTTTCAACGGCGTGACAATGGCGTTCGGCCAAAACCGGCGCAAGAGTCGCTTGACCTTATTGGCAAAGCGTGGCTGCCTGAGCAACACGCCGCCGGCGAGAACGAATTGCACTTGCGCGCCTGTTTTTGCCAGACGTTTCGCACAACTGATTGCGTCGCCGGCTAGGCTGTGCGCCGCGCCTTCCAGAATGTCCGAAGCGATTTTGTCGCCGTCCCACCACGCGTTGAAGACCTCGACGGCCAGCGCGGCCACGTCGTCCTTGCCGGCGCGTTGGGCCCAGCCAATCAAGTCGTCCGGCTCGTTGAGCTGGAGCTTGCGCAGTAGCCGCTGGCCGAGCTTCGACCAGACGCTCTCGCAATCATAGTAGTAAACCACGGCTTTCAGCGCGCGCAGCCCTATTTCAAAACCACTGCCTTTATCGCCGAGGATGTGGCCCCAACCGCCGACCTTAGCGGTCTTGCCGTCCCAGGTCCGGCCGAAGCAACACGAGCCGGTGCCGCTCAACACGAGCACGCGCGGTATCATGCCGATGGCATCCGAGTGGCGGCCGTGCATACACCGCCCTCCGTCTGGATGCTTCTTCCACAGGTGGCGAAAGCGTGGATGATCTGACAAACTATCTGCTGCAACGATAGCCAGTTCCAAGTCATTGGTTGCGTAACATAGAACACCCGGCCAGACCTTGGCAGCGGCGCGGCGGATGCGCTCGCGGTCGGCTTCCGTTCGCGCGCCGGCCATACCGATCACAATCGCGGTCGGCTTCGGCAGAGAATTGCCGATCGGGCGAAAGTGTTGAACCAGTTGGGCGTCGCTCAGGAGCCGCAGATTGGCCGGCCCAAACTTGCTTTGCAGGAAACAGGTCGGTTCATATTCAGTGAGCACGGCGGTGGTGCGAGTGCCACCGCATTCGATCCCGAGAAATAGAGGCTCGGTGGTGACTTTTTGACGTCTTGTCATCCGCCGAAGTATTTTCGGGCCGGACTTTTTTGCAAGGCGAATGGGCGCAGCGAAGCGGCGGTGCGGCCCGACGCTGACTTTCGCCCAAGGCGGGTGTATTCCCCGTCGCCGCCGACGTAAACGCTTGAAAAAGTCCGACGCCGATCGCGGGACTCTCGCCCTTGCTCGTCGTCCTCGTGCGCGTCCTCGTCGGTTTCGGGACCATTCGAGGACGAGGAGGAGGACGAGGACGAACCGCATGTCATGTGGCGCGTCTGATTGTTATCATGACGCATGACATCAAGCGGTCGAGAGGAATGGCGACTCAATGCGACTGGCTGAGCAGATAGAGCAGGTAGGCAAACACGGCCGAAGCCAGAAATCCGACCACGACGGCCCACCGGACGAATTGCTGATGTTTTCTACGGTTCGATCGCCCCATGCCGGGCAAGAGGTAGTAGCGGTGCTCCTCTTTGTTCTTTCGGGTCCAAAACATAGCCTGTCGCCTGGTTGCCGGCGCTCTATAATCAAAACCGTCGGATTTGGCAAACCAACAAATATTGTTTCCTGCTTTTGGCGCTGGCTTGTGACAGAATCATAATTGTCTCATGAAAAAGTTGCCCTCGCTCGCTATCGTGTGGGTGGAACTGTTGGTCGCGTGTTTCTCGCTCAGCGGGGTTGAAACCAATGCCCCCGGCGAAGCTCAGTTCCTGTCAAACATCTGGCAACTCACTTTCGAAGGCAGGCGCAGCGGCGAAGGCTATTTCTCGCCCGACGGCAAGGCCCTGATTTTCCAGAGTGAACGCGAAACGGGCAATCCATTCTACCAGATTTACATCCTCGACCTCGAAACCGGCGATAGCCATCGTGTCTCGGCCGGCATCGGCAAAACCACCTGCGCCTTTTTCCGTCCGAACACCGACGAAGTCCTCTTCGCTTCCACCCATCTCGATCCGGAAGCGAAGGGGAAGCAAAAGACCGAACTCGAGTTCCGCGCCTCCGGCAAAGAGCGTCGTTACTCATGGGACTACGACGAACACTTTGACATTTTCGTCGCCAAACGCGACGGCAGTCGGTTGCGCCGCCTGACCAGCGCATACGGCTACGACGCTGAAGCGTCTTATTCGCCCGACGGGAAGAAAATTGTCTTCACCTCGCTGCGCGACGCTTATCCGGCCCAAACGCTTTCGTCCGAAGACCGCAAACGTCTCGAGAACGACCCCGCCTACTTCGGCGAGATTTACATCATGAACGCCGACGGATCGGGCCAGAAACGCCTGACGTTCACGCCCGGCTACGATGGGGGGCCGTTCTTCTCGCCCGACGGCAGGCGCATCCTCTGGCGCCGCTTCGACACGAACGGCATCAATGCGGACATTTACACGATGAAACTCGACGGCTCGGATGTGCGCCGACTCACTGACTTCGGCTGCATGTCCTGGGCGCCGTTTTATCATCCCTCCGGCCAATACCTCGTCTTCACAGCAAACAAGTTCGGTTTTGCCAATTTCGAGCTGTTCATCGTCGATGCCGCCGGCGATCGCGAGCCGGTGCGCGTCACCTTCACGGACGGCTTTGACGGCCTGCCGGTCTTTTCGCCCGACGGGAGGAGACTGTGCTGGACATCGAACCGAACGCCAAACGGCAAATCACAACTGTTCCTCGCGGACTGGGACGACAAAGCGGCGCTGGCGGCCCTGAAGACGTCGCCCGAACGCGGTGCGGGCGCCGGTGTGCTGCCGGCGTTGCGCCCGCGGGAACGCCCAGGGGTCGAGGCACACAAAGCGGTTCCGCCTCCTCACGTCGGCGGCTACGCGTCGGAAATTCGCGTCGCAGATTTGCGGAGTGAGGTTGACTATCTCGCTTCCGACGCGCTTGAAGGGCGATTGACCGGCGCTAAAGGCGCCGGACTTGCGGCGGAATTTATCGCCGACCAATTGCGCCGCGCCGGCCTCAAACCGTTCGGCCAAAACGGGAACTACTTTCAGCCGTTCGAATTCAGCTCCGGCGTCAAAGTGGTTACGAACGACAATCAGCTTATTCTCTCCACCGAGTCCGGCGCCGCGTCCGCGACCTTCGCGGTCGAGAAGGACTTTCGCCCGCTGTCGTTCACTTCCAACGGCGAACTGGAAGGCGAAGTGGTCTTTGTCGGCTACGGGTTGACTGTGGCGGGCAAGGCCGCCGAAGGCTACAACTCCTACACCGGACTGGACGTGACCAACAAGATCGCGCTCGTCCTGCGTTACGTGCCTGAGAATGTCGAACCGAAACGGCGCCAGGAACTGAACCTCTACGCTGCGCTGCGCTACAAAGCCCTGGTCGCGCGCGAGCACGGGGCCAAAGCGATTCTTGTCGTGACCGGCCCGAACTCGCCGAATCCGGGCGCGCTGGTGCCGCTCAGTTCCGACGGCAGTCTGTCCGGTTCGGACATCATTGCCGTGTCCATCACGACGAATGTCGCCGACGCGCTCGTAGCCGGCAGCGCCAAGGATTTGAGATCGCTCCAAACCGCGCTCGACTCCGAGAACCCGCACGCGGAAGGCGGATTTGTGATTCCGAAAGTGAGGGTGAAAGTGGCTACTGCTGTCGAACGCGTCCGCAAAACCGACCGTAACGTGATCGCTTATCTCCCGCCCGCCGGAAGGAGGGCCGCGCCCGCCGAATATGTCCTGCTGGGCGCGCACTACGATCATCTTGGCCGCGGCGAGAGCTCCAGTTCGCGCGAGACAGCCGAAGAGACCGGCCAGATTCACCACGGCGCGGACGACAACGCTTCCGGCGTGGCTGCGGTGCTCGAACTCGCGGCATCTCTGGCCGACGAAGAAGACAAAAAGCCTGATGAATTCCGGCACGGCGTCATTGTCGCATTCTGGTCGGGCGAAGAACTGGGGCTGCTCGGCTCGTCTTATTTCGCAGAGCACGCGCCGCTTGGGCTGTCGAATATCGTCGCGTATTTGAACTTCGACATGGTGGGCCGCCTGCGGGACAACAAACTGATATTGCAAGGTGTCGGCTCCTCCAGCGAGTGGCGGCGTCTGATTGAAAAGCGCAACATTGCCGCAGGTTTCAATCTGGTCCTGCAGGACGACCCTTATGTGCCCACCGACACCACCGCGCTCTATCCGAAACAGATTCCGGTGCTGGCTTTCTTCACCGGCAGTCATGACGATTACCATCGTCCCACCGATGTCGCGGACAAACTGAACTACGAAGGGCTCGAACGCGTCACGCGTTTCGCGCGCAGTATCGCGCTCGACCTCGCCACGGCTTCGACGCGGCCGGACTACGTGAAGGTCGAGAGGAGCGGCGGCCCCGGCGGTCGCGACGCTTTGCGCGCCTATCTCGGCACCGTCCCGGATTACGCAACCGAAGTAAAGGGGGTGAAGTTGTCGGGCGTGCGCGGCGGCAGTCCGGCGGAAAAGGCCGGCTTGAAAGGCGGCGATATTATCATCGAGTTCGCCGGCCAGAAAATCGCCAATATCTACGACTACACCTACGCACTCGACGCCGCCAAGATCGGTCAGCCGGTGGACATCGCCGTTGAGCGTGGCGGCCGGCGCGTGACACTGAAAGTTACGCCGGAAGCGCGGAAGTGATCCGCCGGTTTGACCGCGAATGAACCCGGAGGAACATCCAACATCGAACATCCAACGCCGAACATCGAATGGCAGCGCGGGTCCTCGCTCATTTCGGCGTTCGATGTTCGATGTTGAACTTTCGATGTTTTCCCTCGGTTCAGGTGGTTCAACGCGCGAAATTTTCGTTCGGAGAGATCTCTCCCTGAGCCGATGAGCGGAGAGGGCTGTGGTGGCCGGAAACGTTCGTTGCGCCTCAGGTGAATCTTCGCGGTCGGAGAAAATTTTCCTTGCCACTGCGCGTTCCAGAGTAGCCAATGAGATCGTTGAATGCAGTCGTCAGAAAGACATTTAGAGATTTTATGGTCAAGATTCCCGTCCTCCGCTGGGGGCAGCCCTACGAGAGTCTCGAACTCGACAAGGTCGTCCATTTCGTCACTGGTGAAACGCTGGCGCAGGTGGGCCAGGCCAATCCCGGCCTGCTCACCAGGGACATGAAGAAGGCGCAGCGCGCCCGCGACGTGCTCCGCGAGATTCCCATCCGTCAGCTTGTCACGATGATGAAGAAAGCCGGCGAGCTCTACAAAGATGCCACCCTGCCGATGGGCGACGGCCAGCAATCGCCGGACGATTTTGCGCGCCAGCAATCCGCGTCCACGGGTTTGCCGGAGCACATGTGCAAGGCCAACATGTCCAAGAATCACTTCGTGCTCTCGAACATGGAACGCATCCTCGACTGCCTTACTCGCGGACTCGACCTCGAAATCCTCACGCGCGGTTACGGCATGGAGTCGCGAGGCGTCATCGTCAGTTACCAGGCTCAATCACCGGTGCTCGGCCTGGTGCTGCCCTCCAACTCGCCCGGGGTGCACACGCTTTGGATGCCGGTCATCCCGATGCAAATCGGCCTCGTGCTCAAGCCCGGTCCCCAGGAGCCGTGGACGCCCTATCGCATGGCCGAGGCGTTCTTCCAGGCCGGCGTGCCGCGCGAAGCGATCAGCGTTTATCCGGGCGGCGGCGAGATGGGCGCGGAAGTTGTCAACCGCTGTCATCGCGTGAAAATTTTCGGCAGCACCGAGACGGTGCAACGCTATCACGGCAACCCGTGCGTGCAGGTCCACGGCCCCGGTTTCAGCAAAATCCTGCTGGGCGACGACGTGGTGGATCAGTGGGAGAAATACCTCGATCTGATGTTCGACAGCGTCTATATGAACAGCGGACGCGGCTGCATCAATTGCTCCGGCGTCTGGGCCTCGCGCCACACGAAAGAAATCGCGCAGGCGTTGGCCGAGCGGCTCGGCCCCATCGACACCAAGCCGCCGGACGATCCCACCGCCGGTCTCGCGGCCTTCACGGTGCCCGGCCAGGCGCAAGCCATCCACGCTTCAATTCTCGACAAGATGAAAGAGGACGGCGTGACCGACATGACGGCGAAGTTCGGCTCGCGCCTCGTCGAGAAGGAACGCTGCGCTTATTTGCGTCCGTGGGTCATCCACAGCGACGCGCCCGAGCGCAAGATTGCCCAGACCGAATACATGTTTCCGTACGTGACGGTCGTGCAGTGTTCGCAAGCCGAGATGATCGAGAAGATCGGCCAGACGCTCGTCTGCAGCGCCATTACGAACGACCAAGCATGGGAACGCCAGCTCATCGACGCCACGAACATTGACCGGTTGAACATCGGTCCGATTCCGACGATTCAACTGAACTGGCTCCAGCCGCACGAAGGGAACATTGTGGATTTTCTCTTCCGGGCGCGCGCGTTCCAGGCGCCTCCCGAGCGGTTGGCAGCGCAATAATGGACGCGAATTCGCTCCAATGGTTCCTTGCAGCGTGGGGCGAAGCAAATCGACCCACCAGGTAACATCGCTTCCAACCTTGACCCCGCGTCCACGTGCGCCTAAGCAGTGCGGATGAAGTTTTGCCTGTTTGGCATTTCCGGCATCACTCTGGGCAAGCACAACATCAAAGACCCGCGCCTGGACCAGGCCGATAAACTGGTCGAGGCGCAGAAAAAAACCTATGCCCAGGTGGACATCGTGGAAGAGAAGGAGCTGCTCACTGTCGACGCCGTTCTCACCGGTCGCGCCTCGCTCAGCGACCTGCTGATGAAAGACCTCGAGGCGGTCGAGACGCGTCTCGGTCGCGACCCCAGCGAATCTGAAAAGGCTGTCCTGCAGAAGCTTGCCGATGCGTTGCTGAGCGAGAAAGCAGTTTCGGCAGTCGGGCTGACGGCGG
>Ga0209056_10006906_pt1 | contig 11702 bp, 9 predicted proteins | sample GraSoiAngelo_114_FD_185876 | JGI IMG/M metagenome (GOLD analysis project Ga0209056, IMG submission 185876) | Grasslands soil microbial communities from the Angelo Coastal Reserve, California, USA - 14_0903_13_40cm (SPAdes) (version 2) | ecosystem: Environmental > Terrestrial > Soil > Grasslands ... | reverse complement strand
ATTCCACCGATGGGCCGAAGAGGTAATCGCTGATGCGCTGTTGAGCGACGGTGTCGCGCTCAACGCCGTCGTTCTGGCGGAACTGTGCGTTGGGCATGATGACCCGAAGGCGATTGAAACAGAGCTAAGAGCAAAGGGTGTCAGTATTCTTGATGTTCCGGCGGCTGCGGCCGCCATTTGTGGTCGTGCCTACTCGCGCTATCGCATTGCACGGCGAAAGTCTCGGGGTGGGCGAGCGCCACGCATGCCGTTGCCCGATTTCTTTGTCGGTGCGCACGCGGAATTAATGGGCTGGAAACTGGCTACCCGAGACACCGAAAGGTATCGGCTCTATTTCGAAAGCGTCGAACTTATCGAGCCTGCGCGATAGGAAGCGCTCTGATCTCGCCTTTACGCGACTAGGATTGATCGACATTAGAAAGCTGGAGAAATTGCAGACGCACCGCGAAAAACTGCAGGGCTGAAATCAAACCTTCAGTCGAATTCAAAGGAAAAGCGCATTCGCAAGACAAATCGCATTGATTCGTAGAACACGACTTGGTGATCGAAGCCGGCCAGGCCAAGCGAAATTACTGGCGCGATCTATCTCGATACTGTGAGCTCTTCTATTTTTGCCCTGGCGCGTCGCGATCAAAATTGCGAGTGTCGTAAATACTCAGGTCCACGGGGCAAGAGTTTTGCTTGTTATCATGACCGTGTCAGGTGAAACGCGTTTCCACGCGACCTGTCGAACTCTGAAGCGATGAGCGTTACCCGTCGAATTGCCTTTGGCGCTGCAGCGTCATGGTTCAGCCGCGGCGTGACCATTCTGCTCGGACTGGTTCTCATGCCTGTGCTGTTCCGCTATTTGCCGAAGGAGGAACTCGGCGTCTGGCTCCTGCTTGGGCAGAGTTGGGCGGCGATGGGGATTCTCGATCTTGGCTTCGGCATCACGCTGACGCGGCGAATTGCGCTCGCAAAAGGCAAGAGCGGCGGCGATCCAAATGCGCCGCTCACGCCCGAAACACTTCGCGAAATCGCTGACCTCACGGAATGCGGCCGGCGCATCTATCATGCGATGTCCGCGGGAGTTTTCGTCGTTTCATGGGCAGCGGGATTTTTCTATCTTCGCAATCTTCAACTGCACGATATCAGCCACTTCACGGTCTGGCTGGCCTGGACAATTCTGTGCGCGAGTCAAGCATGTGCGGTGTGGGCGACGGTCTGGACGTGCCTATTGCAAGGCGTCGGTTATATCGGCTGGGACGCGTTAGTTGCGAGTTTCATAACGACGCTCACGCTCACGGCGCAGATTATCGTAGTGCTTTGCGGCGGCGGCCTCATCGCGCTGGCAACAGTCGCGACAGTCGGTGCGCTCGCTCAACGTTGGTTAATACGTTGGCTCGCACGCGTTCGTCGCCCGGAACTGTTTTCGCTCCGTGGTCGATGGAATGGTCAAGTCCTGCGCGGCATACCAAGCCTGGCTTTCCGTGCCTGGTTCACTGCCGTGGGAACGATTCTTGTGCAAAACACGGACAGCTTTTTCATTGCCTCCATCAAAGGGGCGGAACAGATCCCGGCATTTCGCGCTGCATTCCTCATTGTGCTCAATCTGCACATGCTTGCCGGCGTGTTTGCTTCCTCGTCAGCGGTATTCGTCAGTCATCTCTGGCAAGCCGGGCAGATCGGCGAGGTCCAACGAATCGTACAGCGTAACCTACGACTCGGGCTCAGCATCATGCTATGTGGAGGCGCGGCGATCCTCATGGCAGGCGAAACGTTGTTCGACATCTGGCTTGGTCCTTCGAATTATGTTGGATGGGCGATCGTCGCGGTTTTTGTCGTCACATTCGTTCTTGAACAGCAGACGTTCATCATCTCCACCGGCTGCCGCGCCACTGAAGACGAAGCCTTTGCCGGAGTAATGATGACTGGCGGCATTTTGAAACTCTTGTTTGCCTTCTTTTTCACACGGCGATTCGGCCTGGTTGGACTTGCCTGCGCGACGCTCGTCGCGCAATTGCTCACCGCGCATTGGTTCGTGCTTTACCGTGGATTGCGTCGATTGCAGTTTGAATTCAATCGATACGTGGTTTCCGTTTTGATTCCATGCACCCTGGTATTTGTCGTCGCCTGTGGAGTGAGCTTCTTCGCCGCCGCGCTCGCCAATTCATTCTCGGGCTGGTTCAAACTCGGGGCTACTTCAGTCTCTGCTGGTCTGGTTCTTCTCGCAGCCTTGTGGTTTCTCGTTTTGGACGCGAACCAGCGCGATCGCTTTCTTGTGTTTGTTAACCTTCGGGCGTTGGGCGCAGCGCATCCGCTCGAATGATTGTTAGGGTAAAACGCTAGTGCGCTTCGTCCTTGCGGGAACTTTTGCAGGTTATGGAGGTATCCAAACCCACCTGCGCTCACTGGCGCGTGTCCTTGCGGATGCTGGGCACGACTTGCTTTTGCTTTCCTTCGGTCGGCCTCCGGACGTAGAGGATCATGCTCGAAACGATTTTGCCGAATTTAGTTCACATGTGCGATTAGAATACCTTCGCGACTCAGCTTTGGGCGGAACGGCTATCGGGACTTTTGTCGCTGTTCAGCGGGCTCTGCGAAATTTCTATCCAGACGTGTATTTTGCATGCGGAACCGGCTGGAACTTGTTTGGCCCGGCAATATTTGGACTCCGCGGTTGCCAGTTTGTCTTTCACGAAATCATGTCAGGCGAACCTGCGGGCTGGCGTGATTCACGATGGCTTGTCCGCAGGTTTTTCGATTTTGTAATAGCACAAGCATTGCCAGTCGCGCACAACTTCGAACGCATGTTTGGGTGGCGCCGTCCGATTGCTGTGATTCCCGCATTCGCGACGTCTCTTGAAATGATTAGTCAAATTCCGCAACCGCATCAGCGTCGAGTACCATTTGGAACCGCTCGCGCCGCGATCTTCGGCCGTTTGGTTCCACACAAGCGCGCGGCTTGGCTCGTTTCGCAATGGCCCCGCTTGAATCGGAGTCTGCGCGAGTTGCATATCTTTGGCACCGGGCCAGAGCAAGCTCTTATCCAGCGCTTAATTTTGAAGAACCAATGGAAGGATTCTGTTTTTTGTCACGGATCGTACGGAGACGAGCAGGCCTACACGGATTTGCTCACCAGCTTTGACCTAACTCTAATGCCGACTATCGGGGCGGAAGGCGCCCCACTGGTGCTGCTGGAATCGATGGCATGCGGCGTTCCCTTCGTAGCGACTGACGCGGGTGGAATTTCTGATTACGCAAATTCGGACTGCGTGATTGTGTCAAAGAGTAATTCGGATGCGTTTCTTCGAGGAATTGAGAGTCTTTGCGAACGCCTCGACAAGCAAGCCGTCGATCGCTTACGCCTGCAGAATTTCTATCGAGCACACTTCGGTTACGAAACACTAAGTTCCAAGTGGCTCGCGTTTTTTCGGTCTCTAATCACTACATGAAATTCATTGTCGCCCAGATTGGTTCGCGGCGCGGCTACGCAGTCCCAGCGGTTCTTGAAAGAGCCGGTATGCTTGAGCGTTTCTATACGGACATGACCGGCGACTTCGCTTTTGGCAGATTCTTTTCCGCTGTGAGAACGCAGCCGTTTTTGGCTCAGAGTGCGCGACGATTAATGGGTCGGCGTTTGCCGCATCATATCCGCGCGAAGACGACGACTTTTCCATACCTGCGCCTCATGCACGCTGTGCGTCACGTAACAATCAAACATAATCCCGCTGCAACTTTTCGGGAGTCGATTCGTTTTTCAGATGCGCTTGGTCGGGCGATGACGCGTTGCGGATTCAGCGATGCCACACACATCTACTCGATGCTTGGTGAATGCGGCCCGCTACTCGTCGCGGCAAAAGAGCGTGGCCTGAAAGTTGTTTCAGAGATTTATATTCTTTTGAGCACGGAACGCATTCTTGTTGAGGAACGACAAAAGTTTCCCAACTGGGAACCGGACGTGCCCGATTTTGCCGGCATCCGCCGCGCACTCGGCAACGAGGATGTCCTGCTCACGCGCAGCGATTTCGCCATTTGTCCCTCAGAAGCCGTGCGCGATGATCTGACTGAGAATTTCGGATTCGCGCACGAACGCACCGCGGTAGTGCCGTACGGAATGAGCCCGGAATTATTTTCAATGCGAAACCAACCTGTCCGCGGTCGCACACTTTTTGCAGGCACGGCGGAACTGCGAAAAGGTATCCACTACCTCGCGATGGCGGCGGAGAAATTAGCGCGCCACGGGATGAAATACAACTTCCGCGTCGCTGGTGATGTGAAGCGCTCGATAGCGAATCATAAACAGTGTCGATACCTGACATTTCTAGGTCGCGTTCCACGCGATGAGATGGCGCGTGAATTCGCCGCTTCGGACATATTCGTTTTGCCTTCGCTCGCTGAAGGTTCTGCTGAAGTCACTTATGAAGCGCTGGCGTGCGGTCTGCCAGTTGTGACCACCTCGGAAGCGGGATCTGTTGTGCGCGATGGGGTCGAGGGACGCATCATCCCATCGCGTGATCCTGAAACGTTGGCCAACGCGATCGCTGAGATCGTCGAAGATCGGGAAAAACGCCAGCAAATGGCTCTCGCCGCGCGTGAGCGCGCATGTGGGTTTACATGGGAGCACTACGGTGAGCGACTAGTTGCCGCACTGAAGTCATTCGCGGCAAGACACGATGGGTCGGTGAGCGCATGAAGATTTCGGTGATCATTACGACGCGCAATCGGAGCAACGAGTTACGGTGGACGCTGAATAGATTATTCGCGCTAGAGCCGCCACCGGATGAGATTCTGATCTGTGCCGACGGATGCACGGATGGCACTGCGGAAATGGTGCAGGAACAATTTCCGAGTTGCGTGTTGCTGGAGAATGATTCTTCACGGGGCTCGGTTTTCTCGCGCGATCGATTGCTTCGCGCGACCACAGGTGAAATCGTCGCCAGTCTCGATGATGACAGTTTTCCGCAAGACCGGGACTTCATCGCCCGCCTTAAAGATTTGTTCATGAAGCACCCAGACGCTGCCGTGATATCTTTTCCTGAGATTCGCAATCAGGGAGAATGCGCGGATCCGAGCAAATCTCCTTTGTCTCCGCCGCATTTGGTTTCTGCTTATGCTCATTGCGCAGCGGCCCTGCGTCGCCATGTTTATTGGCAATCACACGGCTTTCCAGAGTTCTTCGGGCACATGTACGAAGAACCTGACTATGCATTGCAGTGTTATGCACTTGGCTATGTGGTACGATTTGAGCCAAGCCTGACCATTCGGCACCACGAGGCTCAGGTCCATCGTGATCCAATACGGCGACACCATCTCAACGCCCGGAACGAGCTCTGGAGCGTATTCATCCGCTGCCCATTCCCGTATGTTTTTCCGGTCGCGCTTTTCCGCATGTGGCGACAGTTTCGATACGCCTATAGTGAAGGTCTGAGCTGGATTGTGCGCGAACCCCTCTGGTGGTGGTCCAGCTTGCGCGGGGTTGCAAACTGTCTCCGAAATCGGTCGCCGGTTCCTTGGCGAATTTACTATGGGTGGATGAAGCTTGCGCGCCACACCATTACAAACTGGCCGAAAGCTTGTAACAACCTGTCGGGTGCGAAGACTCACGAAGTTCAACCCGGTCAGAATTAAAAGTCGGATCTACTTGTACCAATGTTCATTGCTCTTCTTCCGGTCCGCGACGAAGCCGACATCATCGGTCAATGTCTGCAGCATGCGCTTCAGTGGGCGGACGCGATTCATGTTTTCGACACCGGAAGTGTCGATGACACTTGGCAGATTGTTCAGGAGTCCGCCGCTCGGGATAAACGAGTGATCGCGATGCAGAAGGAGCCAGTTTACTTTTCGGAAACTGGCTTGCGAGGTTACATGTTTCGTGTCGCGCGGCAGCAGATGCGTAAGGGCGATTGGTTCCTGCGAGTCGATGCAGACGAGTTTCATCATATCCCGCCGCCGGAGTTCGTGAAGAACTGGATGCGCAACCATGAGACGGTCGCTTATCATCAGTATTACGACTTCCATTTGCTTCAATCGGAAGTCGATGCCTGGAATCGTGGAGAAGAAACACTTCAGGATCGACAACGGCCCATCCAAGAGCGCCGCCGGCACTACACAGTAAGTGAGTACAGCGAACCGCGACTTTGCCGCTATCGCGAAACAATGCAGTGGCCACCAACCGTGTCATTTCCGTACAACGCCGGTTTTGTCGCGCGGGAGCGTCTGCCGATCCGGCATTACCCGCATCGCGATCCAGTCCAGCTTGAGCGGCGGTGTCGCCTGCGCGCAATCATGATGGAAGACGAGGAAAATCGGAGCAATTGGACGCACCCGGAACTACATCAGTGGACTGAGCGCGATTGGAGAAAGTTTATTACGCCCGACGATCTGGCCGGCTTGAAGTATTGGAAACCAGGAACCGAACTCGAATTGGTTCATCAAACAAATCATCTTTCAGCGCTTCCTTTCCGCGCTCTACAACGGTTCATCCACGCCTTTTGTTTACCGATACTGGATCGGACGCGCCCGGGATTTCCTTCTGATGGCAAGCCTCAGTCGATCCGGGCAGACATCCTAGATCGACTGAAAAAGGAGCTTGCTTAGGCGTGATTGCGAAACTCCTGCGCGCCATTATTCCCGCCCGGTTCCGGCCTATTCGCTATCTCGAGAATTTGGTGTACAACCGGGTCAACGGGCGCATCCCGCAAGGACCATTCTCCGGAATGCGTTACATCCGTGACTCCGTTGGCAGCGCGTACGTTCCAAAACTACTGGGGATTTACGAGCGTGAACTCACCGGTTACGTCGAGCAGGCTTGTGCTTCGAGATTTCCTCTTATCGTCGATATTGGCGCGGCCGAAGGTTATTATGCGGTCGGCATGTCGTTGCGAAATCCGAATGCGAGGATAATCGCTTTCGAAATGGAAGAACGCGGACGCACGGCTCTGCAAGAGATGGCCGCGCTAAATGGTGTCGCTTCGCGCATCCAAATCCACGAGAAATGCGACTGTGCAGATTTGCAGGCAGTGCTAATGCACTCGGATCGAGTGCTGGTAATTTGCGATGTCGAAGGCGACGAAGAAAAGTTGTTAAATCCATCTGTAATTCCCGCTCTCGCGCATACGCAATTGCTCGTTGAGACACACGACTTCGTTTTACGTGGTGTAACCGAACGCCTGGTTAAGCGTTTTAGTCCGACGCACGAAGTTCGGCGCATCTGGCAGGAAGCGCGCAATCACGAGGAGATGCCATACCACACACTTGGAACATCGCTTTTGCCGCGTCGTTACCTTGATTGGGCTGTAAGCGAATGGCGACCGGAAAAGATGTCGTGGTTGTGGATGGAACCGCGCACCATGGTCAATGCAACCGCTTAAGATTTTTTTCTCCTGTAGCGGCGCCGGCATCATCGATCGCGGGATAGAAACTTTCTTTCGCGAAGCCTTTGACGGGTTGCGCGATATGGAAGGTCTCGACATTACTCTTTGCAAAGGTGCAGGCGAAGAGAAGCCGGATGAGCATGTACTCTGGAACGTGCCGCGCACAGGTCGCGTCGCAAGATTTCTGGGCGTCTGCATCCGCCGGAACAGTTATGTGGTTGAACAGCTCTCGACGTTTCCGTCAATAGTGTGGGCAATCCGGAAGCATCAACCGGATATTGTTTTTTACAGCGACTCGAATCTTGGCTTTCAACTGTTTCGTTGGCGCAGACAAATCGGTGTACCATTTCGATTGCTTTTCTCGAATGGCGGTCCAGTTGGTCCCCCCTTTCCAAGAACTGATTACGTGCATCAGGTTGCGCCGTATTATTATGAGCAGGCAATCGCGGCCGGCGTATCGCCGGAACGGCAACGAATGGTCCCGTATGGGATTTCCGTCCCGAATGGAGCGCCGGAGGTCAGCGAAGCGATAAAGCAGGAGGTCCGAGAACAGCTCGGTTTGCCGGTCGATCGCGAGATTGTTTTATCAGTTGGCTGGATTGCTGCTGAGCAGAAACGGATGGATTACCTCGTGAATGAAGTTGCCGCTCTGCCGCAGCCGCGCCCCTATCTCGTCCTGCTGGGCTCGATGGATGAGCAAAGCGAAGCGATTATCGAGCTCGCGCGGGCAAAACTCGGCGAGGGCAATTTCATGGCCCGATCTGTCTCACACGAACACGTAGCGACATATTATCGCGCCGCAGACGCGTTCGCGCTCGCTTCATTACGAGAAGGATTTGGTCGCGTTTTCCTCGAGGCGCTCATCCATGGCTTGCCTGTGATCGCACACAATCATCCGGTAATGCGCTTTGTTCTCGGCGATGAGGGTGTACTGGTCGATCTCTCACAGCCGCGCGCGCTCGCGACAAAAATCCGTGCTTCATTGGATGAAGTAACGACATCCGACATCGCAGCGCGTCGACGGGAAAGTGTGCGTAAGCGGTTCGGTTGGTCCGTAATCGCGCCGCAGTATCGTGAGATGTTTTACGATTGTGCGCGCAGTTCAGCCGATTCTGACATCCAACAGTAAGGTCGCGCGGAAATGTTTCTTTATTTTATCCCCTTCATCGTTGCCTGTGCGCTCTTGTTTGCTGCGGCAGTCGCGCGACCGCGATTGATTTATCAGTTTCCGTACTTCATGGCGGGAACGTTCATCGCGTTCATTCTGCCTCAGGCCTACGCCCTCTATCTCAACGAATGGGGCGGGGTTTATTTGGAAAGCACGTTGCTGATGTGCTGCCTTTGCCTGGCAGCCTGTTGGTTGGGCTATTTGCCGCGGGCGCATCCGGCAATTTTGGAAAAGCTGAATGTCCCCATAAACACTTCGCGCTTTTTGCACGGTGGGATCGTGCTTGTGCTTGTCGGCTACTATTTCACGTACAAATTCGCCACGTTGCCCGAAGATGATATCGCAACCAGTCTAACCGGAATTGGAACGATTTATCTCTTCTTCGGCGGCCTGGTCTATCCCGGGTTTGCGATCTGCTTTTATTGTGCCCTGAAGAGCCGAAGTTTATTCACATGGGCAATGTCGGCGGTCGCTGCTTGGATCCCTCTGCAAGCGGCGGTCTTCTATGGCCGGCGCGAACCGACGGCGCTTTTTCTTATCTCGCTGGGAATGAGTTTGTTCTTTTTGAGAGGCAAACAGGCGCCGCGGTTAGTGGTGATCGGATCTGTCATCGGCGCGATGTTTATTATTCCCGCGATTGGGGAATACCGGAAAACAGCGGCAGAAGATCCGATCGAAGCGTGGAGGCAACTGGATGTGGTGCAAGAGTTCAACGATTACTTCGATGTTAATGCAACAAGCGAATTAAAAAACGCAACCGTGCTAATCGCCGCCACGCGTGAGTCCGGCGCATATGAGTATGGGGCAAGTTATTGGAATCGGATAGTCTTTCGGTTCGTCCCGGCACAATTTGTGGGCGAGAGTTTCAAAAATTCCTTGATGGTCGGAGGCACGCAGCGCGACCTTGGCGATTTTACAGAGGATGAGCTTGGTTACAGGATGCCGCCCGGATCAACTGTGACCGGCATCGGCGATGCGTTTCATGAGTTCAGCTATCTTGGTTGTCTCTTCTTTGCTGCGATGGCTTACTTGTTCAAAAACCTCTGGGCTGCGGCCAGCCAGGCGAATGGAACAGCGGCCCAGGTTCTCTACATTCAGGTTACAACCTCAGCCATGCGCGCACTTACGCACCAGACGATAGATTTTCTACCCGGATTTATTTACAGCGCTCTGTTCATTGCGCTTGTGGCGTTCTATGCCCGCGAACGGCCGGTTGTGATTGGCAAACCCGCCATTCTAAGAGTGCCGGCTGAAACAGTCGGGTAACCAGTCGCTTGTGAATCGTGACAAGCCGGCTGTTGCAGTGATTTTTCACCGGTTGGGGCCGTATCACATCTCGAGACTAAAAGCTGCGGCACATATATTTGAGGTTATTGCGATCGAGCAATCGGCCGAGACCGCCGAGTACGCCTGGCAGAAGGTCGTGACACCCCCAGAGATAAGGCGGATCACGCTCTTCTCCGCGACTCGAAACGGAGTGACTGCGAGAGAATTATGGCGGCGAGCCACAGAAACGTTGAACACGATCTCTTCACTCCGCGCAGTCGCCATTCCTGGGTGGAGCAATCTCGCAGCGCTTGTCGCACTGCGCTGGTGCGTCGCGCGCAACGTGCCGTGCATCGTCATGTCCGAATCAACTGCGATCGATAAAGGCCGCTCGCGTTGGAGCGAGTGGATAAAAAAGAAAATTCTCGCGCTTTCTCCGGCCGCGCTCACGGGAGGCTCACGCCACCGCGATTACCTCGTTGAGCTGGGGTTCGAGCCACGCCACATTTTTTTGGGATATGACGCGGTGGACAACGATTATTTCCGCCAGAAGGCAGAAGAGGTCAGCGGTCGGAGGTCAGAGGTGAGGAAGGAGTACGGGTTACCGGAGAATTATTTCCTCGCTTGCGCTCGATTCATCGAGAAGAAGAACCTCTTCACGTTGCTTCGCGCCTATCGAGGTTACCGAAAGGCTGCGCGGGAGAGTGCGTGGGACCTTGTTCTGCTCGGTGACGGCCCATTGCGATCTGATCTCTGTCGTTTGATCTCTGATCTCGACTTGCACGACTTCGTCGTCTTGCCCGGATTCAAACAGTATGAGGAGTTGCCAGTCTTCTATGCGCTCGCAGGCGCGTTTGTGCATGCGAGCAGGAGCGAACCATGGGGGCTGGTTGTGAATGAAGCAATGGCATCGGGTTTGCCGATCATCGTCTCGAACAGGTGCGGCTGTGTTCCAGAGCTGCTCGAGGAAGGCAGAAATGGATTCTCATTTGCGCCGGAGGACGCTGACCGATTGGCGGATTTGCTTTTGCGGATGGCTGCTCTCCCGGATACAGAACGGGAACGAATGGCGCGAAGATCACGGGAAATTATTGCTTTGTGGTCAGCGGAGCGTTTTGCCAATGGACTGCGCGACGCGGTCGAGGCTGCGGAATGCGCTCCGAGGCGAAAGATACAACCAATCGCGAAGGTGCTGCTCTCTTCGTTGATTTTTGCTCGCTTAGCTAGCCCAAAGATACTTGAGCGAGCTTCGTCGCATTCGCCATGATGCTGCGCCCTGATCGACTAAGGGTCCTGCTGGTCATTCCGGCGCTGAGTCCAGTTTACGGCGGACCTTCATTCAGTTCGATCGGCCTCGCGGAAGCGCTCGGTCGAAGAGGACTCCGAGTCGATGTCGTTACGACAAACGCGGCGGGACCGTACAATCTGCGCATCAAACCTCATCAATGGCTCGCCGAATCGACTCATCGGTTACGATACTTCCGCCGATGGGGACGTTTCGAAGTGAAGTTTAGTCCTGCGCTGATGGGATGGTTGTTCCGGCACGTCGTTGACTATGACATCGTTCACGGCATGTCCGTGTTTAACTTTCCGTCCTATATTTATTGCGAAGCATGTCGCTGGCGCGATGTGCCGCACATCATTCATCCTCAAGGAATGTTCGAGCCATGGGCGATGTCGAACAAAGGCTGGAAGAAGCGCACCTATTTTCGCTGGCTGAAAAAACCGCAGCTGCGACGCGCAAATGTCATTCACTGTTTAACAAAACACGAGGCGGAATCGATTGCAGCGTTAGGCGTGACAACGTCGAAGGTAATTGTGCCGAACGGCATCAATTTCGAATCGATGCTCAAGGGGGATGCCAAGGCATTCTTACTGCGTTATCCGCAGCTGGCGAACAAGACCCGTCTGCT
>Ga0209056_10006902_pt1 | contig 11704 bp, 8 predicted proteins | sample GraSoiAngelo_114_FD_185876 | JGI IMG/M metagenome (GOLD analysis project Ga0209056, IMG submission 185876) | Grasslands soil microbial communities from the Angelo Coastal Reserve, California, USA - 14_0903_13_40cm (SPAdes) (version 2) | ecosystem: Environmental > Terrestrial > Soil > Grasslands ... | reverse complement strand
GGCTGCGGTGACACTGTACTGGTTGACGGTCGCAAATTGCAGATAGCGTTCCGGCCAGCTTGGCTGGAGCTCCAGCGCGTGCGCCTCGTCGCGCGCGATCTGCAAATTCGCCGTCGCTTCCGGATGATGCTGCGCTAAGGCGAGCGCACGCTCGTAATTCAAAATGGCGCGCCCAAAATCACCAGCGCGGAAATAAGCGTTGCCGAGGTCGTAAAATACGTTTGCGCTCCATTGCCCGTCGCGAATTAGCGCCTCGTAACCCGAGATCGCTTCCTTGAAATGGCCTTGCGCAAAATCCCGATTTGCCTTTGCAAAGTCTGCGTCTGCCTGCGCCGACAACGAGGAAATCGAGAGCGCGCAGAGGCTAGCTGCAATAAAGTAACCACGGATCTTCATTTTAGATTCTCAATCAACTCCAGCACCTCGCGGCGGCTTTCCGACGAGATCCTTCCCGGGCCATTGTGTGCTCCGCTATATTGCCACTCATCACTTTGCTCGAATAGACGGCGTAGTTGGTCGCGCTCATCGCTGTTCAGCTTGAAAGTGTCCGCCGCGGTTTCCGCGTCTACCACATTTGGATCGATCCCGCGGCTGCCGGATGCCAGCGCGGTCTTTACCCGAACAACTCTCGAGGCTTCGGCGTAGTATTCTCGCGGGGATGCATCGTTACGACGCAATTTGTGCATCAGCTCGGCCGCTTCATGGTGCAGCGCAGCGAGGCGTTGTGCCTCGCGATTGTTAATCTTCGCTCTTCGAATTTTCCAGACCGCAAATCCAATCAGGGCGAGCAACGGAATTAATTGCGCGCCCCAGAACACGCGACGCGTGTAAATCGGTGCAAAGGATTCCGTAAAGCGTGGTCGTTCGGTGAGTTGATAAAGAATATCCTGCGGCTTGGCTGTACTCTGGATCGCTGGCACCGGATGCGTCGCCGTGGTCGGGGGCGATGACCCCCGCTGAGTCGCGGCTACGTTTGCCGCAACTGCTCCTCCTTGCACACTGATCGCAATCGGCTCGCTGCGGACCGTCACATATTGTTCTTTGACCGGATCGAAATAAGAAAATGCGAGCAACGGCAGGCTTTGTTTCTTCTCGTTGGGCGAAAGCACCGTCTCAAAAGTTTTTGTGCCGCTGATGCCGACCTCGTCGTCCTGTTTGAACTTGGAAGACGGCGGATATTTGTGCCAGCCCCGCTCGTCCTCAACCACTGGCGCGTTGACGCGGTCGAAATTGCCGCGACCCGAGATTGCAGTTGTGACGGTAATGGGATCGCCCACTTGCACGCTCTTGGGCTTCGCATCGGTCGTCATTGTAAAATTGCCAATTGCGCCTGAAAAACTCGGCGGCGCCTTTGGCGGTAACGGTTTTACTTCGAGCGCCACCGGTTCGCTTTTGATCTCTATTTCACGGCGCTCACCAATTTGAGCGAATGGATTGCTAAAGAATGGATCCGAGAATGGATCATCCAGATCGAATAGATCGAACGGCGAACGCGAGCGAGATCGCGGCGCACTTCGTGGTCGCGGAACCAGAACTTGTGCCTTGGCTTTCACCGGTCCAACCTCGAATTTTCCCGCGCGCGCCGCAGCGATCGCAGTCTTATATGTAACCACGTCGTAAGGTCTGCCATTGATGGTTTCTGAATTTTGTCCGGATTCCTGTAACTTCTGCGCAGTGAATCCCTGTCCGGTGATTTCAGGTGGTTCGATCAGTCTTGGCCGCACGCGCGGATCAAATCCCATGCGGATCTGAACTGGAACGATTTCGCCGACATAGGCAGTCTTCTGTGGCACAATCAATTCGGCAAAAACCAGATCGCTCGCGCGGACTGACTGAGTTTGCGTGCCACGACTTGGCCGGACGCCAGACGGGCGGCTTGGCGAGTCCGCGACGTTTAAGGTGAGTTCCGGCGTCTTTAGCAAGTTGGCGCCGGCGCGAACTGTTTGCGGCGGAATAGTGAAGCGACCGGCCCTGAGCGGCAGGATAGTGTAATTGTACGTCACGCTCGAACTGGTGGCGAAATTGTGGATTTCGAACTGTCGGGATTGTCCGGTAGCGTGAATTTCCATACCATCGACTGAAATTTCCTCCGGTGGCCTCGCATCGCCGGGGCCGGTTACCTTGATTTGCAGTTCCACCGTTTCGCCAACAACAATCTCCGAGTTGCTCAGCACCGCCGTGACGCTCGGCGAATCGGCAAATGCGAAACCAGCCGCGAGAATTCCGGCGGTGATTCCAATCAAGAATGCGCGTCCCATCTTCAATCAAACATCAACCATCGAACCTCAAGACTTCAGCTACCAGTCGTTATAGACATGGCGTTTTACTTTGCGTTCATCAAGTCGAACTCGCGCCTCTTCGTCTTTCATCGATTCAAGAAGCGCGAGCGCCTGGCGTTCGCTCATCTGGCCCTCTTTTTCCGGTTCGGGCTCAGCAATCTGCGCGTTTTTGTCGGGCGGCTTCTGCGATTTGTCTTCTCCCGCGCCTTTCACTTCTCCGGTAAATTTTTTCTGTGGCGATTCTGCGGGCGTAGCTGATGGTTCTGCGCCTTCGCCTTCACCTTCTCCCGGCGAGGGGGAGGGCATCTCATTTTCTCCTTCGCCCGGGCTCGGTGATTCTTCAGCCTGGCGTTCTCCAGGCGATGGTGAAGGCTGATTGGCCTGCTGCTTTTCCGCGTCTGGCGAGGGCGACGGAGAAGGGCTCTCGCCAGGTTGTTGCTGTTTCTTTTGTGGCTCGTTCTTCGCCTGAGCTTGGTCGTTTTGCTTTTGTTCTTTGTCGTTAGCCGATTCGTTTTGCGATTGCTGATCTTGTGATTGCTGCTGCTGATCCTTTTTTTCCCGTTCGCTCTGACCTTGCTGCTGCTGTTGGTTCTGTTGGTTTTGCTGCTGGTCCTGTTGTTGCTGTTGGTCCTTTTGTTGTTGTTGATTCTGCTGCGATTGTTTTTGCTGCTGCTGGTCCTGGTTTTGTTGTTGCTGCTGATCTCGTTTGTTCTGCTGGCTCTGTTTGTTCTTTTGCGGCGGAGAGGGGGAAGGGGAGGGTTGTTGTTGTTGCGCTTTCTTGTTTTTTAACTCCTCGATCTTCTTTTTGACGTACTCGTAATTGTCCTTGGCGTCTTTATCTTGCGGATCGAGCCTGAGCGTTTGTTGATAGTGGTCGAGCGCGTTTGTCCAATCTTTGAGCTTCTTTTCGTCGCTTTTCTCCGTTTCGCCGCGCTGATAAAGCGTGTTGCCAAGGTTGTAATGGCCCTTGCTCTGCAATCCGGTATCTCGCGTCAGCAGTGCCTGACTAAACGACTCCAGCGCCCTGGTGTAATCTTTCAATTTGTAAGCCGCTGCGCCTGAATCGAACTGGAGCCTGTCCTCGGCGCGCGACTCCGGATGCGATTTTAGCGTTTGTTGAAACTGGCTGTATGCATCTTCGAATTTCCCCTGCCGATATGCGTCAACCCCGGGCGCCGCAGCAAAAGCGAATGCACTGAGCAACATCAGCAAAGCAGCAGTCGCAGCTGCGGTTTTACCGGGTGCAGGAACGTAGCGTCGTTCGCGAACACGCTCGCCACGGCGAATCCGTCCGGTGGCGGATTTCCGCTCGGGAATAAGAATCGATAAGGCCAGAACAATTAACGCTGCAGCCAGCGGCCATTCGTAATGCTCGATTGGCCGGCGCGACAAACGGACGTCCATCTCAGCGGCCTGCATTTTTGCCAATCCGTCACTTTGCACTTGCTGCATCGTGCGGGGTCCGCTTTCCAAATGAATATAAAACCCGCCTGTAGCCTGCGCGATTTCGCGCAAACGTTTATCGTCCAGCTTGGATTTGACGACTTGGCCAGCTGAATCTTTGACGAAACTCGTTTCGCCATCGTCGCCGGTAATCGGGATAAGCGAGCCCTGCGGCGTCCCGACGCCGACGGTGAAGATTCGCACGCCCGCGTCAGCGGCTTCCTTTGCCAGCTTTGCGGCATCACCGCTTAGTTCCTCGCCGTCGGTAAAGATGATGAGCGCTCGATTCCCCGTTGCGCTTTTGCCGAAGCTCTGCATGGCAAGAGCAATGGCGCTGGAGATATTGGTCCCGCCTTCGGGAATCGACTTCGTGTCCAGATCATTGATCGCCTCAACTACGGCATCGTAATCAATCGTAAGCGGTGCTTGCAAAAAAGCACGGCCCGCAAAAGCAATCAGACCAACACGATCGCCTTGGAGTCCATTGATCAAATCCTGGACAGCAAGCTTGACACGTTCGAGTCGGTTCGGCTGGACGTCATTGGAGAGCATGCTGCGCGATGTGTCTACTGCGATCAGTAAATCGAGCCCTTTACGTTTTACATCCTCAAACGTGTAATCCCAGCGCGGTTGCGCGAGACTGATGATCGCAAGGGAAAGTCCGAGCAATTGGAGCACAAATCTTGTCATGCGCCGCGGCCGATCGACCGTCCCGGCGAGCTGCGGCAGCAAACGCGCCGAAACGAATTCCTGCAGCCGCCGAAACCCGCGACGCTCGGCGCTGACAAAGAGCGCAACCAAGAGCGGGATCAGCAACAATCCCCACAGCCATTCTGGTGCGCCGAAAGTCATAACGTGGGAGCGGCCTTAGTGTCGCGACAGTTACGGATGAGTCGGGACACTAAGGTCCCTTCCACTTTTAAGAACGACAGATTTCTCACGGCAACTTCTTCCAGATCGTTTGGGATAACAAAATCTGCGCAAGCAACAAACCGCATCCGCCCATAAGACACAACGGGAACAGATCGCGGTATTGCTGATATTTCTTCACGCTCACTGTAGATTTCTCTAGCTTGTCGATATCGTCATAAATTTGTTCGAGCGATTTCGTATCGGTCGCTCGAAAGAATTTGCCGTCCGCAATTTTCGCAACCTCTCTCAGACCCGTCTCGTTAAACTCCACGCGCTGGTTTTCGTAGAGAATGTTGCCCAGCGCATCGGTTAGCGGGCCTCGATTAGTGAAGATCGGCGCTGGCGCAATTCCGTTGATGCCGGCGCCGATGGCATAGAAGTGAATCTTTAATGCTTTCACTGCTTCAGCGGCAGTGCTCGGTGGAATTTTGCCGGCATTATTTTCGCCGTCGGTCAACAGAACCAGCACGCGACTTTTTGAACGTTTATCATTTAACCGGTTAGCAGCCGCTGCCATGGCCGATCCAATCGCAGTGCCGTCTTCGACTAGTCCTATCCGCACTCGATCGAGATTTTGCAAAAGCCAATCGTGATCCAGCGTCATCGGGCTTACGACATACGGCCGACCGGCGAAGGCAATGATGCCGATGCGGTCGTTTGGCCGTCCTTCAATAAATTTGCGTGTGACTTCGCGGATGGCATCCACTCGCGTCGCTTCTTGTCCGCCAATGGCAAAATCTTTCGTCAGCATCGAGCCGGAGACATCCAGCACAAGCATGATGTCGATCCCGCTCGCCTCGATCTGGGTCAGGCTTTTGCCGAGCTGGGGGCGCGCAAGCGCAACTACGAAGACCGCGAGCGAAGCCAGCAGTAGTGTCCGCAGAATTTTTCCCGCGCGCGCGGCGCTTTGTTTTCCGATTGCCCGAAGGGTCGCTGTGGATGAATAAGTTAGCGCCGCAGCTGGCCCGCGTTTTCCGCGCAAATACGCGAGCAGCGGAATTGCCAGCAGCAACAGAAGCAGCCATGGGCGAGCGAATGTCAGCGCGCTGTTTGCCGGCCACCAATCAACGAACTTTGTCATGTCGAGCGAAGTCGAGAAATTTCTGGCTCAGCCGTCGCAATCTCGCCTCCTTTCACAAAACGGATCGCTTCTCCCAGTAGCAATTTGCTGTCCGACGTTGTCGCTTCATATCGAGCGAACTTAATCAGATCGCACCGGCTCAAAAAGTCCTCCAGTAACGATTTTTCTTCAGTGGAGAACGGCGACGCCTTTGCCAGCGCAGTCAGAAACTCGATGGAAGTTTGTCGCGTTGCGGGCAACCCATACTGTTGCGTCACGTATTTTCGCAAAATGTCGGACACACGAATACTGAACTGGTACGGGCTCATCCTTTCAATTTCGCAGCCAATTCGTTCAAGTTCTTCGAGCGCGATCTCACGCGGTAGCTTTGGGGGCAGGAGCGGTTTGCGGCGCTTCGCAAACAACCACACCACCAGGCCAAGAAGTGACAGCCCCACAAACACGATCACAAAAACCAGCCAGGGAGGAATCAGTGAATAATCCACCGGCGGCGCAATGTCGTGGAATTCTTCGGCTAGAAAGATCGACATGTTCATTTTTTCCCACCGCTTCAACGCTTTAACGCTCTAGCGATGCAATTCATCGAACACCGAGTCGGCGTTCGCGTTGTTTGAAAAACGAGCGCAGCGGTGGCAAGTAATCTTTTCCAGTCTGCAACGTGATCGCATCAATGTTGTTCCGCCGCAGAGTATGGGAGAGTTCTGTGTCACGCCGACGGACAAGGTCCATAAAGAGAGAGCGCGTTTTGCGATCAGCTGTGTTGATCTCGATCTGTTCTCCAGTCTCGGCGTCCTCTAACGTAATCATGCCGATATTCGGCAATACGCTTTCTCGTTCGTCGCGAATGTGGACGGCTATGAAATCGTGTCGCCGCCCACTTACCGCGAGCGCTCGCGAGAAATCAGGCGCCTGAAAATCGGAGATGAAAAAGACAACCGCGCGCCGTGTTACGATCTTATTCAGATAATCAAGCGCGAGCGCCGGCTCCGTCCCGCGCCCCTGCGGTTGGAAAAACAGAATCTCGCGGATGAGCCGCAGCGTGTGAGACCGGCCTTTTTTTGGTGGAATAAAAAGCTCGACGCGATCGGTGAAGAGAAGCAGTCCGACCTTATCGTTGTTTTTAATCGCACTGAAGGCTAGCAAACAGGCAACTTCTGCAGCCAGCTCGCGTTTGGATTGGGTTGTGCTGCCAAAATTTCCTGAAGCACTGACATCCACAATCAGCATCACCGTTAGCTCGCGTTCCTCGGTAAACTTTTTTACAAACGCGTTGCCCATTCGCGCTGTGACATTCCAATCAATTGAACGAATCTCGTCGCCCGGCTGATATTCGCGAACATCTTCAAAGTTCATCCCGCGTCCTTTGAAAACGCTGTGGTAGTCGCCGGCGAATGCGGTTTCGACCAGGCCGCGGGTCTTGATCTCTAGGGTGCGGATCTTTTTGAGGATTTCGGTTGTGGTCGTTGCACGCTCGTCATCCCGAGCAGTGCGAAGCGAAGTCGAGGAATCCCGTTGCATTACCGAGGAGGATCACGGCACAGGAAGGCCGGCAAAAATCCGCTCGATGATGGTCTCGCTGGTGACCGCTTCGGCTTCGGCTTCGTAGCTAACGATGATCCGATGCCGTAACACGTCGGGGCCGATGCTTTTTACGTCCTGGGGCGTAACGTAACCGCGGCCGTTCAGGAATGCGTGGGCCCTGGCGCCGAGTGCCAAATAAATTGTCGCGCGCGGCGAGGCGCCGTAACGGATCAGTCCTTCAAGTCGCAAATTGTACGCGGCAGGCTCGCGCGTCGCCCAGACCACATCGACAATGTAATCTTTCACGCGGTCGTCAATGTAGATGTTGTTGACGACGCCGCGTGCCGCGATGATTTGCTTCGGTTCAATCACCGGATCGACTCGCAAATCCGGCGCCGAAGTCGCCATCAAATCAAGAATCGTTCGCTCCTCTCTCTTCTGCGGATAGCCGATATTCAATTTGAACATGAAACGATCGAGTTGCGCCTCTGGCAGTTGGTACGTGCCCTCCTGCTCAATCGGGTTTTGCGTTGCCAAGACTAGAAATGGATCGGCGAGGGGATAGGTTTGTTCGCCGATGGTGACCTGCCGCTCCTGCATCGCTTCCAGCAATGCGCTTTGTACTTTGGCCGGCGCGCGATTGATTTCATCAGCCAAAATCAAATTCGAAAAAATTGGGCCGAGCTTTGTTGTAAATTCACCAGTGCGCGGGTTGTATATCAGCGTCCCGACCAAATCCGCCGGTAAAAGATCCGGCGTGAACTGCAGTCTTTGAAAGCCGGTTTGAATGCATCCCGCCATTGTTTTGACCGTGAGCGTTTTTGCCAGCCCGGGAACGCCTTCGAGCAGGAGATGACCATTGGCCAGCAGTCCTAACAGAAGGCGGTCCACCAAATACTTCTGGCCCACCACAACGTGAGCGATTTGCTGGCGGAGCGCCGGAATCCATTGCCCCAGCTCCCGCACTTCCTGCGTAATTTCCTGCGTCGATTTCATACGGTGTTTGTCAGACACGCATGGTCAGGAGAATGTTCGATCAAAGCTATTATCAGCTGCCAGCCTGCTGTTTGTTTGCCTGACCAGCGCGACGTCCACTTTGCTTCTTGTGCCGCGATCCCGTGCGGGGGCGCAGTGTTAAGGTGATTGGCAAGCCCGGATACGGTTCCGCTTTGCGAATGCGCGCTTCAAGATAACGACGATATGTTTCGTTCATCAGCCGAGGATCATTTACGAAGAGCACGAACTCAGCAGACTGCAATTGTCGTTCTTCTTTTCCCCTCGTTTGCGCAGCGTAGAACAGTTTGAGGCGCCGACCTTTCACCAGCGGCGGCGGATTTCCTTCAAACGCTTGTCGCAGCAAGCGGTTCAGGATCCCGGTGCCGATGTGCTGCCGTGCGGCGCGTTGGACTTTCTCGATCGATACAAACAACTTCTCAACATTTTCTCCACTCAGCGCAGAGGTGATCAGCACCGGTGCATATTCAAGAAAGAAAATTCTTGCGCGCGTCTGCTCGACAAGTTGCCTTGCCACCTGCTTTTCTCCGCGTCTCGGTCCGCCGATCAGACGGACTCGTCCTGTGGCGAGCCTGACTAAATCCCATTTGTTCAAGACAATGATCGCCGGTTTTCGCGCCTTTTGAATCAAGCCCGCAATCCGTTTGTCCTGCGCAGTTACACCCATCGTGAGATCGACAATGAGAACGCAGAGCTCAGCGCGGCGAATGCTTCGCTCTGCGCGCATGACGCTGAAAACCTCGACTGAAGTCGAACGTTTTCCACGCCGGCGAATGCCGGCGGTGTCGATGAAAACGAACTTCCGTCCATGGCGCTCGTATAGAATGTCAACGGCATCGCGCGTGGTTCCGGGCAATTGGCTCACGATCGCGCGCTCGCCGCGCATGATGCAATTAATGAGCGAAGACTTACCAACGTTTGGACGACCAACGATCGCTACGGCTAGTGGATACTGGATGCTAGATACTGGATGCTCGATATCAGTGGTTGCCGGCAGGCGCCGATCTATTTGCTCAAGTAAATCCGAAATGCCGCGATCATGTTCCGCGCTAGTCGAAAAACTTGGTTCAAAGCCTAACGAAGCGAACTCTGCTGCCAGCGGCTCGTGCTTTTCGTTGTCGATCTTGTTAATCACCAGCAACACCGGCATTTGGGATTTGCGCAGCATGCGCGCCAGGTCTTCATCGATGGGCGATAACCCTTCCTTTGCATCGACAACGAAAAGAAGAAGATCGCTGTCGTGGAGCGCTTCCTCCGCGGCGCGCCGCACTTGCGCGCTCAGTTCATCCCGCGACTGCGAGACCGCCAGCCCGCCGGTGTCCCACAGGGTGAACGCCCGCGCGCCACGAGTGCAAATCGTAGAAATCCGGTCGCGTGTGATTCCGGGTTGATCGTGAACGATGGCAATCTTCCGGCCGACCAGACGATTGAACAGCGCGGACTTGCCTACGTTTGGCCGGCCGACGATTGCAACATTCGTCATGATGTTCGCGTCCTTCGCCACAACAGGCCGAATCTAACGTTTCGTCGCGTGGGCGTGGCCTGCAGCCTGTAATTGCCGGACGCCGTCTGTGACGTAAACGATTCCGGAGATCAAAGTGAAAAAGCCGGCTGCGATCACAACATAGAGCAGAGGAAACAGTCGTAGTTGCAGCATGACCCAGCCGATGGCGATCATCTGTAAGACAGTTGCTACTTTTCCTGTCCAGTTCGGTTTCACGTGTACTTTACCAATGAGCAAATACAAGACGGCTGCGCCGACGAAAAGGATCGCATCGCGCGAAATCACCAGAACGGGGAACCACACTGGAAACCTGCCGTAATCGGGCTCGACCTCGCTCCAATTGCTGATGCTTAATGTGATGATGCCGCTGAGCAGCAATCCTTTGTCGGCAATCGGGTCGAGGATGACTCCCAGCGAACTCCGCTGATTGTATCGGCGCGCAACATATCCATCCAACCCGTCACTCAATGAAGCGATCAGGAAAATAGCGATGGCAGTAAAGCGTTCCCACTCCAGCGGCGCGCCGCCCTGAACGCTTTGGCCGTAATAAATCGCCATCGTGACGAAAGCTGGGATCATTAGAATCCGAATGACGGTAATCTTGTTGGCCGTGGTCATGGCGGTCAGCAAAGTTCAAACCGCCATTGGAACTTGCAAGGTAATTTGACCGCGATCGGCAATCGCGCTGCCATCCTAAGCCGGACATTGAAGGAACGTTCAGCGCTTTTTCGCTATCGCAGCGCCGTGCGCTGCTCCGGACGGGATTTTGAATCCTTCGATTTGTTTTTTGATTTCGTTGGCGAAAGCTGCCGCGCCGGCGCCGTTTACAACCCGGTGATCAAATGTGAGTGACAGCGTGATTACTTCTGCGCTTTCGTTTTTGTTCTTGTTGGGAATCAGTTCGCGGTGCGCTGTGCCAACGAACAGTGTGCCGACCGACGGCGGCACGACAATCGGCGCGCCCGCTTTCACTCCAAACGCGCCCAGACTTGTGATCACCACCGGTGCGTTCATGGCGTCAACGCGGCCGCCGCGCGTAGCGGCGACGGCCTCGCCGTAAATCTTTACGAACTCCGGCCAGCTTTTTTTATTTGCATTTGTGATTACAGCCGTCGCCAGGCGATCCCCCTCGAGGGCGACTGCAATGCCCAAGTCGAAATCGTCATTTTGCACAATCTGATCGTCTTCGAGAATTAACCGGCGGAAAGGCGCATGTTTTTCCATCGCGCGCACGACCGACCACGCGATCATCACGGAAGGAGAGGGTGGATTCTTTGGCTCTTTCTTTTTCGCTGCCTCGCGGGCTTCTTGAATCGCGTCCCAGCGCGCATCGATTTGCAGGTTCGCAGGGATGACATGGCTGAGCTTGCGCACGATCGTGGGCGAAAGCGCCGGCTCGATGTTGTAGTGGCGGGCGTGTCGCCCGCGATCACTAGGCTCCGCAGCCGACACGGCTGCCTCTACAGTCTTTCCCTCTGCTGAAACTTCAGCCACGTGAAATTGATCCGCGAGCGATGCTTCGCCGGTGAAAAGCGTGCCCAGTTCCTGACCGATCTCCACCGTGTCGCCCACTTTCGTTTTCCATTCGCCCATCACTCCGGCGAACGACGACTGGATGGGATAAACGGCTTTGTCGGTTTCGACTTCGCACAGTTCGTCATCGAGCGCGACGGGATCGCCCTGTTTTTTCAGAAGGGAAACAATTTTTGCGTTGCGAATTCCTTCGCCCATCACAGGCACGGTAATGCTTTGCACACGTCGGCTGGCAATGTCTGCTGTAGGCGGGGGCGCTGATGCCGGCCGAATAAATTCCGGTTCTGCTGCAGCACGGCCACGGTCAACGCCAGCGGCTACAACTGCGCGTTCGTGTTTGATTGCAACTGAACGCCTGATCGCAGCGACAATGCGTTCCACGTCTGGCAATGCGGCGTACTCGTAGATCGGATTGTA
>Ga0209056_10006901_pt1 | contig 11704 bp, 13 predicted proteins | sample GraSoiAngelo_114_FD_185876 | JGI IMG/M metagenome (GOLD analysis project Ga0209056, IMG submission 185876) | Grasslands soil microbial communities from the Angelo Coastal Reserve, California, USA - 14_0903_13_40cm (SPAdes) (version 2) | ecosystem: Environmental > Terrestrial > Soil > Grasslands... | reverse complement strand
TGGCTCGAAGAGTACCACACGTTTCGCTTCCTGCTCTTCACGTACAGCAACCGTCCGGCACCGAAGGCCGACAGCCGCACGCCGGCGTGGACGAGCCGGTTCGAGCTCTTCCCGTTCGTCTTCTACCGCTCGAGCCCGGCGCTCGGCACCTACTTTGGCGTCCTGCCCTTCTACCTCGACATGCCGGACTTCTACGGCTTCGATCGCTTCCGCGCCGTCATGCTGCCAGCGTATCTCCGCCTCACCGAGCCGCGCGTCGAACGGCGCTTCTTCCCCTTCCCGTTCGTGTCCACGGTGGGCGGGCCCGACGGCCGCGGATTCCGGCTCTGGCCGATCTACGGCCGCACCGAAAGGGTCGGCACCGAGCGGACGAGCTACATCCTCTGGCCGTTCCACATCCGGCGCGAGCGCCTCGTGCCCGGCTACGGCTGGGAGAAGACGCGCATCGATCTCCCGTTCGTGAGCGCGATCGACGGCGCGCGGCGCCGGAGCCGTTTCTACGGCGTCTTCGCCCACACCCACACCGTCGACCAGCAGCGGGCGTACGAGGCGATCGGCAGCCCGTTCCCGTTCGTCTATCGCGAGCGCGCGCTCGGCGACATCGAATATCGGACCTGGCGCTTCGCGCCGTTCTACGGGCGCTCGGACCGGCCGCCGTTCTCGTCGCGCTTCTACGCGTGGCCGGCCTACCGCGTCCGCCGCCAGGACGCGGACGATTTCCACTACGAGCGCGACGACGCGCTCCTGGTCCTCTGGCGGCGGCAGCGCCAGTCGAACGAGACCTCCGGCCACCGGGAGCAGCTGTCGACGGTCTTCCCGCTCAGCCGGAGCGTCGAGTCGGACGGACGACGGTTCGGCCAGATGCCGGCGGTGTTCGACAGCCTGATGCCGAAGAACCGCGGCGTCCTGGCGCTCTGGGCGCCGCTCTACGGCTTCTACCGGTGGGACACGGAGCCCGACGGTCACGCCGCCTGGAACCTCGGCTGGGGGCTGCTCGCGCGCGAGCGGGAGCGGCTCATCGGCCCGTGTAACCTCGACTGGAGCTCCGGCCATGGCGGTTGAGGCGATCGGCCGCGTCCCGCGACGGCCGGGTCCGATCGGGCGGCTCGGGGCCGGACTTCTCGACGTGCTCCAGGTGCTCGGCGAGGCAGCGTCGCTCTTCACGGCGGCCGTGCGCGCGTCCGCCTTCGTGCCCGTCGACCGCCAGCGCGTCGTGGTGCAGATGGTCCGCGTCGGTACCGACACGCTGTCGATCGGCGCTCTCCTGTCCGTCTTCGTCGGCATGGTCCTCGTGGTGCAGGCCGCCGATCAGCTGCGCGAGGTCAACGAGAGCGTGCTCGGGCCGATCGTCGGCCTCGCGATGACGAAGGAGCTCGGTCCCGTCATGATGGCCTTCCTCCTCGCCGGACGCGCCGGGTCGGCGATGGCGGCGGAGCTCGGCTCGATGACCGTGTACGACGAGATCAACGCGCTCCGGACGATGGACATCGACCCGGTGCGCTTCCTCGTCATGCCGCGCTTCGTCGCGGCGACGCTCGCGTTGCCGCTGCTCATCCTCTACAGCGACTTCATCGGCGTGTGGGGTGGCGCGCTGGTGGTCGCCATCGACCCCGCCATCAAGCTCACCACCAACGAGTATTTCGCCCGCATGCTCGAGTGGGTGCACTTCAGCGACGTGGTGATCGGCCTCGTGAAGGGGCTGATGTTCGGCATGATCGCGTCGGTCGTGCCGTGCACGTTCGGGCTCCGCACCCGCGGCGGAACCGAGGGGATCGCCACCGCCACCACGTCGGCCGTCGTGTGGAGCTTCATCCTGATCCTCGTCTTCGACTTCCTGATCGTCCGCGGGAGCTTCACCGTCAACTGATGACCAGCGGATCGCAACAGCCAAAGCGCCGGGGCGTGGCGCTCGACCTCCGCGGCGTGCGGCGCTCCTACGGCGGCGCCGAGGTACTCCGCGGCGTCGATCTGTCGGTCAACGCCGGCGAGCTGCTCGCGATCGTCGGCCAGAGCGGCACGGGGAAGTCGGTGCTGCTCCGCCAGATCATCGGCCTCGAGCGTCCCGATGCCGGCCGGATCACGGTCGGCGGTCTCGAGCTCCCCCGCTACCTCGCGATCCCGCCCGAGGAGAAGCCGTTCCGCATCGCCATGGTCTTCCAGAACGCGGCCCTGCTCGCCTCGCTCACCGTCGCCGAGAACGTGGGCCTGCGGCTGCGGGAGCACCGGCGCCACCGCCCGGACGAGATCGAGGCGATCATTCACCGCGTCCTCGCCGACGTGGAGCTCGAGGGCACGGAGGCGAAGCTGCCGAGCGAGCTCTCGGGCGGGATGCGCAAGCGCGTGGCGATCGCCCGCGCGCTGGCGGTCGACCCCGAGCTGATCCTCTACGACGAGCCGACCGCCGACCTCGACCCGATCCTGACGCAGCAGATCGGCGAACTCATCGGCCGCATCCGCACCAATCGCGGCTCGACGCAGATCATCGTCACGCACAATTTGCCGCTGGCGCGCGCGATCGCAGACCGCATCGCGGTGCTCGACCAGGGGCGCATCGTCGAGTGCAGCACCCCGGCGGAGCTCGCCGCGAGCCGCCAGCCACTCACCCGCGAATTCCTCCGAGCCGCCGCGCTCGGAGTCTAAGGAGATTGCGATGCTCACGAGAGAACAGCGGATCGGAGCCTTCTTCGTCGTCGGCGTCATCCTCCTCTTCGTCGCCATCGAGCTGACCCTGGGGCTCGGCCTGTTCCGGCGCCGCTACCAGCTGTACGCGACCTTCCGGGACGTGCAGGGCCTCGACAGCGGCGCCGACGTCCGGCTGGCCGGCATCAAGGCCGGCCGGGTGGGCGGGACGCAGATCGAGCGGGACCACGTGCGCGTCACGCTGCTGATCAACGGCGCCCTCGTGGTGAAGAAGGATTCGGTCGCCCGTCTCGACTTCCGCGCCCTCAGCGGCGAGCGCTTCGTGTCGCTCACGCTCGGCACGCCGACCGCGAAGCCGGCGGAGCCCGGCGACACGCTCGAAGGCGAGACGCCGGCCAGCTTCTCGGACGTCGTCGATCAGCTGTCGAGCGTCGCGCAGAACGTGAACGAGCTCGTCAGCGGCCTCAATGCGAATTCGCAGCGGCTGCTCACGAACCTCGCCGACCTGATCGAGGAGAACCGGAGCCAGCTCGATCAGATCGCGTCGAACGTCGCCTCGATCACGGGCAAGCTCGACCGCGGCACCGGGACGCTCGGCCTCCTGCTGAACGACTCGAGCCTCTACGACCGCGCCAACGCCGCGCTCGGCGACGTGCGCCAGGCCGTCCAGGACGTCGGCCAGGTCACCCACGACCTCGCGGAAGGCCGCGGCACGCTCGGCAAGCTGATCCGCGAGGACGGCGGCCTCTACGCCGAGGTCCGGGAAACGGTGGACCACCTGAACGAGTCGGCGCGGAACGCCGAGGAGATCACGACGAGCCTGCGCGACGGCCAGGGCACGATCGGCAAGGCGCTCAACGACGACACGCTCTACACGACCGGTGTCGACGCGCTGCGCAGCATGAACCGCGCGACCCAGTCCGTCGAGGACCAGGCCGCGATCTCCGTCCTCGGGACGATCGTGACGAGCCTTTTCTAGGAGCGCGACCCGAGACTCATGTCCGCCGGACGCCGAGCTGGGTGATCAGGAGCGCCGCGCCCGTCATCGCCACCCCCTTCAGGAAGAAGGACAGCTGGATCTGCCGCATCTGCGGATCGGGTGCGGTGACCATGGCGACTCCATGCACCGTGATCGTCACCGGCACGAGAAACACGACGATCAGCCAGGCGCCGAGACGAGGGTACCGGTCCGTGAGGATCAACGTGGCGCCCACGAACTCGACGACGCCGGAGACGAGGACCCAGAACGGACGCCATGGAATGGCGTCGGGCATCAGCGCCACGAAGTGGTCGAGCTGGCTGACATGCGCAACGGCCGAGAGAAAGAAGATGAGCGTGAACATGACCCGCCCGGCGACTGCGATGGCCGGGTGAAGGACGACGATGCGCGCCGCCGTTTTCAGAGCGACAGCGTCCCGGTCCGGATCAGGTACGCGAGCCGAGCTCGTTGCTCGGGCTTCAGGATCGCGTGGATGCGGCCGAGCGACTGGACGAGCACATCGCGCAGTCGCTCCGCGCTCCGCACGCGGAGCGTGGCTCCCTCGGCTGCCTTCTCATGATCGAAGGTCTCGCCCGCGATGGCGTCGGCGAGCGCGGCGACGGCCCGGCGACCGTCGACCTCGGCCTGCGCGCGCTCGGTCTTGAGCTCGTTCAGGATACGCGCCAGCTCGGTCACCTGCCGCTCGTCGAGCTCGAGCTTGTAGGCGAGGTAGCGAAGGGGCCGCCGGACGCCGAACGCGCCGGCGCCGAAGTCGCCGTGGTCGGGCGGCGCCGCCCAGCGGGCGGCGTGGGCCATCATCGATCCGCAGCCCGCGTGCACGGCGTACTCACGGGCGTGGCGGGACTGCCACCAGTGCATCATCCCTGGATGCATGTTCTCCTCCTCTCGCAGGGGCTGGTCGCTCCCGGCGGGGTTTGACGCGTGGGCGAGATGCCTCACGCCTGAACACGTCCCGAATAGCGCACGACGCATCGGTGTCAAGTCGGACGAGCGCCCTCCGGCGTCAGTCGACGTGGGCAGCGAGGCTCACGGGCGGTTCGTCCAGATGGTCGACACGCGGCCCGCGGGCAATCCAGTCGGTCGCCGCCCGCCGCCCGGCCTCGTACATCGTCGCCAGGATGAGGCGGTCGAAGTAGAGGTACGAGCCGGTGTTGAAGCAGGCATCGCGCTGCGGCCGCACCGCCTCGTAGAGGGTCACGTCGCGGTACCGGCCGCCGTGCCGGCGCGTCAAGCGGTTCCGTTCGAGAAGTAGCTTCCGGTCGATGTTGTAGGCGTTCTCGAGGAAGGTATCGACGATGCGCTCGACGGCGCGGCCAAAGTGGGCGAACGGCGCTGGGTTCGGCTCGGCCTGCTCGGTCACCAGCACGGTCACGATCTCGTCCGCGCCAAGGGCCACCACCGGTGCGAGGGGCGTGTTCACGAGCAGGCCCCCGTCCCACAGCAGGTGGGGACCGATTTGCACCGGTGGGAAGAGAAGCGGAATGCTCGCACTCGCCAGCACCATGTCCACCGTGATCGCGTCCACGACGACGTACTCGGGCGAGGGCAGGACCGGCGCCGTCACAAAGCGCACCACCTGACCGGTGTTGGCGTCGACCGTGTTGAGCGCGAGGCGGATTCCGCGATTCGGGACGCGCTCGCCTCGGAAGGCGTCGACGAGCCGCGCGCGAAGCGGAGCCGTGTCGGCGACGAAGGGCTCGCGAATGCCCTCGAGGAAGCGGCTGACGAGCTCGAAACGCGACGTCAGCAGGTACTCGACCCACGGGGCGACGAGTCCCCCCGGGCAAAGTGCGAGGCGGCGCGGCAGCCGCCGCAGGAATGCGCGCAACGGATCGGTGGTGCTGAGCCAGCGGATCGCCTCATCGATGCCGAGACGCGCGAGCGTGCGCACCGCGCCGTCGAAGAAGGCCGGGCTCGCCGTGACCGGTGGGTAGTCCGCGATCTCGTTCCAGAACTGGAGCATCTCGCGCGGGGATTTACCGGCCGCGATCAGGGCCGCGTTGATTCCGCCAGCCGACGTGCCGGAGATCACCGCAGGGCCACGTGCGAAACGCGGGTGCTCCAGCAGCCGCTCGTAGACTCCGACCTGGAACACTCCTCGCGCCCCGCCCCCCGACAGAACGAGCCCGGCGGTGGGCGCTCCGCCCCGGCTTTGACGGGGTCGCATCATCCACCCCCGGCGGCGAGGCAGCACGGAGGGCTAAACGGGCGGAGATCACCGCGCGGCATCGAGGACATGCAGGGCATTCCCTGTGATCATCGCTATGGAGGATGCCGGCGCACCCTCTGTCAGAGACGGTAAACCGGTATGCGACGCGTGCGTCCATTCAGAGATTCCCGCGGCCCCGTGCGGGTGTTCCCGAAGACGAGTGGGTGACGCACGTACCCTTCGTCAGCCAGATCCAGGCCGGGGTGACGAAGCTCTGGCCCAGCGCGGAGACGTTCACCGATCTTTACCAGCGCCTCCAGCGCGGGTCGGGGCAGGCGGTCAGCGATTGGGTGACGCGTGCAAGCGCCACCCTCTTGCGGCTCTCCGTCACCCCACCATCGTGAGACCGCCCGAGACACTCAGCACCTGGCCGGTCACGTACGCTGCCTCGTCGGACGCGAGGTAGGCGACCGCGCCCGCCACGTCTTCGGGCTGGCCGAGACGGCGCAACGGGATGCCGCGACGCATGCTCTCGAGGACCTTGGCGCCGCGGTCGCCGGTCATCACGTCGGAGAGGAGCCGGGTATCCGTCGGGCCGGGACACACGACGTTCACGGTGATCGCATGCCGCGCGACCTCGCGCGCCAGCGCCTTGGAGAAGCCGATGACGCCCGCCTTGCACGCGGAGTAGACCGACTCGCCGCTGCTGCCCACGCGGCCGGCGTCCGAGGCGATGCTGACGATACGGCCGCCGCTTCGTGTGACCATGGCCTGGAGGACGGTGTGCGTGGTGTTGAGGACGCCCTTCAGGTTCACCGCGATCAACCGATCCCAGAGGGCCGGATCGCTCTCGACGAAGAAGTGGAGCCGCTCCCAGCCGGCGTTGTTGACGAGGACGTCGATCGGGCCGAGCTCGGCCTCGACCGCCGCGACCGCGCGGGAGACGGCGTCGCGATCGGCGACGTCGGCGGTCGCGGGCAACGCGCGGCCGCCGGCGGCGCGGACCTCGGCCGCGCCCGCCTCGGCGGTGTCGGGGTCGACGTCGACGATTCCGATCGCCAGACCGTCGCGTGCGAGGCGCAGCGCGATGGCCCGGCCGATGCCGCGCCCCGCACCGGTCACGAGCGCGACGGAGCCCACGCCGTTACCCGCGGCTCGGCAGCGCCGCCGTGAAGCTGCCGCTCACGGCGACCTCGCCCTTCTGGTTGACGGCCTGCACCTCGCCATCGATCCGCCGCTCGCCGTCGGCCTCGTACTTGCGCGTCACTTTGCCCATCGAGACGATCGTGTCGCCGGGCCAGACGCGCGTCGCGAAGCGGACCTTCAGGCGGCGCAGGCTGTCCGGGCCGACGAAGTCCGTCACGCAGCGGCCGACGAACGCGGCCGTCAACATGCCGTGGCCAAACACGCTCGGCTGGCCCGCCACGTGCGCGAACTCCTCGTCGTGATGGATCGGGTTGAAGTCGCCCGAGGCGCCCGCGTAGCGCACGAGGTCCGTCCGGCTGAGGTTCTCGACCACGACGGGCGGGAGCTCCTCGCCTTCCGTCACGTCCTGGAAGTAGCGCCTCACGCTCATGCCTGCACCGCACCCTCGGTCTGGATGAGGGTGCTCCGGCTGTACGCAGCGACCTCGCCGCGCTGGTTGGTGAACTCGGTCTCGGTGATGACGAAGAGCATCTTCCCGCCGCGCTTGCCGTCCTTCTCGAAGACGTCCTTCGTCCGGCCGCGGGCGGTCAGGACGTCACCGGGCCGAATCGGCCGGAGATACTCGAACTCCTGCTCGCCGTGGAGGAGCCGCCGGTAGTCGAGCTTGAGGTTCCGCATGCCGCCCATGCCGCCCTCGATCCAGTGGGCGATCGTCATGAGGAAGGTGGGGGGTGCCAGGGCGCCGTCGCCGGCGTAGGCGGGATTCGCGTCCTTGATGGCGCGCGCGAACTCGCGGACCTTCCCGTACTCGACGCGCATCGTGATCGGCTCACCCCAGGACTTGTCGAATGATTCCGGACCCCGCGCCGAGCTCGGCGAAGCCTCGCCCGGCTTCTGGGGCCGCGTCTCGCTGGCACTCATAGCCCGATCAGCTGCGCGACGATCTCACGGTTCCAGGTGGCGTCGCCGAAGGTGACTTCGGAGCTCTTCGCGCGCTTGAAGTAGATGTGCATGTCGTGCTCCCACGTGAAGCCGATGCCGCCGTGGATCTGGATGCCTTCGCCGGCGGTGTGGCGGTACGCGTCGGACGTGTAGGCCTTCGCCATCGCGGCGGCGAGCGGCGCCTCGGCGACGTCGTTCGCGACGGCCCAGGCGGCGTAGTACGTCGCCGACTTCGAGCTCTCCACCTCGACCAGCATGTTCGCGCACTTGTGCTGGATCGCCTGGAAGCTGCCGATGGGGCGTCCGAACTGCTCGCGCACCTTGGCGTACTCGACGCTCATCTCGAGCACCTTCTGCGCCCCGCCGCACATCTCGGCGCAGAGACCCACCTTGCCGCGGTCGACGACGCGATCGAGGAGCTTCCAACCCGCACCCGGCTGCCCGAGCACGCGGTCGGCCGGCACGCGCACGTCCTCCAGCACCACCTCGCAGAGCTTGCGCGTCTGGTCCATCGTCTTGAGGAGCGTCGCCTTCACGCCCGACGCGCCCGCGTCGACGAGGAAGAGCGTCACGCCCTCGGCGCCCTTCGACCCGGGCTCGCGGCCGGCAACGATGATCACATCCGCCGTGTGCGCGTCGGGAACGAAGAGCTTCGTGCCCGCGAGCCGATAGCCACCCCCGTCCTTCCGCGCCTGGAGCTCGATACCTTCTGCATCCCAGCGCGCGTTCGGCTCGAGCTGGGCCAACGTCACCCGCAGATCCCCGGCAGCGATCTTCGGCAGGAACGACGCCTTCTGGCCGTCCGACCCGCCTTCGAGCAGCGCGACGCCGCCGAGGACGACCGTCGCGAAGAACGGCCCCGGCAGGACGGCGCGTCCCATCTCCTCGAGCACGACGACCATGTCGACGAAGTCGCCGCCCGCGCCGCCGTACTGCTCGGGCAGGATGAGTCCCATCCAGCCGAGCTCGGCCATCTGCTTCCACTGCGCGTCGGTGAAACCGCGGTCGTCCTCCATCATGCGGCGGACGTAGGTCATCGGGCTCTCGGCGGCGAGGAAATCCCGCGCCGACTTCCGGAGCATCTCCTGCTCTTCGCTGAAGCCGAAATCCATTGTTCTCCTCTCAGGCGTTGGCGAGCACGGTGACGCAACCGACGGCGCCGGGACCGCCGAGGTTGTGCGCGAGGCCGATCTCGGCGTCCTTCACCTGGCGCGCTCCCGCCTTGTGCCAGAGCTGTTGGCAGACCTCGTAGATCATCCTGACGCCGGTCGCGCCGATCGGATGGCCGAAGGACTTGAGGCCGCCGCTCGGGTTCACAGGCACCTCGCCGCCGATCGATGCGCGTCCCTCGGCGACGTACCGCCAGCCTTCGCCCGGGGCGCAGAGACCCAGGTCCTCGTAGTTCAGGATCTCGGTGATCGTGAAGCAGTCGTGGACCTCCGCGAGGTCGAGATCCTTCGGCGTGACGCCTGCCTGCTCGTAGGCAGACTCCGCGGCGCGGCGGGTGGCGGGGAAGCCCGTGTAGGCGAAGCCGGGCTTCAGGTAGGGCTCGCCCGACGTGACCGCGAGGCCGAGCCCCTTCACCAGGATCGGGTCGGGACGGATCGAGCGGGCGACGTCCGTGCGGCAGACGATCGCCGCCGCCGCGCCGTCCGTCGTCGGGCAGCAGTCGAAGAGGCCGAGGGGACTGCAGATGAGCGGTGCTGCGAGCACCTGCTCCTCGCTCACCTCCATCTGGAAGTGCGCCTTCGGCGACATCGTGCCGTTGTGGTGGTTCTTCACGGCCACCTTGGCGAGCGCGTCCTTGGTGACGCCGTAGGTCTTGAAGTAACGGTTGGCCGCCATCGCAAAGAGGCTCGGCGCCGTCGTCCCGTAGCCAACGACCGGATGCGTGCCGAAGGTGCCGAGACCGCGCCGGCCCGAGTCGCGGAGCTTCTCGAAGCCGAGCACCAGCACGCACTCGTACATGCCGGCAGCGACCGCCATGCAGGCGTTCCGGAAGGCGTCCATGCCCGAGGCGCAGTAGTTCTCGACGCGCGTGATCGGGATGTCGTAGAGCTTCAGCGGGTCCGCGAGCGCGGTGCCGGAATAGCCGCTCTCGAGCGTTCCCACCCACGCGGCCTCGATGCGCGACGATTCGATGCGCGCGTCCCGGTAAGCCTCGAACGCCGCATCGACCACCAGATCCTCCAGCGATCGGTCGTAATGCTCGCCGAACTTGCTGCAGCCGACGCCGACCACCGCCACCCGGTCGCGGATGTTCATTGGGGCCTCGCTTTCCAGAAGTAGTTGTTGAAGCCGCCGTGCTCGTGGATCTTCCGGAACGTCAGCTCGAGCGGCATGTCGATCGCGACGCGCTCGGGCTCGCAGTCCGTGAGCTGCACGTAGAGCCGCCCGCCACCGTCGAGCTCGACGACGGCGTGCGTGACCGGCGGGTCCGGACTCTCCGTCAGGTAGTCGTTCGTGAACGTGAAGAGCCGGCCGCGGCGGGCGAGGCGCACCTCCTCGAGCCCGTTCGCGTCCGCGCATTCGACGCAGACCCGGTGCTTCGGGAACTGCACCGTGCCGCACCGCGCGCAGCGGCCTCCGTAGAGCGGCAGCAGCTGCTTCCGGTCGCGCCACAGGATGACCGGGGACGACGACTCGGTCGCCACGGTCTCCTTCCGCACGAGCTTCCGGAAGCGCGCGTAGCGGCCGTAGGACGGCAGCGTGCGCTTCACCTCGATCTGGCGTGCGACCCCGTGGCCGGCAGGGATTGCCGCGCCGGTCGCCCGCACCACGACGGCGTCGGCGCCGTCGCCGTAGCCGACCACCAGGATCAGGTCGCCCGCCTTCGCGCGCTCGAGCGCGGCGGCGAGCATGAGGAGCGGCTGAACCGCGCCGGTGTCCCCGAGCGTCGTCCAGAAGCTCTCCTGGAGCTGGCGCTTCGGGTCGAGCCCCGCGGCCTTGGCGACCGCCTGCGGCGCGCGCGGCGTCGGCGCCGGCAGGACGACCGTTGCCAGCTCGCGCGGCTCGATCCGCACCTTCGCGAGGACGCCCTTCACCGCCTCGGCGATGACCCTGCCGTAGCCGAACTTCGTCTCGAAGGCGCCCGGGAAGGCGCGCGGGAATTCCTGTCCCTGCGTCCGCCACGTACCGACGAACTCATCGGCGACGCTGTGGGTCGCGACCACCTCGGCGAGACCCGCCTCGCACCCGAGGAGCAGCGCGGCGCCCGCGTCGCCGAAGCTCTGCTCGGCGGGCGAGTCGGGCTCGGCGATCCGGCAGTCACCGGCCGCCACGAGGACGCGTGACGCGCTGCCGCCCGCGATGGCGTCCAGGCCGGCCAGCATCGCGGACGTTCCCGCGCGCAGCGTGCCGGTGAAGTCGAGCGTGCGGGCCGCCGGCGGCAGGTCGAGCACCGCCGCGATCGTCGCGGCCGCCTGCTTCTCGGCCCAGGGCGAGGTCGTGGTCGCGAAGTACACGGCGTCGGCTGGTGGACCGTCGACGCCGAGCCCGAGCGCGGCGTTCACCGCGAGCGTCAGGCTGTCCTCGTCGTGGTTGGCGACCGCCTTCTCGCCGCCTGCCGCCGTCGCGCCCCACTCGCTGGCGATCACCTCGCGCGGCAGCCGATAGCGCGGGACCGAGACAGCGACGCCGACGATGCCTGCCACGTCAGATCACCCCGCGCTCGCGCAGCCCCGCGACGTCGCCGCGCGAGTAGCCGAGCCCCGCGAGCACCTCGTCCGTGTGCTGGCCGAGCGACGGGGGTGGCACGCGGAGCGCGGCCGGCGTGGCGGAGAGCTTGATCGGGTTCCCGAGCGTCGTCCGGCGGGCGCCCCGGCCGT
>Ga0209056_10006896_pt1 | contig 11709 bp, 10 predicted proteins | sample GraSoiAngelo_114_FD_185876 | JGI IMG/M metagenome (GOLD analysis project Ga0209056, IMG submission 185876) | Grasslands soil microbial communities from the Angelo Coastal Reserve, California, USA - 14_0903_13_40cm (SPAdes) (version 2) | ecosystem: Environmental > Terrestrial > Soil > Grasslands... | reverse complement strand
CGCCCGCCGGGAGCTGCTCCAGGACGAGCATGGTGTGCACGAACACGTCGCCCTCGGGGTGGAAGTCGGGCGACTGGGCGACGCCGGCCATGCCTGCCACCTCGGGCAGGACGGCAGCGAGGAGCCCCGTGTCGGCGAGCAGCTCGAAGCCCGGCCGCGCGCCGCCCTCGGTCAGGATGCGAACCATCTCGTCCCCGATGCGCTCGGCCGCGATGTCGGTGACGGTCGGCGCCGCGGCCGCGATCGCGGCGCGTGTCGCGGGCTCGATCGTGAAGCCGAGGCGGGCGGCGAAGCGGACGGCGCGCAGCATGCGCAGGCGGTCCTCGGCGATCCGCGCCTGTGCGTCGCCGATCGCGCGGATGATGCCGGCGCGCAGGTCCACCTGCCCGCCGACGAAGTCGACGATCTCGCCCTCGAGGGGGTCGAGGAAGAGCCCGTTGATGGTGAAGTCCCGGCGCTCGGCATCCTCGCGCGCCGAGACGAAGCGGACGCGCGTCGGCCGGCGGCCGTCCACGTAGGCGTCGTCGGAGCGGAAGGTCGCCACCGCGAACGGAACCCCGTCCTCGACCACCAGGATGACGCCGAACTGCGCGCCCACCGGCACGGTGCGCCGGAAGAGCGAGCCCACGACCTCGGGCGGCGCGCTGGTGGCGACGTCGAAATCGAGCGGCTCGCGCCCGAGGAGCTGATCGCGCACGCACCCGCCCGCGAAGTACGCCTCGTGTCCCGCCTCGCGGAGCCGCCGCACGATGCCCGTGGCGAGTGCTCGCCGGTCGGCCATGGTCCGCAAAGCGTCGCACGGGGAGCGGATGCCGGCAAACGGGCGGTGTTGCCCGGGGCGTTCCCCCGCCGGCCGCGGACGCGCGCGGGCCTGCGTCGCCGCAGGGGCGCCCCCGCCACCGCCGGCGGGCATCCTAAAGCGGGTATTCGAACAGCACCTTCACCGCCCCCGACTTACCCTGCTCGCCACAGGCGAGGAACGCGGCGCGCCACTCCTCCAGCGCAAATCGGTGGGTGAGGAGGGGCGTCACGTCGATCCGTCCGCTCGCTACCAGCGCGAGGTAGATCTCCATCGAATGGCGGCGCCGCCCCTCGAACTCCTCCACGCCGAAGGCGTTCGAGCCGATGATCGAGATCTCCTTGAAGTAGAGGGGTGTCCACTCGAAGCGGCGTGGCACCTCGACCCCGGTGACGACGATCGCGCCCCGCGCCGCGGCGATGCGGAGCCCCACCTCGAGCGTCTCGGGGAGGCCGACGGTGTCGTACACGACGTCGAGCCCGCTACCGTGGAGCCAGGGGAGCCCGTACCAGGGGGTCATGATCTGCGCGCCCGTCTCGGCGGCGACCCGCTCGACGATGTCGCGCGCCGGTGCGTGGGGCAGGACGGCCGCGGCGCCGAAGCGCTCCGCGAGCGCCCGCTGGTGCGCGAAGCGCGCGACCGCGAGCACGCGGGTCGCGGGGTAGAGGGCGCGCAGGATCGCGATGGCGAGGAGCCCGAGCGTCCCGCAGCCGTAGACGAGCGCGGTCGCGCCGGGGGCGGGCGGGCGCTTCAAGATGCCGTGCAGCGACACCGAGAACGGGTCGGCCAGCACGGCCTGCTCGTCGCTCACGCTGGCCGGGATCGGGATGCACATCGACTCGTGCGCCGGCACGAGGGGCGCGAAGCCACCCGTCGCCCGGCTGCTGTTGCCGGTGTGGATGCCGGGGGGCAGGATGCCGCGGGTGAAGTTCCGGCAGATGGAATACTGCCCCTCGGCGCACTCGGGACAGGGCGGCTGGATGCCGCGCGGGGCGCAGGAGAGCCAGGGGTTCAGCACCACCCGCTCGCCGGCTGTGCGCGTGCGCACCCCGGGCCCGACGCGCTCGATCGTGCCCACCACCTCGTGTCCCAGCACCTGGGGGAACGAGATCACCGCCGTCATCGGGTTGTCCATGCTGCCGTTCAGGAACATCTGCTTGCAGTCGCTGCCGCAGATGCCGCAGAGACGCGTGCGGATGGTGACCCAGTCGGGCGCCGGCAGCTCGGGCTCGGGCAGCTCGCGCAGCGTCGCCGGCGAGAACGGGCCGAAGAAGAAGCGCTTGTCGATCCGGCCGAGGAGGCTGGTCACCACCTGGCGCGGGACGCTCAGCTCGCACACGAGCGCGCGCATGGCGGGTACCAATCACGCCCCGCGCGCGGGAATCAAGCGGCTTGTCGGGCGGGGCCGCGCTCAGGCACCATGGCCGCCGTGGCCAGGTCCGAGGCTTCGAATCCGCGCCGCGCGATCCCCTCGGTCGAGCGCCTGCTCCAGGCCCCGGCGGGTGCGGTGCTCGCCGCCCGCTGGCGGCGCGAGCACGTGGTCGAGACGACGCGCGCCGTGCTGGAGGAGATCCGACGCGCCACCGGCGACGGGACCCCGGTGCCGCCCGAGGACGAGGTCCTGCGGCGGGTGGCCGTGCGCCTCGAGGCCGTCTCGGCGCCGCGCCTCGTGCGGGTCGTCAACGCGAGCGGCATCGTCCTGCACACGAACCTCGGCCGCGCCCCGCTCGCCGAGGAGGCGATCGCGGCGCTCGCGGGCGCGGCGCGCCACGCCGCGAACCTCGAGCTCGACCTGGTGACCGGCCGGCGCGGCGAGCGGGATGCCCTGGTCGAGGAGGACCTGCGCGCCTTGACCGGTGCGGAGGCCGCGCTGGTCGTCAACAACAACGCGGCGGCCGTGCTGCTGGCGCTCAACACGCTCGCCCCCGAGCGCGACGTGCTGGTCTCGCGCGGCGAGCTGGTCGAGATCGGCGGCTCGTTCCGCATCCCCGACGTGATGGCGAAGAGCGGGGCTCGGCTGCGCGAGGTCGGGACGACCAACCGCACCCACGCCGACGACTACCGCCGCGCCCTCGGCCCCTCGACCGCCCTCTTGCTGAAGGTGCACACCAGCAACTACCGCGTGGTCGGCTTCACCGCCGCCGTGGAGCTGGCCGAACTGGTGGCGATCGGCCGCGAGGCGGGCGTGCCGGTCATGGAGGATCTGGGGAGCGGCGCGCTGGTCGAGCTCGCGGCGTTCGGGCTCCCGCGCGAGCCGGTGGTGCGCGAGCGGATCGCGGCGGGCGCCGATCTGGTCACCTTCAGCGGCGACAAGCTCCTCGGCGGCCCGCAGGCCGGCATCGTGGTCGGCCGGCGCGAGCTGGTGGCGCGCCTGGCCACGAACCCCCTGCGCCGGGCGCTCCGGCCGGGCAAGCTCACGCTGGCCGCACTCGGGGCGACGCTCCGGCTCTATCGCGAGAGCCCCGACCTGGCGGCCGCCCTTCCCGCGCTGCGCTGGCTCACGCGCCCGCTCGCCGAGCTGGAGGCGGTGGGACGTGCCGCCGCGCCCCTGCTCGCGCGCCGGCTCGGCGAGGGCTACCGCGTCACGCTCGTGCCGTCCGAGTGCGAGGTCGGGAGCGGCGCCGTGCCCGCCCTCCCGCTCCCGAGCCGCGCGCTCGCGGTCGAGCACGCGGAGGTGAGCGCCGAGCGCATCGCCGCGCGCTTCCGCGCCGCGCGCCCGCCCGTCCTCGGCCGCATCCACGACGGCCGCTTCCTGCTCGACCTGCGCGGCATCTTCGACGCCGCCGAGCTCGCCGTCGACCTCTAGGAGGCTGTCCGGGTAACATGGTGAGCGAGGCGAACGAGCCGGGGAGCGAGAGCGGCAAGCGCAGCGACGACCGACGAGGTGCGGCGCGCGGGACGCGCGCCGGGAGTTGGACGCCGCAGGAGGGAGGAGCGAGCAGCCATCTGGCAGCGCGGCTGCCGCCGCGCTCCCCCGGATCGTTCGCCGCAGCCGCCATGGTTACCCGGACAGCCTCCTAGCATGCCGCTCATCATCGGCACGGCCGGGCACATCGATCACGGCAAGACCTCGCTCATCCGCGCGCTCACGGGCCAGGACACCGACCGGCTGAAGGAGGAGAAGGAGCGCGGCATCTCGATCGATCTGGGCTTCGCCTATCTCGACGCGGACGGCGAGCGCGCCGGCATCGTCGACGTGCCCGGCCACGAGCGTTTCATCCGCAACATGCTGGCGGGCGCGCACGGCATCGACCTCGTGCTCTTCACGGTCGCTGCCGACGACGGCGTCATGCCGCAGACCGAGGAGCACCTCGACATCCTCCATTTGCTCGGCGTCCGGCGCGGCATCTTCGTGATCACCAAGACCGACCTGGTGGACGCCGCCCGTGTGGCGGCGGTGCGCGAGGAGATCGACATCCTGACCCTCGACACGACGCTCGAGGGCGCGCCCATCGTGCCGGTCTCGACGCTCAGCGGCGCCGGCCTCGACGCGCTCCGCGCCGAGATCGCGGCCCAGCTCGGTCGGCCCCCCGGGCCGCCGCCGCCCGGCTACTTCCGCCTGCCGGTCGACCGCGCCTTCGTGATCCGCGGCCACGGCGTCGTGGTGACCGGGACCGCCATCGCGGGCGCGGTGCGCGAGGGCGACACGCTGCGGGTCCTGCCCGGCGGCGAGACGGCGCGCGTGCGGAGCCTCGAGGTGCACGGCGTGCACGTGCCGCGCGCCGAGCACGGCCAGCGCGTGGCGATCAACCTGGCCGGTGTGGAGCGCAGCGACCTCGGCCGCGGCCACGTGGTCTGCGACGAGCGCCTGGCGCGTCTGACGGCGCGCCTGGATGCGCGGGTCGAGATCCGCCCCGCGGCGAAGCGCCCGATCGCGAGCCACACGCGCGTCCGCTTCCACCTCGGCACGGCCGAGGTGATGGGCAAGCTCGTCCTGCTGGGCGGGCAGGGCGAGCTCTCCCCGCGGAGCGCCGGCTGGGCCCAGCTCGTGCTCGCCGAGCCCGTGCTCGCCATGCGCGGCGACCGCTTCATCCTGCGCGACGAGACGGCGCGGCGGACACTCGGGGGCGGGGTGGTGGTGAACCCCTTCGCCGACCGCCACCGTCGTGCGGAGACGGGCCTCGAGGAGCGCCTGGAGGTGCTGCGGGGCGGCGAGACGCCCGTGGCCGCACGCGCCTTCCTCGAGCTCACCACCGACTTCGCGAGCGACCGCGCGACCGTCGCCCAGGCGCTCAACCTGCGCGAGGAGGAGGCGGCGGCCGCGCTCGCCCGTGTGGACGGGGTGCTCGCGATTCCCGACCCGCGCGCACCCGAGGCGTGGACGACGGCGGCCCAGTGGCGGCGGCTCGAGGCGGCGGCGTGCGAGGCGGTCGCGGCGGCGCACCGGGCGGAGCCGCTCGCGCCCGGCCTCGAGATGGAGAGCCTCCGCACGCAGCTGCCCTGGGACGTGCCACCCAAGGTCTTCCGCTGGTCGATCGAGCGCTTGGTGGCCGCCGGGCGTCTCGCCCGCGAGGAGAGCGTGGTGCGCGTGCCCAGTCACCGGGTCGCGCTCGGTGCGGCCGCCCATGCGCTCGGAGCGCGCGTCGAGCGCCTCCTCGCCGAGGGCCGCTTCACGCCTCCCGACCTACGCCAGCTCGAGGAGGCGACGGGCGCGGCGCGCAAGGCGCTCGTCGACGTGCTCGGCGTGCTCGAGGCCGAGGGGAGGGTCGCGCGCATCGCGCCCGACCTCTTCTACGCCCGTGCGGCGGCCGGCGAGGCGAAGGCGATCGTCGAGGCGCATTGCCGCGCGCACGGCGAGATCACGGCCGCCGTTTTCCGCGACCTGATCGGGGCGAGCCGCAAGTTCGCGATCGCCTTCCTCGACTGGTGCGACCGCACGGGCGTCACCCTGCGCGTGGGCGACGTCCGCAAGCTCCGCCGCTGACCAGCGGCTCGCGACCGGGGCGGGTGCGCCGCGGTGCCCAAGCCCCGGTCGCGTGGCCACGCGTCACCCTGGACACGCTGCGACGCCCCCGCTACCGTCCGCTCATGGCCGAAGGCGAGAGCGGCGCGCGCACGCGGCCGGAGCTCTTCCGGCTGACGGCGCGGGCGCGCGCGGCGGGTTGAGCCGGCAAGCTGGGTCCGGCGGACCTGTCGAAGATCCTCCGCGCGCTCCCGCCGGTGGTGCACGCGGATCTGCTGGTCGGCACCTCGACCGCCGACGACGCCGGGGTGTTCCGCATCGCGCCCGACCTGGCGCTCGTGCAGACGGTGGACTTCTTCACGCCCATCGTCGACGACGCCTTCCAGTTCGGCGCGATCGCGGCCGCCAACGCCCTCTCCGATGTCTACGCCATGGGGGGCGAGCCGAAGACGGCGCTCAACGTCGCGTGCTTCCCGCAGAGCGGCGTCCCCTTGGAGGTCCTGACCGACATCCTGCGCGGCGGCCTCGCCAAGGCGGAGGAGGCGGGCGTGGTGGTGGTCGGCGGTCACACCGTCATCGACGAGGAGATCAAGTTCGGCATGGCGGTGACCGGACTGGTGCATCCGGACCGCATCCTGCGCAACGTGGGGGCGCGGCCCGGCGATGCGCTCGTCCTGACCAAGGCGCTCGGCACGGGGATCGTCGCGACGGCGCTCAAGCGCGGCGCGGGGAGCCCGGCCGAGCACGCCGCCGCGATCGAGAGCATGGCGGCGCTCAACGCGGCCGCCGCGCGCGTGCTCCGGGGCTTCGAGGTGCACGCCTGCACCGACGTCACCGGCTTCGGGCTCCTCGGGCACGGCTACGAGATGGCGCACGGGAGCGGGGTGCGGCTGGCCCTCGTCGCCGAGCGCCTGCCGCTCCTGCCGGGCGCCCGCGCGCTCGCCGCGGCGGGGCATCTGACCGGGGGCTGCAAGCGCAACCGCGACTGGCTCGCCGACAAGGTCGAGGTCGCGGCCGCCGTCCCGGCCGATCTGGCCGAGATCGCCTGGGACCCGCAGACCTCGGGCGGCCTCCTCGCCGCCGTGCCCGCCGCGACCGCCCCGCGCCTCCTCGACGCCTTCCGCGCCGCCGGCGTCCGCGCCGCGACGATCGGCGCCGTCGAAGCGCGCTCCTCCGGCGCCTGGGTGGCCCTCGGCTGAGGGTCAGGCCCGGCGCCCCCCTTCCATCTCCTCGAGGCTCCGCGGCCAGTCGTCCTTGAGGAGCCGGGAGAGCGAGCGGTCGGCGAGGAGCACGCCGCCCGTCTGGCAGCGGGCGCAGTAGTTGGTCTCGTTCTCGGCGTAGACGATGCGCTGCACGGGCGAGCCGCAGTCGGGACAGGGCTTGCGGTAGCGCCCATGGACGGCCATGCCGTCGCGGAAGGCGGTCACCTTCTCGGGGAAGCCGTCGCCCGCCTCCGCGCGCAGGCGTTCGGTCCACTCCTGCAGCGTCGCTTGCGTGGCCGCGAGGAGGCGAGCGCTCTCGTCGTCGTCGAGCTGCCGCGTCAGCTTGACCGGCGAGAGGCGGGCACGGTGCAGGATCTCGTCGGAGTAGGCGTTGCCGATGCCGGCGAGCAGGCGTGGGTCGGTGAGCGCGCGCTTCAAGGTGTGATTCTCGCGCGTCAAGGCGGCGCGGAAGCCCGGCAGGTCGGTCTCGAGGACCTCCAGCCCACCCGGGTCGAGGGCGGCGAGCGCGTCGGCGCCCCGGGCCAGGTGGAGAGAGGCCCGCTTGCGCGTCCCGGCCTCGGTCACGAGGAGCGTGCCGGTGGGGAAGTCGAGCGCCGCGATGCCGAGCCTCCCGGGGATGCGCCCGCGCGGCGGGCGCCAGTGGAGGCGGCCCGCGATCATCAGGTGGAGGACCAGGAAGAGCTCCTCCTCGAGGCCGATCACGAGGCGCTTGCCGAGCCGGCGGAGCCCGGTCACCCTCCGGCCTTCGGCGGCCGCGAGGGGGGGCTCCACCGAGCGCAGGAAGAACGGGCTCCGGAGCCGCACGCGCTCGAGCCGCTGCGTGAGGATGCGCGGCCCCAGGCACTCGAGGTAGACGACGACGTCGGGCAGCTCGGGCACGGCGCCGGCATCGTGCCCGCGCCGCCGCGGGGGCTCAACCCCGCGTCACTGGCGGTTGGGCTGCGGCGACGCGCCGGGGACGGCGGCCGGCGGAGCGGGCGCTGGCGGCGTGACGCGCGCCAGGGCATTCTCGTCGACCTTCAGGTCGGCTGCCTTCTTGAGCTCGTCGAAATGGCCCTGCACCTGGTCCTGGACCACCTTGTTGCGGAGCGATGCGCGGATCTGCTCCTTCACCTGATCGAAAGGCTTGGGCTCGCCCTCCTTGCGCTCGGCCACCATGATGATGTGGTAGCCGTACTGCGTCTTCACCACGTCGCTGATCTCGCCGGGCTGGAGCGCGAAGGCGACCTTGTCGAACTCGGGCACCATGCGCCCCGGGCCGAAGGTGCCGAGGTCGCCGCCCTTCTTGGCCGAGACCGTGTCGGTCGACTTCTCGCGCGCCAGGTCGGCGAACTTCTCCGGGTGCGCCTTCACCTCGGCGAGGAGCTGCCTGGCGGTGTCCTCGTCCTTCACCAGGATGTGGCTCGCGTGCACCTGCGCGGTCGAGTAGAGGATCGGGTTCTGGTCGTACTGCGCCTTCACCTGCTCGTCGGTGATGGTGGGCGGCGTCTGGTACTTCCGCATCACGCGCTGCACCACCAGGCGTTTGCGGAGATCGTCCACCTGCCGCGCGATCTCCGGGTCCTTGTCGTAGCCGGCCTGTGCGCCCTCGGCGTAGAGGAGGTCGTTCAGGGCCAGGTTCTCGACGAACTGCCGCTTGCGGTCCGGCGCCGCCAGGTAGGTGCGCGACGGGGCCGGCAGGCGCTCGAGCTCCTGCGCGATGCGGCCGCTGGTGAGCGTGCGCCCCTGGTAGGTGGCCACGACCTCGCCGCCCGCGGCGGCCGCCGGGGTCCCCGGCGTGCCGCCGGCGCCCTCCTTGCCCTGCTGGCAGCCGGCGACGGCGAGCGCGGCGAGGACGAGCGCGCCCGCACCCCATGGGATGGTTCGCATACGGTCGAGTGCCATATCCCAGGCCCTCGGGGCAGTCAATTTTGTGCGACCGCGTGTCACGGCGTCGACGGCACGCGGCGCGAGGCGGCGCCGCCGCGCGCGTGTGTGCGTGGCACGGCGGTTGCTGCCTGAGCCGACGGCGATGTGGTTCTTGCTCGATCGGGAGCTTGCGGAAGGCGACGGCGCGGAGCAGGCGCTGCCCACGCTCGAGGCCATCGCGCAGCTCACCGAGGAGCTGCGCCGCCGGCTCGCGGGCGACGGCGTGGACGGGATCGACGGGGCGTTCGCGCTCTACGAGCGCCTCCGCACCACGCTCGACGACATCCCGCGCGCGCGGCTCGAGGAGATGCGCGCCGAGATCGCTCGCCTCAAGAGGTGGCTCGGCGACGTCCTCGGCTGCCTCGAAGACCTCCGGCGCATCAAGCAGATCGTGGCCTGAGGCGCTGCGCGCGGGCGGCGAGGAGCCCCTGGGCCGCGGCCGCGCCCGACACGTCGATCAGGCAGTCGCTCGCCCTGGCGCCCCGCCCGGGCACGCGGTACTGGTGGAGCTCGTCGCTCCCCGCGTACAGCCCGGCCAGGACGAGCGCGAGGACGGCGGCGCGGAGGCTCCAGCGCCGCTCGACGTCGAGCGCCCGGTAGAGGAGCACGCTCAGGATCAGGTACTCCGTGAAGTGCGCGAGCTTGCGCAGGCCCGCGTGGACGGCATCGAGCTGGCCAGGAGTGGCGCGCGGGAAGAGCGCGGAGAGGAGCGGGAGGAGGACCGCCCCCGTCCGCTCGCCCGAGAACCAGCCGCTCGAGAGGGTCCAGATGACGCCCGCGCACGCGACCAGGGGCAGCCAGCGGCCCAGCGGACCGGAGCTAGACAATTTCGGCGACGGCACGCTGCACGAGCTCGAGCACGTCCTCGCCGAACTCGGCGTCGGTGGAGCTCCGCTGGGAGGCGTAGCGCCTGCCGCCCGCCTCGGCCGCGAGCTGCGGGCCGGCGAGCAGGCCGGGGTACGCGCCCGCACCGGCGCGCGAGAGCTTCTGATCGAGCGCCAGGCGCCGCATCAGGTACGCCAGCCGGACCTGAGATCTTCCGACGGCCCCATGCTCTCTCGACCTCCGGCTCAGCTGGCGCCCTGCGGGCCGCGCGCCTGCCCGGCATGCTGCTCGATGATGAGCGCGTAGTCGTAGTAGATGCGGTCGGGGAGCGCGCCGACGATCGTGCGCCCGTTGAAGAAGAGCGTCGGGGTGGAGTTGACCCCGACCCGCGCCCCGGCCTCGACGTCCTCGCCGATGCGCGCGCGCGTGGCCGGGTCGTCCAGGCAGGCGCCGAACGTCCGCACGTCGAGCCCGAGCTCGCGTGCGTAGCGGAAGAGGCTCTCGCGCTCGAGGTGCTCGTTGTTCTCGAACAGGACGTCGTGGTACTCCCAGAAGCGGTCCTGCCGTCCCGCACACTCCGCCGCGCACGCGGCGAGGCAGGCGTCGGGATGGAGCGACGCCTTCACGTGGCGGTTGCAGCTGGCGTCGAGCGGGAAGTGCCGGAACACCAGGCTCACGTCGCGCCGGCCGCGCACCAGGTCGTGCAGGTCGCGGAAGGCCTGGGCGCAGAACCGGCACTGGAAGTCGGAGAACTCGACGATCGCGAGCGCCGCCCCGGCCTCGCCCTTGCGATGGCAATCGGGAGTGGTGAGCTCGCTCGGCGGCCGCACCGGGAGGCCCGTGTACCAGCCGTAGAACTTGGGATCGCGTACGCGCACGTCGGCCGCGTTGAGCGCCGCGGCCGGGGTGCGGGCCGCGGCCCAGGTGCCGCCGGCGACCGCGAGCACCAGCGTGGCCGCGGCGAAGGAGCGCGCCCCGGCCCGCCGGCGCCACCAGCCGGCGCGCACGTCGGCCTCGAAGCGGGAGACGAGCGGGAGCACGGTCACGAACCAGGCGAGGATGACCGTGTCGAGGCCGAGGCAGAGGAGGCAGACGCTGCCGAGGACCATCATCGCGCCGGCGAGCACGAGCGCGAAGCCCAGGCTGGCGGAGACGAGCCCGAGGAGAAGGAGGTCCGCGAGCCCGCCCGCGCTCGCGGCGAGCGCGCCGGGGAGCGCGAGCGCGGCGCCGGCGGCGAAGCCCGCGATGCCCCACGCCGGCACGGGCACGCCCAGCACGACACTGTAGCGGCTCCCGAGGACGGTGTCGCAGTTGACGATGCCGCCCAGGTTGCAGAAGCTCGTGTAGCCGGAGCCTTCGCCGAGACGGAGGTGGACCTCGAGTGCGACGGCGCTCAGCACGACGCCGCCGAGCGCGAGGGCGAGCGCGATCCGGTGACGGGTGGGGATGGGACGCATCGCGGCGAGGGCCCGGAGTGTAACGGGGCCCCCGCCCCCTTTCAATCGCGACCAGCGCGCCGGCGCGTGCCTAGAACTGGTAGGTGAGGACCAGCTCGGTCTCGGAGCGGCTGTTGTTGAAGCCGCCGAGGCCCCAGGTCTCGAAGATGGGCGTGCTGCGGCCCTTCGGCGTGACGAAGTAGCGCTGCGCGACGTTGACGACGAAGTCGTCGCGCACCACGTAGGTGACGGTCCAGAACGGCTCCATGCTCCACTGGTTCACCCAGTCGACCGCCATGCCCGCGACCGGGACGATGCTGCCGCCGCGGTAGAAGGTGAAGGCCGCGAGGGTGAAGAGGCTCTCCCAGTCGCGGATCTTGTCGCGGAAGGACGGCGCGTCGGGCGTGTTGCCGAGGCGCGGAGTGGAGGGCAGGTCGAGGCCGCCGACCAGGCACGAGCCGATCTTCTTCTTCGCGGCGCTCGGCAGATTGGCGACGATCTGCGCGTTGCAGCTCGGGTTGTTCACCAGGTAGTGCCAGAAGAACTGCCCGGTGATGAAGACCGTGCTCTTCTTGTTGACGGGCTTGATCCAGGTCGGGCGATCGAAGGCGATCA
>Ga0209056_10006894_pt1 | contig 11710 bp, 7 predicted proteins | sample GraSoiAngelo_114_FD_185876 | JGI IMG/M metagenome (GOLD analysis project Ga0209056, IMG submission 185876) | Grasslands soil microbial communities from the Angelo Coastal Reserve, California, USA - 14_0903_13_40cm (SPAdes) (version 2) | ecosystem: Environmental > Terrestrial > Soil > Grasslands ... | reverse complement strand
GAATTCGATTATTCCATCGGCGCCAGCCGGCTCGACACCGACAATGCGCGGCCAAACAACAATTATCGCAACAGCTCAGGGATCGCGGACGTTGGCTGGTCGCCTAACGAACAATTACGGATCGGAAGCTTGTTTGTCTATTCCCTCAGCGACACGGGAAATCCCAACACGATCTTTAATCCCAGACCGGTTGATCATTTTTTAACCGAAAAATGGTTCATCGCGCCCCATGTCGATCTTCATGTCGGCGATTGGTGGGAGCACAAATTCATTTTCAGTTACGATCATGAACGGCAGTTGAACGACCCGAATCAGGATGGATTTGTCGGACCGACGCGTGCGCTCTTCGAGCGAACGACTGTCGATTATCAAAACGATTTGAAGCCGGCTTCGTGGCTCACGCTGACATCGGGATTCTTTTACAGCCGCGTTAACGCTGGCCAGGAGCGGCCGTTTGTATCGCAGGCGTTTGGTCCACAACCGACGTTTATCAGCGATCACACGCAGGAAGTGGCTGGCTTCCTGCAAGCCACCGTTAACATCGATAATTTCATCTTCGTCGCGGGGGGGCGTCTCGATAATTTCAATCAATTCGGAGACGTTTGGACTTATCGGTTCGCTGGCAGTTACAAGATCGATCATACGAACACGACGTTACACTCGAGCGTCGCGACCGGATTCAGTCCTCCGAGCAGTCAGGACAAAATTTTTGGGATGAATTTTGGATTGCGGCCGGAAAAAGATCTTGGCTGGGACATCGGCATCGAACAACGGCTCTGGGAAAACCGAGTCAGGGTTGGTGCGACTTATTTTCATAACGACTTGTCGAACGTGATTGGATTCAACGGCCAGTTCCAAACGTTGAATCTCGGTGCGGCGGAAACGCAGGGACTTGAAACGGAATTGCGCGCACAGCCAATTGCCGATCTTACTTTCGCCGCCAGCTACACCTATCTGGATGCGGAGAAGACTTCGTCAGCCGACATTTCGCAGCCGCAGGGCGCGCGATTGCCGCGACGTCCACGCAACGAAGTCTATGTTTCCGGTTCCTATCTTTGGTGGAAAAAACTGCGCACGACCGTGGAAGCGAAGTTCGTAAACGCGCGCGAAGAAATCAATTTCGGCGGACCAAATTTCGATATAGAAGATTACAGTTTTGTGAACGTTGCGGCCGAATATGAAATTAACCCGCATATGTCGATCTTTGGAAGGATCGACAATCTGACCAATGAGCATTACGCAGAAGTTTTCGGATTTCCCGCGCTGGGGCGTGCTATTTACGGCGGGATGAGGGTGCGGTTCTGATCTGTAGCGACGGTCCATGACCGCCGCTGAAATTATTGCGACGCTCATAGAGCGCCGCTACAGCTTGAATTCCGCGCGGCATCGCTTAATCACGAATTGTGAGTCCGCTGATTTATCTTATCGCCGGCCTGATCGGCGGTGTGCTCACTGTCGCAGCAATCGTCTTGATGCTTCGCAGACGCGGGGAGCGAATCGAGATGTTCGCGAATTCGAGACTGGTTGAAGAGGAATTGGTCAAGCGATTGGAAATAATCGATCGCGGATTGCGCGACGAATTTTCCCGCAATCGCGAGGAAGCAGGCGCGGCGGCTAAAACGCAGCGCGAAGAGTTGAGCAAATCGCTCGAGGGCGTGCGGTCGATTGTCGACCTTCGCTTGAAGCAGCTCCAAGACGATAACGCCAAGCAGATCGACAAGATGCGGGCGACGGTTGACGAGAAATTGCAAGGGACGCTGGAGAAGCGCCTCGGCGAATCGTTCAAGCTGGTGAGCGACCGGCTGGAACAGGTGCACCAAGGACTCGGCGCAATGCAGCAGCTGGCGAGTGACGTTGGCGGCTTGCAAAAAGTTTTGACGAACGTGAGAACGCGCGGCGGCTGGGGCGAAGTGCAGCTTGGCTCACTACTGGAGGAAGTGCTGACGCCGGAGCAATTCGCCAAAAATGTGAAGACCCGCGAAGAAAGCGCCGATCACGTCGAATTCGCAATCAAACTGCCCGGTGACGAAAATGGCGCGCCGGTTTGGTTGCCGATCGATGCAAAATTCCCGACCGAAGATTATCAGCGTTTGGTGGCCGCGCAGGAAAAGGGCGATGGCGCGATGGTAGATGAAGCGATGAAAAATCTGGAGTCGCAATTGAAGCGTTGTGCGAAAGACATTTGCCAAAAATACATCAACCCGCCACGCACGACGGATTTTGCGCTGATGTTTTTGCCGACTGAGGGACTTTATGCCGAAGCGATTCGCCGCGTTGGATTGATTGAACAGGTGCAGCGCGATTGCCGAGTAATTTTTGCCGGACCAACGACGCTCGTGGCGCTGCTGAACAGCTTGCAAATGGGCTTTCGCACGCTGGCCATCCAAAAACGATCGAGCGAAGTTTGGAATTTGCTGGCTGCCGTGAAAACGGAGTTCGGAAAATTCGGCGAAGCGTTATCGGCGGTGAAAGACAAGCTCGATCAAGCAGCGCGGCACGTGGATAATGTGGCCGTGCGTTCGCGTGCGATCACAAAGAAACTGCGCGACGTGGAAGAATTGCCATCGAATCCGCAGCCTTTGCTGAAAGACTTGTTGGGCGAATCAGAGAACGACGAGTAGATGGATCGAATGCTCCGTCGCTCGATGCTGCAAGTGGCGGCCGAAGGCCGCATTAATGGCAACGCCCAAGGGACTGTGCGTTCCACCTCGTGTGTGGATCTACAGCACTTTGTCCCATTTCGATTTGTCCTTGAGCATGATCTCGCGGAGGAGACGGATGGGTGGCATGCCGTGGTTGAGAAGCTCGTTGTGGAATTTTTGGAGCGAGAATTCGTTGCCTTGCTGCGCTTTGTAATCGTCGCGCAGTTTGAGAATCTGCAATTTCCCGAGCGTGTAATTGAGATAGCCGGGATCGAACGTGCCGCGCATTGCTTCGGTCCGCGCTGGTTTTTCCTCGTAGTAACAATTGTCCTCAAAGAATTTGGTCGCCTCATCGACCGTCATTTTTTGGGTGTGCATTTTGATCGACACGCACAGGCGGCATAAGCGCAGCATCGCTTCATCGGCCTGGGCCATGCGATATTTGGCGGTGCGTTTGATGTCATCGACATTTGAGGTCGGGCTTGTTTTCGGGCTCGGCTTCGCTTTCGGCGTTGCGGTTGTGCCCGGAGTCGCACTTGCCTTTGGCGTGGGACTCGGAGCCGGCGTGCCGCTGTATCCTTCGTCGATCATCATTTTCTCGCAGTAATGCGCCCAGCCTTCGATGAAGGCGTAGCTGCCAAAGATTTTTTCCGCTTTGCTCGCTGCCGACGCGTTCAAGCGTAGAAACTGCACATAATGCCCGGGATAAACTTCATGAATCGAAATGACGTCGGCGGTGTAATAATTGAACGCGGTCAGCCATTCCTCTTTTTGTTTCTCTGGCCAGTCGTTCTCTGTCGGCGTGACATAATAATAGGCTTCGGTCGCTCTCTTTTCGAAAGGCCCCGGCGTGTCCATGGAGGCGAAAGACGTGGCGCGACGGTATTGCGGCGTCTCGGTCACGCGCGCTCGCACTTCCGACGGGATCGTCACAAGATGGTGAGTTGTGACGAAATTTCGAATTTGTTCGAGGTCTTTCCCGATATCGGGAAGCAAGTTCTCCGGGGTTGGATGCTCGCTCTGAATTTGCTTGAAGACGTCTCTGGCCGATTTGCCCGGATCAATTTTTCTCGCAGCCTCGGCAAACGCTTGCTGCTCCTTCTTTAATTCCGCCATGCCGATCTCGAGAATTTTCGCCGGCGGAAGATCGACCAGTTCGGTTTCTGCGAGCAGCCGCTGATATTTTTCTTCACCGAGCGCGAAATCGGGCGAAGCTTTCGGAAGTTTCTCGCGTTCCAGCCAGGCCCCATAATCAGCCAGCGCGACCGCGGCTCTGCGATTGGAATCCTGAAACTCGGCGCGAATTCGCTCGTCCTTCAGCTCGGCGACCGCTGCGACCAGGTTTTTCTTGAGGAAATCTGCGGAACCTTTCGCAATCTTAATCGCAAGTTCGACATATGGTTTGGGAAGCACGTCATTCAGGTTGGTTTTTGCCGCAATGACGATGTTTGGAACCTGCGACTCGATGGCGGCGATGCTGTGAACGCGGTCTTCGAGCGGCGCGAAGTTTCGCTTGATGTAAACGTTTACGTCAGCGGCGCGCGCATAGGTCATGGGATTGTGTTCGAAGACCGACATCTCCTGCATTTGAAAGAGTTCCTTCTTGATCGCGGCTTGCAGGATGCGCAGATCAATCGACTGCCGTTGACTCAATTTGCCTCCGTCGATTTTTTTCAGCCGGTCGTCGAACCGCCGCAACCGGGATAGCTCGGCATCAAGCGCGAGCCGGCTGTAATCGCCGATTTTGCCGTCGTATTCGTGAAAGCCGAGAGCGGTGCCCTGGAGCGGATGAGCAGCCAAATAACCGTGGATATATTCCTCAGCCACCGCCTCATATTCGGCATCGGGGGTTTGCGCTGCGAAGTTGGCCCCCATGGGCAGGCAAATCGCGAAGACCGTTAGAAGGCTATGAGCAACGTTCATGGAAGGCTCTTGGTTTGCTTGAGCCGCGCAAGCTTATGCAACGCTTTGGACGTTGCCAAAAATTTCCGATGAGCGATTGTCCACTCTACTTGGAATAACCGTTGATTAATATGAGAGCACGCTTCGTTTTCAGCACGTTTGTTTGTTTGCTGCTCGGTAGCGTTCTCCTGAATCTTCGCGCAGAAAATCCTCGGACGGCGAGCGGAGAGGAGGACAACGGTTACTCGCAGATTTCCATTTTCGCTAAGGCCGTCCAATTGATCCGGCAGGATTACGTCGATGGAAATAAGACGAGCTATCGCGATCTCATCACGGCCGCGATGAAAGGCATGCTCGCCTCACTCGATCCACATAGCCAGTTCATGGACCCGGATGATTTCCGCGACATGCAAGACGACACGCGCAGCCGTTTCAACGGCCTCGGGATCGAGGTCTCGATGAAAAACGGTTTGCCGACCGTCGTCACTGCGATGGAGGACACGCCGGCGGCAAAAGCGGGCATTCTCTCCGGCGATCAGATTCTAAAAATAAACGGCACTTCCACGGAAAGAATGGAGCTGCAGGATGCGGTCAATGTTTTGCGTGGACCGCCCGGCCATAAAGTGACGCTCACGCTGCTGCGGCCTTCGACCAAGGAGATCAAGGAATACACGCTGGAGCGCGCGGAGATAAAAGTGCAGAGCGTCAAAGGCGCCAGGCTGCTGGATACGGAGCTGACCGGCCCATTCAAGATCGGCTACATCCGGCTCATCCAGTTCAATGAGCCGACCCCCGACGAATTGTCGAAAACCCTCGACGAATTGCAGAGGCAAGGCATGCAAGCGCTCATTCTCGATCTTCGGAACAATCCCGGCGGGCTTTTGAACAGCGCGGTGGATGTCTGCGCCCAATTTCTGCCGCCCAACACCAAGGTGGTTTCAACGCAAGGTCGAGTCGCCTCCCAGCAACGTGATTACTCCACTTCCGGGGCAGCAAAAGAGCGTCCGCATTTTCCGATGGCGGTCCTGGCGAATGAAGGCAGCGCCAGTGGCGCGGAGATTGTATCCGGCGCACTCAAGGATTTGCACCGCGCCATCCTCGTGGGCGAAACCACTTTCGGAAAAGGCTCCGTCCAGAACGTCATGCAGTTGCCCGACGGCTCAGCTTTGCGCTTCACCACAGCGAAATACTACACGCCGAGCAAGCAGGTGATTCAGGGGAATGGCGTGACGCCGAACATTCGCGTGCCCATGAGCGCAGAACAGGAACGGGCGCTCTTCGCGCTGCGCAGCGCTGAAAACATAAAGCCGGACGAGGAAAAAAACATCATCAAGACAAAAGATCCGCAGATGCTCCGGGCGATCGACGCCCTCAAAGGCGTGATGATTTACGCGCAGCAGAACGCGCCCAAGCTCGACGCGGTGAAAAAATAATTTCGGAGGGGACGACCTCCGTGTTGCCCCCAATAGAAATCGGACGCGACGGAGCGCGTCCCTCTATCTGGTGAAACCAGCAACCATTCTCGCGCTCGAAACGTCGTGTGACGAAACAGCCGTCGCGATTTTGCGTGGAGGTCAATTGCTTGCCAGCGAAATCGCTTCGCAGATCGCGGAACACGAAAAATTCGGCGGCGTCGTGCCCGAATTGGCATCGCGCAATCATCTTGTGTACGCGCCGCGTCTGCTCGAACGCGCAACCCGCGCGGCGAAGATCGACATAGCGAACGTGGACGCCTTTGCCGCCACGAGCGGGCCCGGCCTGGCAAGTTCATTAATGATCGGCGCATCGACTGCGAAAGGTCTCGCGATCGGTCTCGGCAAACCTTATCTCGCGATCAATCATCTCGAAGGGCATTTGCTCTCGCCGTTTTTCAATGGCGATTTTCAAATCAAGCCGAACATCTCGCTGATTGTCAGCGGCGGACATACGATGTCGATCCAAGTAGTCGGGCTGTGCGATTATCGATTGATTGGCCGCACCGTCGATGATGCTGCGGGTGAAGCGTTCGACAAAGTCGCAAAGATGCTCGGGCTAGGCTATCCCGGCGGTCCCGAGATTGAAAAACATGCGCGCAACGGCGATGCGACCCGATTTAATTTGCCGCGGAGCATGCTCGACTCGGAGAATTTTAGTTTCAGCGGATTGAAAACGGCGGTGCGCTATCTACTCCCGAAGTTGCGCGGGGACTTCCTGGCGGATCTTTGCGCGTCGTTTCAACAAGCAATTGTCGATGTACTGTTGCGCAAAACGATCGCGGCGGCGAAGAAATATGATGTTGATCTGATCACCGTGAGCGGCGGGGTGAGCTGCAACGAGGAATTGCGACGGCAGCTGCGCGACGCGTGCGATCGCGAAGGATTTAGATTTAAAAGCGCAGAGCCGTGGTTGTGCACCGATAACGCAGCGATGATCGCCTTTGCTGCGTCGTTACGCCTCGATGCTGGGTTTGAATCGAAGGTGACGGAGGAAATCGATCCAAATCTAGCGTTGGCGTGATCTTGTCTGGGGGAGCACACGCGCCTCGCGTGTTGGTTGCGACGCCTAAACGCAACAATCTTTTCCGCATCGCAGCAAGTTCGCGATGACGAGGCGCCATCGCCAGCCCGCGAGGGCGCGTGCGCTCCCCAGAAATCAGCGATCAGTACTCGCGCTCGAGGAGATAATTTGCGAGCGAATGCAAGGCCTCGGCCTTGTGGCCGAAGACCGACAATCCTTCGTGCGCCTGTCGGGTAAGCCGTCTCGCTTCGGCGCGCGATTTTTCCAAACCGATCACGGCAGGATAAGTAGCCTTTTTTGCGGCGATATCTTTGCCTGCGCTTTTGCCGAGTTTCTCGCTCGTTTGCGTAACGTCGAGAATGTCGTCGATGATCTGGAAAGCCAGCCCGAGGGCGCGACCAAACTTTGTGATCGCGTTGAGTTTCCTTGCGTCGGCATTCGCACTCATCGCGCCGAGGCGCACTGAAGTTGTCAAAATCGCAGCCGTCTTGTTTTCGTGGATGTAACGAAGCTGCGCCCGATTTGCCTTGCGACCTTCCGCTTCCAAGTCGGCGACTTGACCGGCGATCAGTTTTTGGCTGCCGGCAGCGACTGCGATTTCGTGTAATAAGATCGACATGTTGTAGCGCGACGTCGGCTGGGCGCGCGAAACAATTTCAAAGGCGATAGTCAGTAATGCGTCGCCGGCAAGGACGGCGATGCCGTCGCCGAAAACCTTATGGCAAGTGAGACGGCCGCGGCGGAAATCGTCGTTATCCATGCTCGGCAAATCGTCGTGCACGAGCGAGTAGGTGTGGATGCATTCGAGTGCACAGGCAAGCGAAAGCGCGTTGTCGATCTTTCCGTCGCAAGCCTCTGCCGCAGCGAGGCACAAAATTGGCCGTAATCGTTTCCCGCCGGCAAATAAACTGTAACGCATTGCCTTGTGAATGGTCGTTGGTTTGAGATTCTCTTTAGGCAGATGTCGATCCAGCGCCCGATCGATCTTTTCTTGCCGCGACTTGAGATACGCTTTCAGGTTCATTCCGCGTGACAGTGTAAAATTTGATCGCTGCGCTGCGCTAGAGATTTTCTGCGGATTCAACGGCGACCGTCGGTTTCGTTCGCATGGCCAGAAAGGCGCCGACGAGCAGAACACCGGCGCTGAGCAATTGCGCGTGGGTAAGACGTTCGCCGAAAATCCATGCGGAAAGCGCCAGCGCACCGGCGGGACAAAGGAGTTGCAGAGTTTGCGCAAGCGCGACACCAATCTCTCGGATTGCGACATAATATAAGACATGCGCGAGCGTAATGCAGCTGACGGCGGAAACGATGAGAAGGAGGTTAACCTGCGCGCCCGCGTGAAGCGGAGTGTCGATCTTTCCAAAAGCGCACGCCAGGGGCAGGAGGAGTATCGAGGTTATGAAGCTGATCAAACCAAAACTGCGAATCGAGCCGAGCTGCGCGGAAGGACGTTTGACGAGCACGCCGTAGAGCGCCCAGCAAAATGTGGCGGTGAAGGCAATGACCAAGCCGGGCAGCGCAATATGTCGATCTTGTCCGCTCGATTGGAACCAAATCACACCGAACGCGCCGATCAAGCCGAGAACTGTGCCGGCTTGAAATTGCCATTGACGGATGACGTGGCGTTCCTCCGGAAAAAAAGCGAGCGCGAGCAGCGCGGTGAAGATGACGGATGAGCGGGTGAAAATCGCGTAAACGCCGGGGCCCATGTAGAACAGGGCCATCACCTGGGTGATTTGGTGGACGACGTTCGGGAAGCACGGAACGAGGCATAACACCAGAGCGCGCCAATCAAGACGCGGGCCCCCACGGCGAACCCGATAAAGGACAAGTGGGGCAATGGCGATGCAGGCGACGGAATAGCGATAAAAATTCTGTGCCCAAGGGTCGTAGTAGCGATTCAAGTAATATTGAAAAAGCGACGGCATCGACCAGATGACGACCGTGGCGAAGACCGCGGCGTAGCCTTTCGAAAGATTGGTGCGGCCGCGTAGATCGATCATTTTCAATTTCCGGTGCGTTGACCGCCTTTCCCCTTCGCACAAGAGAGAAGCGAAAGCAGCCCGCGTGTCGGCGTGCGGGACTGCTTGGACAACGGTGCGCACGATTCGCCCGAAAAAGCGTGCACGATCGTGATTCGGGTGGAATCAGATTGCTTCATCGTTTGGTGGCTGATTTTGGCGCGTGAATTTGCTCGCTTATGAAAGATTAATCGCTCAAAAGTAGTCTCGGAGGAGAAATGAATACCTTGAATAAGCAAACAATCACTCTGGCGATAGCGGCATTTTTATGGATTACGCAAACAGAAAGCATTTCGGCAAAGCGGGCTCCGGCCACCGATACGGGCGGGCAAAACAAGCGCGGGATTTCCGCAAAGCGGATTCCGGCCACTGCGTCGGGCGAGCATAACAAGCGCGGGATCGAGCTGGCGGCACAAAAGCAGTACGACGCGGCCATCGCTGAATTCACGAAAGCCATCCAAGCCAGTCCGAAAGATCCTCGCGGTTACAACAATCGCGGCACCGCTTATCGCGCGAGCGGCAAATTTGCCGAGGCGTCCGCCGATTTTTCCAAAGCAATCGAGATCGCGCCAAAAGACTACATCGGCTACATGGAGCGCGGGCAGACCGAGGTGATGCAAAACCAATTTGATGCTGCGCTGGCCGATCTGGATAAAGCGGTCCAATTGAAGCCCGATGAAGCCGTTTCTTACAAATTCCGCGGTTTCGCTGAGATCGGTCTGACTCAGTGGGATAGGGCGGTCGCGGATTTTACCACCGCGATCGAAAAGAATCCGAATGATCCGCAAAGTTACGATCGACGTGCCTGGGCGAACCGGAATTTGAAAAATTACGACGCGGCGATTGCCGACTACACGGCGATGATTGAGAAGAACCCGCCCGACGCTGAGCCTTTGGTTAAACGCGGGGCGACTTATGTGTCGATGACTCAGTACGAGAAGGCGATCGCTGATTACGAAGCCGCGCTAAAATTAAAGCCGGACGACTATGACACAGTGCAGCGGTTGCAATACGCCCAAGGGATGCTGGCTGCGAGGAATGCCCCGCCGCCCACCGCGACGCCGATACCCAAGGAGGCCGCCCCGGGCTTGATCACTCCGCTCAATATCGGGATTGCGATTGCGGTGCTGGTTATCATCGCGGTCGTGGCGCGCCTGGTCACGAGAGGGAAGAGCGAAGGCGAAGCCAGCAGCGGGCGAATTCGATAAGCGGCGGAGAAGAAATTTCTTTGACACCCAAGAGCGCGCTGTTAGCTTGCGGACGCTTTTTGCTGGAACGAAATGGTCCCATGGTCGTTCAAATTGCAAAGTTTGACGCGGCTTTGGGACTTTTAACTCTCTAGTGGGAAGCAAAACCGGTTCGTCGCTCGGCTCGGCCACGGAGAACGCGGCGAGCATCGAGATGACGAAGAGCGGCCCATGTAGCTCAGTTGGTAGAGCACGTCCTTGGTAAGGACGAGGTCACCGGTTCAATCCCGGTCATGGGCTCCAGAGTGAGCTCGCGACCGGGCAGCGACAGTTGAATGAAAAGATGTAGTTTAGTTTAGTTAACCAGGAGAATTGAAATGGCTAAGGAAGCATTTAAACGCGACAAGCCGCACGTGAACGTCGGCACAATCGGTCACGTGGACCACGGCAAAACCACCCTCACCGCCGCGATCACCAGCGTGCTCGCCAAAAAAGGTATGGCCGAAGTGCGCGCCTACGATTCCATCGACAACGCGCCAGAGGAAAAAGAGCGCGGCATCACAATCAATACCGCGCACGTGGAATATCAAAGCGACAAGCGCCACTACGCGCACGTCGATTGCCCCGGTCACGCTGACTACGTCAAGAACATGATCACCGGCGCGGCGCAAATGGACGGCGCGATCCTGGTCGTGAGCGCGGCGGACGGCCCAATGCCGCAGACACGTGAGCACATTCTGCTCGCGCGCCAGGTCGGTGTGCCTTCCGTGGTCGTGTTTCTGAACAAAGTGGACATGGTCGATGACCCCGAGCTTCTCGATCTTGTCGAAATGGAAGTGCGCGATCTCCTCACCCAGTACGAATTTCCGGGAGACAAAATCCCGATCGTGAAGGGGAGCGCCCTGAAGGCGCTGGAAGGCGATGCTGAAGCAGAAAAGCAGGTGCTCGCTCTGGTGGCGGCGATCGACGATTACATTCCGGTTCCGGAGCGGCCGATCGATCAGCCGTTTCTCATGCCAATCGAGGACGTGTTCAACATTGAAGGCCGCGGCACGGTCGCCACTGGTCGTGTCGAGCGCGGTGTCCTCAAGAAGATGGAGGAAGTGGAGCTCGTCGGCATTAAGCCAACCTCCAAGACCACCGCGACCGACATCGAGATGTTCCGTAAACTTCTCGATGAAGCGCGCGCGGGCGATAACGTCGGTGTTCTGCTGCGCGGATTGAAAAAGGAAGAAGTGGAACGCGGCCAAGTCATCGCCAAGCCGGGATCGATTACGCCGCACAAGAGATTCAAGGCGGAAGTCTATGTGCTGAGTAAGGAGGAAGGCGGCCGCCATACGCCGTTCTTTACCAATTACCGGCCGCAATTTTATTTCCGCACCACGGATGTGACCGGAACGGTCAAGTTGCCCGATGGCGTGGAAATGGTCATGCCTGGCGACAACATCGCCATCGACGT
>Ga0209056_10006893_pt1 | contig 11711 bp, 9 predicted proteins | sample GraSoiAngelo_114_FD_185876 | JGI IMG/M metagenome (GOLD analysis project Ga0209056, IMG submission 185876) | Grasslands soil microbial communities from the Angelo Coastal Reserve, California, USA - 14_0903_13_40cm (SPAdes) (version 2) | ecosystem: Environmental > Terrestrial > Soil > Grasslands ... | reverse complement strand
CACGTCGAGACTCAGCCGCCCTTCGGCCCGCTTGCCGGTCTCAATGACGCGCTTCGCGCCGCGCACGTCCACAGCCACGGGCTTCTCGCAATAGACGTGCTTACCCGCCGCGACCACCGCCTCCAGGTGCTGCGGGTGGAAGTACGGCGGCGTGGTAATCACGATCGCGTCCACTTCCTTCGAGCCGGCGATCTGCTCGTAAGCCTTGGGACCGAGGAACATCTGCGACCGATCGACGCCGGCGTGACCTTTCGACTGGGCGAGGCCGTCAAAGTGCTTCTTCGCATTCTGCAGTTGGTCCTCAAACAAATCCGCCAGCGCGACGACCCGCGCCGAGCCGGTCTCGGCCAGATCGGTCGCGTCCGCGCCGCCTCTTCCACCGCAGCCGAGCAGCCCCACCCGCACGGCCGAGTTCGCCGCCGTGCCGCGCACCAGTCTCGGGCTGATGATCATCAAGCCCGCAGCTCCTGCGGCTGTGCCCATGAATTTCCGCCGGTCGATCTTCTCCAAAGCCTTCGGCTCCTGACGTGAATCCGTAGACATGGCGTCAACCCTCCTGCTGGCTGTAGGGGAGGCCTTTACGGCCCGCCCGATCTCACTCTTTCGGGAGCACCCTGAAGGTGCTCGCCTACATTACCCGATCAGTTTTTCCAGATAGACCTTTTCCTTTCGGATGTCCTCCATCTGCTGAGGCCCCGAAATTTCTCTCTCAATGGTGATCGCGCCCCGGTAGTTCAGCTCCTTCAGGCGACGGATGACCCTGGGAAAGTCAACTTTTCCTTGCCCGATCGGCACCTCCTTGCCAAGGTTCCGCGGGCCCGTGGGCCACAGGCCGTCCTTGGCGTGGACGCCTTGCACGTAGGGGCCGATGATTTCGACCGCATCCACCGGATTGGCCTTGCCGTAAAGAATCAGATTGGCCACGTCGAAATTCACGCCCTGATTGTCCAGGCCGACGTCTTGTATCGCCCTCACGAGCGTGATCGGAGTCTCCTGCCCGGTCTCGTAGCGAAAATTCTGGCCGTTCCGCTTGCAGTAACTCACGACTTCCCGAATCGCCTCGATGGTCTCTTTGTACACGGGATCGTTGGGATTCTCCGGCAGGAACCCGCAGTGCGTCTGGACCGCGGGGATGCCGCACTTCTTGGCGAAGTCCGAAGCTTGCTTGGCGCGCTCGATGCGCTTTGCCCGCCATTCGCGGGGGACAAACCCTATAGTCAGGGGGCCGTTATAGAAATCGTATTCCTCAGGTCCGGGCCCTCCGATCACGAGCGACGTGGCCTCAATCCCGTAGCGGTCGAGCGCGCGGCGGAGACCCGTGACCATCTCGGGCCCAAAGGAATCGACTCCCACCTGGCACGTCGGCACGCCAAGCTTGTGGACCTTGGCGATCGCCCTCTCGGGGTCGTTCCCTGCGCCGACGATCAGGCCCAGACGCATCGGCTTCCTCGCTCCTTCCTGCGAACTGTCTGCGGGTCGAGCCCCGCGTGTCACGCCGGCCGCGACGGCCGCTGCCGCAGAAATCCCAAGGAAACGCCGGCGCTCGTACTTCGCCATGGTGAATACCCTGGAGCAAGTTGTCCGTCTGTCAGTAGTCCGTTGTCAGTCGAAAACGACTTCCCTCAGCCGGCAGCAGTTCGCAGACACCACAGAGGGAACGCAATCTCTTGCGGCTGAGAGCTGACCGCTGACAGCTGGCAGCTTTCTCGCAACCGACAACGGACGACGCACAACTGACTACGGACGAACCTCCTGAACGTAAATGTCCTTCCACCGGACTCGCACCCCGCCGCCGGTGTGGACCTGCAAGGCGATCACACCCTCGGTGAACTTCGGCGCGGAATCAGTGTAATCGACGGTCTGGACGCCGTTCAAATGGGTCACGACGTGGTTCCCCCGGACCGATATCTCGAGGTCGTTCCACTGGCCGAGGGGCTTGAGGGCACGCTCGCCTTCCGCCGTCGGCTGGATCACCCAACCGCGCCCGCCGCTCTCATACAGCCCGCCGGTATGGTTGCCGACATTGGGGTCAACTTCGACCTGCATGCCTTCGATGTCCGGGCCGTGAGTGGGGTCGAGGCCGATGATCCGAGCGTGAACGAAGACGCCGCTGTTTCCCCCCTTTTCACCCTTGAAGCGGAGACGCAGGTTGAAGTCGCGATAAGTCTTCTCTGTGGTCAGGTACCCGTATTTGTTATGCGTGCTCTCGCCGAGGATCGCGCCGTCCTCGACAACCCATCTTTCTTCGCCGTTATTCTTCCAGCCGCTCAGGTCTTTGCCGTTGAACAGCGGGACCCAGCCGCTTTCGGATGACGCCCGGGCCGCGCCCAACGCCGAAGGGAGCGCGAAGAGCGAAAGTACGACGCCGAAGGTAAGTAGAATGATGTTTTTCATGAGCTGAGTCCCCTTCCAGGAGTGCCGCATCCTGGGAGTCCAGCGCTCGACGGCGGTCGTCGCGTCGCCTTGATCGAGAGCAGAAATCGAGTCTTGATTGTGCGTGCCCGGTTCCGCCATCTCATCCCGGCGGAGCACGCCGCTCCGGAGCCTTGCCGCGCTTCCACCCTGCACAAATTATCACAACTTTCGCTGCTCGGAACGCAAAAATAGTTTCTTATCGAATCCCGCAAGAGGCCGGTTTTTGATTTGCATTTCCTGACACTCTCCGGTAAAAGCAATCTTCACCGCGCAGAGTAGGCGAGCACCTTTATGGTGCTCCCGAGAACGACAAAACGGGAGGGTCGTAAGGGGCCCTCCCCTACAGACCGGACTCGGAGGGGCAAATGAACGACCTGGGCGTGGGCGTCTTGGGGACGGGTTGGGTTTCGGGAGAGCACATCCGCGCTTTTAAGGCCAATCCCCACACGGAGGTGCGCGCCATCCTGAGCCGGGACAAGGCGCGCGCCGCCGCGCAGGCCGAGGAGCACAAGCTCGCGTCCTGCCGCGCCTACGATCACCTGGAAGATTTGCTGGACGACCCCGCTGTCCGGATCGTTTCCATCTGCACGCCGCACCATCTCCACGTGCCGCAAGGGATCGCAGCCGCGAAGGCGGGAAAACATCTCTTGCTCGAGAAGCCCGTGGCGCTCGACCTCGCCGGCTTGCGAGCGCTTCAGGCCGCCGTGGGCGCGGCGCGCGTCAAGACGCTGGTCAGCTTTGTGCTGCGCTGGAACCCGCTGTTTGAAACCATCCGGGCGCTGCTCGCGGACGCGATCATCGGTCAGCTCTTCTACGCCGAGGTCGATTACCTGCACGGCATCGGACCCTGGTATCGCCAGTACAGTTGGAACGTCAAGAAGGAAATGAGCGGCAGCAGCCTGCTCACGGCCGGCTGCCACGCCGTGGATGGCCTTCGCTGGTTCGTCTCAAAGCGCGCCGTCGAGGTCTTCGCTTATTCGAACTTCAGCGCGCGCAACCCCTTGCAGTACGAATATGAGCCCAACAGCGTCACCCTGGTGAAGTTCGAGGACGGCACACTCGGCAAGGTGGCGTCCTCGATCGAGTGCGTCATGCCCTACGTGTTCAACATCGTGCTCCTGGGCGACCAGGGAACCATTCGCAACAACCAGGTCTTTTCAAAGCGCTGGGTCGGGCAGCGCGGCTGGGCCACGATCCCCACCATCCTGCCTGACTCGGGCGACGTCACCCATCACCCCTTTGGCGACGAGGTCAACCACTTCGTGGACTGCATCTTGAATGACCGCGAGTCCCACGCCAGCCTGGAAGACGCGGCGAAGACACACGAGATTTGCTTCGCCTCGGAAATCTCCGCGCGCGAGAAGCGGCCTGTGTCACTGCCGCTATAAGAACAGTGACGAGAAGAAGTTATCAGTCATCAGTCACCAGTTCTCAGTTCTCAGCAAAAGCACTTCAGCGTCGAAATTCCAAAGCCAGAGGCCGGCTGTGCACAACGGCTGACTTTTGCCTTCCGTTACTTGCTGACAACTGAAAACTGACGACTGACTGTCTTAGCGATTGACAGCTTCAGGCTCGACGGGTCGGGATGACGCGGCGACCGGCAGCTCGTCGGCCGGTCGAGCGCGACGCCCGCGGAATAACCGCTGCAACGCATCAAGGTAGGTGTAATAAACGGGCGTGATGTAGAGCGTGATAAGCTGCGACACCACCAGGCCGCCGACCACCGACAGGCCGAGCGGACGCCGCGACTGCGCGCTCGCTCCGAAGCCGATGGCAATAGGCAGCGTGCCCATCAGCGCCGCCATGGTGGTCATCATGATGGGCCGGAAGCGGATCAGGCAGCCCTGGTAGATGGCATCCAGCGGCGCTTTGCCTTCGTTGCGCTGCGCCTCCAGCGCGAAGTCGATCATCATGATGGCGTTCTTCTTAACGATGCCGATCAGCATCATGATGCCGACGAAGCAGTAGAGGTTCAACTCGGTGTGCGACACCATGGTCGCCAGCATGGCCCTGAAGCCTTGAGAATGGAAAACCTCGCGGAGGACGCTGAGCGGTGTGCTGAAAAGGATCAGCGTCACCAGGGCGCCAAAGCCGGCCGAGGGCAGGCCGGAGAGGATCGTAATGGGGTGGATGAAACTTTCGTAAAGAACACCCAGCACGATATAGATGACAAGAATCGCCAGCACGATCAGCAGCCCCAGGCCGGTGAGCGACGACTGGAACTCGAGCGCCTCACCCTGGAACGTGGTGCTGATCGCGGGAGGAAGCGATTTGTGGGCCAGGTTCTCCACTTCCTTCAGGGCGTCGCCCAGCGCCACTCCGGGGCGCAGGCCAAAGGAAAGCGTCACGGAGGGAAGTTGGCCGTAGTGGTTCACGGAGAGCGGCCCCAGGCCCTGCTCGATGCCCGAGACAGCCCCGAGCGGCACGAGCTTGCCGCCGGACGAGCGGATGTAGAGCATGGAAAGTGCATCCGGTTCCGCCTGATACTGCGGTTCGAGCTCCGTCATCACCCAATACTCGTCCCTGGGCGTGTAGATGGTGGACACTTGCCGCTCGCCGTAGGCGGTGGCCAGCGCGTCCTCAATTTGAAACGCAGAAACCCCAAGCGCATAGGCCTTGTCCCGATCGATTCGGACGTTCACCTGCGGGTTCTTGATCTGCAGGTCGGTGTTGACGTCTTGCAGCGCCTGCAGCGTGCTCATCTTGGCCAGGAAGTCGTTCGAGACAGCATACAATTCCTGAGTCTCAGTGCCCTGGAGCGTGAACTGGAAACGGCTCTTCGTGAGCTGCCCGCCGATCTGAATCGGCGGCGGGTTCTGCAAGAAGGCCATCATGCCCGGCACAACCATCAGCTTCGGGGCCAACTCTTGAATCACCTCGTCGGTACTCAGCTTCCGCTGCGGATGCGGCTTTAAGTGAGCGAAGAAGATCCCGGTGTTCGAGCCGAATCCACCAAAGTTCAGGGGGCACAGGGACATCATGGCGTCAAGGTTCGGGTCGGCTTGGAAGATCTTGTTGAGCTTCTCCTGGTGCTCCTTCATCGAGTCGAAGGAGATGCCCTGCGCCGCCATGGTGAAGCCGAAGAAAAAGCCGGTGTCCTCGCTGGGCAAGAAACCCATCGGAGTAAGGACAAAAATGTACGCCGTCGCTCCCGCCAGGAGCAGCGAGCCCGTCAGCGTGGCAAACCGATGCCGGAGTACGAAGCGGAGGCTGTGGTCGTAGGCGCCGAGCAGGGACTGGAAGCCGCGCTCAAACAGGTTGAAGAGCGCGCCGTGATGTTCCGCCGGCCGGTGGCGCAGGAAGCGGCTGCACAGCATCGGGGTGAGCGTGAGCGAAACGAAGCCGGAGACGAGGATCGCAACCGCGATGGTCACGGCAAACTCGTGCAGCAGCCGGCCGAGCATGCCGCCCATGAACAACACGGGGATGAACACCGCGGCGAGCGACAGCGTCATGGAGAGAATGGTGAAGCCGATCTCCCGCGATCCGTCGAGGGCCGCTTGGAGCGTGCTCTTGCCCATTTCGAGGTGGCGTACGATGTTTTCCAGCATCACAATGGCGTCGTCCACGACAAAGCCGACCGAAAGCGTGAGCGCCATCAGCGACAAGTTGTCCACCGTGTAACCGAGCAGGTACATGACGGCGAAAGTGCCGACAATCGAAAAAGGCAGCGCGAGACTCGGGATGATCGTGGCCGAAAGGTTGCGCAGAAAGAGAAAGATGACCATCACCACCAGCGCGATGGTGAGATAAAGCGTGAACTTGACGTCGCTTACCGAGCCTCGGATGGTCAGGGACCTGTCGTAGATCGTGTCCAGGTGGATGGCAGCCGGCATCTCCCGCCGGAACGTAGGGAGCAGTCGATTCACATTATCGACCACCTCGACCGTATTGGTGCCCGGCTGTTTCTGCACAGCGATCACCATGGATCGGACCGCCGTCTCGGGCGTGATGTACCAGTTGATGATCTTGTCGGTTTGCGTGCCGTCCACGACGTTGGCCAGCTCCTCCAGGTGTACCGGTGAGCCGTTGCGGTAGGCCACAATCAGCGGCCGGAAGGCAGCGGCGTTCATGAGCTGGCCGGTCGCCTCGACCGTAAACTCCTTATGCCGGCCGTAGAGCGTGCCGGTGGGCAGGTTCACGTTGGCGTTCCGGATGGCATCCACGGCTTCGTCAATGCCGATCTGCCGAGCGGCCAGAGCTTTCGGATCGAATTGTACTCGGACCGCAAATTTCTGCGCGCCGAACACCTGCACCTGGGCCACCCCGCTCACCATGGAAATCCGCTGCGCCATGCGCGTATCCGCGTAGTCCGTAACCTCGGGAAGCGGCAGCGTGGCAGAACTGACGGCCATGTAGAGGATCGGCTGGTCCGCTGGGTTCACCTTGCGGAACGAAGGCGGCGAAGGCATCCCTTGCGGCAGTTGCGCTTCGGCCTGTGAGATCATCGACTGAACGTCCTGCGCGGCCGCGTCGATGCTGCGGCTCAGGTTGAACTGAAGGGTGACGGTGGTCTGCCCCTGCGTGTTGGCGGAACTCATGCTGTCCAGGCCGGCGATGGTCGAGAACTGGCGCTCGAGCGGCGTCGCTACGGCGGAGGCCATCGTGTCCGGACTCGCGCCAGGAAGAAAGGCGAACACCTGGATGGTCGGGCGGTCCACGTTCGGCAGGTCGCTGACCGGCAGAAGCCGGTAGGCCATGGCCCCGAACAGCAGAATCGCCGACGTCACCAGCGTCGTCATGATGGGGCGGCGGATAAAAAGTTCTGGGATATTCATGGCGGCTTGTCAGCAGTCAGCGGTCCGCGTCCGTCGCTTGTCACTCGTCACTCGTCGCTTGTCACTGGTTTTTAACTTGCACCTTGGCCCCTGGAAAGAGCATGAGCTGACCGTCGGTCACCACCTTTTCTCCAGGCTCCAGACCCTTCTCAATGACCGTCAGGCCGCCCACCGTGGCGCCCGGCACAACCGGCGCGATGGCTACCGTGAGGTCGGGCTTGACCTTAAACACGTATTGGCCCGTCTGACCCGCCTGCACAGCCTGGTTCGGGACTACGACCAACTTAGGCCGGCTGGTGAGAGTCAGGACCACGTTGACGAACTGCCCCGGCCACAGCCGCCGGTCCGGATTAGCGAAAGTCCCCTTGAGCAGGATGGTCCCGGTTGCAGGATCGACGGTGTTGTTGACGAAAGTCAATGCGCCCTCCGCGGGATGCCGCTCATCCTGAGGGATCATCGCTCGGACCCGCAGCTTCCCTCGAGTCTGATACTTCTTGATGTCGGCCAGGTGCTGTTCCGGGACCGAAAAGTCCACGTAGACGGGCGCGATCTGATTGATGACCACCAGGCTTGTATCATTGGCCTTGACGACGTTGCCGGGATGGACCATCAGGTTCCCGCTGCGGCCGGCGATGGGGGAGCGGACCGTACAATATCCAAGGTCGACTTTGGCGCTCTCCACCGCGGCCCGGTCGGCGCGAACGGACGCCTCAAGGGCGTCGGCATTGGTCTGGAACTGGTCGTATTGGTCTTTCGACACAATTCCGGCCTGAAATAATTGTGTGGAGCGCTCCGCCTGTGCCTGGGCGTTCCTGGCCTGGGCGATGTCCCTGGCCAGCGTGGCTTCAGCCTGTTTGAGCCTGGCTTGATAGGGGCGCGAATCAACGGTAAACAAGAGATCGCCGGCATTCACGTCCCGGCCTTCCTGGAAGTAGACCCGGTCCACCTCGCCATCGATTTGCGACCTTACCGTCACGGTCGAATAAGCTTCTACGTTTCCGATGACGCGCACTTCTACCGGGACGGTTTGTTGAGTCGCGCCGGCAACGGTTACCGGCACAGTCATACTCATGGCAGGCGGCGCCCCACTCCCCTTGGCGCCGTTGTCGGAGCACGCCGGCAGAAACATGAGCCAAGCAAGAATCAGAATGAGAGCCGGTGCGGGAATCGACTTCAGGCAGGAGAGCTGCCGGGCGTCCTGCTCAGATATGACCGATAGTTTCAACGGACCGCTTTCTCCACATTCGTATGTTCGCCCCACTTTAGCGGGTTTCGCCGGGTGAGTCAACAGATACGGGGGTAAGTGAAACTGAGACGCTACCGAGCTTGATTTTTGCCCGACCTCTTTGTAGCATGGGTTGTCTCGCTGGAGGATTCCCTTCGCGGTGAGGGCCGATGGATGATTCGTCTCAGGTCGAGGATCGAAGCCGGCGCGACGCGCTCAAGAAGCTAGCGGCGGGCGCGGGCGCGATGACCGCTTTTCCGATTCTCGGGCAGGCGGGCGTCACGCCGGCAATGGAGCGCGCCGCCGAGCGCATGCACGCCGCTCGGCAGGCCGGCGCCGCGCCAGAGGGCCAATCCGGCGCGAACTGGAAACCCGTCTTCTTCGACGCGCATCAGAATGAAACGGTGGTGGCGCTGACGGAGATGATCATTCCTGAGACCGACACCCCCGGAGCCAAAAGCGCCCTGGTGAACCGTTTCATCGACCTGATCCTCAGCGACGAAGACACTGGGAGGCAGAAAGCTTTCATCGAGGGGCTGGCCTGGATCGACGGGCGCAGCCTGAAACTGCACGACAAGCCGTTCGTCCAACTTGGCCCGGAGGTGCAAACGGAATTGCTGACCTTGCTGGCGGACCCGGAGAATAAGAAGCCGGAAGACCGGCCCGGCGTCGAGTTCTTTCAGGAGCTGAAGGACTTGACTATCTTCGGGTATTACACCTCACAACCGGGGATGGAGCAGGAGCTGGAATACGGGGGTGACGATTACCACACCGAATTCCCGGGCGCCTGCAATCATCCTGAGCACCAAACGTAGGCCGAGCGCCACACGGAGGACCCAGGCGTTAAGCCCCAGTCTGAACATCAAAACTTAGGAGTTCAACAAGCTCATGAGATCATCCGCAGCAGTCTTTTCAAGGCTTCTTCTTGTCGCGCCGTGCGCATTGTTGCTCGCCAGCGGCCTCCGAGCGGCCGACGAGCCGGACGCTGCCGCCATCTTCAAGCAGAAGTGCTCGATGTGTCACGGCGCCGACGGCAAGGGGTTCGCCGCTATCAAGACCCCGGACTTCACCGATCCGAAGTGGCAAGAGAGCATCACCGACGAAAAGATCGTCGAGACGATCAAGAACGGCAAGAAGGGGACGCCGATGCCGCCGTTCGCCGACAAATTGAAAAAAGATGAAATCCAGGCCCTCGTAAAGTATATCCGTTCGCTGAACAGCGAGAAGAAGAAGGAATAGACTTGTCCGGGCCGTCTCCCGCTGTGCCGCCCGAAACCGCTTCGCCGGCGGCCACGCAGTCTGCTGTATCGTCGATTTTGAGTCGGGAAGACTCCCAGGGCCGGACAGCGTGATCGCATCGCAGGCGTTGTAATCGTTTTCGTTTTCGATCTCCTACCGTTATCGTTAGCAATCTAGCGTCATCGACCGGCAAGACTGGAAGCAGCGGCGTTGGCTGAGACTCGATCGCCGGAGGGCTAAACCTTCCGCGCAGGAGAAACCTATGGACCAGGTCCGAGTGGGAATCATTGGCTCAGCCTTTTCGTCGAGTATCCACGCCGAGGCATTTGAGGAAGTCCCGGAGGCGGTGCTCGTCGCGGTCTGCTCGCCGAGCAAGGCCCACGTGGAAGCGTTCGCGCGCAAGTGGAAAATCCCCACCCACGCGACCGACTACCGGAAGCTGCTCGATCGCAAGGATATTGACGTGGTTGTGGTGGGGATCCCGAACGACCTCCACCGCGAGGTCGTGGTCGCCGCCGCGAAAGCCGGGAAGCACGTCATCCTCGAGAAGCCGATCGCCCACACCCTGAAAGATGCGGACGCCATCATCGACGCCTGCAAGAAGCGCAAGGTGAAGCTGATGTACGCGGAGACCATCTGCTTCTCGCCCAAGTACGTGCGGGCCAAGAAGCTGGTGGAGGAAGGCGCCGTAGGGAAGCTCTACATGGTGAAGCAGGGCGAGAAGCATTCCGGCCCGCACTCGGACTGGTTTTATGACGTCAAGCGCTCGGGCGGCGGCTCGCTCATGGATATGGGCTGCCACGGCATCGAGTGGGCTCGCTGGATGTACGGCAAGCCAAAGCCCAAAAGCGTGGTGGCGCACTGCCAGCGGGTCCTCCACACCGAACGCACCAAAGGTGAAGACAATTCCGTCGTCATCGTCGAGTTCGATGGGGGCGGCATCGCCGTGATCGAAGATAGCTGGGCCAAGCAGGGCGGCATGGACGACCGCGTCGAACTTTATGGCGCCGAAGGCGTGATCTACTGTGACCTGCTTCACGGCAGCTCGATGGAGACTTATAGCAAGAAGGGATACGGCTACGCCGTGGAGAAGGCCGGCGAAACCAGGGGCTGGACGTTCACCGTCTTTGAGGAAGCGCACCTCTACGGCTTCCCGCAGGAGATGCGCCACTTCATCCGCTGCCTCCTGAATGACGAGACGCCCCAGGAGACTGGCGAGGACGGCCGCGCCACCCTCGAGATCATCTACGCGGCCTACGAGTCAGCCGGCGCCGGCAAGCGAATCACCTGGCCTTATAAGCCCAAGAAGCCGGGCGACGTGCCCGTCAATCTGTGGTTGAAGGCGTGACGCACGGCGCGGGCGGGGAGGAGATTGTCGCGGCCCTGAGAAGCGGAATTCACGCGGCGGATCAGTGGTCGTGATAGTATCAACATAAGCTTGAGGTCACAGTCGGTCGCATGCGAAATCGGCATGGCAGCGGGGCGCAAGAAACGGACCGCACCATTCTCGAACGATGTCGGGCTTCGCGTCCCGGTTTGGAGCACGCATGGGTGAGAGAAAATATCGGCAGCGGGGCTACCAGGATTCCGATCGCGAGCGGCGGGAGAAGCGCTCCGATCAGCGATCCGGACCGAAGCCGGAGACTTTCGGGCCCAAGACCCCGCGGATGCCGGCGACCCACTCCGTCGTGCGCTGCGCTGGCTGTGGCGCCATCCTCCCGCCAGACTTCGATCCCACCGGGCGGTGTCCGCGTTGCGCCTTTGAGTTGCACAGTTGCAAGCAGTGCGCGTATTTCGATACCTCGGCCAAGTTCGAATGCACCCAGCCGATTCCGCACCGGATTGCAAAGAAAGACTCCCGGAACCACTGTACGTTTTACGCGCCGCGCGCCACCGTCGAGCGGCAAACGTCGCCCGGGGGCGCCTCCCGGTCCCGGTCCGACGATCCTCGCAAGGCCTTCGAGGACCTGTTCAAGAAGCAGTGACGAGTGACAAGTCCGAGTTTCGATTTTCCAGGTTCGACTTTCCGGTTCTTTCCACAGGAAGGCTTATGA
>Ga0209056_10006891_pt1 | contig 11713 bp, 8 predicted proteins | sample GraSoiAngelo_114_FD_185876 | JGI IMG/M metagenome (GOLD analysis project Ga0209056, IMG submission 185876) | Grasslands soil microbial communities from the Angelo Coastal Reserve, California, USA - 14_0903_13_40cm (SPAdes) (version 2) | ecosystem: Environmental > Terrestrial > Soil > Grasslands ... | reverse complement strand
TTGGGAAGCGATGGCGTTCTGGAACGGCTGGAACGATGGATCGATGAATGGCCGTGGCGCATTATAGCGGTACCGGTCGGACTCTGGTTGTTATACCTCGCATACGCTGCTGGCGTAAGCCAAGCAGCCATCAAAGCAGGTAGCGCGATGGCAGCATACTTCGGGCTGCCGTTTGTTGTGATGTGGCCGTCACGAAAGACACAAAGCCGTGGGTGGTTGGAACCGCTGGTGATTCTCTGGATATGGTTACCTTTGGAATTCGGGATCATCCGCAGGATTCTAATCGCGGGCGCGCCGGGCGCAGATTTGCACTATGCTTTCGCGCAACTTCTGGCGATCGACACAGGCATCATTGCGTTTGCAGTTTGGAATCGCACGCCGAACATCGGATACCGTTTCGAATGGGACCGCGGAATATTCGTCAACGGAATTGCGAACTTCGTTGTGTTTGCAGCGATTGCCATCCCGTTAGGTCTGGCGATCCACTTCCTCCAATACAGTTTCAATTTATCGAAGCTTTATCCGGTCCCGTTGACCTTCACGGGGATCTTTCTGTTTACAGCGCTACCGGAAGAGTTTCTCTTCCGCGGTTTGATTCAAAATTGGATCCAACGCGTGACGGCCAATCGAAGTGTCAGCCTGATCTCCGGGGCGATGATCTTTGGCGCTTCGCATTTGAACAACGGTCCGCCCATTCCGAACTACCGGTATTTTCTAATGGCAAGTATCGCAGGCGTTTTCTACGGTCGCGCCTGGCGGAATACAGGAAGCCTGATGAGTTCGTCACTGACGCACGCTCTGGTGGATACGTTCTGGAGCGTGTTTTTCCGATAGGGACGAGGACACATGGTCATTCTGGCGGCGATTGAAGTCGTGATGGTGCTGGGTGGAGTACTCCTGTACATCTGGCGGCTGCAATTTACTTTTCCGGATTTCGCTATTTTTCTTCTTGCCTTTATTGTCCTGACGTTTCTACTTCATCGCGACAGCATCGAAAATCTCGGAATGGGCGCGCACGCTTTCACACGCGGTTTGAAGGCGCTGGCGGGACCAACCGCAATTATCGCCAGCGGATTGATTCTGATAGGTGTGGCGAGAGGAGGGTACACCAATTGGTTCCTCAGTTCGGACAAGGTCCAGGGATTTTGTCGATACTTCGCTTGGTGCTTGTTTCAACAATTTGGCTTGCAATCGTTTTTCACTAACCGGCTGCTCGCAATTTTTCGAGAGGCTAATCGAACTGCCTGGATATGCGCGGCAGTGTTCGCCTCATTTCATATTCCGAATCCGATTCTGACGCCGGTGACGTTTCTTGGAGGTTTCATACTGACGCGGGTCTTTATCAGCCATCGGAATCTCTTGCCGCTAGCGGTCGCACAGGCTATCGTGGGCAGCCTGCTTTCCATCGCACTTCCGGCAAACTGGCACCATGGCCTGCGTGTCGGCCCAGGCTATTACCGCTGAATAGTGTTAGCGGCGCAGTGAGGCAGATTCCATTCGGATAATCCGCCCAATCCGCGGTTACGCTTTGGAGATCCCGATTTCGCAGGATTCACCGTCGATATCCCATTTCACCCAATGCTCGGCGCTATCGCGTCCGGCAGTCATGTGAGTAGCGAGAGTTTCGGACTTGACGTAATCGGCCATGCGGTCCACCGCTGCCGCAACGCGATCCGAAGTTGCGAAACGAATGCGGATCCGATCCGTGACCGACAGGCCGGCATCCTTACGCATGTTTTGAACGCGGTTAACAAACTCGCGGGCAAGACCCTCGTTAATAAGATCGGGCGTGAGCGTCGTGTCGAGTGCGACGGTGAGGCCGTCGCTGGATTCGACGAGCCACCCTTCGATGCTCTGAGCGGCGATCGTCACATCCTCCCTGCTGATTGTCACCGGAGTGCGGTTAACTTCTGTGAAGAAGGTGCCGGTCTGATCCAGTCGTACAACATCCGCAGATGACATCTCTCGAATGCGCTTCGCTACGGCGTTGACGAGCTTTCCAAACTTCGGTCCGATGACCTTGAAATTCGCGTTGGCTGTCTTTCGGACGATTGGCGAGGATTCATCAATGAATTCGATAGCCTTCACGTTGATTTCTTCGAGAATGACATCATTCATCTGTTCGATCAGGCGGCGAGTTTCCGGGGATGCGGGGATCGCGATCCGAGACAATGGCTGCCGCGTCTTCAAACTGGTTTTCGTCCGCATTGCGCGGACAAGGCCAACCACGCGCTGCGCCATATCCATGCGGCTCTCCAACTCCGGGTTAATGAGCTGCTGTTGAGCGGAGGCCATTTCGGCGGTATGAACGGAGTCGAACGCCTCGCGATGAGTCTCGGCCATGAGGGCGCGATAGATTTCGTCCGGCAAAAAAGGCGCAATCGGAGCAGCCATTTTCGTGATTGCAGCCAGACACTCGAACAGCGTCTGATATGCGGCGGTTTTGTCCTGTCCAGGCCCGCTCTTCCAGAAACGCCGTCGATTTCGGCGGACGTACCAGTTCGACAGCTGCTCGATAGTGAAATTGCTCACCAGGCGCGCCGCGCGCGTGGGATCGTATGACTCCATGGCTTCGATATAGGAAGCGATGGTTGTATTGAGAAGCGAGAGAATCCATCGATCGATGTCGGGACGCTCGGGAACGGGGACGGCCGGCTCGCTGTACTTGAAACCATCAATGTTCGCGTACAACGTGAAGAAGGCGTAAGTATTCAGTAGCGTTCCGAAAAACTTCCGCTGAACTTCGGCGATGGCGTCGATGTCGAAGAGCTTCGGTTTCCATGTCGGACTACTGGCGATCAGGAACCAGCGGACGCTATCCGCGCCGTATTTTCCGATGACCTCGAATGGGTTGGCCGTGTTGCCACGGCTCTTCGACATCTTCTGACCTTCCTTGTCCAGGACGAGATCACTGCAAATTACATTCTTGAAGCATGGCTGCTTGAACAAGAATGAACTGATCGCGTGCAGCGTATAGAACCAACCGCGCGTTTGATCAATCGCCTCCGAAATGAAATCCGCAGGGAAGGCGTGCTTGAAGATCTCCTGGTTCTCGAATGGGTAATGCCATTGCGCAAAGGGCATCGAGCCGGAGTCGAACCACACATCGACCAACTCGGGAATGCGGCGCATCTCGCCACCGCAATCACATTTCAATGTGACGGCGTCAATATACGGCCTGTGAAGATCCAGTGGTTCGGGAAGTTTAGCTCCCTCCCGCCTCAATTCATCAACGCTGCCAACGGATCGCTTTAGCTCGCACGTCTGGCAAATCCAGATGGGAAGCGGGGTCCCCCAATATCGATCTCGCGAGATGGCCCAATCTTTGTTTTCTTGAAGCCAGTTTCCGAAGCGACCCTCACCGGTTTCCGGCGGATACCAGTGGATCTGCTTGTTGTAAGCGATCATGTCAGGAGCATAGTCCGTCGTTCGGATGTACCACGACTTTCGAGCGTAATAAAGCAGGGGCGTGTCGCAACGCCAGCAATGCGGATAGCTGTGCGTGTACGTTTCTTTCTTGAACAGCAAACCGCGAGATTTTAAATCTGCTGTGATTTCAGGATCGGCCGCCTTGAAGAATTTGCCCGCGTAAGGGGCAACGGCGTCGATGAACTGACCGCGGGCGTCGAGCGCCTGAATCATCGGCAAATTGTGCTTTAGCGAGGCCTGATAGTCATCCTCACCATAAGCGGGCGCCATGTGGACAATGCCGGAACCGTCGGCTGTGGTCACAAAGCCGCCGCCGATGACGTACCAAGCCTTCTTCTCGACGGGGATAAAGCTGAACCAGCGCTCGTATTCTTTGCCGATGAGGTCGCGTCCCGGGAAAGTCGCCACGACCTCAGCGCCTTCGGACAAGATGGAAATCCGGTCTTTCGCGAGGATAAGGTACTCCGGTGAGCCCTCACCCGCCGCTTCGCCTCTGCCCTCTCCCGGGGGCGGGCGCTTTCGCTGGGCTTTCACGTATTCCACATCCGGGTTCACCGCCAATGCGACGTTGGAAATCAGAGTCCAGGGTGTCGTTGTCCAGACAAGGAAGTATGTGTTCTCTTCACCTTTCACTTTGGCTTTGACGTAGATCGAGGGATCGTGAACGTCGCGGTACCCCAGCGACACCTCGTGTGAGGACAAAGGCGTTCCGCATCGCGGACAATAAAGCTGAACCTTAAAACCCTGGTAGATGAACCCCTCTTTGAAATACCGGTCCAGCGCCCACCAGACGGATTCGATGTAGTCGTTCTCGCACGTGATGTAGGGATGCTCCATGTCGATCCAGTAACCCATACGCCACGTGAGATCCTCCCACATGTCTTTGTATTCGAAGACGGATTTGCGGCATTCGGCGTTGAATCTCGCGATGCCGTATTCCTCGATTTCACCTTTGTGCTTGAGCCCGAGTTTCTTCTCGACTTCGATTTCGACAGGTAAGCCGTGTGTGTCCCATCCCGCTTTGCGGTGGACCTGAAAGCCGCGCATGGTCTGATACCGGCAGACCAGGTCCTTGATGGTTCGCGCGAAAACGTGGTGGATACCTGGTTTGCCATTCGCGGTGGGCGGGCCTTCGTAAAAGGTGTAGTCCGGCGCGGTGTTCCGGGCCTTCATACTTTTTTCAAACGTCCGGCTCTCTTTCCAGTGATCGAGAATCTCCCTTTCAAGATCCGGCAGGCTCACTTTGTCGGATATCGGCTTGAACATCTAGCTAATGTAACACAGGGCTTTTGTGCCTTTGTGCCTTCGTGGTTTTCATGACCAAGACACAAAGACACGAAGGCACAAAGAGCTTAGCGCCGTTTGTGGCCGTTGTCGGCCGTGGCGGCGTTTGTGGCTGGGGGAATAGTGGGAATCGCGAGGCCCATAATTTCGCGAAGGGCGAGCTCGACGCGGCCGCGATAATCCGGATTATCCTTCAGGAACTGGCGCGCATTTTCGCGGCCCTGGCCAAGGCGTTCACCCTGGAAGGAGAACCAGGCCCCACTCTTCTCGATGATGTTTTTGTCGACGGCGAGATCGAGCAGGTCGCCTTCGCGCGAGATCCCTTCGCCGTACAGGATGTCGAACTCCGCTTCACGGAACGGCGGAGCGACCTTGTTTTTGACGATCTTCGCTTTGGTGCGACTCCCAACCACTTCGTCTCCATCTTTAATAGAAGCGATTCGCCGCACATCCACGCGAACCGACGCATAGAATTTCAGCGCGCGGCCCCCGGTGGTCGTTTCGGGATTACCGAACATGACGCCGATTTTTTCGCGGATCTGGTTGATAAAGACGAGGCATGTTCTGGACTTTGAAACGATGCCGGTGAGCTTTCGGAGGGCCTGCGACATTAATCTCGCCTGAAGGCCCATTTGCGCGTCGCCCATTTCGCCTTCCAGCTCGGCTCGCGGTACGAGCGCCGCGACGGAATCGACGACAACAATATCGATTGCCCCACTGCGGATCAGGACTTCCGCGATTTCCAGAGCCTGCTCGCCGTTGTCCGGCTGGGACACAAGAAGGTTTTCCACGTCCACGCCGAGCTTGCGCGCATAGTTCGCGTCGAGAGCATGTTCAGCATCGACGAATGCCGCCGTGCCTCCAAGCTTCTGGGTTTCAGCGATGGCATGCAATGCCAATGTGGTTTTGCCGCTGGATTCCGGCCCGAATATTTCGATGACGCGCCCACGCGGGAAGCCGCCAACGCCGAGTGCGGCGTCCAGTGAGAGCGATCCCGACGAGATCGCATCCAGCGCGGCCGTGCTATCCACGCCACCCAGCCGCATGATAGAGCCCTTGCCGAACTGTTTTTCGATTTGCGACACAGCCAAGTCGAGAGCCCGGCTTTTTTCAGTTCTTTCTTCAGGCATAAGATCCTTTCGATTTCATTTGGTCCGTTTCGAACCAAGACATCTCACCAGTCGCAGTTCTTCGCGGACAAGTCCATTAAGTTGATCAGGGCCGGTCGCATCCTCGGAAAAGCTGCGCACACGTCTGCGATAGCGCCGTTCCCTCGGATTCAAGGCTTGAGCCATCTTGAAACATTCCTGAGCTTTTCGCAGCCAGTTCATCTCCAGGCACAGCAGGCCGAGCTGGTAATGCGCTTCGCCGAATTCCGGGTCCAATGCGGTCGCTTGCTTCAGATGCTGGATGGCGCGTTTGTGCTGGCCGGTGCTGTAATAGATACCGCCCATCAGGAAATGCACAGGCGCGCTTGGCTTCAATTTCAGTGCGGTGGCAAGGTGCTTGAGCGCTCGCTGTTTGTTACCCACTTCAGCCAACAGTGACCCGAGCGTTGCGTGAGCTGCGGCTGAATCTTTTTTGAGGCCCACAGCGGATTCCAGCTTCTCTTGGGCATCGCGCAGATTTCCTTTTCGCTGCTGGATAAGACCCATCAGCAACGTCGCTTCGAAGTGATCCGGCTTGGTTTCCAGAACCTGCGTCAGACATTCCTTAGCGCTAGTATATTCTTTGGATTGGAAATACACTTCGGCAAGCAACCGTCCGAGTTCGAAATTTGCTGGATCGTGGTCGAAAGCCAATTTCAAAAAGTGCAAACTTTCAGTCGCCCTGTCCGCGACCAGCAAGTCATACGATTTTTCAATCCACAGCCCGAACTGCTTCCGATCTGAACCGCGATAAGCATCCATGATCCGCTGCATCCGTCCGCCGAGGCGATCCACCTCCTCGGTTTCGAGAATGCGTGAATCGATTCGCCTTCTCCAATCGGCTTCGAGGTTCGCGAGATCGATTCCCGCCGACTCCAGCGAGTCGGTCAAGGTCTCGATCATCGTATGATCGATAAAATTGCTGGCGGCAACGCGTTCGATCGTTTCCATCAACGAATCGAGCCGTTTCGTGAGGACATTGACGGAATATTCAAGAGCACTAATTCTTTCAAGGACGTGTTCCTCCATGAACGGAATCGCGGGATCGAACGGCGCGGCTCCAGACGGGACCAAAAGCTTCGCTCCGCACTTCCAGCAGAATTCCTGATTCAAAGAGTTACGCGTTGTGCAGTTCTGACAATGGATCATAGCTCAAGCTTCCGACTATGACGGACAAAACGGGTCCAAACCGATTTCAATATTCATAGAACCCGCGACCCGATTTTCTCCCCAACTGCCCGGCATCCACCATTCTTCGTAAGAGAGGGCAAGGGCGATGCTTCGGGTCACCCAGACCGGTATGCAGAACTTCCATGATGTCGAGGCACACGTCCAAACCGATCAAATCGGCCAGGGCGAGGGGCCCGATGGGGTGATTCATACCGAGCTTCATCACCGAATCGACGGCTTCCGGTGTACCGACACCTTCCATGACGCAAAAAATGGCTTCATTGATCATCGGCATTAGCACTCTGTTGGACACGAAGCCGGGATAATCATTTACCTCGACCGGTGTCTTGCCCAGCGACAGCGCGAGCCGGTTCGTGGTCTGGCTGGTCTCGTCCGACGTGGAGAGACCACGCACAATCTCCACGAGCGTCATCACGGGAACGGGATTCATAAAATGCATGCCAATGACTTTGCCAGGCCGCTTCGTCTTCGATGCGATCTTCGTGATCGAAATCGAAGATGTGTTCGACGCCAGTATCACATCAGGACGCGCGATTTCATCCATTGCTCCGAAAACTCTCGATTTGATATCCACGTCTTCCACAACTGCTTCGATAACGAAATCCACATCGGACAGGGCCGAGTTTTTCGTTGCTGGAACAATTCGTGACAAAGCCGCGGCTTTGTCGTCCCCGGTAATCTTGCCTTTCGCGACTTCGCGCTCGAGGTTTTTCGTGATCGTCGACAGAGCCTGATCCAGAGATCGCTGCTCGATATCGTGAAGGATGACTTTGAACCCCGAACGCGCGGCCACATGGGCGATCCCATTACCCATCGTGCCGCCGCCAATTACGCCAACGGTTTTGATGTTCCCCATATCGGATTTTCCATGGCTACCGCTCTACAGCCAGTGCGACCGCATTTCCGCCACCGAGGCATAGTGCCGCAATGCCTCGCTTGGCGTTGCGCTTGGACATCTCATAAAGAAGAGTGACCAGAATGCGTGCGCCACTGGCGCCAATCGGGTGTCCCAGAGCAACCGCGCCACCATTCACGTTGACTTTCTCCGGATTCAGTTCGAGTTGTTCGATCACGGCCACAGCCTGAACCGAGAACGCCTCATTCAATTCGAAGAGGTCCACATCCGCCAAATTCCAGCCAATCTTGCCGGCCAGCTTACGCACGGCTTTTACCGGAGCCATCATTACCAGCGACGGTTCGATGCCGCTGACAGCCTGACCGACAACTCGGGCGATCGGCTTCTTTTTCAAATCCCCGGCACGTTCCGCTGAAGTGACGACCAGGGCAGCCGCACCATCATTGACACCGGGCGCATTTCCGGCAGTAACGGTCCCATCTTTCTTGAACGCAGGCTTCAGCGCGCGCAAAGCCTCACTCGTTGCATCCGGACGTGGGGCTTCGTCCGTATCAAAAAGTATGGGATCGCCCTTACGTTGAGGAATCGGCACCGGAACGATTTCATCTCGAAATTTTCCAGCGCGGATTGCGGCCACGGCCTTGCGATGACTTCCGAGCGCGTACTCATCTTGGCGTTCGCGAGATACGTGATATTTTTCGGCGACAACTTCGCCCGTGTTACCCATGTGGTAGTTCTCATAGGCGTCCCACAGGCCGTCATGAATCATTGAGTCCACAATCGTACCGTGGCCAAGCCGGTAGCCCTCGCGGGCGTTGGGGAGCAGATAAGGAGCGTTGCTCATGCTTTCCATGCCACCGGCAACGACGATTTCTGAATCGCCGCTTTGAATGCCTTGAGCCGAAAGACCGACGGCCTTCAGACCCGATCCGCACACTTTGTTGATGGTCATCGCCGCGACATCCGGCAACAGACCTCCGCGGAGAGCCGCCTGCCGCGCCGGATTCTGGCCGAGGCCAGCTTGAACGACATTACCCATTATGACTTCATCGATCAGCTCAGGTGGGAGACCGGCCCGCTCGACAGCCGCTTTAACGACTAATGCGCCCAATTGAGTAGCGCTCATTGATTTGAGTGCACCCTGGAATTTACCGATAGGAGTGCGGACTGCACTGATGATGACGATGTCTTTCATGTGCTCCTCCCAAAACCAACATACCATAGACACCAAGCCACAACGGGGGAACGAGGGGTCAGACCCCCTTCGCTGGCGAGAGTTGCTTACCGGGTTGCTACTCGCGCCTGCGTGAGGGGTGTGAGTCCTCGTTCCCCCGTTGTGGCTTGGTGTCTTGGCGTCTAACGCAGATTGAAATTGACTTCGATGTTCAGTGAGATATCGACAGGCACGCCGTTCCGCATGCCGGGCCGGAACTTCCATTGCTTCAGGGCCTGCATGGCATTTTCATCGAGGCCGAATCCCAAGCTACGTACCACCCGAATGATGTCGCACGTGCCGTCCCTGCGAACGATCGCTTCGAGAACCACTGTCCCTTGATATCGTGCCTTTCGCGCTTCTTCAGAATACTGAGGCTCGACGCGGTGGATAACCGTGGGCGCTGTAACTCCGCCACCGACACGGAACACGCCGCCGCCGAAACCGCCGCCTTCACCTGGGCCAACGCCGGGACCTTTGCCTTCCCCGACGCCACGACCCTGACCGGTTCCAATTCCACTACCGACGCCAGGCCCCGAGGACGGTGGACCGGGAACTCCGAACGGGTCACCGAGATTCAGGAGGTTGACTTGGGGTAACTGTGCAAGCTGAGGCGCAACGACTGTTGGTTCTACGATGAGGGTTGGATCCGGATTCTTCGGCGGTTCCGGATCAGGCGGCACAAACTGTTTTTCAGCAGGTCTTGGTAAACGGCCAAGTGACGGCGGTGTCGGCTGCTTCTTTCCACCGCCACCGCCGCCACCGGATAGATCATCTTTTTGCGGAAGATTGAGAATCAGATTGTCCGGCAGTAAAACCATCACAGCGGTTTCGTTCACCTTCGGCAACTGGGGCGGCGATGTGGCCCATGGGAGCAAAGCCAGTGTCAAAACCGCCACGTGAAGGCCCACGGAGACCAACTTCGGAACACCAGTTTTAGGTTTCGACCAAATCTCCTCCACTTCGGCCGGCGCTACACTAGTCTCGATCTTTCGCGGATAGAGAAGGTCGTGGATGGCTTCGCGGACATCGGCAAACAGCGAAGCCACCGGAGATGGCATCTCGATGAGCTTATCTAGCGCGCTGGGATCTTTTTCCGCTGTTATCTCGATCGGTGGCCGGGGATGCTTCCGTTCTGCCCGTAGCTCTCGTATTTGAGTGACGAGCGAGTCCAGCCAAGACGGGGAGTCCGAAATGCTTGTTCCTGTCTTGAAAATGCCTGGCCGCGGGTCGGTGCCTGGGTTAGATTTCATGATCCCGTTTTGTTTAGACCTCGGTTGGAAAAGTTGAGAATACCATAATCAGCCCTGGAGCCCAACAGCCGGGTATAATTTTGACTCAATGACATCCAAATTCCAAGGGCGTATACCCTACATTTTACTGGTCACCGCTACGCTCGTGCTCGACCGTTGGACTAAGCTTCTCATCCAATCCCGATTCGATTTGAATGAATCGGTTACGATAATAGACGGCTTCTTCAACATAACGTATGTCCGAAATACCGGCGTTGCCTTCGGAATATTCTCGTCCGTCAGCTCACCCGCAAAGTCGGTCTTGCTATCCGCATTTACGGCGTTAGCTGCCGCTCTGGTTACGGTCTATGCCGTACGAACCCCAGCCCGCAACCGCCTTTTGCAGCTCGCTCTCGGTTTTATTCTCGGCGGAGCGTTAGGGAACCTCTACGACCGGCTGGCTTATGGCTACGTGGTCGATTTTCTCGAGTTCTATGTCGGCAACTATCACTGGCCTTCCTTTAACATTGCCGATTCCGCCATATCCATCGGCGTCGTCTTGCTGAGCATAGAGGTCATCCGAAATGAAGCTCCAGGCCGCGGTTGACGACCGCGGACTCCGTTTAGACGTCTTTCTAGCCCGGCGCCTGGAAAACCTGACCCGGTCGCAAATCCAACTGCTCAACCGTTCTGGCGCGATCTGGATTGAAGGACGCCAGGAAAAGGCCGGATACAAAATCCGGGGCGGGGAATCGATTGAGCTCGATGTCCGCGCGCTTGAACCGGCTCCATTGAGACCAGTGCAACTCCCGCTCCAAATCTACTTTGAAGATCAGGATTTGGCGGTTATTGAGAAGCCCGCTGGCATCGTCGTCCACCCCGGTTCCGGAACGGGCACCGGGACGCTGGTTCACGGGCTGTTATTTCACTTTCAGAATCTATCGGATATAGGCGGGGAAAGCCGGCCCGGTATTGTGCATCGGTTGGATCGACAGACTTCGGGCTTGATCATCGTTGCCAAAAACAACGTGGCGCATGCCCGATTGAGTAGGGCCTTCCAGAACCGCCAGATTGAAAAAACGTATTTGGCTCTTGTCCACGGGAAACCTCGAGCCGCGGTCGGAACCATTGAAGTATCAATAGGGCGGCACCCAACGATTCGTACGAAAATGGCCGCTCTCATGAACCGGGGCCGCCCGGCGCACACGGAATATCGCGTTGACAAAGAATTCCGCGGGTTCTCACTTCTGGAGGTGAAAATCAAAACAGGCCGAACACACCAGATCCGCGTGCACCTCAGCGCTATCGGACATCCTGTCGTTGGCGACGATGTCTATGGCGAACGGCACTACAGCCAGTT
>Ga0209056_10006886_pt1 | contig 11717 bp, 8 predicted proteins | sample GraSoiAngelo_114_FD_185876 | JGI IMG/M metagenome (GOLD analysis project Ga0209056, IMG submission 185876) | Grasslands soil microbial communities from the Angelo Coastal Reserve, California, USA - 14_0903_13_40cm (SPAdes) (version 2) | ecosystem: Environmental > Terrestrial > Soil > Grasslands ... | reverse complement strand
ATGTCGGCGATAACATCGGCGCGAAATTACAGACCGAACAAGCTGAGGCCGACAAGCGCGTTGCCCAAGCGAAAGCCGAAGTGCGCCGCGCGGCCGCCGTGGCTGTCGAGCAAGAGATGCGAGCCAGGACCCAGGAAATGCGAGCCAAAGTGGTGGAAGCCGAATCGCTCGTACCCCAGGCAATGGCAGACGCGTTTCGCTCGGGTAACCTTGGGGTAATGGATTACGTCCGGATGAAAAACGTGCAGGCGGATACATCGATGCGCGAATCAATTGCAGGCGGCGAAAAGCCGCGGACTGAGGGAACGTGATTCGTTGAAGGGTTACTGCGTAGAAGCGGACAACGTAGTCATTTCATGTTGCGCGAAGCGGAAAATCTCAGATTGCGGTCCTACGGTTTGTGGGAAGAAATTGATCAGAGGTTCTTCGCTTCCGCTCAGAATGACAATATCTCCTGACACCGCTTTAACGTTTCAACGCTTTAACGAGCACTTAACCAATGATTGCAGCGCATCTCGATAGTCTGCTTTTCTTCTTGCTTGTCGCGGTCGCCGTCTTGTTCCAGTTCCTGGCGAAGACAGCAGGCAAAACAGGCAAAGATCAGTCAAAGCGAATATCGACGTCGACTCCCAGGACGCCTACGCCAATGCGGCGCGCGCCGGCCGAGTCAGACGAAGACCGGATTCGCAAATTATTGGAAGCCCTTGGCCAACCTCCGACCTCAAAACCGCCGCCGCCCGTGGTGCCTCGGACAAATATTCCGCCCCGCCCACTTGCACCGGTGCAGCCGCCGATTTCACCGTTTTCGCAACTAAGACGAGAAAAGTCGCATAAGCGCGAGATAATCACGAAAGAAATTCCTCCGCCACGACCGATTGGGGGTGCGGAGAAAATGGTTCCACCCGCCTTTGAAGTTCAGGAACGATCGTTCCCGATTGCCCCGCCGGCGATCTTCAAAGCGCCTGCGGAAACTCACGCGGGAGTGACGCCGACAATTGCCAAGGCCGAGGAACGAAGAACAGATATCGCCACATTGCTTGCATCGGCCTCTGGTTTGCGCGACGCGATGATTCTTCGCGAAATTCTCGGACCGCCGCGCGGTTTGCGAATACAGGTGGATATTGGCGACGGGATCTTGCGATCCAACGCCTCAAGCGAGCACCACGTGAATTGAAAGCTGCTTTCCCCGTGGGGATTACCATCACTTATATCTTGCCACGAGGGGGTCGTCAGTCTTATTTTCGTTAATCCCCGTGAAAACAGCGCCGGTTCCTCCGCGTCGGGAACCAGAAGGCCGCGACGAACTATTCGCCTCGACCCGTTGGACGATTGTCCTCGAAGCGGGCAATTCCGCGACGGTTTCCGCTCACGCATTCAACGCGCTGTCGGAACTGTGCCAAATTTATTGGCGCCCGCTGTATTCCTTCTTACGCAAACAAGGATATGGCCCTGAGGATGCACGGGATTTGACCCAAGGCTTTTTTGCTGACCTGATAGAGAGTCGTGCATATGCCCGCGCCGACCGCGAGAAGGGACGGTTTCGTTCCTTTCTCCTTGGCACACTGAAACATTTTATTGCGGACGTGCGCGATCGTGGACGGGCTTTGAAACGTGGCGGCGGAATGATTCTGCAGAACCTGGACGATAAAGCCACCGCAGAGGCCGAGGCGCAAATTGCGCGAGCAACAAAATGGCAGGCCGAGGAAGTCTATGACCGTGAATGGGCGGCGTTGCTTTTGCGGCAAGCGCTGGATCGGCTCGCGCAAGAGTGCGCGCTCGCTGCTAAAACAGAGCTTCTCAACCATTTGATGCCGTATCTTTCGGCGACCGAAGAATCGACCATCCCCTACGAAGAGATGGCGCGGCGAGCGCATCGCCCAGTCACGACGTTGCGCAGCGATGTTGCCCGATTGCGCAAGCGTTATCGCGCAATTCTACGCGAAGTAGTGCGCGACACAGTCTTTGAAGCCGCAGAGGTGGACGAAGAATTGCGATACCTATGCCGGGTGTTAACCGTAGTAAACTAGTAGATGCAACCCGCTTCCCCGGTAGCCTCGACCTGTCCGAACTGTGGCGGGGCACTCGTAGAAACATCCGGTGGCGGACTCGGCTGCATGATTTGTTTGTTGCGCGCTGGAATCGGCAGCGAAGAAGAATTGCAGCAGGATTCAACGCACGAAGCGTTGGAGGGCGACGGGCATTTCGGAGTTTATAAGATTGATCGGCGTGAGGACGGAACTCTTTACGAGCTTGGTCACGGAGCGATGGGCGTAACCTATCGCGCTACCGACACGACGTTGCAGCGCAAAGTCGCTTTAAAGATCATTAAAATCGACGTCGGTGAGAGAAGCGCCGACGCCCGCGAACGTTTTATGCGCGAAGCCCGCGCAGCCGCAGCGCTGCGACACGAGAACATCGCCACCGTCTACCAATTCGGAATTCGTGAGGAGACAGGCCAGTATTTTTACGCGATGGAACTGATCGAGGGCGAGACACTTGAGGAACGCGTTCACCGCGTCGGGCCGCTCAATGCACGCACCACTATCAGCATCGCACAGCAAGTCACGTCGGCACTGGCCGCAGCGGAAAAGCACGGACTAGTCCACCGCGATTTAAAGCCGGCAAACCTGATGCTCGTCGAGCCGGACGAACCCGAAGTGGTAGGGCGCGACCGCCGGGCGCGCCGCAAACGGACGGCGCAGCGCGCCAGCTCTACCGTAAAAATAATCGACTTCGGTGTAGCTAAGGCGCTTCACGCTCAAGCTGGTCCGCTGTCGCTGACTCATGAGAGATTTGTCGGTACGCCGGCATTCGCCAGCCCGGAACAATTTGAACATTCCGCTCTCGACGTGCGCTCCGATATCTACTCGCTGGGCGAAACGCTGTGGTTCGCGCTTACAGGAAAAACGCCATTTGCAGGCCGTAGCGTAGATGAGATTCACCGCGCTCAACAATCAAATGTGCTTCCCATCGAACAACTGAAAGCAGCGCACGTTTCGTCCCGCCTCGGGTCGTTGCTCAAATCGATGCTCGCACTCGAGCCAGCCTCCCGACCCGGCACCCGCGCATTGGCAGCGCGTCTGCAGCGTTGCTCCCCAGAGGCACGCAGCAAGCGACGCACGCGCGTCGCTCTCGCAGCCGCCGCGATCCTGATTCTCGGCGCGTCTGCGCTTTTGGTCTTTCAGCCACCGCGTATCCAACAAAATGCGCCTTTGAGTCCCGCACCGGACAAAAGTATTGCGGTGCTTCCGTTTGAAAACCTGAGTCGCGATCCGGACAATGTCTACTTCGCCGATGGCGTGCAGGACGAAATTCTAACCCGTCTTGCCAGCCTCGCCGATCTGAAGGTGATCAACCGTACCTCGGTGATGCAATACAAAAGCGGGTCCGCGCGAGATCTACGTAAAATCGGCCACCAACTAGGTGTTGCGCGTGTAGTGGAAGGAAGCGTGCAGCGAGCGGGCAACCGGGTGCGCGTCAACGCCCAATTAATTGATGTGTCCACCAATCTGGCGCTATGGGGGCAGACTTATGACCGCGACCTTGCGGACGTTTTCGCGATTCAAAGTGAAATTGCGACCTCGATTGCCCGCCAATTGCAGGCCAGCCTTTCGGCACGCGAAAAGACTGCGATTGAACAAGCCCCCACAAATGACATCACCGCCTTCGAACTCTACGCTCGAGCCAAAGATCTTCTTGCGAGCAGGAATGCGAAAGCGAATTTGCTGGAGGCGGCTGATCTGCTGAACCAGGCTGTCGCGCGTGATCCATCATTTTTTAAAGCGTATTGCCTGCTCGCTTGGACTCACGACCTCCTTTATTTTTTCGGTCACGACCATACGCCCGCGCGGCTGGCATTAGCTGAAGCGGCAATTGAGACGGCATTTCGGCTCCATCCAGATGCGGGTGAAGCACACCTCGCGCGCGCCCGGAACCTTTATGAAGGATACCTCGATTATGACGCTGCTCTGGCCGAATTAGAAGTTGCCGCCAAGACCTTGCCCAATAGTGCCAGTGTTTTCGAGCTCAAGGGTTACATCGAGCGTCGCCAAGGCAAACAAGAAGAGGCGGTGCGTAGCCTGGAGCGCGCCATTGATCTGGATCCGCGGAACAGCTACATGCTGCAGCAGATTGCGCTCAGTTATCGTCTTCTGCACCGTTTCGCTGAGCAAAAATCGGTTTTAGATCGCGCGTTGGCTATTGATCCGAATAATGTCGATATCCAACTCGAGCGCGCGGCCGTGTATTTCTATTGGAAAGCGGATTCCCGCCCCCTGCATCAAATGGTCGATTCAATTCGGACCACAAATCCCGCTGCTACTCAAGACATCGCCGAGTATTGGCTTTTTTACGCATTGGCCGAACGCGATGCTGCTGCTGCAAGAAATGCCGTGATCGCAGCAGGCGAAAATCCAGCCTTGACCGACGAGACCGTTAATTTCAGTCGGTCGTTCATGGAAGGTGTTATCGCCCGCATGACGAAAGATGATGCAGAAGCACGTGCGGCTTTCACTGCGGCGCGCATGGAGCAGCAGAAGGTCCTTCAATCTCCCGAAAGCTACGGGCCGGCGCTCTGCGTGCTGGGTTTAATCGACGCTGGGCTGGGACGGAAAGAAGAAGCGCTGCGGGAAGGCCGGCGTGCAGTTGAGCTTCTTCCCGTGGAAAAAGATGCAATTCACGGAATCGGTATGGTCGAATACTTCGCGATGATCGCTGCGTGGGCTGGTGATAAAGATCTCGCCTGCCAGCAGCTTGCAATCGCCATCCGTCCGCCGAGCCCACTCAACTACGGCCACTTGAAACTGCTGCCGTTTTGGGACCCGTTGCGAGGCGATCCGCGTTTTGAAAAAATCGTCGCCTCCCTCGCACCGAAGTGAGGTTTAAGCTTAGACTCTTCACGAATCGGTAAAGAGGTAAAGGTCGAAGGCTATCGCGTGGGAAATGAACTGCGCTATGTCTCTGCAAGGGAGATCAGGCGATCTCGGAGGAGAGTCCGTACCGACGAAAGAAATTGGGCGTAGTGATCGTTCCGCTAACTCGTGGGAGGCGGAGTAGGAGTAGGCTTATTGGGCTTTGGCCCTGGAGAAGGTACAGGGGCTTCTGTACTCGACCTCTTATTCTTTTGCGTTCGGGCAGTTGTGGGAGCAGGAGTAGGGCTGTTGGGCTTTGGCCCTGGCGTCCACGGTGAGTAACAACTCACGAAAAGCGAGGCGCCAGCCAGGATGCAGATATATTTTTTCGTAATCATAGAGTCATCTTGAGTTCCTGAGTCAACGTGAGCAAGACATTTGTCAGGCATTCAGGATTCGCAAGTTTTGTTCGAGAAGTGCGTGATGATCGCGGAGTAAGCGTGGGTTCGTTTTGAAATCATGCGCTTCGACTATGGTCTGTGGTGCGGCCTTTCGGTCCGGCACGGCGCCTTTACCTTGCGGTACCTAGTTTCCTCACTCGTGTTTCTGGTCGGCTGAATTTTGGGCCGCATTCATCTCCTTGATTTTTCGGTGAAGGGTTCCCCGCTTGGTCCCGTCCGCGCGTTTCGTAGCCGGCAGTAAGGATTTTAACAACCTTTTTGCCACGCGGGGCGAAATTTTCCGAAGGAACAGGGTAAATGGCTAAACCGATCCAAAGAGGAGTTGAAATGCAAAAGCTGAACCCTGAGATACCTTTTACGTCTGCACGGAAGGACGAAGCAAACGAGGGAGCACGTATCTCTATCAGAGATCCGGACACGATCCTCACCACGATTGTGCTTCTACTTGCCTGCCTGGCCCTCGCGGTCCTGGCGCATGCAGTCATTTAGCAACGCGTCAGGACAACCCCCAGGGGTATCTGCTTGGTCCCAACATACGTCGTTCTAACGAGGCCGGCAGCAACAACGTGGCAGCGGGAGCTTAAAGTCCTTTTCAGCAACACGGGGTACCTTCCGCATCGCTGTTGGCTGAGATGTGTCCGATAGCGCCGACACTGGTCACAGCGACTTAGCCATCGGTCACGGAGGTTGCTTGGCCCGCTTTAACCTCCCACTCTCTCTGCCGCACCTATCTTGGCTATCCGTCCTATCGCTGTAATGCGCGGTCGGCCGGAAAGATTTTTAAACTTTTTTGCTACGCCGGGCAAAAGCTTCCGAAGGAAATAAGTAAACCGCCAGAACTGGATTCTCCTAAAGAAATCAGAGAAGGCCAACACAATGAAAGTTTAATAGGAAAGGAATTTTTAAATGAAAATCTTTATCGTTTATGATTTAGATTCAAAAATGCCCGTTGCTGTTGGCGAACAAGTGAGCGCGGAAACGGCGCGATGTTGTGCAAGCGCGGCAACCGGAATCTTCCACGCAAATCTTTTTGCAGAAGAAATTGATTTAGGAAAACAATTACCTATATCACCGGAGTCAGGCACCGTAGCCAGTGCTTAGACGCAGCTTTATTCTCCCCAGTTTTTCGCTCAAGCGTTTGGCGCGTTCCGCCCCTTGCGCGACCCGTGTTATGCGTACTCGGCCCCAAGGGATTTTCAAACTTTTTTGCCACGCTGTGCAAAAAGTTCCGAAGGAACAGGTAAAACCAGCAAATCGCCAAAAGCCGAATGAAAACGAAAATCACACAGAGCATCAACTCCGCCGCGATTGCCATAGCGCTGTTTTGCGCCGTTGCAATCCTGTCGCCTTCACCCACCAGCATAAATACCACGATCAATGACCGCGCAGCCGATGCATTGCGCCATATCATTATTAGGCAGGCTGGTAGCACGCCCGGCTCAGCTGCTATGACAAGGCGTTGCAACTACATTGCAACCCATACAAAGTTGTAGTTTCTTCTGGCTTTGGCCAAATAATCCAGCTAAAGCTGTAAGCAAGCCGTCACGTTAGGTCGTGACGGCTTCTTTGTCTCCTTTGGGTTTCATATAGCACTCACCACAGCATACAGGTGAGCAGGAAGGCACAAATCCATTCGTTAGATAACATAGAGGTCAAGTCTCCTTTTTGTTCTTGGCTTTTCTAAAAGGGTTCCGGCTGGTATGTTATGTTCGCCGGGCCGGTTACTCGCGGCCGGTGGTAGCTATGCGATTTCGAGAAACAAGGTCTGTCCGCATTCTTTTTGCCACGCCGGCGAAAACTTTCCGAAGGAACAGGCATGAAAACAATATGCCTGAGTCAAACACGATGCCTGACCGCAGTCTCCTTGATGCTTGTAGGTGTGTTACTAACCTGTTACGGCGTCATAGTGAACTTGCGTCACGGCGGTATACAGAATATCGAGAACGTGGCTGACGTTGTACCTGCGGAGGAGGATGGGGATGCCGAGTATCTGGAAAAGCGTCATGAATTCTTGGACCGGTTCTTCGGGACCGGGCCAGGAGGCGTGTCGCCTAGTGCTTACATGGCCGCGCTCGCCGCGGCGCGCTCGCTGCCTCCAAGCCCGCTTTTGCAAGGCGGGAAGTTCGTGTCGCCCGAAGCGCCGGAGGTCACGTCGCCATGGACTTCTCCAATAGCGCCTCCCATGCAGAACAGTTACGGCGGAAACGCAAGCGCGAGGGTCCATGCGTTAGCTATTGATCCGGTCAACGCCAACGTCGTTTATACAGGAACCTTCGGCGGGCTCGCCAAGACAACCGACGGCGGCGTCACTTGGCGGTATTTGTCTGACTCGTGGGCTTCACAGAGTGTCAGCGCAATCGCCGTCAATCCTGGCGCGTCTAATGACGTCTACGTTGGCACGGGCAGAGAAGGCAGTGGCGCTGCCTCTTATGAGGTCGGCCTCTACCGCTCATTCGACGGAGGGTCAACCTGGAGTAGCGCCTTGGGAAAGGCCCAGTTTGAAGGTACGTACATCAGGACGATTGCTATCGACCCGAACACCTCGAGCTCGCAATTGACCACGACCGTATACGCCGCCAACGGCGGCACAAACACTTGCGGATTGTGGCGCTCAACTGATAGCGGCGTCACTTGGTTGCAGTTGTACCAGGTCGACAACGGCGTTTATGATGTAGCCATAGACGCCGCGACTCATCCTTCCACCCTTTACATCACTGAGGACAACGGGACGTTTAAGAGCACCGATTCCGGCCGATCCTGGACACTCATACACAGTGTTCTCGAGCATTCCCGCAATCGGTTAAGCGTGGCTAACTCCACGCTTTACCTTTTGGGGCCGAGCGATCCGGACCATAACCTCTACAAGTCCATGGACGGCGGAGCGACTTGGATTCAAATACCAACCCGTTGCCCCTGCGCTCCTGACGTTTGCGCAAACGACAACCCGCCTGGCCCTCCGATCTGTGCCGACAGCTGCGCCAGCCGCTGCGGTAATATCGGCTTTTCCGTGTTCGCCGTGGACCCCGTCGACCCACAGATCATTCTCGGAGGCAACCAGGCTCTTTACCGCACGGATAACGAAGGCGCGACTTGGACCGAAATAGGAAACAAGTGGGGCAACGATCCCGATCCAGCCCGCCGCATCCATACCGACCAACGAGCGATCGTCTTCTCGCGGACAGCTCCTAATGTCGTGTACGAGGGCAACGACGGAGGCATCGTAAGATCGAGGGACGCGGGGCTGCACTGGACGAACCTTAATCAAAACTTTCCAGGTGCGTTGCTCTACGGCGTGGCCTTAAGCGCGGACGGCAATATGGTCGCGGGAACCCAGGACAACGGCGTGGTCTTCAGCGGCGCGAGTGCACCTTGGGATATGATCTTTGGCGGCGATTCCGCCCACAATCTCATCGATCCGGTCGATGGGACGGTTGGGTACTTCACGATGTATCGCGATTATGTCTTTAGAAGATTCAACACGGCAACGCCGCACACCTCGGTCAATGTTCGCCCGTCTCAATTTGATGACGATGCAAGCTGCAACTTCTTTCCGACGTTTAGCATGAATCCATCTTCTCCAACTCATATCATCGCCGCTTGCCAGCAGGTGGTCCGAACCCTTGACGGCCCGACGGTTACGCCTGAGAGCTGGACGACGATCGGGCAGCCGTTTGCGGATCCTGTTACTGCAACCTACGAAGCACCGAATAATTCTAACGTCATTTACGCCGTCGCCGCTCATGGGGAGGTTTGGATGACTACGAACGCGAACGCCGGGACCGCGGCTGTCTGGAGGAATGTCACCCGAGACTTACCGGGGGGGATCTGGACCATCGCCGTTCATCCCACCGACCCGCAAACGGCATATCTCGCGTGCGATTCAGGCATGTATAAAACCACCGACATGGGAACAACCTGGATGCAACAGGGAGTCCAAAACCTGATCTATCGTGATGTAGCCATCGATCCACTGAATCCTCAACATATCTTTGCAGCTTCTAATGCAGGAGTTTTTGCCAGCACCGATGGCGGGCTCAGCTGGGGAAACATGAGCGACGGCATACCGGCAGGATTGGTGGTTACTGCGCTCTCCTTTAATGCCAGTAGTCGGCAGCTTGCCGCTTCCACCTTTGGGCGTGGAGTTTACATGCTTCATCTGGATCCGCCTCCGCGGCCGCGTCCCACTCCGCGGCCCAGGCCATGATTTCAAGAGGATGAGTATGTTCGATTCAATTTTGATAGCGCCACTCTCGTGATGTTCCGGTTTCACAAGTCAAAATCAGCGATCTCTTCCAAATGAAAACGGGTAGTTTGTTTGCAGAATTGAAGCGGCGCAAAGTTTACAGAGTTGCGGTTGCGTACGCTCTCATGGGATGGGCGCTGGCTCAGGGGATCGCGCAGGTTTTCCCGGTGTTCGAGGTTCCGAACTGCATACTGCGCTTGATCATGGTTCTTATTCCGTTCGGATTTCCGATTGCGCTGGTTCTTGCGTGGCTGTTTGAACTGACGCCGGAAGGCTTGAAACGAACGGTAGACATACCGCCGGATAAAGTCCCTGACATCGTTCGGCAGCTTGAGGCGCACGCGCGGCAACAATTCGTCCGCGGCTATTTATGTGCCTTAATTTACGCCGGATTGGGCGACAAAACGAAAGCGATCGATTACCTTAAGCGGGGATATCTCAATCACGACAATATCGACGTTACAGGGGTTCGAGTCGATCCCATGCTCGATGCGTTGCGCAGCGATCATCGGTTCGAAACGCTCGCGGACGAAGCCTCCAACATACACGATCACGTCGGCCCATGTTAAGCTCAACCTAAGTCGCTGAGAACCCGGCTGTCCGTCTTATCGACGACTGAAGATCAGCGCATCGAAATCAGATCGATGCAGCGATGATCAGAGCGAAGGTGGATCAATGCTGTGGCGGTGGCCCCCGTGCGGTGCCGGAAGTCAAATGCCGGCACCTCAGTCTCAGCGCCCCGCAGAGCCGGCACAGGTCGGAAGCTGCTTGAGCTTCCTTTGTAGCTTTGTACTTTCAAGCCTCCAATGCCGGCGTGGCGGAATTGGCAGACGCGCTGGACTCAAAATCCAGTGATCGCAAGATCGTGTGGGTTCGAGCCCCTCCGCCGGCAAACCGTCTAACCCTATCTCTTGCGAGAGAGAATTAATCAGTTATCGCACCGGCAAACTTCGCATCCGCGCGAAGGCAGGCAACTGCGGTGGCGCGACGTATTCACCGTTTATTGCTTGTATAGAAGAGCGAGAACCCACATGTTCTCTCGTGAACGGGAAGGCTGGCGACCGGGGTGAAGATGGACCTGGCGAGTTTGTAACTACCCGCTGGAGCCTTATCCTTTCCGCCGCCAACGGAAGCGAAGAACAAAAGGCGCGCGACGCGCTGGCCGAGCTTTGCCGAACTTATTGGCGACCCGTTTTCTCGTTCGTCTGCAGACACGGCTATTCCACACAGGACGCGCAGGACCTTACGCAGGATTTTTTTATGACCATTCTGAAGAAAAATTGGTTGCACCACGCCGATCGAAGTCGCGGTCGGTTCCGCTCGCTGTTGCTCAAGTCGCTCCAAAATTTTCTTGTTAACGCCACCGAGAAATCACATGCCCACAAACGCGGCGGCGGCGCGGAATTTATTTCCTGGGACGATTGGATGGCGGAAGCGCAGTCGCAATTGTCCATCCCAATTCAAGCACTCGACTCCGCGCCGCCGGAGCGCATCTTCGACCTCGCTTGGGCGACGACGGTTGTGGAACACGCGTTTCAACGCCTGCGGGAAGAATGCGAGAGCAGAGGCAAGCTCTGGCTTTTCCAAGCACTAAGCTCCCATCTTACTGATGAACGCGATGAACTGTCATATGCCAATCTATCTGCGGAATTGGAAATGGCGGAGACGGCCGTGAAAAAACAGCTGCACAACATGCGCCAGCGTTACCGCAGTCTGCTGCGCGATGAAGTCTCACGCACGGTCCAAAATCCTGCCGACGTAGATGACGAGATCCGGTATCTGTGTGCAGCGCTCGCAGGAAGAACCGCGTAACTTTGATGAAGACTTCCGACCACCGGTCTGATTCACTCCCGAGCGCGAGTAAAGGCACCGCAAAATGCGAGAAGTGCGGCGCAACCATGCGACTCGACACCGGAGTTTGTGTTAGCTGCCTCTTGCTCGAGGGACTGGAAACTGGTGGCGACGTATCCAAGGCGGTTTATGAAAGCGTACTCGACGAGGTGGACGCGTCGCACAAGCCTTGGTTCTTAGGCAACTACGAAATTCTCGAGCAGATCGGTTGCGGCGGCATGGGCGTGATCTATCGCGCCAGGCAACGACATTCCCGGCGCATCGTCGCGGTAAAGCGCGTCCTTAGTTATCGCGCTGATTCACACGGAGCGC
>Ga0209056_10006885_pt1 | contig 11717 bp, 6 predicted proteins | sample GraSoiAngelo_114_FD_185876 | JGI IMG/M metagenome (GOLD analysis project Ga0209056, IMG submission 185876) | Grasslands soil microbial communities from the Angelo Coastal Reserve, California, USA - 14_0903_13_40cm (SPAdes) (version 2) | ecosystem: Environmental > Terrestrial > Soil > Grasslands ... | reverse complement strand
CAGGAGGCGACGTTGTTGTGGTTTACGAAGAACGACGGCGCCAAGACCATATACGCGATGAGCGAGGCGAGGGCGAGCAATCCCTCGGACAGCATCGCGCCTCCCCCGACCGGCAACGCATCCGTCTCGATATCCAGCTGTTTCGACGTCGACGAGGAACTCACCAGGCTGTGCCATCCAGAAATCGCGCCGCACGCGATGGCCACGAAGAGGATGGGCCAAATCGGCCCGATAATCCCCTGGGGGTCGATTAAGAAGGGACCGGCGGGCATCTGGACGCCGATGCTCGTGAACGGAGTCACGAGGGCCCCGACGAGGATCAAGATGATGGCTGCATAAGCGGGATAGAACGCCAGGTAGTTCGTCGGCTGCACGAATGTGGGAGTCGGCAAGATTGCTGCGAGTGCCAAGAAGACGAGGCAGATCGCCGCCCAGGCCGCTGGGCTCCAAACTCCCAAGTTCACGGCGAGCGCGACGTGCGGGCCAGTGGCGGGCTGGCCGCTCAAAGAAATCGGCACGAGAACGCCCAAGTAGATGCTGCCCACGACCATGAGGAGCCCAAGGGCTGTGACCGCGAAGACGTTGACCTTGAAGCGATACAGTAGTTGACCGCAGACGACGCCGGCGGCGAAGATGCCGACCGTCGCCAAGAACGTCCCCGGGTAGGCTTGCCAGAACGCAGCGATGAGAGCGATAAACGTCGCCGAGATGATGACCAGATAGAACAAGACGAACGCGAGCAGGTTCGTCCGGCCTCGAGCGCCCGTGAACTCGTAGGTGATCGGGCCGAACGAGCGACCCTCTTTCCGGACCGACAGCATCATCGCGCCGTAGTCCTGCAACCAACCGATGAAGAAGTTCCCGCCGATAATCCACAAGAGGGCGGGCAGCCAACCGAATGTGATCCCGATGAACGGCCCCAGGATCGGGCCGAGGGCGGCGACGCTCTTGAATTGATAACCCCAAAGCACGTATCGACTGACCGGGAAGTACTCCACCCCATCCATGTACATGTGTGCCGGCGTGGCCTTCTTCGCATTCGATCGCCACACGTTCCGGTCGATCCACTTTCCGTATCCCCAGTATGCGACCCCATACAATCCGATCGTCACGACGACCCACAGAAACGGAGTTCCCAATATCTCGGCCATGCGCCTCTCCTCCGGACCTCCCGGTCCCCCAACACCCCTCTTGGGAGGGGCTGCCACAGATATCCGTGTCAGGGCGCTTAAACGTCACGTTTACCGACCCCGGGCCAACCTGTCCGGACCCCGTTGTCGACGCCGGAGTGGGCACGGTCGCCGCCTCGGAAGGCACATATAGGCTTGGTCGCCCTTTCGAGAAGGTGGTGACGCGACCCCCGAGGATCCAGCTGCTCGGCCTACTGCCGGCGATCTTGAAGCCGTGCGGGCCGGCGTGCGCACAGCCCTTCACGAGCCGGAACGTGGAGGCGCTGAGGGACGAAGAGTGGCACGAGACCCCGTCCTTCGTGCTCGAGAACGCGGATCGGGCGCATCGGATCGCAGAGGACCTGTTCCGGGACTTCGGGGACCGGGTCCGGATTGAGGTCGTCGGACTCGATTCGCCGAGGGGCGTGTGGCTCGGCCTCCGGCACCGAGTCGGCAAAGGGTTTGCGGTCATCGTGGACGGCCGCGACGTGTTCCGAGACCCCACCGATTATGGTCCGGTCAAGGGAGCGGTCTCGCGAGCGCTCTCGACTCGTCCGTTGCCAGCGTGACCTTGCCAAGCCGTTAAGCCGATGGCGCGGCGCTGGCCATGTCCGCTCGGAACAGCAGCGGCAGGGTCGCCAGCCAGAGGATCTCGAAGACCAAGGAGACGATCGAAGGCAAGGTGGCGACGGAGCCGAACACCGCGAACGCCAAGACGACCGTCAAGCCGAGATTCTTGAACGACGAGAACGTGGTCACGGCCACCCGCTCCGTCCACGGCACGCGAAGCGACCGCGTGAGCAGGAACACGACCCCGCCCAGGAGGAAGGTCCGTCCGAACGACATGATGGCCAGGGACGTAATGAGTTCGGGATGGGCCAACAAGGGTCCGCGCGTCGAGCCGGCCGTCGCCACGACGAGAAAGAAGAACGAGATGCTCACTGCACTGCCGCGAAAATCGACGGCCCGGGGGAACCGCCGGAGGAACCGGGACGCGACGAGCGGGACTCCGATCAGCAGGACCGTCTGCCAGACGAGTTCTCCGAACGGCGCGGCTTGGTTCGTGAAGACGAGGGTGATGGCCGGTACGAGACCGAGGCCGAGCACGTACAACAGGGCCAAGCCGATCACGGTCCGTCGGGTGTCGCCTTTGAGGATGGACGTGATCGGCACGACGGCAATCGCCGGGGGGACGGCCGCCATGAGGACCCAACCGTTCCGGATCTGCGGGTCTGGACTCAGGACGGCGAACGCGAGGATCAGACCGCTCAGCACGACGTAGCTCATCCCGAAGGCCACCAAGAACGGCCGCAGCTCGGCGCGCGGGGAAATCCCGGCGATCAAGATTTCGGTCATCGCGAAGGTCATCCCGAGGACGAGCGCGACTTGGGAGATCTCCTTCGAGTACGCAGGAAAGCCGCCCGTCGCGAAGCCGACCACGAGGCCCGAGGCGACCATCGTCGGGAAGCTGCGCCACGGGCGGAACACGTCGGCCGGAGACGGACGCCCGTTGAAAAGCCTGCCGCATCACAGGCTCGCGAGGAGCGCACCTCCCATCGCGAGGGGCGATGGCGAACTTCTGCGGGAACGTGAGCCGTTCGTCCATCCAGAACCGCCGCACGGGGATCGTCGAGAGGGGTGCGCAAGCGTTATCCGACACGAGGGCGTTTCTCCGTGTGAACACGACGCGGGGGATCGGGGATCGCCCAGAACTTCCGACGATACCTGATACGCAAGCTGTGGACCCTAGCGATCACCGTCTTCCTCGTCACGAGCTTGAACTTCTTCATCTTCCAGGTGATGCCGGGCGATCCGTCGCGCACGCTCCTGCCGCGGGGCGGCGGATCGCCGTCAGACACCTTCAACACGACGACCCTTCGGGCCATCCTGACGCAGGAGTGGGGCCTCGACAAGCCCGTCTACGTGCGCTTCGGAATCTACCTTTGGAACCTCGCGCACGGGGACTGGGGCACATCGATTACCTTCAATGCCGGCAGCGACGTGTGGACCATCATCACCCCGCGTCTCGCGAGCACGCTGATCTTTACGGGTACCGCGACCCTCCTCTCGATCTGGGTCGGCATGCGCCTCGGGCTGTTCACCGGATGGAAGCGCGGGAAGTTCTCGGAGACGTTCGTGACGATGTTTTCCCTGGTCACGTACTCCCTGCCGACCTTCTGGCTCTGCCTCGCCCTGATCCTCGCATTCGCCGTCGCCATCCCGATCTTTCCGACTGGGAACGAGTACCAACTGAACCGATGCGCTGATAGCGATATTCCATGCATCCTCTTGGACCGCATGTACCATCTCGCACTGCCGCTCACGGCTTTCGTCGTCAACAACTACGCGATCTTCTCCTTGATCATGCGGAACTCCCTGACGGAGGAACTTTCGGAGGACTACATGGTCACCGCGCGCGCGAAGGGCCTCTCGGAAAGGCAGCAGGTCATTCGCCATGCGGTGCCGAATGCGCGCCTGCCGGTCGTTACGGTCATCGCGCTGTACATCGGATGGGTCTTCAGCGGCGCGATCGTAATCGAGGCGGTGTTCAACCTACCGGGGATCGGATTGCTCACTTACCAAGCCATTCAATATCGTGATTATCCGCTCCTCTCCGCCGTGTTCCTCTTGGGCACCCTCGGCGTCGTGGTGGCGAATACGGTTCTCGACATCCTTTACATGTTCCTCGATCCGCGGGTTCGCGAGGCGTAAGACATGGGTGCATACGTCTCACGGTTCAGCGGCTTCTTCTCCCGCGAACGCTCGCGCAGCGCGTGGCACGCTCTCGTAAGCATGGCGAAGGTCCTACTCAGACGGCCGATGGGAGCCGCGGGCACGGTCATCATCCTCATCTTTGCGGCGATGGCCCTCTTCGCGCCCACCATCGCGGGCCCGTATCCGAACTACGCAACGGGAGCGAACGTCTCCATCCCTTTCTCCCCGCCGTCGCCGGGATTCCCGTTGGGAACGGACCATTATGGGCGCAGCAATTTCGCGCTCCTGGTGTACGGGTCGCGGGTGTCCCTCGCCGTCGGATTGACCGCGTCCCTCGTCGCGATCGTCTTGGGGTCCCTCGCGGGCCTCGCCGCCGGCTACTACGGGAAAATCTGGGACCAGATCATCTCGCGGATCAACGACTTCTTCCTGGTCATCCCGTGGCTTCCGTTTGTCCTCGTCATCGTCGCGGTCTGGGGACGCAGTTTCACGACGATCGTCCTTGCCATCGCCATCATCAGTTGGCCGACGACGGCCCGCGTCGTGCGTTCCAAGGTCCTTACCGTCAAGACGTTGGGCTATGTGGAGAGGGCTCGGGCGATCGGAGCCGGGGACGGCCGCATCATCTTTCATCACGTATTGCCCGTCGTCGTTCCGCTCATCTTCGCAAACATGATCCTGACGATCGCGAACTCAATCTTCACGGAGAGTTTCCTCGCGTTCTTCGGGCTCGGCGATCCCGCTCAGGTGAGTTGGGGGACCATGATCCAGACCTCGTACGACGCCTCCCGAATCTTCGCGGGCGCGTACTGGGAGGTCCTCCCGCCCGGCATCGCGATCACCGCTCTCGTCCTCGCGTTCACGATGGTGAGTCACGTGCTCGAGGAATTGATTAACCCCAAATTCCGGAGGCGGTAGGCCGACCCGGCGACCCCGGCAACACAGACAACGTTAGGTCATGCCTCTAACTCCACGCATCTCGCCGAAGGAACCGGGTCGCAATCGCTGTGTTCCGCGACTTCCTTCTGTGCTTGCGTATTTATAGCATGGCCGAAATACCTGAAGCAATCGTGTGGGAAGGGGGGTCGGCATGTCGGCTGGCGAGTCCCCGGTGACGCCTGTTGCTCCGGCACTAGGTGGACGCGGGCGAGGAAAAATTGTTGCCCTCGTGGTCGTGGCCCTCGTGATTGTCGCGGCCGTATCCGTCGTCGGCTTTCTCATCCTGAACACTCCCACTACACCTGCGCCCTCGTCGACGCTCGACCATGTCACCATTTCCGCATCCCGAATGACGATCGACCAGCGCGAAACGATCGCGGTTACGGCGATGGCCGTCGACACGAAAGGCGTCGATCAATCGCCGAACGCCTCGTTCGTCTTCTCCGCCTCCCCCACGTCGCGCGTGCAACTCTCTTCTGCAGGTCAAGTCAACCGGATGAATGCGCTCGCGCTCTCCTCCGGTGCCGTATCCATTGCCGCTCAGGCGACCTGGAAGAACGTGACGAAGCAATCGCAGGTCAACGTCACGATTAATGCCCTTCACTTTGCAGTCACTTCGTCGAACAGCACCACAACGGTCGGCGACCCGGTGAACCTGACCGTGCGGGTCCTCCATGTCGACTCGTCCGTTGCAACGTCGTACGTGGGGCAAATCGCGTTCGCGTCCGATGACCCGCTTGCCTCCCTCCCCCCAACCACGGCGTTCACGACCTCGGATGGGGGGGTCCGGATCTTCGGGGGCGTAATCGTTCGCAAGGCGGGGACGGTGCAAATCACTGTCTCCGACACAGTCGCGGCCATTACGGGCTCCGTGGTCCTGACCGCCAAACGTCCTCTCCATGCTCCGATCGCCTCCTTCACGGCCACACGGAATCTCATGCATGTTGACGTGGACGCATCGTCCTCAACGGACCCTGACAACAACATCGCGAACTATACGTGGTACTGGGGCGATGGACGGAAGACGGGTCCTCAGACAAGTCCCTTGGCGAGCCACGACTTCACCACCGCTAACCGGTACACGATCGCGGTGAACGTGACTGACACGACGAACCTCTCGGACTTCGCCTCGCGCATCGTCACGGTCGCCCCCTCCACGATCGATTACTCGTACTACGACTTCTTCAATGTCCCGTATGCAGACTTCTGGGATATCCGGTCACAGAACTATTATGAGCTTCCGATCAACACGAACTGTTTCAACGCGACGGCAGTCGCGCAAGGCGTGTGCGTTCCGACAAACCAGAGCATCCCGAACGTCGAGACGTATCCGTATACGGATTGGTTATCGGACTCGGCGCCAGGCACAGCCGCTTCGTTCCCTTCGATCTACGCGCCGTATCGCTGGCATGCGACCGGGCTCCACGTCTCGGGCTACAATCTCTCCGAGCCCGTGTTCCTTCCGGTGATGAATTACAGTGTGTCACCGGGGAATCTGCTGCGCTTCAACTGGTACATGCAATACCTGAACCAGACGGCCGGGAATCAATCGAGTTTCGATTGCGGCACGAATTTCGGGTACGGGGTTAATGACGGGTACATCCTCCGGTCCGACGTCAGTCTCACCATGGACCTCCAGGAGTCGAAACGGATTTTCGGCGTCGTCGCGACTACGCCGACGCAAGCCGCCGCGTGGTGGCGGACGAACACGGATCCGGACTGTCTCACCCAGAACGCGACGGAGATGAAGCTCGAGTCTTGGTTCGTGGCGATGGGCGGGTCCGTGACCAAAGCCGGGAAGTACGACATCGAGAACGGGTACCAGTGGTACTATCAGCCGTTCGCGACCAACATTTCCGCGACGGTCGACGCGGACGGCACGACGCATATCTGGATCACCCACGTTGCTTACGGGACCGAGGTCTTGCTCGCCCGGTTCTTCTATTGGGGGAACACCTCGTACATCGACAACGTCTTCGACTCGTCCGCCGCCCGCGGATGGTGGGGGATGGAAAATGCGTGGTTCGAGGATTTGCACTTCTCCGGGCAATTAAACGCCGCCACGTTCAACTTCAATTTGACGACGGTCGAACAATACCACCTCCAGAACATCTGCGGACCCGGACCGAACAACAGGTATGACCAGGTCGATGACGTTTCCGAGTGGGTATGGGGACCGTGGCTCGACGACTATGTGACGAACTTCAGCGCGAGCCATCCGTACTCCGAAATGGAACGATACCCGGATCCGGCGTACCAGTACGTGCATTGCACGGCGGGCTCTACGACCTCGACGTACGGCGTGAAACTCGGGTATGATTACCTGCCGATTACATGGGATCTAAAAGCGGGAGAGACATGGCATTTCCAGTTCCCGGCGGGCAACGTAGTCTTCTACGATCCGAACCTCACTCCCCTGGGGGCTAATCCGCTTAACGGAGAATACAAGAGCGTCTCGCGCCCGATGAAGCTTGCGATGATTGTTCCTTCTGGCTACGGTTCCTATAACGCAACCGCGAGCACGTACGACCTGATTGGACCAGCCATTACCGGCGGCCCGAACGGTACGCCGGGCAACTACGCCCTCGATCCATGGCCACAGCTGACGTTCCTGCCCGCTTCGACCGCAGCCCCGTCGCCAGTGTCGACGTTGCGCATCAATGCAAACTCCGACGTCCAAAACACGGTGATGGGTGGTCCCTTGTCCCTCTCTGGGTCGGTAGGTTCGGCGGTCAGCCTGTGGGCAATACTTGTCACCGCGAACACCGTACGACGGACCGAACGAACCTTCGAGGAGGTGGCGTGGCGGTGAAAGTGGTGATCGCGGTCGGCACGCTGATCTGCGCCGCCGCGGTCCTGGGCTCGAGCCTCGGTGTCCACGGAACTCTGAACCTCCCGTCGATTCGCCGGGTGAGCGACAGCACGCTCACCGTCGGGCACCTCAACAAGATCGACAGTCTCAATCCGTTCGTCGGAGAGTCGAACGAGGCGTATCTCTTCTACTCCCTGGTATACGATTTTCTGTTCGCATTGGACCAGGATCAGCATTACATTCCGAACCTCGCCACGGGAGCCACATCCCAGGCCGGCGGATCCCAATGGGTCTACCAAATCCGCCCGGGGGTCCGGTGGCACGATGGAACGAATTTCACCGCGGACGACGTCGCATTTACGATCAACTACAACATCCAGAACTTCTGGCTCCTCTGGTCGAACGAGCCGTACTTGAAACACGTGGTGCAGTGCCAGACGCTGACGTCGAAAAACTGCGGCGCGCAGGTGACGGGACCGGGGGAGGTCACCGTGTACTTCGACCAACCGTACGCGCCGGGCACGTCCATGGCGTTCCCGATCCTCCAGAAGGCACAGTGGCAGAGCATCCCTCCTTACAAAGCGCAGTACAGTTACGACAACGCCCATCCCGTGGGCACCGGGCCGTTCATTGCCGACTCGGACATCTACACCAAGTGGCAGGCGGGCCAGCCGATCGAGCTCCACGCAAACCCGGACTATCACTTCGGCGCGTCCAAAGTCCAGCATATTGTATTCCAGCACTTCGATGATGAGAACGCGCTGGTCGCCGCTCTCCTCAGCGGGAGCGTGGATGTCGCCCTGCTGAGTGCTTCCGGATATGCCGCTGTGAAGACCGCTGCGAATCCGATGATCGAGCAGCAGGAAGGGATGCAAGTCATCCAGTACTGGACGGACATCGGCATCACGCAGATCGACAACGTGAGCGTGAATCGACGACTCAACCCCGCCCGGTTCGATCTGAACGTGCGACAGGCGATGGCGATGGCCACGGACAAGAATTACATCGTGCAACAGTTCTATTTGGGGAAGGCGTGGCCGGGGTCGACGTTGGTGTCGCCAATCACGCCGGACTGGCACTATGAGCCGACCACGGACAAGTTCCCGTACAATTTAACTCTCGCGAACCGTCTCCTCGACCAGGCTGGGTACGACAAGTGGTGGACGGATGGGGCCGGAAACAGCTATCGAATGGCGAGTCGCAACATCACGATCACAGATGTCTGCTCGACTTGCGTCAACAATGGCCCCCGTACGGTGACGATCCCTGCCGGAACGCATCTGACGTTCCGAATGGTCACGCGACAGGAGGCTCCCGACGAGAACCAAATCGCCCTCTACCTCCAGCAGAATTGGCAGAAGGTCGGAATCGATATCGTGAGTCCCATCACGGTCGAGGAAGAAATCGCCATGAGCACGGACGTGTACGGCGGGGAGTTCGAAACGTATATTTGGTGGTGGTCGGGCGACGTTGACCCGAACTATCTCCTCAGCATTCAGTCGAACTACACCCTCGATGGATGGAGCGACAACTACTTCGACAATGCGACGTACAACGACCTGTACCGCGCCCAGCTGGGCGATCTCAACCAGACGCAACGGCAGTTGCACGTCCGCGCGGCCCAGCGCGTCGAGTACCTCGCGACGCCGTTCATCATCATCACGTATCCGTACTTTGAATACGCATGGTGGACGGACGAGTACTCCGGCTGGGGCGACATGAACGCGCACCCGGGTCGCCAGATCGGAGCGTTCTGGGGCGACCATCCGCTTTTCATGGAGTTACAGCCATCGGGAGGATCGGGGGGCCTACCCGGCGTGGAGCTCCTCGGAATTGGCGTGGGGATCTCGGTTGTGGCCGCGATCGTCGTCGTCGTGACATTGGCACGGGCACGACAACGGAAGTCGCAGGACGAGATTGTGGAGATCCCCTCGCGCCCGAACCAGCCACAACAACCACCCACCCCTCCACCGTGACAATTCGAAGCTTCTTCGTTTCGTCAAACGACGGTCCGCCGGGCGACCTTGTTATCATCTCGAGAAAGACATTCGTCATCTCGAGGGACACACGTCGGGTTTATAGCGCGTGATTCCAATCCCGATGGGAGCATCCCTCGGGACGGGAGGAGGGTTTTCGTGATCGACCGTAGAAGTCTCGCCGTGTCTGGGCTCGTCGTGGTTTTGTTTGCGGCCGCCGGTTTCACACTCGTTGGGTCCGAGAATCGAATCGCCCCCGGCGCCTCGGTGGGAGCGGTACAACGACAGGCCGCGTTTTCGATCAACTACCATTTCTACGATTTCTTCAACGTCCCGTTCCAGGAGTACTGGGACCTCCGGAAAATCTCGCCGGGCCCGGGCTATGGCGACCTTCCCATGAACGCGGAGTGCTTTTCCGCGGAAGGCGTCGCGGAAGGGACCTGCACGCCGTCAAACCCGAGCGTGCCCGATGTTGCGTCGTATCCGTACGCAGACTGGTGGCCGTCGGGGAGCAACCCGTCTCCGTCGAACACGAACTCGATCCCGTTTATTTACGCCCCATATCGGATGCAAGCGGTCGGCACAAGTGTACCCGGATACACCCTGACCGATCCGGTGTACTTGCCGATCCAGAATCCGAGCGCGGCCCTGGGCACATCGCTGTCAATCGATTGGCAGATGAACTACATCACATTGGCCCAGGGGAACGCCGTAAAGGCCGCTGGATGTGCGATCACCCCGAGTTTCATCGACGGATACTACATCCGCTCGCAGATCACCGTGACTCTGGATCTCCAAGAGTCGAAGCGGTTGTTCGGGGTCGTCGCCACGGACGCGACCTCCGCTCAAAACTGGTGGAACACGAACACGAATGCCGCCTGCGGCACGTACGGTGCGGAGGAGACGAACTGGCAAAACGCGGTCGTTGCACTGGCGGGGTCTGCGAGCACGCCGGGGAAGTTCGACACCTACAATGGCTTCGCGTACTACTACCTCCCATACTATACGAATATGACCGCGACCGTGGGCTCCGGCGGCACGACGACGGTGAAGATCGACCACGTGGCGTGGGGCACGGAAGTCCTCCTGGCCCGGATGTTCTATTGGGGTAACGCGGGGTACCTTGGCAACACGCTGAACTCGTCGAAGCGGACCGGCTGGTTGGGCCAAGAGGCCCCGTGGTTCGAAAGTTTCCACTTCACGACGACAATCGGCGCCTCGACCCACGACTTCACCCTCAGTACCGCAATCTTCTATCAGTTCCAGCAGTGGTCGGATCCCGGCCCGAACGGATTGTACGACAAGAAAGACGACATCCCGTACTGGGAATGGAGCCCCTCCCTCGCGGATTACGGCGTGTTCAGTCCCAAGCACCCGGAATCGGAGATCAACCGGTATCCGGATCCGCCGTATGCTTACGTCCACACCACCCCCGGGAGTTACAACTACGGCGTCAGCAGCGCCTACGACTCCGTGCCAATCACGTGGAACCTGAAGGCGGGTGAAAGTTGGTCAGTTACGTTCCCGACCGGAAACGTGAACCACTACGATCCGAATCGCACGCCGGCGGGAGCCGACCCGACGAAAGGCCAGTTCGTCATTGACCAGATGCCACTCTACCTCATGCGGACGTTACCGTCAGCCTACGGCACCTGGGACGAGTCGACGAACACATGGACCTTGACGGGCCCCGCAACAACAGGCGGGCCTCTGGGAAATCCCGGGCCCGACGGAATCCCCGGGACTGCCGACGACCAGTACCCGGCATATGGGTACCCGTCGATTGACCTGCAACCGGGTCCCGCATTGCTGCGCGTGACGACGAATCCCGCCGTGCCGGGCAAGATCCTCGTGGACGGCGTGCCGAGGGATGAGTGGGGCCTCGCGTGGATGAAGATCGCACCCGGGACGCACGCCGTGTCGTTCGGCGGCCTGAACGGCTGGACGACGCCGGCCTCGCAGACCGTCACGACGACATCCGGCGCCACGACGACGGTCACCGGCAACTACGCGGCGCTCGGCTTCTTGCGCGTGATCACGAACCCCGCCGTCGCGTCGACGATCTCGGTGAACGGCGTGCCCCGCGACGATTGGGGCATGTGGACC
>Ga0209056_10006883_pt1 | contig 11720 bp, 9 predicted proteins | sample GraSoiAngelo_114_FD_185876 | JGI IMG/M metagenome (GOLD analysis project Ga0209056, IMG submission 185876) | Grasslands soil microbial communities from the Angelo Coastal Reserve, California, USA - 14_0903_13_40cm (SPAdes) (version 2) | ecosystem: Environmental > Terrestrial > Soil > Grasslands ... | reverse complement strand
ACTCCAACGGCTACGGCCACGGCTACAGTGACTCCGACAGCTACAGCCACGGCAACACCAACCGCAACAGATACGCCGTCGCCGACAGCAACGCCGACGCCAACAGATACAGTCACGCCAACTCCGACGCCGGTTCCTAGCCCGACGCCGTCTCCTTCGCCCACGGCTACGGAGACTCCAACGGCCACAGCGACGGCAACGGCAACGCCGACAGCAACAGATACGCCTACGGCTACAGCTACTGCGACTTATACGCCTACGCCCACGGCAACGCCGACGCCGACAACGACTCCAACACCTTCTGCGACCCCTACACCGACGGCCACGTACACGCCTACGCCAACGCCAACTCCGACGCCGACTCCGGCGACGACGCCGCCGGCACCGACACAATGCATGGCGATGGTGCCCAACTTGTTAGGGATCAGACTGAATCAGGCTCAAGCAGTGTGGAACGCTGCGGGATTCATGACGACCGTGAAAATGGACGGTCCTCCAGGACAAAAAGCCGTTTGGCAAAGCATGTCGCCCGGGTTAATGGCCAGTTGCTACAGCACGGTTACCGTCAGCAGTCACTTGCACTTAAATCGCTTTGGCGCGCGCTGAGCGCGAGTGACGGCGTTGGACTGTTCTGCAGCGATTATGGCAGCGGCCGCCCTCATCGCGACGTGTGAATACGGCTTTCGAATCGCCGGCTCGATGGGGTCCAAGTATCGGCCGCTGAGCGGTTGAATGGGAGGGGCGATCGACCTCAATCGCCCGGTGGTTCAGATGAACCACCGGGTAGCCACCCGCCTGTGCTACGTTACCAGTTCGCGCGCTGCAGCGACACGTTGTTCTCCAAAAGGTAAACTTGTCGCCGAAGTAGTTTTAAGCGGCCCTTAGCTCACGGGAACGATTTGCTACCGTCAATTTGACGCGCCCGATTCCGTTACGCAGGGAGTTGTTTCTTCGGAAAAGACTGCGTGAAATCCCGCGCACCGCCAGCGGGATGCCTCATAAAGGGAATTCTAATACCGACACCGAACGCGGCCAGATTGAGTACGATCATAACAAGAGCAAATAGATACATTCCCATAGTCAGTCCGATTGCGGCGTGCATAGCCAAAATGCAAACCAGCCACAAGAATCGGGTCTTCTTCATCCAAATGAAAACTGGGTAACCGACCTCGATCAGACAGATTGAAATTCCAAGGACCGGCAGGGCGTATTTGAATCGGACCAGAATGTCCGGAGAAATGAGATTAAACGGCGGGCGTATCAGCGATCGCCAGAGGTTGGAGCCGTTCCACCAACCGCTGCCGAGAGATTTTGCCAAGCCTCCGAAAAAATAGACGAAGCACAGGTGCACCTGTAATACGCGCCGCCAGAAGCCCAGGAGCCGCGGGTCCCTCAGTTTTGTTTTTACCAGCCGGCGGTCCACGGAGTATCGGTCTGGCAACGGCGACAACATCAAATAAAAGAGCGCCATAGTCATGAAGTTGTCCGCGCCATATGCGAGCAATCCCCCGCTCTCAGCCGCGCACAGGTGAAGGAACCAGGCAATGATGGCTGCCGGGCGGCAGAAAAGTCCCAGCAGCAGGCAGCATCCCATGCAAAGCAAACAAGCCCAGGCAACGGAAAGCACTGTTTCTTCTCCGATACCAACGTGCCGGCCGAGAAAAACCAGCCAGCCAAGTTTCGGAATGAGCGGACTGTCGAACGAGGTGATGGCCTCTCCCAATCGGCGGCTGACAAGACCTTTGCCAGTTCCGGAAAACAAGGAGTGCCAGTCACTCCTTAAGAACAACGTATAGACAACTACTTGCAGGCCCAGGCCGATACGGAAAACAGCAAGCCACTTGTCTGTTTCTGGAGGAAACAGAAATTCAATTACGCGTTTCCATACGTCTGAGGCGGAGCCCAGCGGGGTCATGGTATTGGTGTTGATAGCGCAGCAATGATTACGCTAAAGCGACGCGAAGACGTTCGCGCATTCGCGAAAGCTTCCGCGAAACAGGACAGACATCGCCCATGCGTTTCGCACGAAGTGCTTTTGGAGTGCGATGCGTCGTGCCGCCGCCGAAGCCCTATGGCGCGCAGGGGGCTTCGCATCACCTTCCACTGCTCCCCTCCTCACGCAGACTGAAATCGTAGCTGAACATGGGTTGGAACAATTCGCCTTTGCCATGCTCAAAATCACTGATGCTCGGCGGGCTCACCGATCCGAAAGTGGCCCGAATTTTTTTCACGCCGGGGTGTTCGCGCAAGACAGACAAGGCGAGCATTTTGACCACGACTTCCCGCAATGGCTCGTAACGGGCATCCGCCAACCGGTCCAACAAACTGTCCAAACGCAGAGCGGCCGCCTTGCCCCTCACATGCGGCGACTCATATTCTACGCGTCCATCCTGATAATAGAGTTCCAAGGTTAACTTGTGGTAATTGGGGATATTCGGCGCAAAAAAAGTGTATCCCGATTGGATGCCGGCGGCGTGCAGATAGGTCGCTACACTTCGCCGGATCGGATTGGACGCAGCCGCCTGTTTTCCCAGGAGCCATGCTGCCAGCAGTTCAGCCTTGCGCGCGTACGTATCGAGCGCTGACGGCAATATGGTAGTGCCTTCCGCGACAAGCGAGAACAGCCCTGCAAAGCAAACTGCTGTGATAAGAAAGAAATGTATTCCGAACCAGGCCGCGTAAACGCGCTTCGAAATCATCTCAGACTATTCTTACAGAAAATAATGAAGGAAACGAAGATTTGTTTTACCGATTGAATCTTAGAAAAACTTCGTTGTCTTTGTTTTCCTTCTATCGGTCTTTTTCCTCTGATCGATACGGGAAAAACCGCGGGTTCGCCGGTGGCCCATCCTGGCATCGGCGATCTCGCACGTCGGCCTGTCTCGCCGTAGCTTTGCGCGCAGGCGGAAGCGTGGGCGAGCGCGGCTGCCGATGGGACATTTGACTGGGAAATCGATTTCACGGTACAGAACGCAGCCAGTCCCGAGGTTTTCGGGACTGGCGAACTAATCCGCTAGCTAAACCAGCAGCTTAAAGCGCCGCTGCAACTGATTTCAAGTTCTCAGTCGCGGCCTGGCTCTCGCTGGTTCCTGGAAGGACCATTTCGACGCAGTGAATCCAGCTCCTTTGATCGGCGTAAAACAGCGTAGCCTTATCCGTTTGAATACTCTTCAACGAGCGAGCCGCGGAGTTTTGACTCGGGGTGTGGATTGTAAGGGCGCTAACCCCCACAACGGCCACAGCCACAAGTATTCCCGCGACAAGACGTTTAGTGATTGCAGCTAAGGGTTTCTTCATAAGCCGCGACGGTGTGGCTATCTTCCGGTAATGTCAAGCAAAAAAAATTATTATAATGGCAGTTTGGGCAGTCCAAGTCAACCCGCTGGGCACCTGAAAAAGCTGTGGGGTTTCTCCCTACCAGCGCCGGGACCCACAGATTTCTCGGATGACCCCAATAAGGAACCCCCATAGGTGCACGGGCTCGCGGAGCTCGCCCCTCCATTAACTGCGCTGTGCGCTCGGAGGATTCCTACTTTGGCGCGAGCGAGGCAACGATTGCCTCAAAACGCGGATCGCCCCGCAGCGGGTCCCAAAGCGGATTGAGACGCAAATAACCGTAGCTAAAGCCCGCCACCGGAAGCTTTGCTCTCTCAGTCAATCGTTCAATTGCGCGGTCCTTATCGCCCGCCCACGCATAAATAATCCCCAGATATTCGATTAACCTGGCGCTCTCGATAGCGCTTTTCCTAACTGGCATGAGCTCAACCGCGCGCTCACCTTCGCGGATCGCGTCCTCCTTGTTTCCCAACGCGGCATCAACCACACCAAGCGCGCAGAGAGCTTGTGCGTAGCCTGGTTGATCACGCAACGTTTCCTCGAGTTCTTTTCGCGCGTTCGTAAATGCGTCGCGGGCTGTCAGCTCATCGCCCCGGATTCGGGCTACAAGGCCCTTCCACCAATTGCACGGGAATGGAATATTCTCCTCGTTGCATCCGCCCTCAGGCATAGCGTCAAGCGCGCGCTGGGCCGCGGCCGCATCGCGCTCGCGCAATGCAAGAAAGAGCCACTGGTTAACCAGAACAGGCGCTGCGGTCGGGTCCTCAGCCAGGATTGTCTCAATCATATTGTGCAACGGTCTAGGGTCTGCGCGCCATTCGAGATCAACCCAAGCACGCCGCACCCGCGTGGTAATGTCCTTTGGAGCAATCTCCAACGCGCTGTCCAGGGTGGCAGCCATCTCTTTGTAGCGGTGCAAACCTTCATAAGTAATAGAGATTTGCTGGAGTATGGAAAAATTCCGCGGATCCAATCCCAAAGCCTGCTTCATTTCCTCGAGGGCTTTTTCCCAGCGCCCCTGACGCCGGTCGATGTAGCCAGACATCAGGGGAATTCGATATTCGTTCGGCAGCGTCCGCCGGGCGGCAGCCAGCTCCTCCCGGGCTCGACCGTAATCCCCATACGCCCAGTAATGGTGTTGAGCGGAAGCCAAATCCGTCTCTCCAGATTCAGGGCTCAGGCGGCGAATGGATTGCATGGCTGTTTCGGCTAGTTGACGACGCGCTTCGGTGTGATCGAAACCGAGGAAGTAAAGCCGGTCATGCGCTCCAGCCAGCAGATCATAGGCAATAACGAACGATGGGTCGCGCGCCACAGCCCGGTTAAGCAGTTGCACCGCCTGGAGTAAATCTTCTTTTGCCCGTGTGCTAAAGGCAATGCCATCGACCCATTGTTTGCCTTGCAGGTAGAGATCGTACGCTACGAGATCGGTTGTTGGCGCCTTTTGGATGGCGGCTTTCTCGATAGACGAGACTTTCGTTTCAACCTCGTCTGCGACTTTTAGGGCGATCTCGCTCTGGATGGCAAACTGGTCGGTCAAATTCCGGTCGTATTCCTCCGTCCAAATGGGAGTATCGGTGCGGGTATCAATCAATTTGGCATTTAAATGGATTCTGCCAGCTTCCCTGCGCACGCTGCCTTCAAGCAGATATGGGACGTTTAATGCGCGCCCAATTTCCCGCGGCGTATTATGCGCGCCACGATATCGTGCCACACTGTCATGGTTGATCACCTTGAGATTAGCTAATTTCGCCAGCTTGCTCGAAACGCCGTCATAGACGACATCGGCGAACAACGTGTTGTCTTTATCTCCGCTAAAACTTTCAAAGGGCAGCACGGCAATACCCGTTGCTGGTGGAGCGCTGGCAGATTCGCTTTTCCAAATCAGCACGCCCACCACGGTTCCGAGCGCCAGCGACAGCGCGGTCATTACCGCAGTCATCCGATTACGCCGCGACCAGCGCCAGAGGCGGACGGGCAACGAGACAGGGCGCGCGATAATCGACCGGCCACCAAGCCAGCGCTCGAGGTCTTCCGCCAAATCGCCAGCGGAGCGATAGCGCACGGTCGGATCGCGGTCCAAACATTTCGCGCAGATTGTTTCCAGATCCCTGTCCAGTGCTGGGACAAGCGAACGCAATTTCGGTGCAGGTTTTTGACTCGCCTCCTGGATCACCGCCAACGCGTGGTCGCCTAAAAACGGCGGACGCCCGGTGAAAAGATCGAACAACACCGCGCCCAGACTATAGACATCGGCCGCGGGCGTGAGCTTCGCTGATTCGGCCAGTGCCGGATTAGCCTGTTCAGGCGCAATGTAACCAGGCGTGCCGAAAATGGTCAGGCTGTGAGTAAGATCGCTGACGCTATCGAGCCATTTGGCCAGACCGAAATCGCTCACCAACGGTTCGCCGTGTCCATCGAGCAGAACGTTCGCCGGTTTCAGATCGCGATGCAGGATACCTTTGATGTGCGCGTATTGCACTGCGCGCGCGACCTTGACCATTAACGCCGCGGCACGGCGCGGCTCGCGGCGGAGAGCCTGCGCGGCTTCGACCAGGCTGCCGCCAGCGGCAAACTTCATGCTAAAGAACGGGAGCTCGTCTTCGCACTGGCCCACTTCGTAAATGGGCAGAATATTTGGATGATCGAGGTGCGCTGCCGCCTCCGCTTCGCGCCGGAAACGCGCCAGCGTCTCCTGTGAATCCGCGTGATACGCAAGGACGCGTTTTAGTGCAACGATGCGGCGCGAGTGTCGTTGCCGCGCGCGATAAATCACGCCCATCCCGCCGCGCCCGATCTCTTCCAGGATTTGATAATTGCCGAGCTGCCAGCCGGCGTCGCGCACATCGATTTCACTGAGTACGTCCTCGAGCGTTTCTGCGTTGTTGCTCTCGCCGTTCTGATTTGTTTCCGTCGAGGTTTCCTCAGGCAGGCCTTGAGAGAGCAGACAGCTCAGGCAAAGTCCCCGTTTGACGCGCGATCCAGATCCGCACTGCGGACAGACTGGTTCCTTTTGTTGACGCCCTGAAATAGGAATGCAGGCGGAGCTCATGAAGGGACGATGAGACTAGGAGAAGGTTGCAAACGTTGCAATAAAAAAAACAAAAAAATTTTCAACAGTTTATTCACACGATATAAGCCGGTTTTTCATGATAGAACACCGCGGCGTTCTGGCAATCGGACGCTATGCTGATCGAGCGCATGGTTTTTGCCCTAGGGAAATAAGTGAGTTATTAACAGCAGCGTTCACACAACGCTCGAGGACCCATGTGATAAATAGGGAAGGAGTTGCTAGGCTTCGGCAGGCAAGTGGCAAGGCGCGACGAAGGAGCATCACCAAAGCTTTCGGGGATGTGACTGAGGCGCACGTCGCCACCAGTCTGCAGCGCTTAAGCCCGGAGACTTGCGGATCTTGGCAACGCACCCGTTCCATATTTATGAGATGGATTCTACTTCCTTAACTGACCGTTTTGTAATGGGGACCGCACCCACGGTTCGGAAGGTGACAAATTTTCAGTGGCCCATTTCCGGGCAAATTGCCTGAGTTCGGCCGCGTTGCGCAGGCTTAGCTTGTGCCTAATTTTTTCGCAGTGGCTCTCGATGGTCTTTCGGCTAAGGTGAAACTGCTCAGCAATCTCCCGTGCGCTATATGAAGCACCGAGTAGTCGAAACACCTGGAGCTCGCGATCCGACAGGCGCTCTACCCCGAGACCCGAGGCGACTGGCTTTTCACGCAAGGTTCGCTGGACTACAGCTGCGGCGACTCTTTCGCTGAAATATAATTCGCCGTTCAGGACTTTGCGCGCTGCTCGCAGCACCTCTTCTGTGGCGTTCTCTTTCATGATGTAACCAAATGCGCCGGCACGGAGCGTGCGTTCGGCGAAGATCAACTCGTCGTATTGTGAGAGGACGAGCACCTTTAGATCGGGATGCTCGACGCGCAATGTTTTGATCAGGTCAAGCGCGTCGCCGCCTTTCAACCGCAGATCCAGAAGCATCAGATCGGGTTCGGATCGCTCCACGAGCCGTTTGGCGTCCGAGGTGTTATCAGCGACTCCAACGCAGGCGAGGTCTGGTTGCTTGTCGATTAACTGCCTGAGGCCATCGGACAGCACGGGATGATCCTCCACGACAATCGTGCGCGCTTTCTTTTGGCTTTCTTTTCGTGAACTCATGGCAGGCCAAAAACCGCCGGCTGCGGTTGCAGCGGCACGCGGCAACTGCCAATTGTGCCTTCGCGGCTTTCGCAACGCCGATCGACAAGATTCGGCCTAAAACTGAAATTGAGAATCAACACCAGCGTGCGCGGGCCGTAGATATTCCACGCCAGCCATCGCCGGCCGGCATGAAGATAGAGTCGCACGAAACCGACGAGCGAGACAATGAGCACCCACGCAGGCAGGTGTATCCAGCGCACAAGTGCTTCGTATTGGCCGACGGTTTTGGCATGGATCATTGCTAACTCGAAGCCTGCGATGGCCGCCGCAGCGACAGCACTGGATGAAAAGAGCAAATGCACCGAGTTCTCGCGTTGTTTGTGCCAGACCACGAAATAGAACGCCGCAAGCGTCAAGCACGCCGCCGCAATCATCGACCAGAGAATGGTGATCCAACTCATTGGGTAACGAGAATAGCGACTTGACTCTGCGGTTTCGGCGGTTTCTACAAAAGCCACTACATCATTGTTCTCCGGGATTTGCGGAGCGAAGTTCGGGGAAAAGTTGAAATTTTTTAGGAGAGACCGCGGATTTGAAGCTCCCTCATCTCCCGACTCGCTCGCCGCGTGCCCTCGCGGCTTTGCGTTCCATCCCGCCGATCCCGTCGGCTCGATTCACGAATAACACCGATTCGAAGATAGGAAGAGAACCAGGAAACCCAAGAATGTTGGAGATGGAATTTGATCCCGTCACGAAGGAATCCCGTTCCTGGCAGCGCACCCGTCTCCTTGGCTCACCGGAGGCCTGGCATAGGCGGCGGGTGCTGGTGACTCCGAAATCTTTTCGTGGTCGTCGGTCGCTTGACACGAGATGCTCACCTCTTTATTTCGCGGCCATTGGCGTGGTTCGCGACGGACCGGAAAACGTTTTGTTTCGGATTTCGAATTTTTCCAAGCTACTCCGCGGCAGTCAATGCCGCGCATAAATAGCGGAGTTCATCGTCGATCTCATCGGTTTTCTCCACGGTCCGACCGACTTCTTCACGGAGCAGCGCCCGGTAGCGAACTCGCAGCTGATGGACGAGGCGTTTTACTGAGGCTTCGGGAATGCCGAGAGTTTTTGAGAACTTGGCATAAGAGACGTCATTCCGCTCTGCGGCCAGACAAGGACTTAGCATATCGAAAACGCGCCGGCGCCCGCGCCTCTCGCATTCCTCACCCAATCGGCTTAAGGCGCGCTCGACCACCGTGGCCGCCCAGCGCACATCGAAAATTCGCTCCGCCGACCATCTCTCCGATTCCCGCTGGGAGACCGAGAAATGCGATGGCGCTTCGGCTATCCAATCGTCCCATGAAACAAACTGCACGTCGCCACCGCGTTTCCCCGCGCGACGCTTCGCTTCCGCATCGCGCAAAAAGTCCTGCAGCGCTTTGAGCACCAGCGAACGGAAGCGCCCGCGAGTCGGATTGGCGCGCTGCAGAAGCTGACCTTTAAGTACCGTGACAAAAAAATCTTGCGTTAGGTCTTGGGCATCGGAAGGCGAATGTCCCTGGCGGCGAATGAAAGCGAAGACCGGTCGCCAGTATATTTTGCAAAGTTCCGCCAGCGCCTTTTGCATCTTCTGCTTGTCGCCATGCGCATCGGCGCAGGAAAGCACGACGCTCCAGCGTGTCGTAACAAAACGACCGGGCGAGGGCCGACGGCCAGCAGGATCTTCTGGGGTCACGGGCGCTAATCATCTTATTTACGTGACTTTTAGCAAGCACTAATTCCTTAGGGGCAATTCCCCCAAGTAAGCCGTTTGAACTGCTAACGCCTGCCCGCCTTCGCCAAGGTCTGCAACGTAGCAAAGCAAAAATCTCCACAACTGTGGATTCAGCGGACAGCGCGCGGATGTGTTCCGCCAGTCGAAATCCCGCGCTGGCGTAGCGGTGCTTGTGCCAAGCACCGATCGGGCGTTTGACCCGCGTCTTCGAAGCGCCTTTGCCGAAAGCTGCGGCCGCGCCTTCGAATTAATGCCGCAGAAAGTGCCGAAGTCGTCCGCCAGCGAGAACGAGTGGCGGTCTATCCTTTGTTATCCCTGCTTTTCCTGGCGAAGCTTTGGCCGTCCACGAAGCCGGTCTTGTGACTCGACTTAATTCGGTACTTGATACAACTACCGTTACACCGGTCGCGCGAGCACGAATGGCGTTAGTTTCCTTTTCCTCCCGTCGCCGGCGCAGCGGAAAACATATTCTTCCACACGGAAGGTTTTCTCCACCCATTTGGCGGCGCGCTGACGCAGCTCCAGGCCAGATCTCAGATGAAGCTTGCGTTTGATGTTTTCGCGATGGCTTTCAACCGTTTTCACGCTCAAATCCAACGAGTCCGCGATCTGCTTCGTGCCGAGTCCTGAGCCGAGCAACTGGAAAATATGCATCTCGCGATCGGACAAGTTCTCAACAGCATTGGCCGATCGGGGGGGATGACTATTTTTGCGCCGCCGCCGGAGCGATTTCTTGAACGCGCTCAGGGCAACCTCGCGGCTGACATAAATGCCGCCTTTCACAATATCGCGGATGGCGGCTGCCAGCTCTTCTCTGGGAGCCCGTTTCATCACGTAACCGCGCGCGCCCGCGCGCGCGGCGCGCTCGGCGAAAATACTTTCCTCAAACGCGGAATACACGAGAATGCGCAAATTGGGCTGTTCCGTCCTGAGTGTCTTAACAAATTCCAGGCTGTCACCCGTGCCCAGTCGCAGTGCAGTGACCAGCAATTGCGGCTTGCATTCAGTGATTTTTCTATGCGCGGCCGTTATGCTATCCGCTTCGCCGCAGACAACCATGTCCGGCTGAGAATTGAGATAAGCGCTGATCCCGTAGCGAAGCAGCGGTTGTTCATCCAACAGCAGGATGCGTACTTTCGCCGGATGCTCGCTTGAATCACTCATGCCTATGCGCTGGTTCGCTATTGCACTTAAAAGGAGGGCGCCGGGAGAGTTTACCGCCCGACGCTACCTCCTTTTGACTTAGCTGCTTAAATTTTTGGGATTACTTCAGGAGCTTTATTTTCGATTCAATGGTTCCATCGCTCACATAGTTCTCCGGGAATTGCGGGGCGAAGTTCTCAAGAAAGTGAAATTTTTTTTGGAAACCGGGATTTGAAACTCGCTCATCTCCCGACTCGCTCGCGGCATGCCCTCGCGGCTTTGCCTTCTATCTCGCCGATCCCGTCGGCTCGGTTCACAGATTTCGAGATGAAAATTCAGAAGGGCGAAAAGCGGGAACCTAAAGCTCTGTATCCGTGTTATCCGCGATCTTGGCGCTACCGAAGCCAGGAACAAGAAGGGGTCACCGCGGCGCGCCGTCCCTATCTTTTCGGCACGAGAGAGCCGTTGCCTTCGTCGAGATAAATTGTGGAGCCGACGCGGGAGATTTGAAGCGATTGCCGCCACGTTCCACCCGGGAAGTCCTTTGTCGCTCCAATTGTTGTACTCTCCGCATTTGGCTGGGTGATGCTGCTGTCTTTGATTGCTTCGGAAAGAATTCGCCCGTCGAATTCCTTTGCTGTCGCAATTCCGAGGACGCGCAGGATCGTTGGCGCAAGATCGGCATTGCCGGTTGGCAAAACGTCCAGCTCGCCGCGGCGAAAATGTGGACCAGCGGCGATTAGTGTGTTGTGCATGTCGAACCGGCTCAGCGTGGCATGTGTCCCCTTCCCTGCACCGCGTTGCCAGTCGGCGTCAATCATTCCCTGAACGCCGAATTGATTTTTGGCATCGCTCCAACGGAATGACATCACCACATCGGGAGCATCGATGGATTCGGGCGGATTCATCTTTGCTTGATTAAGATCGAACGTTCCTGGCAGTGCGTTTCGTGTGAAAATCACTCCGGCAAAATCCGATTGCTGCAAAAATTCGACTAGCCGACACGTAAGAGCCTCGTCATGCCCGACAACGTAAAAAAGGATGCTCCCGCCGTTGCCAGCCAACACGATTTCTCCGGGTTTCGGTTGATCCTTAAATTCAGTCTTCGCGGCGAAGCCGGCGTCGTTCAAAATTTTTGGTAAATCGATCGAGCGCCGGATTGTGGAGAAGCCATGATCGGACACGACGAGCACATCTGTTGTTCCGCGCGATTTTCGCCGATCTAATGCCGCAAGAACAGTCGCGAGATTTTCATCAGCGGACTTAATTGCGGCCAACGCGGCTGGCGCTCCGGGCGCTGTGTCGTGCTGGGTAAGATC
>Ga0209056_10006882_pt1 | contig 11721 bp, 9 predicted proteins | sample GraSoiAngelo_114_FD_185876 | JGI IMG/M metagenome (GOLD analysis project Ga0209056, IMG submission 185876) | Grasslands soil microbial communities from the Angelo Coastal Reserve, California, USA - 14_0903_13_40cm (SPAdes) (version 2) | ecosystem: Environmental > Terrestrial > Soil > Grasslands ... | reverse complement strand
ATGTGAAGGGCCTTCTCACTGCCCGGTGGATAGATAGGAAGGTCAGCGATGTAGACGCCGGGAAGGACGCCTTTCGCGAGTTCTTCTATCCGAACTAGCCCACCATTTTCAAGGGCGATCAACGAGTCGCCAACAACGCAGCCTGGCGGCCCGTGAAGCAGGACTCCCTTCGGGGCTTCGACGCCGAGTCGTTCGAACAGTTCCGGATGCCTCAAGGGGAGCTCGATCATCTCCCGGACTTTCTGGATAACAGGCCGAAGGCCCCCAATGTCCTCGTACGCGATTCTAGGGATCGCTCTAGGTGCTTCCTTCACTTGTTCGCCGACAGTGACTTGCGTTTGGTCTGTGACGATGACTGCTTCGGCGGTCGGAGTCGTGCTCGTGACGACAAGGTCGATCTTGCGACCCATCACGCTTATCGGCACATAGTCTCCTCGTGCCAGGACCCTGCCTTCTAGGATCTGGCTGAGATATTCCTCTCCTCCTACGATCCGGAGCGGTTCAGTTGGCGCCAAGGTTACGCGTTGGGCGATCTTTGCCTCTATCTTCCTAATCGTGACCTTGTCGTCTATTGAAACGCCAGCGTTGTTCCTCAGATAACCATCGATACGTATCGTTCCCTTTCCATGATCGGATTCGTATCCAGGCCAGGAGAGAGCAGTTGTCTTCTTCTTACCAACGATCTGGATCACGTCACCCGAGGTTAGACCGAGTTCGTCCACAACTTTCGGGTCCACTCGAGCGATACCTCGACCGACATCTCTCTGGTATGCGTCTGCAACTCTAAGCGTGAGTGTTTTTTCTGGCAAGGTTGTTCCTCTGAACTTCGTCAGAGCGAAATTATCTTTGAAGTAATAACTCTACCTGACTCTTGTCGAGACAGGCTATTGGTGTCCTTTCGCTTGAACTATCTTGATCGTGGGGCTTGTAAGAGTTGCGGCTTCCGGAAGACCTCGATCATTGCTCTCGCGAATTCTGGAAGATCGCTGGGGGTTCTTGACGTTACGAGATTTCCGTCCGTGGCGACAGCCTGGTCGACATAGTGAGCTCCAGCGTTGATCATATCATCCCTTATTCCCGCAACACAGGTTAGCGTCTTGTTCTTCACAATTCCTGCGGAGGCTAGCACTTGGCCTGCGTGGCAGATGGCGGCAATGGGTTTACCCTGACGGTCAAAGTCCTTCACAAATCGGAGGATCTTGCTGTTGACTCGTAGTTTTTCTGGCGATTTTCCTCCAGGTACGACTAGAAAGTCGAATTTTTCTGAATTTACCTCGTCAATTGATGCGTTGGGTGTGATCGAGTATCCTTTCTTTCCCTTGATAGGGTCCTTCGTTAGTCCAATGACAACGGTACTGATTCCCTCCTCTTGCAGGCGGTATAGTGGATGGAATAAGGTCCTCGAACTCGTCTGCGGCAATAAAGGCTGCTGTCTTTCCCTTTAGATCTTTTGGCAACGACTACAACTCCTCGAAGTTTGAGCGCTGTTGGCTGATACTTGGCTGGCTATAATGGCTTTTGGCGCTCTTTGGGGCGATTTCTAGACCCGTAACTTCCCTGAAGCCGGGATCGGCAGCTCTCGGTCCCGTGCGATTTATAGAGCGCTGAGCATACTGTCCTGTTAGTCGACGATGTCTGAGGATGTGAAGCGTATGGCAGACCTGTTGAAGTCAGGCGCCACTATGCTCTCTGACGTCTGTCCCGTATGCGGCACTCCCCTCTTCAAAGTGAAGGGTGAGGTCTTCTGTGCCAAGTGTAACAAACCTGTGGTCTATCAGAAGGCCATGTCGCCCCAGGCCACCCTCTCTCCAGGCTATCTCTTGGAATCTGTTGAGATGACGATCGTCGGGAAGATCAGTGAGGCGAATGAGGTCTTGAAAATCGAGAAGGATCCTGAGAAGCTCTCGTTGTACAGTAACCTCGTTTTCGGTTGGCTGTCGATGCTGGAGAAGCTTAGGGGCCTGAAGGATTCGTTCAAGGAATAGCTGTTAGGTTCTTCGGGTCGAACATTTTTCCATCGGCTAGGTTTGTCAGCTCTACTTTGCGTCTCTTTCGTTTAGCCAGGATAATCGGCGTGCCTGCCTGCTCAGCCAATCCCAAGAGCTCTTTTTTCCTATCTTTTCCCAGAAACGATCTATCTGTCTTGCATTCTATCAAGAACGATCTTCCGTCTCTCATGCAGACTAGGTCGATGGGTTTCGATTGCGCTGCCCTTATGACCAAGTATCCTTCTCTTCGGAAAATATCTCTGATTCTGTACTCTAGCCTTCTGCCTGTTTCGTAATTCGACAAGTTTCTTCCGGCTGTTGGACATTCGGTCTCTTAAGAACAGTGGACACCCGCGAAACTATTCAGACCCTCAATTAGGAGGATGCACGCTTCTTCCCAGCAGGAAGAGGGCAAGTTTCGAATTCAGCAAGCCTTGGCCTACCGAGACCCGAACTGAGAAACGATTGAAAGCGTACTCAAGGCGGAATCTTGTGAATATCATCTAGCAAATCGCCCATTTTCAACCCTGATCTCGAATCTGTAACGCGCCCTTTAACTCTCCCGAGATTCGTTCGGAATTGTCGCTATCTCCGCAAGGCCATCCCAGTCTGGACTGTGCCCTGATCAGCCTGTTTCGCCGATAATCCATGCCAGACAGAAAATGTTCCTGAGAAAAATAGGGGGTCTTAGCGACCGACCCTCGCGCCGTAAGAGTGGTTCCCTTGGACTATTGTGAAACTAACCGGTTTGAGAATGAAGTACAGATTTCTCGCCGATGGCGATCGAATTCCGGTTCGGGGAAGCTCAGTCCATTGTCATCTGATGACAAATGGAAATCTTTTAATCAGAACCCAGCCCGTCCTCACCCTCTGGGCTAGGATGCGTACAGAGGCAAGACGCCCATCCAAGAGACTGGTGAAAGCGCCTGCAAAAAGCAAAACGGAAAGAAGAATACGAAACACGGATAAAACAGGCCCTAGCCGTACTCAACGAAGTCTCCAATGACAACACAACCCCTCGCAACATCCGACGAGCAGCCAAAGGCGCCATGGACGCGCTCCAGGCACAGGGTCACACAATAGGCGTTCGCGCCTCAAACGCCATCTCAACGCTAGACGAGATTAGCCAAGACCCCAACATGCCACCGTACACGCGCGTGAAACTGTGGAATGTCGCTAGCATTCTCGAAGCAGTAAGAGACTAGTCGCCTTCCGAATCCCTCCTCAGCAGCCACGACGACCGCATAGTGCCTATTGCTGGGTTATGCCTAGAATCAGTTTTTTGGACAACTATTTATCGCCAATCGCCATACCTTCCACAGACAGGGAGCAAGGATTCTGAAAAGAAGCCAACTCCTACCTTTCCTGCTAGCCCTCGTACTACTAGCCTTCGCCCTCGGCTCCCTCCCTCGATCCCAGCCCGGAGGACCAAGCCTACTGTTCAACTCCTACTGGCTAATCTACATCCTCTACCTTACTCCCCTTATCGGGCTCGGGGCAATGGCAGTCCTGATAATCCTCCTCGCCTACAATTGGCGCCTTTTCTCCGACGCTCTCGGTTACGGAATGGCAGGGAGAAGAAAGCAGCAGAAGAAAACATCAAGGACCTTCCAGATCATTGTATGGGCAGGCGCATGGCTTGTAGCCGTACAGGTTTTGCTCCAGAGATGCGGTGGAATTTTCTGCAAACCCTCCCAGAACTCTGTCCCTCAAGTCCAAGAGTTCGTCACCGGATCCACACAGGGACCCGCGCTGCCCTACGTTCAGACCGTCACCCAACTAGGCGGTATCGTCCAGAATAGCTGGTTTTCAATTGCTTTCCTCGGCCTACTCGCCGTGAGCTCGGCAATTATCATTCGCGCGGTTAAAGTATCTTGGGACGAAAACAGAGCAGAAGTCAATCAGCTTCCCATGCCCCGAACTGAAGAGATATCGGCTTTGGAAGATGCAATTAGGATTCTAGAATCACACAGTGCCATGGATCCTCGGACGAGAATCATAAATTGCTACCAGCGAATGGTCCAGGCTGCTCAACATCTCGGAGCGCCAGTTTCATCGGACCAGACTGCTCGGGAACTTGAAACCGCGATTCGCAAGATGCTGATGCTCAAAGGTCCGGCAATTAAGGAGCTAACCGAGCTCTTCGAGGAGGCCCGGTATAGCTTGCACCCGATAACCGAGCAGGACGGAGAGAAAGCGCACCAGCACCTGCTCAGCATAGCTGAAGAGATGAAACTTCCAGTTAGCGTCTAAGACTTGAGACGGAGCACTCTAAAGCTTCTGGTCCCAGCATCAACCGTTTACGTTCTCTTTCTCATATTTCTTAGAAGTCTCATTCCCGAAACGCAAGCTCCACCGGTTACGCTCCTCGCTCTCCCGCTGATCCTACTCGTAGTGTTGCTCGTCAGCGATCTATCCTACAGGGCAACAGCTCCATCTAGGACGCAGGAACGGGCGAGGATCCGGAGGTTTCAGGCCCGGGACATCCAATACTTGTCACGGCAGGTCGAAGTCGCCTCAGTGGGAAGCCAGGAATATTTCGAATCAACCCTTCTCAACCGTCTAAGAGACATTTTTGCTGCGAAGGTTAGCCTTGAGACCGGACTCGAAAAAGAGAACGTGAAACACGAACTCGCCAGTGTGGTGAAAGGGCCTGACTTGGTAAGGGACAAGACGCTCTACACGCTACTATATAGTTCGACGCCGCCCAAGGGCGCGATACGTGTCAAGATGTTGCGCGAAGCAATTGATGGAATAGAGGCCTGGAAGGCATGAACATCGGAGATGCAGGCGAGACGTGCCAGCTAGTCGTCAACCAGGTAAAGAAAGTCATCGTGGGAAAAGAACAAGTTCTAGAAAAGGTCATGCTGGCGGTTCTGGCAAATTCCCATATTCTGTTTGAAGACTATCCGGGCCTGGCGAAGACCCTGATGGCACGAAGCTTCGCCATGAGCATGGGATGCGAATTTTCAAGAATACAATTCACCCCAGACTTGTTGCCCGCTGATATTACTGGCACCTACATTTACAACGTCAAGACCTCAGAGTTCGAGCTGAGACGTGGACCAGTGTTCACCAACATACTGCTGGCTGACGAGATAAACAGAGCCCCTCCCAAGACCCAAGCAGCTTTACTCGAGGCGATGCAAGAAAGGCAAACCACGCTGGACGGAAAAACTCATCCCATTACAAACCCGTTCATCGTGATCGCAACCCAGAACCCAATCGAGTATGAGGGAGTTTATCCACTACCCGAAGCTCAGCTCGACCGGTTTCTACTCCGCCTGCAGCTGGGATATCCGAACCGAACGGAGGAAGTGGAGATACTGAAAAGACGAATGGAGAGAGCCCAGGAAGACGTCTTGCTCGAACCGGCGGCAGATAGAGAAACAATTCTCGCGCTTCAGAAAACTGTGGAGGGAATTCACGTTGATGATGATGTTCTCGGTTACGTTACCGACATTGTCCAGGCGACGAGAGTGCAACGGCAGGTCGAAGTAGGCGCGAGTCCTCGAGGCTCTTTGGCCATATTCAAGCTTGCGAGAGCTAGGGCTGTGTTCCATGGCCGAGACTACGTTATCCCAGATGATGTGAAAGAGGTGGCTGCACCGGCTCTTGTGCACAGAATGATTATGAAGGCAGAATCCTGGGTCAAGGGGGTTGACCCGCGCCAGATGGTGGACGAGATTCTGAAAACCATTCCTGTGCCTAAGGTCAAGTGACCTCGAGCAATTGTTCACCAAGAAAGCGAGCGCTTACTTCGCCCTAGCCAACACGATCCTAGTGCTCGGGCTTCTACTTCAGGACTGGCAGCTTGCGGCACTTGTTCTTCCTCTGGCCTCATTGTTCTTCCTCAGCAACATCTGGGGCCTCCCTGAGAGCGTTAAGGTACGACTAAGCCATCAAGTCATCCCCAGCGACAGTTTCGGAGATGAAGATATCCACGTCCAAATCGAGCTCTTGAACGAGACTAACGGCAAACTCAGTAACGTGGAGGTTCATGAACTAATTCCAGACACGATCAAGCTTGAGAAGGGGGTTTCTCGAGTACGGACCCAATTGAGGCCTCGTGAAAGGCAGGAAGTTCAGCTTGGTTTCCAGAGCCCTACTAGAGGCCACTTCCCTGTCGGTCCTGTAGTCGTAAGGGCACGAGATCCTTTCGAGCTGTACCTTGTTGAGGCCAAAGCGGATTCAGAGGTGTTGTCGATAATGCCCAGGCCGGAACGGATCAGAGGCGCGGAACTACGGCCCCCTCATCTAGGTCCGTGGCCTGGGACGATTCCTGCCCGGACCCTTGGACCGGGAATGGAGTTCTACAGTATGCGAGGATATGTTTCTGGAGACGATCCGAAGCGGATCAATTGGAAAGCTTCCGCAAGGCATCGTCGACTGATCATTAACGAGACAGAGGCGGAGAGGGTTACCGATGTTATGGTTGTCCTCGATACGGACGTTACCTTCTACGAAGCTGCAGAGGCTGAATTGTTCGAGCGCGGTGTCAGGGCCGCGGCCTCCATAACCAGCCTCCTCCTCAAACAAGGAAACAGAGTCGGTATGATACTCCAAGGAGAGGAGCGAGGGATTGCAGCTCCGGCCTTCGGCAAGAGACACGAAAGAAACATCCTCTTCCTACTCGCCTCGGCGAAGCCTGGGAGGGCAGTTATTCCCACAGACTACGTCGTTGCCCTCCTTGCAAAGCTTCTGCTGCCTGCCAGAGCCCAGATAATCATAATCTCCTCGCTGATGGACAATACGATAGTCGGTGGAATACGAGGACTGGTCACTGCAGGATACAGTGTGCTAGTCCTCTGTCCCTCGCCAAGGGATCCGGCCAGGTTCGATTCGGAATCGGAGGAAGTAGCTTACAGGATGCTGATGCTGGAACGGGCGAATACGCTTTTCGCGCTCGAGAAGATTTGCAGTGTGAGCCAGTGGCCTCTTGGTGTTCCCCTCTCGATAGTTCTGAGTAAGGTGAGACGTGTACGACCTATGATCCAGGTCTGACTCTCGGCTTCAGAATTGGCACCCTGCTTGTTAGGCTGCACTACCTAGCGTTGGCGCCGTGGGTAATCTTCGCAATTCCCTCACTCGTGTTATTCGGGCAGCAGGTTCCCGTGATGTTGATTGTCTCTGGGGTTGGATTGTTGGGGATGTTGAGGAAAAAGGAAATTCTTGCGAGAGGGGCGTCTCTGAGCCTGATCGGATCGGTCATCGGAGGAAAGGTCGGAGAAGATGCTCTTGGAGTAGCGGCTCCCGACACCGCGGTTCTGCTGGTACAATTCGTTGCGGTTATTTTCTTCATGGAGGCTTCTCGAGTGGTCTTATCGTTTGATGGCGAGAAGCGTGAGCTTGCGGGGAAACGTGACGAGTTTTCAGTGGCGCTGATGAGAAGACTTGTCGAGTGGGCTCAAGGCCAGCTTGTAGGTCAGGCCCGAATTATGATCATCGCCATCGGGCTTTCCTTGGTGTTATTGCTTGTCGGAGGTTTTTTCAGCATCTCCATCAATCAGCTGGGCTTCTCTGCAAGTCTCGTTCTGGTTGTTGTCGTAGTCCTTCTCTATCTCGTCACGAACCGACGGGAGCCCGAAAGATAGCAAGAGTGGTCCCTCAACAGGTCTCGCGTCGCGAGATGCTCTGTGCAAGACCCCCTTCCCTAGAGGTCCCTCGCGTTGCCTGGCAGGGACTCCAGGCGAGTCTCGGGATTCAGGGCTTGGTCTGGGCTTCGATGGCATGGCGATTCTAGTGGTTTTGTCGCGGCGGCATCAAGAACGATTTCCTAGGCAGTGTAAGAATGGGGCTCCAGATTCCAAAATAGGGCTGACAATAGGCGAATCCGAGCGCTATTCTTGAAGAATGCTTGATTGTGGAGGTACAGAGGGTAGCCCATGCGACAGCTCACGGCAGAGGCGGAAGGCTCACTCGAAGCCAGGATTCTGGAAGGTGCTATTAGTACGTTCATTCAGTCATAGGCTTGTGAAAGAGCAGAGCCTGAAACAGGCCTTCGAATACATCCAAAAAAACAAGGAGCCATTCCTCCGAGACTTCCGCACACTCCTTCGACAACCAAGCGTATCTGCACAAGGAAAAGGCATCGTGGACTGCGCCCGAATCGTCAAGAAAAACATGGACGCAGCTGGCATAAAGACTCAGATTCTCCCAGAAAAAAACGGTAACCCGATCGTCTACGGAGAGGTAAAATCAAAATCTTCCGGCAAAACCTTGCTAGTCTACGGCCACTATGACGTCCAACCCGTCGAGCCGCTGGAAGAATGGGATTCCGGACCCTTCGATGCGAAATTGCAGGGAAAAAAGATTGTGTCGAGAGGCGCGGCCGACAGCAAAAATAACGTCATCAGCTGCATCAAAGCCACAGAGAGCTTTCTGAAAGCAACCGGTGATGTGCCGCTTAACCTGAAATTTCTCTTCGAAGGAGAAGAAGAAATCGGCAGCCCACACCTCCCAGGTTTCATCGACGAGAACAAAGAGCGACTGAAGGCTGATAGCGTCGTCTGTTACGATGGAGATTTCGACGAGACAGGCCGCCCAAAGATCAGCCTAGGCGTCAAGGGACTCCTCTATGTCGAACTAAGATGCAAGAAGGCTAGAGAGGATCTTCACTCATCCTACGCCCCACTCGTCGACAACCCAGCTTGGCGACTAGTCTGGGCGTTGAACACAATGAAAAACCCAGACGGAAAGATCCTGATGAAAGGATGGTACGACGACGTCGAACCATTCACGCCCGCACAATCAAAGCTAGTGGGTAAGATTCCATTCCGAGGTGAAAACTATCTCAAAGAATGGGGCCTGAAAAAATTCCTCAACGCAAAAACAAACAGAGAGGCATTGAAAAAATATCTGATGGAACCAACCTGCACAATTTGCGGCTTCAAAACAGGATACATCGGACAAGGATCCAAAACCGTCCTTCCTGGAAACGCGATGCTGAAGATCGACTTCCGCCTCGTATACAACCAGAACCCGAAAAAACTGCTCGCCGCTCTAAAGAATCACTTGCATCAGCACGGATTCGATGACATCCAAGTCAAAGCACTAGGATTTCTAGAACCCTCCAGAACAAAGCCATCGGCACCAATTGCCCAGGCTGCCGATAGGGCTGCAAACATAGCCTACGGACGTAGCCCAGTGGTTCTGCCGAGAAACCCGGCATCGGGCCCCGATTACCTATTCACAAAACGACTGGGCCTGGACAGTATCTGGACAGGAAGCGGGCCACCCTCAGCTTACAGCCACGCCCACGCGCCAAACGAGTATACGACAACGGACGATTTCATAGCAGGAATACGATACATCACCGCTATAATCCACCAATACGCAAGTATTGTCTAATCCCTCTCCACGCATCAGGCTTCACCGGGCCTCTGTCGTGGTCCCCAGCCATTCAGTTTCCACGTTAGAGTCCAACGTACGGTTGGCTCTTGAACCAATCAGGGCAGATCGGGGTTAGGAACAGGCTAAGCCTTGGTTGCCATACATTATACTAACAAGAAAAGATTTCCATCTCCTGGAACCCGCGTAGTCCTTCTGGGATCTTTGCTGCGACCAGGTCAATGATTAGTTTCACGGTCCGGTCGTCGTTTGGATGAAAGACAGGGAAGATTAGTGGGCGGGTCCCAGGCACAGCCCGAACCAAGAGCACGATAGCTCTTGGGTGGTCATCAGGTTGGAAACCCGGGATCCCACAGGATCAGAACGTTGGACCACGCCTAATAACAAGCCGTCACCTAGCGTGACTTTTCAACCATTCAGTTCCAGTATATCTTGCCCTCCGCGTTTATCGACATGCCACGCGAGTAACGGTACCAAGTCGTCAAGGTTTCGAAACGTTCTTATTGCGTGGACGACCTTGTCTGTTTTGGTCATCAGGTTGAGGAGTCACGTTAGAAACAATCTAGCTGATGCGCTTCACGGTTACGAGCGCCAACCCAGCATGGCGAGAGCAACTAGCATGCTCTCCCACCTGAGGCTGGGAGACAATTCTAGCTGACCGCAATCGGCAATGGCCGACGACCGCTTCTGGCCATATTGCTGCTGGCATCAATCGCACTTGCCATACCGGCAACCGCGTTTGCGGCCTCCAACGCCAATGCATCAGCAGCTTCCCCAAGCATGTTTGACCATATTGTTGTTCTGATCCTAGAGAATCACAGTTTGAACGAGATATACGGAAGCAGTTCTGCTCCGTATCTCACAGGGCTAGCTAACGCATGGTCTCTCTCTCAAGGATACAGCGCGGTAGACCACCCGAGCGAGCCCAACTATCTCGCTTTGGTCTCTGGACTCGCAGGAGATTGTAGCAATTCTTCTCCCAACATAGGAGCCTGTCTCTCAGGAGGCGGTGACAGCACCACCGACAGTGGACCAACTGCTCCGGGCGGATCGTATTCCTCAAACGCGGTTAATCTAGTTGACAGGATGGAATCGGTAGGACTAACCTGGGATGCTTACTATGAGGGTTCTTCCGGTGGATGTGACCAATCTTTCGGCACCGCTTACCACGCCAGCCTACTCTTCATGAACGACATTGTGAGCAGCTCGAACAGATGCTCCCACATCCACTCGTTCTCGACAAGCACCCCTACGAATCTTTTGACTGAACTCAATGGTGGAGGGGCGAATCTGATCTGGATCAACCCTGACAACAGCCACAACATGCACGACAACTCGATATCCTCAGGAGACACGTACATGAGCACTCTCATCCCGCAGATTCTCGGCTCCACAGAGTTCACCACAACCAAGGCTGCTCTCTTCGTAACATTCGACGAGGGAAACAACAGCTACCCCAGCGACTATGTCTATACAATTCTCGCCGGACCCGCGGCGAAACTGGCTTACAAGTCAACGGCCCTGTACGATCATTATTCGTTACTCGCCACGCTGGAGAAGAACTGGGGCCTCGCATGCATCGTCTCAACAGACTGCAACGCGACCCCTATGACCGAATTCTTTGGCACGACAACACCACCGCCACTATCAACCAGCTTCACAATCTCACCAATAACCCCGCTGGTGAACGCACCGGTCACCTTCACAATCACAACCAGCGGTGGCGTTTCCCCGTATTCCATCAGCTGGAATTTTGGCGATGGCGCATCTGGAACAGGATCATCGATCGTTCACACCTTTACTAGTGCCCAAACATTCACAGTGACAGAAAAAGTGACGGACTCTTCTTCGCCTCCCCAGACTGCGACGAGCTCTAGCACCGTGACTGTCTTGGGAACCCCGCCTCCCCTCTCGACTGGTTTCACATTTCTTCCCACAACTCTCTCGACCAATTCACTGGTCACTTTTACAGCCGTGACGACAGGCGGGACCGCACCCTACACTATTACTTGGAACTTCGGCGACGGGTCAACGGGAACAGGAACGATTGTAAGCCACACTTACACCACGGCCCAGTCGTTCACGGTAGCCGAGACAGCGAAGGATTCGTCCTCACCCCAACAAACAGCGACGAGCTCACAAACCGTTACCGTGTTACTACCTTTAACAGGGAACTTTGGCAATTGCTCAAACCTTCCTCAGGGCTGGAGTTGTGGCAATGCTATTCCATCAACTAGCTCCGCGACGATTGTTAATGGCGTACTAGAGACTCGCCAGTCAAATCCAGGCCAAGGAAACGACACCATCTACTACTACGCTACGACGCAGAAAGGAGCATTTCCTTGGAGTCCATGTCAGGCTCCAGTGTCAGGCGTTATTCCTA
>Ga0209056_10006877_pt1 | contig 11723 bp, 9 predicted proteins | sample GraSoiAngelo_114_FD_185876 | JGI IMG/M metagenome (GOLD analysis project Ga0209056, IMG submission 185876) | Grasslands soil microbial communities from the Angelo Coastal Reserve, California, USA - 14_0903_13_40cm (SPAdes) (version 2) | ecosystem: Environmental > Terrestrial > Soil > Grasslands ... | reverse complement strand
CGCGGAAGCGTTTGACGTGGTCTTTTCCGACGTGGTCATGCCGGGGAAGGACGGGCTCGCGCTGCTGAAGGACTTGAAGGCGGCGGGCGTGAAGGCGCCCGTCATTCTGATTTCCGGTCAGGCCAATATCGAAATGGCGGTCCAGGCGGTTAAGCTCGGCGCGCTCGACTTTCTCGAAAAACCGATTTCGACGGACAAGCTCCTGATTGCGCTGGAGAACGCGCTGCGGCTTTCTCGCCTGGAGGACGAGAATCGTGAATTGCGGCACCGCTTGGGCAAGCACGAGCTGATTGGCAGCGGCAAAGCGATGCAAGACCTGCTGCGGCAGATCAGACGCGTGGCGGCAAGCGAAACGCGGGTGTGCATTCTGGGCGAAACCGGGACGGGCAAGGAGTTGGTGGCGCGGGCCATTCATGAGCAGAGCGCGCGGCGCGAAGGACCGTTCGTCACGCTCAATTGCGCTGCGGTCCCCGCCGAGCTGATCGAGTCGGAGCTTTTCGGGCATGAAAAGGGAGCGTTCACCGGCGCGGCGGCGCGGCACCTGGGCAAATTCGAGCAGGCGGATGGCGGGACTTTGTTTCTCGACGAGATCGGCGACATGCCCGTAACCATGCAGGCCAAGCTGCTTCGCGTCCTCGAGGAAGGAGAGGTCGAGCGCGTGGGCGGCGACAAGCCCGTGCAGGTGAATGTGCGCGTCCTCGTAGCGACGCACCGCAACCTCGAAGAGCTTGTCAAACAGAATGCCTTCCGCCGCGACCTCTACCATCGCATTTACGTTTTCCCGCTCACTCTGCCGCCGCTTCGCGATCGGCCGGACGATCTGCCCGAACTGGTCGCCCATTTTGCGCGTCAGGTCGCGGCCCAGAATGGCTGGAAAGTGAAGGAATTCACGGCCGAGGCAATCGAAGAGCTGCGGCGTTATAGTTGGCCGGGCAATGTGCGGGAGTTGCGGAACGTTGTGGAGCGCCTCGTCCTGCTCGCTTCGGGAGACGCGGTCAATGCGGCCGACGTGCGCCTCGCGCTTCCCGGAGCGGACTCGCCGGCGGGAACTTTCTCGGCTTCTGCCGCCGGATCTTCCGGCACGCTGATGGAGCGAACAGAAGTGTTTGAACGCGAAGTATTGCTGGCAGAACTGCGCAAGCACAATTTTCACATGACGAACGTAGCGCGCGCGCTCGGCATGGAGCGCAGCCATCTATACAAAAAGTGCCAGCATTTGGGAATAAACCTGCAATCTTTGCGTAATCCCGCAGCCGGCTAGCGCATCGCGCGTTCTTCCTTTGAAAGAGTGCCCGGTCGCCGCGCAGCCTGCCGCAGGCATGCGATCTACTGCGCCCTTGCCGATTCGAGCCCCTGCCGCTTCACGGGCTTCCACGCCATGTCGCCGCGTAGATACTGCCAAATCCCCTGCAAGCGCCAGAACATATGCAATTGCCGGTAGGGAAAATGCTCCAGGAAGCAGTAGCTGACCAGCCGCGCTACGTCCTGCCAGTCGTTGTACCGCTTGTAGGTGACCTCTTCCTGCAACACGGAGCCGATGGAAATGACCGTAGCAAAAGCGTAGCCAAAGAGCAGGAACTGCAGGAAGAATTCACGGCTCAGAATGCCGTAACACGCGGCGAGTCCGATCGTAACCATCCCGCCGAGCTCGATGACCGGTGCGAATAGCTCGAAGAGCCACAAGAAAGGAAGCGCAAAGAAACCGATTCTCCCGTAACGCGGGCGAAAGAGCATGTCTCGGCACTGCCAGAGCACGTCGAGAAGGCCTTTTTGCCAGCGCGCACGCTGCCGGGCCAGCGAACGGAAATCGCTGGGAACTTCGGTCCAGCAAACCGGGTCGGGGACAAACTGGATGTGGTAATCCGCTCCCCTGTCGAGCAAGTGCCGGTGCATCCGCGCAACCAGGTCAATGTCCTCGCCAATCGCCCGTGGCCGGTATCCGCCGACCAGTCGCACGATGTCCGTGCGGAAAATGCCGAACGCGCCGGAGACGATCATCAGCATGTTTCCCTGCGCCAGGGCTTCTCTGCCGATCAAGAAGGCGCGGAGATACTCGACGACCTGGATGATTTCGATGCTCTTTCGCGGCAACCGCACGCGCCGAAGGCTTCCCCCGCGGACTTCGGAGCCGTTCAGCACGCGCACGATTCCGCCGGCGCAAACGACGCGCTTCGGATCGGCGAGCACGGGCACCATGATGCGTAGGAGGGCGTCGCGCTCGAGAACGGAATCGGCATCCACGACGCACACGTAAGGAGAAGTCGCGGCATTCAAGCCGGCGTTAATCGCATCCGCTTTGCTCCCGCACGATTCTTTGTCCACAACCAGCAGGCGCGCGTCCTTCTCGCTCCGGAAGAGCGCCCTCACGCGGGCGCACGGCGTTTGCGGGAGATAGAGCATTCTCACTGGACGCAAGCGGAACTCCTGTTGCAGCTCTTTGAGGGTTCGATCTGTCGAGCCGTCATTGATCACGATGATCTCGAGTTCGGGGTAATCGAGTTCGAGCAGGCTGCGCACGGAAGCCCGAATGCACTTTTCTTCATTGTGCGCCGGCACAAGAACCGCGATCGGCGGAGCGAGCGGCGATTCCTTGATCCATCCCGGCCGCATGCTTTGCAGCCGCCGCTGGTGTGCCGCGGTCGTTTTCAGAGCGATGATCAGCATCACGAGATAGCTGAGGTTGCAAGCCAGGTAGTAGTAGAAAAGCGCGCGGTTCGAGATTTCGAGAAAGTGAATCATCGCCGCGTCTCCACTCCGGCGGCGGCGAAATGGCCGGGCGCCCGCCGGCCCGGCGAGACCAGGCCCGTTTCGAGTGCATTCAGGAGTTGCCCCTTTTCCTGTGGGCTGAGATGTTCGGCTGCTTCAAGGTCCTTTTCCAGTTTCTCCCGCATACGTGCATTCTCGAGCGCCGTCAGGAATGCGTGGAGACCGTAGCGGTCGCGGGTGGCCACGGCGCGCTCGAAAGTCGAGACCAGCTCCGCATCGAGTTCGACAAGAGCCTCTGCCGCACGCAGGCGCACCAGGCGGTTCGAATCCGTCAGGCCGTGGATCAGAGCAGGTATGGCCTCGGACCGCCGAAGCTTTCCCAGGCTGACAATCGCGCGCAATCGCACGAACCACACAGGATCCCGCGCGAGCTCGACCAACACGTCGAGCGCCAGCCCGGGCTTAGCGTGCGATAGCGCGCGAGCCGCCGCGGCGCGGAGCTCGTCGAGCGAATCGTCCGCAAACGGCAGCAACTCCTCCCCCAGCGACGATGTCGCCACCTCTCCCAGCACGCGCGCGAGAACTTCCCGCACCTGCCCCTCTGCATGTTTCAGATAGGGCAGGAGGATCGAAGGCCGCTCGGCGCAGCATTGGATCAGCGCGCTTTGCAGAGGCAGCGCGGGAACAACCAAGCCCGCCTCGCCGGCCCACGCTAGAATTTCCTCACCGGCTTCCGGGCAGGCCGTGCGGCCGAGTCCCCGCAGCGCCGCTAGCCGCGTCTCCTGATCGCCATCGCGCAATCCCTCGGAGAGGGCCGGAATGCCTTCCGGCGCGCGCGTGCGGCCAAGCGCCACCAGCGCCCGCCGCCGCCGCCACCCGTGATGATGCCGCGCCTCGAAAATGCGCTTCTCGATCAGCCCGCTGCTGCGCAGGAATTTCAGCAGGCGCGCCGATTCTTCCGGATTCGCAATTTCGAAAGCGTCGAGAGCAAGTTCCTCGATGATGCGCCGGTCGAACGGTTTTCTGCGCCACGACCCGTATGGGATCCGCCCGGAAATGATCGCGTCCCATTTGTCTCGGAAGTGCAATACGCGCGAGTCGCGTCTTCTGAAAAATCGTTTGCGGTAGGTGCGCCGCAGCAGGATGAATCCCAGCAGCAACACGTCGGCGGCAATCGCCGCGACGATGGCCTCGACCACAAACGCCGCCGGCCCCAGCCGGCGGAAGGCTTCAAAAGCGGATTGCATAGGTGAATCCAAAACTTGTGTCGCTGCGGCTCTGCGTGCGTTTTTGATATGCCCCGGAGCCGGTGAACTCTTGGAGCGTGCTAAGTTGAAAACGCAGCCCACCGCCGTACGTCTGCGAAGAGAACTGTCCGATCTGGTCCACTTGGGCGAAGTTTTCCGTGCCGGTTGCAAAGAACACGTTGCCGCTCAGTCGGCGTTGGCCCTGGTTCGCTATGGGAAATGTGAGCCGCGTCGTGCCGGATGGCCGCCACTCTGCCGCCGTGCCGGCGAAATGACTACGCGATTCCGTGAAGCCCAGCGACCAGCTCCACTGCCTCGGCAGGTAGAAAATGCTCATCCCGTTCAAAGCCAGGATTCGCGCCGATGCGTACCAATACCAGTGCGGACCGCAGGAAAACTCCGCGCCGCGCACAATTCGGCTCTCGCTCACCCTCCATCCGTGGTCGTAATCGAAGAACGCCTCGCTTTTGGGGATCACGCCCCTGTCGTGGCCGGCTGCGCCGCCAAACGTGAGCGCTCCCCACTCCGGCTGGCGCGCCGTCACGCTGCCCAGAAATTTTTCCGCGTCCACTCCGCCGCGCCGGTAATAACTGCCCGCGGCGTTCGTTGACCAGTGCGCCGACCATCGGGAAGTCAGACTCACCCAGCCGTCATGATTCGCCGCCGCAAAATTGAAAAGGTCGTTGCCCTCGCCGAAACGCAGTTCGTGCCGCGGCTCCGGGCGCAAGGAGAGCAGGCCGGCCCGCGCTTCCGCACTGGCGGGATCGAGTGCCAAAGCCTTTTTGAATTCCTCCCGCGCCTCGTCGCGCGAGCCAAGATCGCGCAACGCGCGTCCCCGAGCCGCTCGCAGGTCGGCACGGTCCGGAGCGAGCGCGATGGCCCGGCTCAGGTCTTCCAGCGCCTCTTGATTTCGCCCTTCCCGCGCATAGACGTTCGCCAGCCCCAGCCAATTGTCGGGATCGCTTGGCGCCGCCTTCAGGATCTCCGTGTATTCTTGCGCCGCTTCACTCAGGCGACCGGACCAGGCGAGCACGCGCGCCCGCCACGCGCGCACATCCATGTCTTGCGGCGCGCGCGCAACTTCGCCATCCACGATGCTCAGCGCCGCCGTCCAGTCCTGCGCTTCAGCGTACTTGCGCACTTCCGCCTGCCAACTCGGCGCTGCCTGCTGCCCTCGCGCTCGCGGAGCAAGAATCCACAAAGTGGACAGCCAAACGACCGCGAGGGCCACCAATCCCTGATGGCCGAGAATACGCGCGCGGCTCCAGGCGTCTTCGCTATTGACGGCAAGTTTTAAGCGCACCATGCCGGAGGGATTTGGAGCAATATGCGACCCGACGGACCGGGAAGATTCAGCCCCTGTGTCCAACTAAGGCGTTGCCTTTGTTGAGCTTAGAGCGCCCACTGAGATGTGAGTTTTCCCAGTTGAGCGCGCCGTGTTTCACTCCGGCGCAGACGTGCCGTTGTGAAACGATCTCTCCGGCAGCCGCCGCGTCCGCGGCACAAATGAAGATGGGTTATCCTGAAAGGGCAGCCAGAGATGCTCGAGCTGCTTTTCCCGCGATGAATCCTCTGTTCACAGCGGTTCCGCTTGGTCTGGTCGCGGCTGGTGGCGTCGTTTACGCCGCCGCTTACCCAAGGTCGCAGCTCTTCGGGCCCACAATCTGCCGCACCCCGTCCCCGCGCGACCTTGCGCTGACTTTCGACGATGGACCGAATCCCGCGATTACGCCGCAGCTTCTCGATCTGCTCGCGCGCTATGATGCCCGCGCCACATTCTTCGTCATCGGCCGATTCGTGCGCGAGTGTCCGGGTCTGCTCCGCGAACTGGAGGCGCGAGGGCACGTCATCGGCAATCACTCGGAGACGCACCCCAATCTTTTTTGGCTGGGCCGGGCGTCATTGCGCGAAGAGCTCGGCCGCTGCCAGGATCGAATCGCCTCCGTGCTCGGGGCGCCGCCCGTCCTCATGCGTCCCCCCTTCGGCGTGAGAAACCCATTCGTGAACGGCGTCGCGCGCGAAGTGGGCATTCGCAGCGTCGTGATGTGGACGCTCATCCCCCGCGATTGGCTCGAAAGACCCGTGGAGTGGTTGATCCACCGCATGCAGCCCATCGCTGGCCGCGCCTCGCAGGCGCAAACCGGCACGCCGCGGGCAACCGGCGATGTAATCTGTTTACACGACGGCGATCATCGGTATCTTAACGGTGACCGCAGCCGCACGTTGAAGGCTCTCGAGTATTGGCTGCCGCGATGGCGCGATCTCGGGCTACAGTTTGTTACAATCTCCGCCGGAGACGGGCCATCGCTCGCAGCGGGGGGCGCTGCCTGACGAGACGTTGACCGCTTGCGGTCACCCTTGAATTGACCGCCTGCGGTCACTCTTGAAGTTGACCGCTTGCGGTCACTCTTGAAGTTGACCGCTTGCGGAGTTCACCCCGACTTGTCGGGGCGGTCACACATAAAATGGACGACCGAGCCTTTTACACCGAACGCGAAGAGATCAAGAAGCAGAAGCTCCATTGCCCGCATTGCCGGCACGAGTTCGAATTTCCGGTGCGCTGGAAAGTCTGCACGAAAAAAAAGGAACTGCCGCGTGGCTCGGGCGAAGAGGAGAAAAAACGCTTTGCCAACGCGAGTTCGTACATGGTCCGGCTCGACGATTTGGCCGCGTGCCACAAGTGCCGGAAGCGCTTCGAGCTGACCGGCCAATCCACCGTGCTGGTCTCCAGTGCGCTGGGTGATCCGGTGGCCGACCCCGAAAACTTCGGCAACCGCTGAGGCGCCTCAGCCCGTTTTTCCTCCAATAAAGCTAGATCTCCGGATACATCTCGAAAAACGCTTCCGTCGATTCGCGGAAGGTCGCTTCGATCTCATCCTTGCTGCCTTCGATCAGGTGCATCGTCACTCGCGCCGTCCGGCCATTTTTCAGCACAACGGTTGCTTCCTTCACCTCGCCCAGCTCTTCCAATGGAAAGAGCCGCATGCCGTACACGAGCGCCAGCTTCGCCATGAATTTTCTCCTGTCTGCGCCGGTTCCAGCGTAGCCCCGCCTCGCGCGCCCGTCAAACGGCTCGTGTGGGGCGGCTTGATGTTGACCGCTCTGCGGTCACGCGTGAAATCGACGCTCGCAGGCGTGAAGCTCTGGAAGCAAACCCTTTGCAGGGATATACTCAGGCATCTGCTGCGATGGCTTGCGCATCGCAAGAATCGTCGTTGACCGCTTCGCGGTCACGCAGAAAGTTGACCGCCTGCGGAGTTTACCCCGATAGAATCGGGGCGGTCACACAGAACGAGGTGCGCCATGGAAACCCTGCCCGGCAACTTCAGTCGCATCGCTCGCTGGCTCGTTGTCGCTCTTCTCGGATTGGCCTGTGCCGCGCCCGCCCAAGAGCAGCCTGGACCTCAACCTGATGCGCCACCGCCGGCTCCTGTCGCCGCCAAGGAAGCTCCCGCGCGCGCAGCGACGAACCAGACAATCACCGTGCCCGCCGGAACCAAGTTCGCTGTCATTTTGCAAAACGGCATCTCCACGCGCAGCGCCAAGCCCGACGATTCCGTTTATTTTCAGACGGCCTTTCCGGTGACGCAGGACAATCGAATCGTGATTCCCGTCGGCTCGTACGTGCGCGGGTCGCTTCTCGAATCCAAGCGCCCCGGCCGCGTTAAAGGCAAAGGGGAATTTCGCATGCGCCTGGACACTTTGATTCTCCCGAACGGTTATACCGTGAATTTCAATGCCGCCCCGCGCAGCGCCGATACTGGCGGCAAGGAGACCATGGATTCCGAGGGGAAGATCTCCGGCCCCAGCGACAAAAGGAAGGACGTCGGCACCATAGCCACGACCACAGCGGAAGGCGCCTCGACCGGAGCTATCGTCGGCGCCATCAGAGGCCGCCCCGGCATGGGCGCGGGAATTGGCGCGGGCATCGGTGTGGCCGCTGGCCTTGCGACGGTGCTCCTGACACGCGGGCCTGAAGCGGAATTGCCCCGCGGCTCGACCCTCGACATCGTCCTTGAGCACAGCGTCACCCTCGACGCGGACATGATTCAGTTCAATAGTTTGGGCGCGGCTACGCCGGTCTATCCAATGCCGCCTCGGCAGCAGACTGCGCCATATCGTTATCCCTATCCCTGGCCCATCGGTATTCCTTACCTATGATTTTTCCGCCGGTCCCTCTGTCGCGTTGACCGCTTCGCGGTCACACATAAAGAAGAGAAGAGCGCGCCTCTCTGCCGCCGGAAGCCGCCGACACCGGCGCCGATTTCCCCCGGCACTCGGGTTGCCTTCTGCCAACGCCGGGCGCTCCCGCGGCTGCGCTTTCTTTTGCGGTTGCTCCTAACTCTTTGAATCACGTACGCTTGCCCGCATCGGAATTGCCTTTCCCTTCGCCCGCCTTCCTTTCCCCCTTTGGCGCACAACCTGCCTCGTCCGCGTTGACCGCTTGCGGTCACACTTGAATTGACCGCTTGCGGTCACCCTTGAAGTTGACCGCTTGCGGAGTTTACCCCGGCCCATCGGGGCGGTCACACATGAATTGGAAACGAACCGCGAATCGAAGGGGGACGGACTCCATGCGCAAACGAGTTCTCTGGTATGTGCTTGCAATCTTTCTGCTCGATGCGCTGTTCCTCGCAAAATGTGTTTCCGCGCAGGAATCGCCCGCGCCGCAAACCGAAGCCAATCCGCAGGCGCCCGCCCCCGCCGAACCTCCTGCCACGAAATCTTCGACTGCGGCTCGAGAAATTGTTCTCCCCGCTGGAACTCGTCTGCCGCTCGTTCTCCGCAACGGGATCAACACGCGCACCGCCAAGGCGGGCGACTCCGTCTATTTCGAGACCGTTTATCCCATCGCCCAGGACAACCGCATGGTCATTCCCATGGGCAGCTTCTTGCGCGGACACATTCTCGAGGCGAAACGCCCCGGCCGCGTCAAGGGTCGCGGCGAAATCCGCATGGTTCTCGATTCCCTTACGCTGTCAAACGGTTACACCGTTGCCTTGTCCGCCACGCCAAACAGCGCGGACCCAAACAGCCTGGCAAGCGTGGACCGCGAGGGCAGGATCACCGGGCCTTCCGGCGTGGGCAAAGATGTCGGGACGGTAGGCCTCGCCGCATTGGCCGGTGGTTGGGAGGGTGGCTATGTTGGCCTGTTGGCCCGCGCTCCGTTCAGGCAGAGCGTCGCCATCGGGCACGGTGCGGGAGCCGCCATTGGCTTGGCCGTGGTTTTGCTGACGCGCGGACCCGAAGCCGAGGTCTCCGCCGGGACGACGCTCGACGTCGTCTTCGACCAGCCTCTAACTCTCGATGCTGATCATTTGCCCGCGAACGGCCCGGGAACTCCGCCGGCCCCCTTCCCGCGGCCCGCTCGGCCTGAGGAGAAGAATAAGATCCACCATCGGCGTCCGCCTCTTTTTCCGTTCCTATGGCCCCGCGTCTGAAGCGCAGCCGCGCGCGGCGGATTTCCTTTCCAGGAAGCGCAGTGGGCTGAATCGCTCGCAATCCATCGAGGTGTGTTTTTCGACCACCCATTCGCGAATCAGTTTTGCCGTGATGGGCGCCAGCAGAATGCCGCTGCGGAAATGGCCCGTGGCGATGAGAAGACCCTCGAGGTCCACCGGGCCGAGAATCGGCAGGTGATCCGGCGAATCCGGCCGCAGCCCCGCCCACGTCTCCACAATTTCCGCCTCGCGCAAGCCCGGCGCAATTTCGATGGCGGCGTCAAGGATGGAATGAACGCCGCCCGCCGTCACACGCTTGTCAAAGCCCGCGTGCTCGAGCGTCGCGCCCGCCAGGATCCGCCCGTCACCCCGGGGAACAAGGTAGATGCGCTCCGACCACAGCACGCGCTCGATGCTCACGTTCTCCGCGCGCAGAGCCACCATCTGTCCCTTGGCGGGGCTCACGGGCGCGTAATCCCCCGCGCCCTCGATTCGCGCGGAAAAACACCCCGCCGCGACGACCGTGTGCCCCGCGGCAAATTTCCCCTTGCTCGTCTGGACGCCGCAGCATCGCTTTCCCTCGCGCCAGATGGACACCACTTCTATGCCCGCGTGAATCTCCGCCCCGCTGCGTCGCGCCGCCTCCAGCACCGCTCGCGTCAGCGCGCGGTTGTCCACCGATGCTTCCTCGGGACGCAGCGCGGTCGCCTGCACCTCCTCGGAGAGCGCCGGCTCGAGTTCCCGCGCTTCTTCGACGCGCAGCGGTTCGCAGGCCAGCCCCATCCCGCGGTGCAAAGCCACCAGCGTGCTCAATTCCTCCGGAGCGTCGCCCGCAAACAGCGCCTCGAGCGTGCCCTTCGGCCGAAATCCCGCCCGCCGGCCGGAAATCTCTTCGACATCGGCGACAAACTGCGGATAGCGCGCCAGGCTCGCTTTGCCCAGCGGGACCAGCGGCACCATCCCCGCATGCTCCGGCGCCGGCGACAGAATCCCCGCTCCCGCCCAGGAGGCTTCGCGACCCGGCTCCTGCCGGTCGAGCAGCGCCGCGCTCAGCCCCGCGCGCGCCAGCTCGAAGGCAATCGCGCCCCCGATCAGCCCTCCGCCCGCAATCACCGCGTCATACGTCTTCACGCCCCCATCTTATCCCTTTCCGTTGCCTTCACATCCGAACAATGGCAGGCGGGCCGGAGACGAAGCGCGGGCGCGGGTTGGGGTGCCCCCGGGCGCAATGGAGGACGGCGATTTTGTTGCGGTGCCGGCTGGGCCGGACTAGAAGTGCTGGGTCTTGACTCGGTGGGGGTCAAAGCGTATGTTGTGCGCCAAAGGTCGGGTGTGGTGGCCATTCTTATACGTCCGAAAATCGGGTCTATATTTTCGTCGTCCCCCACAAATGTCCGGAATGCGCAGAGTTGGCCCGCGTTGCGTCGGCCAGGAAGGGGCTTGAGGCATGAATTCCATTAAATCAGGATATTACTCGCAAGTTTTCCTTTGCAGCGTCCTTTTGTTCGTAGCGCTGCCGCTGTTTGGGCAGTCCACATCCACGGGCACGGTGGTCGGCCAGGTTACCGACGCTACAGACGCGCCCGTGGCGGGTGCGAGGGTGTCATTGATTGACCACACGACCGGCACTACGAAGGAAACGACAACCAACGACGCCGGCCGCTATGTCTTCGTGGATGTCAATCCCGGTAAATATGACATCAAGGTGGAAAAGACCGGCTTCGCGCTGGCGAAATTTGCGGAGCTAGAGGTAAGCCTCGGCCAGCAGTCGACGGTCAATGTCAAACTGAAACTCGGCGAGCTCACAGAGACAGTCCTTGTTGAGGCTTCCGGCGCGAACTTGCAAACGCTGAACGCGGCCGTGGGCGCCACCATTGGCTTCCAAAATCTGCAGGAGCTGCCCAACCTGAGCCGGGACGTTTCCAGCCTGCTGACCATGCAACCGGCCATCGCCCCGAACGGTTCCGTGGCCGGCGCCGTCCGCGACCAGAACACCTTCCAGCTCGATGGGGGCAACAACAGCAGCGACATGGACGGCACCATGAACACCTACACTCCCAGCTATGCTTCAACTACGACTGGGGGCGGACCCACCGGAGTGATGCCCACGCCGGTGGAAAGCATCGAGGAGTTCAAGGTTAACGTCGCCAACCAAACCGCCGACTTCAATGGCTCTTCCGGAGCTCAGGTGCAACTCGTGACTCGCCGCGGCGGCAATACCTGGCATGGAGCAGCTTATGAGTATTATTTGGGCAGCAACTTCGGCGCGAACACCTGGCTCAACAACCGTACTGGCACCCCGTTGCTCTCCAATCATTACAACCGCTTC
>Ga0209056_10006876_pt1 | contig 11725 bp, 10 predicted proteins | sample GraSoiAngelo_114_FD_185876 | JGI IMG/M metagenome (GOLD analysis project Ga0209056, IMG submission 185876) | Grasslands soil microbial communities from the Angelo Coastal Reserve, California, USA - 14_0903_13_40cm (SPAdes) (version 2) | ecosystem: Environmental > Terrestrial > Soil > Grasslands... | reverse complement strand
CATCGCCACCGTCCGCGGCCCAGTCCGCATCATCACGAAGCTCAGGCCGACGATCCAGAGAAGTGCCGGGACCGACCCGCCGAGGTCGATCATGCCGCCGAACTGAAACGGCCCGCGGTCGACGAATAGCGCGACCGCGCTCACGAGGAGGGCCGGGACCGCGACGAGCCCGAGTCGGACGAGCCACCGTGGAAGGCCACCGTTCCCGCGCGCGGCGCGTAGAACCCCGAGCACGAAGACCGCGAAGCCGAACTTGCTCACCTCGATCACCGAGTTGCCGATGTCGGTCATTGCCCGCACGACTGCCTGCTCACCGAGACGGGCCGCGACGAACGCCACCCCGCTGAACATCAGCATCCCCACCAGCATGGCCGTGATCGCGAAGACGCCGCCGGCGGTGGCCGCGCTCGCCGACCCATGCCCGCCGCGCCCATGCAGATAGTCGCGGACGCTGCCGAGAAACCAGAGGTAAGCCATCGTGGCCAGGCCCGCCAGGTAGCCACCGACCAGGAAGGCACCGCGACGGTCGACCAGCACGGCGGTGATCGTCTCGACCGGATCCTCCGCCTTCGGCGGCTGACCGGGAAGCAGGAGGGCCACCGTCATGAGAACCACGAAGAGAACCCCGGTTGCGGCGTCGAGGCGACCGCCGATCGCGTTCGCCTGGCGGGTGCCCATACGATCGTATAGGCTCCGATACAATCGTATGGCAATCCCCCCGTCCGATCTCACCGGGGCGGCTCGGATCCGCGACGCGGCGTTGCGCCAGTTCGCGGCGCGCGGGGTCGCCGCGGCGTCGATCCGCCACGTCGCGAAGGCGGCCGGTGTGTCTCCCGGGCTGGTACAGCATCATTTCCGATCGAAAGCTGGTCTCCGCCAGGCCGTCGATGCCTTCGTGATGCGCCGGGCCGTCGAATCGTTTGGCGATCTGATCGTCGAGGGCTCGCCGGAGGAGAATGCGAGAAAGCTCGGGTCGCGAATCGCGGCGTTCATCCGGGCCAACCCGGCGGTGTTCGCCTACATCGGGCGGTCGCTGCTCGAGGCGGATGCGCCGGGGCGGGAGCTATTCGACCGGCTGCTCCTCGTCGCGCGCGCGCAGCTCGATCGGCTGCTCGCGAAGCGGCTGCTGCGAAAGGAGCTCGATCTCGAATGGGCGGCGTTACATCTGATCCTCATCAACGTCGGCGCCTTCCTTCTCGCGCCGACGCTGGAGCGGTATCTGGGTACGTCGCTGCTCGGGGATACGGGCATGGGGCGGATGGAGAAGGCGACAACCGATCTGTTCCTGAAGGGCATCTACCGTCAGCGGACCCGGCAGACGCCGCGTCGCTAAAGCAGGTTCAGCGGGTCGAACCCGAGGCCCGCGGCGTGCAGCTCGCGGGCGAGCTTCGATTTCCAGGCGCCGCCGCCGTCAAACGGCTGATACTCGACGCCGCGAAAATCCGACGGCAGCTCGACGCCGTCCTCGTACAGGGCGCAGACGCGCTCGCGACCGAGATGCGCGATCGAGAAGGCGAGCTCGAAGATGACGTTCTGACGGGCGCGTGGTCGGAGATGCCGGCGGTCGCTCGCGAGCGCACCCACGTCATCGCCGGTGAGCAGCACGACGGCGAAGGAGGCCGGCGCATGACCCTCGAGCTTCTCGATGAGCGTGCGACCGTGACCGGCCTGCTCGTCGAGCAGGATCGGCCGGAGGCCGAGCTTCATCAGGAAACGCGCGACCGCCTCCCTGGCCGAGACGTTCCGGCCGTGCACGACCAGCACCTTCGGCTGGCGATCGTCCACGAACAGGCGGTCTCGAACGCCGCTGGGGACGTCATCCAGATGCGTGGCGACCGATTCGAGCGCACGAAGCTCCGCCTTCAGGTCGTCCAGGAGTGCGGACCCGGCGAGGCGATGTTCGGTGTGCAGGAGCTCCGGCGGCTGGTGGGTCGCGTCGCCGGCGCGCAGGAGCCGCAACAGATGCTGGTTGTACTCGTGCCAGGCGAGGTACTCATCTCCTGCCGCAGCGGGCGCGCCGCGACCGAGGTCGCCGAGGAGCCGCTGGCCATGGCGTATCTGCTCGAGCAGCAGGACCGCGTGCACGCGCGGCCTGCTGAGGCCCGCCCGAATCACCCGATGTGACGGCGTAGGCATGGTACCTCGAACGGTGCGTCATGAAAGTCGGCGGACATCTGAATGCTTAGAGCGTGCCAGCCGGCATCGCCCTGCCATCGACGGGATCGGCCCGCCCACGCGACGACGCGGTGGCGAGAATGTTGCGCTCGCGTGCACATCTGTGCAGCACACCCTCAGTCACATTTTCTAGTTCGACGCGGCACGGCGTGCCGTGTGCGGTACCTGACCGGCATTGACACCGTGCGTAAGGGCTCGCTACAAGACCCACCGGTTCTCGACACGCAAGGAGGCCTCCCATGTTCCTGATCGCCGCCGTACTCGGCTGCGCCGTCGTGCTCCTCGTCGGCATCCTCTTTCGGCGGGCTGCTGCGAGCGCGCATGACCTCGGCGTCGTGGCCGACGCCGTGCCCGCGACGGTAGAGCCGCGCGCGCAGCCGGTCGTGTGTCGAACGCTTCGTGTCTATTTCATCAAGCCGTCGAAGTACGACGACGCCGGCTGGGTCCAGTGGTTCTGGAAGGGCGTGCTGCCGAACAACACCCTCACGGTCCTGGCGGCGCTCAACGACACATACAACGAGCTGCACCGCGAGCAGGGCATCTACCTCGAGACCGTGCTCTGGGACGAGCAGGTGGACGGGCCGATCCTGCCGGACACGATCCGCGCCATGCAGGAGAAAGCCCTCGAGGACGGCGTGGAGGTCATCATCGGGCTCGCCGGCGTGCAGACCAATCAGTACCCGCGCGGCCGCGATCTCGCGCTGCGGTTCCGCCGGGCGGGGTTCCCGGTGCTCGTCGGCGGTTTCCACGTGAGCGGCTATCCCGAGACACGGACTTTTCTCGAGGACTGCGGCATCACGACCGTCGTCGGCGAGGCGGAGACCATCTGGTGCGAGCTGCTCGACGACTACATCGCCGGCCGGTTGCGTCGGACCTACAGCGTCACCGACGGGATCCGCGCCAAGACGGGCTCCGGCGAGATCACCGTGCCAGTCATCACCGACGCGCAGCTCCCGGCGATCAGCGACCCGTATCTTCACCGCTTCGCCTCCTCCACCATGACCACCGTCGACACGTCGCGAGGCTGCCCGTTTACGTGCTCGTACTGCAGCGTGAAGAACGTCATGGGCCGCACGATGCGCGCCCGCGACCCCGAAGCGGTGGTGCGCTGGATCCGCGACGCCGGTGACCGGCATGGAATCCGCTCGCTCTTCATCGTCGACGACGACTTCTTCCGGAGCCCCACGTGGGAGCCGATCCTCGAAGGCATGGCGGCATACCGCCGTGAGGGGCACGACCTCTCCTTCATGATGCAGGTCGACGCCGAGGCGGCTGCCTTCGGCGACCTCGCCCCCGGCGAGGTGCCGTCGTCGCAGCGGCGGAAGTGCGAGCGGTTCCTCGAGCTCGCTGCCGCCGCCGGGTGCTACTCGGCGTTCGTCGGATTCGAGACGTTCAACCCGCAGAACCTCCTCGCCGCGACCAAAGTGCAGAATCTCGACAAGGAGCAGCGCCGGCGGAAGGACGACACCGCGGGCCAGGCGCTCCTCGCCGTGAAGGAGAAGTACCGGCGCGTCGTCCGGAACTGGCATGCGCACGGCGTGGCGGTCCACTGCGGCTACATGATCGGTTTCCCCTTCGATGGCCCCGAGTGCGGGCGCCAGTCGGCCGAGTGGTTGCTCGACGTCGGCGTCGACCTCGCGTCGTTCTTCGTCGTGACGCCGCTGCCCGGGACGGAGGACCACGATCGTGCGGTGCGCGACGGCACGATTCTCGACTGGGACTTCAACAACTACGACTCGCAGCACATGGTCTCGCACCATCCGCGGATGACCACGGAGGAAGTGGTGCGCGCGTACCGCGAGGCGTATCTCACGTTCTACTCGGCGCGGAACACGCTCCGCTTGCTGTTCACGGTGCACCGGGTGCCCGGTCTCAGCTGGGCAGCGCGGTCGGCGATGTGGCGCCAGCACCTCTACTATTTCTACAGCTATCGCGCCGGGCGCCATCCGATGCTCGGCGGCATCTGGCAGCGGCGTCTGCCGGGCGCACGCCGGGAGGTGCTGACGGACGAGGAGGCCCGCGGCCATTACCTCGGCGGCGGCGTCGTCAGCGCCGAGGGCGTCCGGCTCGCGTTGCCCGCCTGAACCGCGGGTTTTCCGCCGCGACGCGCCGGGTATTTCCCGGCGCCGAGGCCCGACTTTCATGTTGCGCCCGCGAGCCGGGCGCGTACTATCCGCCGGATGCGCCGGCTCGGCCTCGTCGCCGCCGTGCTCTCCGTGCTGCTCGGAGGCGTCGCCCGGGGGCAGGAGCGCACCCAGCCACTGCTTCTCGTTCTCCGCGGGCGGGACGCACATGGGCTCGAGCGGTTCATCGCGCGGTCGCATCGCCACTGGCTCGATCCGCACGAGTTCGGGCAACGCTTCGGCGCGCCGCCTGCGTCCGTGCGGCGTGCGGCACGCTGGTTGCGCGCGAACGGCCTTCGCGTACGCCACCGCTACGCCGACCGCACCCTGATCGAGTTCGACGGCCCGCCGGATGCCGTCGCGCGGACGTTCGGCGTGCGCCTCGGGCGCGCGCACGGCCGCTTCCGGGCGTCGCACCCGCCGGTGGTGCCTGCGGAGCTGGGCGCGCTCGACGTGCTCGGGCTCGACGGCGCGCGAACGGTGCCGCGCTTCGCCATCCGGCCCGCCGCCCGCACGCCGGGAAACCGCTTCTACATCTCGCCGGCGGACTTTCGCCGCATGTACGGCCTCGACGCGCCCACGGTGGCGCCTCTCACGGGCGCCGGGCAGCGCATCAGCGTGCCCGCTCTCGGCGACGCCGATGGTACGGCGGTGGCCAACTTCCGCGCGTTCTTCGGCCTCCCGCCAGCGACGGTGAAGACGGTGATCGCCGGCCACGATCCCGGTCCGAACGTCGATCCGTCCTTCCGGACCGAGGCGACGCTCGACGTTACGTGGGCCGGCGCAGTGGCGCCCGCGGCGGAGATCGAGGTCGTGCGGGGATCCGACCTCCTCGTGATCCTCGGCCGCCAGGTGAACGTCAATCCGGCGCCGATCATCAGCATCTCGCTCGCGGTGTGCAGCTCTCACCGGATGCTGCAGCGCCTCGCGCGCGCCACCGACGTGCTGTTCCGCGAGGCCGCGGCGCAGGGGCAGACCGTGCTGGTGGCGTCGGGCGACACCGGAGCAATCAACTGCGATCGCCGCGAGGCCGATGTGCTCGCCGCCTCGCCCCACGTCACCGCCGTCGGCGGGACCGAGGTCGACCCGGTGCGCGACGCCGCCGGCAACGCCGTCGGCTACGGCAGCGAGCGGGCCTGGAACACAGGCTCGGCGGCGAGCGGCGGCGGCCGCGCGACGTTCTTTCCGCGCCCGTTCTACCAGCGCGGTGGCACCGGCCGCGCCGTACCCGACGTCGCCGCACCGGCCGACGACTACCCGATCGGCGTCGGGTCGCGCTTGGTGTGCTGCATCGGCGGCACGAGTGCGGCGGCTCCAGCCTGGGCGGGCATCGTTGCGTTGCTCGCCCAGGCGCGCGGACAGCCGCTCGGCCTGCTGAACCCCACGCTCTACCGTCTCGGGCGCCTCCAGGCGCACGGCGGTCCCGCCGTCTTTCACGACGTCACCCAGGGCTCCACCACCGTGCGGCTCAAAGGCAAGCTCCGGCCGGGGTTCGCTGCGCACCGCGGATACGATCTGACGACGGGGTGGGGATCGCCGGACGTGCCGGCCCTCCTCGGCGCGATCGGCGGGTAGAAAGCGCTACGGGGTCTCGGGCGACGCGACCTCGAGCTCCACGCCGCCCGTCTCCGGCAGACAGGTGTAAGCGAGCACCGCGGCGGCGACGCCCGCCGTTGCGACGAGCGTGATCGCGAGCCCCATGTCCGCGAGAGCAGCGCCGAGGGCGCCGGCCGCTGCGAGCCCCGCCATGGCGCCGAGAACCCCACCGGCGGCGAGCTGTGACGACGCTGTCGCGCGGAGACTCGTCGGAAAGAGCTCGGGCGCCCACGAGCGGAGGACGGTGGTCTTGCCGGCCTGGCAGAAGACCATGGCGGTGAAGCTCGGCCAGAGCGCCCCCGACCCGCCGAGGAAGAACGCCGCCTCGGCCAGGGCAAGGCCGACGAGGAAGAGGGCCGCCGACCGCCGCCGCCCCATCCGATCCGTCAGCCGTCCGCCGACCCAGAACCCCGGCAACCCGATACCGCCCGCGACGATGATCAGGGCGCTCGTGCGGGCTGCGGACCATCCGTGGCGGCTCATCGGCCAGAATGCCGTGAACGCGAAGCCCGCGACGTCGTAGCTCATGCCGAGGAAGAACACCGCGAGCCCGGCGAGCAGCCTTCCGCGGTAGGCGGCGGGCACGAACCGGCGCCGCGGATGGGTGCCCCCTGTCCAGCGTCGGCTCTCGGGTATCGTTCGGCGCAGGAAGGGGACGAACAGGAGCGGCAGCACGCTGACCGCGCAGAGGCCGCGCCAGCCGCCCGGAAAGAGCTCGATGAAGGCCAGCAGAAAGGCCGCGAGCCCCGAACCGACCGAGTTGGCGACGCCGAGGACGCCCTGCGCCAGTCCGCGGTGGCTCGCGGGCGTCTCCTCGACCGCGATCACCACCGCCGCGGCGAGCGCGCCCTCCTGGAACATCCGCGCAGCCCCCTGCCACGCGACGAGCGCCGCCAGCGTCGTGGCGGTCGCCGTCGCGGCGCCGAGCAACGAGTAGACGAGCACGCAGCCGAGCAGCAGCCGCCGCCGGCCGAAGCGGTCGGTCAGATGGCCGAGGAGGAGGACGCCGAGCGCGCCGGCGCTGATGGCGGCCAGCGCGTAGGACAGCTGCGGCCCCGGGACGGCGAGGTCCTCCCCGATGGGCCGCAAGAGGACACTCACCACCGACCGGCCGTACCCCTCGAAGAAGATGGCGAGGCCGAGGAGGCCGAGCAGCCGGCGATGCTGGGCGTCCAGCCGCGAATTGTCCGACATCAGCTAGCTAGACAACATTGGCGGCCGGCGCTCTCGGGCGCGACGCGCCGGCGTGGACATGATGCGCCGTCCCTTGTAGAGGAACCTGCCATGAACATGCTCAGGGGACGCGTGGCCGTGGTCACGGGCGGTGCCTCGGGCATCGGCCGTGCGATCGTCGAGCGGTTTGCGGCCGAGGGCGCCCGCGTCGCCGTGGTGGATTTGAACGGGGAGGGGGCGGAGCGCGTGGCGCGGGCGATCGTGGCCGGCGGCGGGACGGCGCGCGGGCACCGCGCAGACGTCGCCGACCGTACCCAGGTCGACGCGCTGTTCACGCGCGTTGCGGCGGAGTGGGGAACGGTCGACATCCTCTGCAACAACGCCGGTATCGGCGAGCTGTCGCCCGGGCTGCAGGATCATCTCGTCGCGGTGGCAGGCGAGGTCCTCGGGGGGGCGCGCCGCTCGCTCGGCGTGACGAGCCGCATGGACGACGAGGAATGGCGCCGGATGATCGAGATCCATCTGTTCGGCACCTTCTACTGTACGCGGGCGGCGTTGCGCATCATGGAGCCGAAGAGCTCGGGCGCGATCGTCAACATGGCATCCGTGGCGGGGCTCGCCGGCATTCCGGGGCTCGCGCACTACGGGGCGGCCAAGGCGGGAATCATCGGTTTCACGAAATCCGTGGCGATGGAGGCCGGCTCCGGGAACATCCGAGTGAACGCGATCGCGCCCGGTTTCATCGAGACGCCGATGACGGCGGACATTCCGCCGTTTCTCCGCCAGATGACGACGCTGCGGACGCCGCTCGGCCGCACGGGCACGCCCGACGAGATCGCCGCGGTGGCGCTCTTCCTCGTCTCCGACGAGGCGAGCTTCGTCACCGGGCAGGTCGTGAGCCCGAACGGCGGGCTCTACACCTAACGTGTCCGGGCATCGGATTCGGCGAACGGCGGCGGTGGCGGCGATTGCCGTGCTCGCACTCCTCGCGGGCTGCCGGCGCCGGCCGGAGACGCCGCTCTTCATCGGCGAGCCTTACCTCGCCGTATGGGCCGGCGACGCCGACCGGCAGAACAGCGATTTCCTCGCCGTCATCGACGCCGATCCCACGTCGGCCACGTACGGCAAGGTGCTGCGCACGTATCCGGTACGGTCGCGCGGCAACGAGCCGCACGACGTGAACCGCGAGCCGCGCGCCGATCGGCGGCTGTTCGCGGGCGGGCTGCTGACCAATCGCACCTTCGTGTTCGACCTCCGGCAGCCGCTCGCGGGACGGCTCATGGCCGTCGACGACGCCGGCCCGCAGCGCCGGCTGTGGGGTCCGCACGACTTCGTCTCGTTGCCGAGCGGCCGTGTCGCGGCGACCTGTGTCGATCCCGCGCGCTATCGCGGCGACCCCGTGGAGCTGCTGACGGCGGCCGGCGGGCTCGCGGAGTTGACTGCGGACGGCCAGCCCGTACGCGAGATCCCCGCGGCGGACCCGGCCGCCCGAGGCCTGATCATCGCGCCGGCTGGTGCCGCGGCCGCGCCGGCGCTCGACCGCCTGGTCACGACCAACCGCGGCCACGGGTACACCGCCCTCACGCGCGGCGAGGCCATGCCCGGAATCAGCGTGCAGGTGTGGCGCCTGCAAGACCTGCAGCTCCTGAAGACGGTCGTCCTCGAAGCGGGCCCGCGCGGGGAGGAGAACCTCGCACCGGCGACCGTCCAGTTCTTGCACCACGAGCCCATGGTCTACGTGAACACCGCGCAAGGCGGCGCGCTCTACGCGTCGGACTCGGTGCAGACGGCGGTCGCCGCGTTCAAGCTCGTCTACGACTTCGGCGCGGACTCGCTCGGTGGCGACAGCGCGCTCACGCCCGACGATCGCTGGTACGTCGGGGCACTCACCGGGAAGAATCGCCTCGTCGCGCTCGACCTCGCGGATCGGTGGCATCCGAAGCCTGCCGGGGCCGTGCGGTTCGATCGGGATCCCGGCGACAATTCGCGCGCCCGTGCCGGCGGGCCGAGCGGGCTCGTCATGAGCGCCGACGGCGCGCGCCTGGCGGTCGCGGACTACACGATCGACGTGCCGGGCTACCAGCGCGACGGCGACCGTCGCGTGTACATGGTGCGGCTCGACCGGGCGACCGGGCACCTCTGGTTCGACGAGGGCTTTCGTGACGAGCTGACCGGCGAGGTGGGGGTCGACTTCAACCGCCAGCGGTGGCCGCACGGCGACACCGGACCCGCACGTCCGCATGGGCTCGCGTTCCTCACGCCCGAGCCCCCGCCGCCCGAAGAAGGGCGGCACGCGCCCCGCCCGTGACCGGCCTCACGCTCCGGGCCGTCGAGCAACGCGACGTCGAGCGGGTGGGCGATCTCAACTTCGTCGCCTTCTACCGGGTCGCGCTCGCGCACGGTCTGCAGCCCGGCATCGCGTCGCCCGCGGAGAGCCGCGGCTACATCCGCCATCTGCTCACCATCGATCCGCTCGGCGGCACGCTCGCCGAGGACGAGGGGGAGGTGGTTGGCCTCGCGTGGGTCCATCCGCGCGGCCCCGTGGCGACGATCGGCCCTATCGCCGTCGATCCGCGCGTGCAGGGACGCGGGATCGGCCGCCGGCTGCTCGAGCGCGCCGTCGAGCTCGCGGGCCGCGGCGTCCCGCAGATTCGGTTGGTCCACGAGAGCTTCAACGGCCAGGCGCTCGGCCTCTACCTGCATGCCGGGTTCCGCGTGGTGGCACCGCTGCTGGACCTCGAGCTGCCGGCCGGGACGGCCGTGGCGCCGGCGCCAGCGCCCCGCACGGTGGTGGTACGCCCGGCGGTCGCCGACGACCGGGCGCGCCTCGTGGCGCGCGACGCTCGCGTATTCGGCGCGCCACGCCCCCAGAACGTCGACCTCTACCTCGGCCGGGGACGGGCGCTCGTCGCCGAGTCGCCGACGGCGCTGGTCGGCTATGCGCTCGGCATCGGCTTCCGGGGCACCGGGTATCTCGGCTCGGCATCGGCCGACGACCCGGCGCTCCTGCTGGCGCTGGTCGTCGCGCTCGCCGCCGAGCTCGCGAGCCACGGCGTGACCGTCCGGACCCTGGTGCCGGCCACCGACCGGCGACTCGTGGAGGGCCTCACCGCGGCAGGGTTCCGCGTTTTTCGCGCCTGCCACTACATGGTGCGCGGCGGCGGCACCGCGCCACCCGCCAACTACGTGCTGATGAACGGCGACATGATGTGAGCCGCTACCGCATCCGGCGCCGGCGGACGACCGACCCGGGTGGAAAGACGGCGTCGACCGTGACGCCGAGCGCTTCGGCGATGACGAGCGCCGTCGCGACCGTGGGGAGCGCGCGGCCGTTCTTCAGCTGGTTCACGTGCGCGCGATCGAGCGCGGTCCGCGCCGCGAGCTGCCCGTCGGTCCAGCCGCGGGCAGCGAGGAACCGCGAGAGGTCGTTCGTCCTCACGCCTGCGCCTTCCGTCCGCGACGCCGCCGGAGCATCCAGATGCGATCCACCCCCATGCCGAGCGCGGCTGCGACGCGGTACGCGACGCCGAGCCGCGGGTTCGCCGCCGGCGCCTGCAGGCGCGCGAGCAGCCGGGGCGGCAGCAAGGTGCGGCGTCCGAGCTCGCCCCAGGAGATGCTCCGTCGCCGGAGCAGCCCGGGGAGGCGGTTCACCACCGCCGGCGGTAGACGGCGCGGCACGGGCGCGAGGATGGCAGCGGGCACGCCTCGCGACAAGGCGCGCGCCTGCATTGGATCAGAACGTGAGCGGGTCCAGGAACTCGAGGTTCTCGAGGCCGAGCACGCTGCACGCATTGGCGTTGCTCTGCGCGGGCAACGCGACGGCGACCGTCCCGCGCACGAGGAGGTTGAACCCGAGATCGCCGATGCCGCCTCGCGTGACGAAGCTCACCAGCAGCACGCCGTCGGACGAGCCCGCCGCGGCGCGGCCGACCGCGAACGAGCTGAGGCCGAGCTGCGTCCCGCCACGGTTCGCGACGTCGTTCGGGTCGGCGGGGCACGGCCCGGCGGTGGAGCCATCGAACCGGACGCAGTTGTTCGGGACCTGGACGACGCACGGCGTGAGCTCTGCCAGACGCTGCACGCCGGCGACCGCTTGCTCGGGTGAGATCTTGAAGATGTTGAGAGAGCCCGTGCCGACGGCATCGCTCGTCGTGACGTAGATGATGCTGCCGTCGGGGTGCACCTGGAAGTAGTCGATGATGTCCGGAGAGATCGGCAGCGGCGTCGGGCGAATCCGCGAGAGGCCCGTCAGCGGGAGGCTCGCGAAGATCGCGGAGCCGTCGCGGGTGACCTCGAGGTCGGCCGTTGGGTCGAAGTCGTCGCACTCGGTGTACCCCGCGGCCGCGGCGATGTCGGGCACGATGACCGACGCGTGACCCGTGGTCTTGGAGAACGCCGTGAGGGCCTCGCGCTGATCGCGCGAGCAGGGCGTGGGCGGGATGTCGACGTTGAAGAACTCGGGGACGTAGACGAGCCCGCCGGCGACGCCGTCGCACGCGATCAGCGTGGTCTCGTCGGTGGTGCGCGCCAGGATGTCGGCCGCCGCGCGCGCGCCGGTGGTCGGGTCGAACTGCAGCTGCACGATCGAGGTGCTGAGGTCGGTGCTCGCGTTGGGGTTCGGATCGGTGAACGTGCCGATGTCGGTCATGATGTAAAGC